>Ga0164303_10000090_pt1 | contig 15845 bp, 13 predicted proteins | sample Whisoiple_207_MG_FD_109715 | JGI IMG/M metagenome (GOLD analysis project Ga0164303, IMG submission 109715) | Soil microbial communities amended with pyrogenic organic matter from upstate New York, USA - Whitman soil sample_207_MG | ecosystem: Environmental > Terrestrial > Soil > Agricultural...
ATCCTGGTGGCGGCATTGAACGCTGTGCCGAGCATTCCGGCGACGGTCTGGTGCTCGTGCTGGTCCTGTCGGTCGGCTGGTTCATCGGCATGGCGCGCGCGCTCGGCAATCTGATCGGCAACTGCGTTGCCACCGTGGTCATTGCGGCCAGGGAAGACGATCTCGACCGCGACAAGGCAAAGCACGTTCTCGACGCGAAGAACTGGTGGACGCGACCGCGGGTTAGGGCGTGAACGGATGAATGCTCTGCGCCGGCGGAGGTCCGCTTTGGCGCGCATCCACGCGCCGTACGATTTGCCGGGTCACCTGCGTCCGAACAGTCCGCCCATCACGCCGCCGATCAGGCCACCTGGACCGCCACCGCCACCACTGCGGTGATGGTGGGCACCACCCCCGCCGCGACGACGGGCCAGATGGTCGTCATCGGATTTGTCGCTGCTGCTGGAGCTGGCGTGCGCCGCTGAGACGATTTCGGTCAATAGCGCCTTGTTCTGCAGCGTGTTGAGGAAGCCGGTCTTGGGATAGCCGCGTGCCCCCTGCCAGCGCGTGATGACGGCGCGGGTCGACTCGTCGAACTTTCCGTTGACCTTGGTGTCGAAGCCGAGACGGGTCAGCCGGCGCTGCACGTCGCGACGCTTTCTCTTGTCGAGGCCGATCTGATCTTCGGTTTGCTGAGTTGCTTCGTCGGCAAAGATCGCCGGATCGACGGATGCCGACAGGTCGCGGGTAGTCGTGCTCGGACCGGCCTTGGCGGCATCCGCACTGACGAGAATTCCCAGCACTGACAATGCGAGGATCAAGACACGCATGGCCTATTCTTCCCCGATCTTAAAGTCTCTCCATGATTTCGCATTGAAAACCCATGTCGGTTCAAACACTGCCGGGAAACGCGAACTTCCGGCGGTGTCTAAATCATGGGTCAACTCCGGTTTTGTCGCAGGGCAACAGTTATCCGGATCACTTGTTCCAGAGCGCGCGTCGATTGTTACACCGCATTGCACTAAACGATGGCAGTCGTGGCGACGATCGCGCCAATGCTCGAACAATATTCCGAGCATGTGAGCTATATTGACCACCCTTTCGGGAACACCAAACTTATAGTGGTCCTATCACCGCCCCGGCTCGGCCTCTACCGGTGACTGAGAGTGTCGCGCTCCCGCCTGATCTTAGGCGAGCAACATGACCCGAATTCCACATCCTTGTCCGAAATGCTTGTCCGACTTGATGCTGACTCGCATTAGCTTCGATGTGCCGGCTTCGACCTGTGTACGTTCGAGTGCTCTGTCTGCGAACACGTACAACAGAAACTAGTGGCGCTTGTTGACCCGATGAAGTCAGAGAAAACGGGCCGCTGGTTCCATGGCGAATTGCGAGCGCCGACGTAAGGGCGCGCTTCAAACGATAACCTCGATTCGGAGGACGTCATGACAACAAGTTTTGCGTCAACTTTCCTTGCGTGCGGAGGGATTTTCGTTCTCTCCTTTGTTGCGATTTGGGCATTTTGGTTAGCTGAACGGTTGCGAGGAGCGAGTGCCCCGCACGTGTGAAAGTCATGCCTGACGTTGATGTAGGCCTTACCGAAGACACCCGCGCTATACGCTTGGGCGCCGCGATGATTGATACCGCGCTGCGCAAGCGGTTCGAGTTGATGGTCGCGAAACTTCAACGCGGGCTTGATACGGTCGAACAGCGTCCGGTTTCCCAGAGGGGCCCCGAGAAAAACTGAGGCGGCCTTATCGCGAGAATCGCGGCATCTGGCGGCGCAAGCTGTAGCGCGCACAGACTTTCACCCGGCGTGCCCTCTATTGTCGGTCTTCGCGCTAAACGCACATCAGCCGACGCGCGAATCCCATTGAACGCGTGATACGAACGCACGACGAGAAATAATCCACTCAAGGAGCGGTCGCCATTTTCGGTTGTGATCCAAAAACAAATCCATTGTCGCTGGAACCTTTATCGGCCGGCTCAATTTGCTCTTTGTCCAATACTGGATGCACGACAACCGGTAGACACCATGAAGAAAATTCTTTTAGCGACCGTCGCCATTCTCGCATTCGCAGCACCTTCATTCGCGGCCGAACCGGCCAAGACCGTCGGCCAAGCGCCGCCATCTTTCTACCTGGTTCAGGATTCCGCGACTATGAAATGTCAAATCGTCGAAGCCCAGCCTGCTGCTGGTGGCACCATCAAGGTAGTCGGTGCTGCTCACTCGACAAACGCATCAGCTGAGACGGCTTTGAAGGCCGACAAAACTTGCAAGTAATGAATTGACGTCGCGAGTACAGGGGCGGGTCTATTGGTTCGCCTAGAACCCCGAAACAACTGACCCGCCGCGCCCTAGCTGCCTCGGAGAGATCTGATCGCACGCTGCGTGGCAAGTCCGCCGCGCACAATGCGAGCGCCAGTTAATCAGGCTGCGATCAGTATGATCGTGGTGGAGAATTCTATCATGAAAACATTTTTGAAGCTGACTGCGGTGTTGGGACTCGCAGCGTTGATGATCCCGTTGAGCGTCAATGCGCAGGAACAGAAACACGAACAGGGCAAGGGAGCGCCGGCGGGGCATCCAGCCCCGGCAGCGCGCGCCGCGCCGCCGCCGCAGCAGGCTGCGCCACAACGGCAGGCCGCGCCGCAAAGTCAAGCCGCACCGCAACGACAGGCGGCGCCACAACGACAGGCCGCGCCGCAACGGCAGGCCGCACCGCAACGAGAGGCTGCACCGCAACGGCAGGCCGCGCCGCAACGACAGGCCACACCGCAACGACAGGCTCCGCAAAGGGCTACAGTTCCAACGCGTCAGGCCACGCCACGCACCATCGATCATCCGCGGGCCAATACATCTGCCCGAACAGCGACACCACCGGCCCGCAACACCCCGGCGACGGCCGCCGTATCCACGGCGCCAACGCGCGAGCAGCTGCGCAGCCAACAACGTGAGGAGCGCACGCTACGCCAGCAGGAAACCAGTCAATTGCGAACACTGCCGACTTCGCAGCGGGCGCAAAAGCAGCAGGAGATCAATCAGCAGCGTGAGCAGCGCGCGCAACAGCGGCTGCAACCCAACGGGCGAGCTCAGCCGAATGCATTGGTTCAACCCAATGCGCAAGCGCAGCGCGGCGAGCGCCGTAACGGTGTCGCGCGTGTTACACCGCAGGCGGCACAGCAAGGCCGCTTCGCCGCGCGTTTCGCCGCACGGGCGCAAGGTGCCAATTTCCGCGCCGGCACAGTTGCGCTCGCCCCACGCCGGGCCTGGAGCGTCGGCCTGCGCGCGGCCTTCGTGCCGTGGTACGGGCCGGTGTTCTGGCCCTATGCCTATGCGGACGTTTTCGATTACGCATTCTGGCCCTCTGGCTATGACGACGGTTACTTTGCCTATGCCTATGATGATTTCTTCGACGGCGTGTTCTGGGGCCAAGCCGGCCCGCCGCCTGAATACAGCTATGCCTATGCACCGGCAGGCGCACGCGCGGCCCGCCCGACGGCGACCCGCTCGACGTCTGCCGCTATGGAAGAACTTTGCAACCAGCCCGGCACCGGCATCACTGCTTGGCCGCTCGCAGAAATCAGCAAAGTCGGCTTGAATGCCGACCAGAAGCAGCTCCTTGATCACGTGCGAAGCGCGGGCCAGAAAGCCGCCAGTGCGTTCAAGGCCTCTTGCCCGGCGAAAAACACTTTTGCGATGACGCCGCCTGGTCGCCTGCAGGCGATGACGTTGCGGCTCACAGCCACGCTCGAAGCGGTGCAGACAGTCCGACCGGCGATGGAGGCTTTCTATAACTCGCTGAGCGATGAGCAAAAGGAGCGCGTCAACAAAATTGGACCGAAGCCGTCCAAGGACAACGACGATGTCAGCCAGACGTCGGCGCAGGATGGCAAGAGCTGCAGCGGGCCGAAAGCCGGACTTGCAAATCTGCCGATCGAGCGGATCGAAGACGCAGTGAAGCCGACCGATGCGCAAGAACGCGGTCTGAAGCAGCTTCAGAATGCAACCGCCAAGGCCGTCTCGATCATGCAAACTGCCTGCCCAGAGGACACGCCAATCACTCCGCCCGGGCGGCTAGAGGCCATGGAGAAGCGCCTGCAGGCCATGATTGATGCAGCTGATACGGTGAAGCCTGCGCTCAACGACTTTTTTGGATCGCTGAGCAGCGAGCAAAAGGCGCGCTTCAACCGCATCCGCGGCGAACTTGCGCAATCCGGCAACTAGTTGTGCCCTCACGTTGAGCTGAAAATAAGAGGCGGCCCTTGTGGCCGGCTTTTGCGCAGATCGGCTGGCGAACACATTCTCACCATCAATTGCCGGGCCCGGTCGCAATTTGCGAATTCAGAGTGCCGCCGCCGCTAAATATCTCCGCTCCGGGCCAAAATGCGCAAGTTTCATACCGGACAAATGTCTTCCGTCTTGCCTTCGATCCGGACATTGGCACGGCGCGGGGACTCGATTATAAGCAGGGCCATGAGGGCAGGATTTCATCGAGCTCGTGGCAGGCTTAGGCCGCTCGTTGCCAGGCGTTTGTCGATGCGCCAGTACAATCGAATGCTGGCAGCTTCGATCGTGGCATCGTCGCTGATTGTGCCCCTGGCGGTCCTCAAGCCCGCCTGGCCGAAAGAAATAGAGCAGGCCCGGAAACAGCCCAAACCTTCGAAATGCGATCGCTCGCAATTCCGCGTCATCCTGGACGTCGGACATACGGCGGAATCGGAGGGTGCGATCAGCGCCAGGAATGTGCCGGAATTCAACTTCAATCTTCGGCTGGCCACGCAGATGCAGCGGGACCTGATCGAGGACGGCTTCGGCAAAACCGTGCTTCTGGTCACGGCCGGCCGCGCCAGGCCGAGCCTGTTTGACCGTGTTGCCAAGGCCAACGGATTATCGGCAAACCTGCTGGTTTCAATTCATCACGATTCGGTGCCGGACTCTCTGCTCGAGAAGTGGGAATTCGAGGGCAAGGAAAGTTACTTCAGCGACCGATTCAGCGGCCACTCGATTTTCGTCTCGTACGAGAATCCCCAGCTGGAGAGAAGCTTGCTATTTGGCCGCCTGCTCGGAAATGAGCTGAAGGACAGGGGCCTGCAATATGCCCGACAATACACGCTGCCGATCATGGGTCGACGCCAGCGCGAACTGATCGATCGCGAGGCCGGCGTTTACCGGTACGACCAGCTTATCGTCCTTAGAAAAACGCAAATGCCGGCGGTGTTGTTCGAGGCGGGATCGATCATCAATCGCGACGAAGAGCTCCAAATGAGCTCTGCCGAACGGCTTGATCCGATCCGCACCTCGCTGAGGGGAGCGGTCAAAAAGTACTGCGATCTGTTGCCGCCGGCCTCGGCTCAAGCTGGCAAGTCGGCCACGCGCTGATCTGCGCGCTGGTTATTGCGCCGCGTCCCGCGGGCGAAAATCCTCGATCAGCCGCAGCAACACGCGCGCTCCCGCCTCGACATCGGCCAACTCGACATGCTCGGCGGGATGATGGCTGATGCCGCCACGGCAGCGCACGAACAGCATGGCGACGTCGGCAATGTCGATCATCGCCATGCCGTCATGCCCCGCCCCGCTCGGCAGTTCGAACACGCGACAGCCCTCGCCGGCAATGGCCTCGGACAGCTGGTCCTTGAGCCACGGCGCGCACGGCACAGTGCGATTCTCGTGGGTGACATCGACTTGCAGCTCCAGCTTGCGGCGCCCGGCGATATCTTCGAGTTGGCGGACGATCTCGGCGACCGCGCGCTTGCGTTGTGCATCGGATGGTGCGCGGATATCGATGGTGAACGATACCTGCCCCGGAATGACGTTGGTCGCGCCGGGCATCGCGTTGATGGATCCGACGGTCCCGACCAGCCCGCTTTGGCCGCTCCGGCAGAATTCCTCGATCGCGACAATGCATTCCGCCGCGCCCGCCAGCGCATCGCGCCGCAGCGGCATCGGCACGGTGCCGGCATGGCCGGCCATGCCGGTCAGGCGTGCCGCGAGCCGCGTGGCTCCCGATATCGCCGTGACGACGCCGACCGGCAGATTCAGGCCTTCCAGCACTGGCCCCTGCTCGATGTGGAGTTCGAGGTAGGCAAGCAGTTCGGCGCGGGTCCTCGCGGCCGCCCCGATACGATCGGGGTCGAGGCCGAATTGCGAAAGCGCGTCGCGCAGCGAAATTCCCTTGCTGTCCTTTACGCCGAGCACGCTCTCGTCGAACGTTCCGGCGACCGCGCGGCTTCCCAACAGCGTGGACGCGAACCGGACTCCTTCCTCGTCGGCGAACCCGGTGACTTCGATCGCGAACGGCAATCGCTTTCCTGTTCGGTGCAACTCGCCGACGCAGGAAATCGCCGTGATCAATCCGAGCGGACCGTCCCATTTTCCGGCGTCGCGAACGGTGTCGTAGTGCGAGCCCAGCGTCAGGCACGGCGAGCCCGCGACCTCGCTTTCGTAGCGGCCGCAGACATTTCCGATGGAGTCGAGATGCGCGCGCATTCCGGCATCGCGCATCCAGCCCAGGATAAGGTCGGCCGCCGCGCGATGCTCCTTGGTGAGGAAGATGCGCGTAAGATGCTCCGGCGTTTCGGAGATCGCCGCCAGTTCGTCGATGCGGCCGACGATCTCATCGCCGAGCGACGATTGTTGTGGTCCGCCTGGCTGCTTCATTTCACTCACGCTTTTCCAATGACCAAAACCACGCCGACCCGCGCACGCTTGTCGGCGGATCCGGAATCCCCCAGACCGATACAGCCTAGGCCCGCTCGGCCGGCCGGCAAGCAAAAGTTTCAACCGAAACCCGCCGGCGTAAATAATTCATGCGCTTCAACCTATTGACCGGTAGTGCGCCTTGCCTGCGGCATGTGCCGTCTGCATCATCGAGCAAGCAACCCCGTCGAAACGAAAATGGCGCCGCGGGCTAATCGCGGCGCCATCGCCTTGCACTTGGAGGTTTATCAGGCGGTCAGAACTTCACGGTGATGCCGGAATAGAGCGACGATTCGGTACAGCTGTGGGTGCTTTGACCCGTTGCCGCGAGGGTGCAAACGCCGGGCATCGCGTTGTGGTCGAGGCCGAACTTGTTTTGCCAGTAGCGGTAGGCCACCCAGAGATCAACGAAGTGAGAGTATTTCGCGCCCCACACGGCCTTGCTGGCATCGAATGTCAGGCGGATCGGTTCACCGTTGAACTCGGTCTTGGAGGCGGTGCTGAAACGACCCGGGCCCGAAAGGAAGGGAAGGCTGTTCGAGTCACCCTTCGGTCCATACCAGGCAGCGCGGCCGCTGATCGAGAAGAACTGGATGCTCTCAGGCAGGAAGCCCAGATCCATGTAGTAGTTGGTCTCGACCGCCCATGTCGCATCGAACCTGGCATTGCCGTCCGCATTGCAGGTGACGCCGGGAATGTTGGGCCCGGGGAAAAGACCGCATTGGGAGAAGGCGTTGTGGTTGGAGAATTCCCAGTAGACCAAGGGTGCCACGTTGAAGTAGCCCTTGTAAGGCAAGTCGAATTGGAATTGCAGGCCACCGACGACGTCGCGCTTGGCCGCGGCGAAGAACCTGTTTTCGGTATTGGCGTCCATGCCGACTTCGAACGAGATGTTACGCAGCGGCCCGATGCTGAAGGCCTTGGTGTTGAAAATCTCGTTCCAGCCGAACGTTGAGCGGAACAGGCCGTAGATTTCCGTTGCACCGGCGCAGTCTGCCGGGGCGCCGAAGATGGTGCCGGCATTGGTGCAGGGCGAGGCGGGATCGTTATGGTCCGACTTGAACAACGAGATGGTGAAGAAGTTGGTGCCGTACGCCCAGGCGTCGAAATGGGTGAAGGAATACACCGATTTGGCGGTCTTGCCGTTGACCGTGCCGTCCGGGTTGACCGTATACGCACCCGGTTGGGCTGCAGTGAAGATGTAGGAATAGGTTACCCGGTCATCGATGACGAAGAAGAACGGTACGTCGGGGGCCGGCTTTGCGGCCTTGGCCGGCAAGTCTGCAGCGCCGGCGAAGCCGGTTGATGCAAGCACGGCAAGTGACAGCGCCGCGGCTGCAATTGCCCGGTGACCATAAGACATCTGACTACCCCCAAAGTTGACGATCCGATGATCGGGCCCGTTGACGGAACCCTTGCGCCGATCGCTTGGCGTGAAAAGCCTCAACTTTCCCCACCGCTTGCTGCGGGTTTGATCAAGAATGGTTCCGCAGATCAGCGCCTTACACGCGAGTCGGCGCCGGCCGCTGCCTCGCAGTGGCAACGACGGCCGGTAGAATTATGCCCATTTTTATTGGCTTTTACAGTGATGCGGCGTCGCGCCAGCTCAAGCGCGGCCCACGCAAGCTGAATTCCGCCGCGCCATGATCCGATTGAATGACGTTGCTCATCTTCCCGGCAGGCGTAACTGCGATTTGTCTCGACCGTCACAATTTTGCAACAGACAGCTCGCCGATCCCCTCACTGCCCGATATCGAACGCGTTGGCGGCGAGGTGAGAAAGATTGGCGTGCCAGTGCTGAGCGATCTGAAGGCGCGTCGGCACCCAGACCTTTTCATGATTTGTGATGTAATCGAGGAACCGCATCAACGAGGCCGCGCGTCCCGGCCGGCCCATCACGCGGCAATGCAGGCCAACCGACATCATCTTCGGCGAGGTTTCGCCTTCGGCATAAAGAACGTCGAAGCTGTCCTTGAGGTAGCCAAAGAACTGTTCGCCGTTGCCGAAGCCCTGTGGAGTGACGAAGCGCATGTCGTTGGCATCGAGGCTGTAGGGAATGATCAGGTGCGGTCCCGCCGGTCCCTTGATCCAGTACGGCAGGTCGTCGGCGTAGGAGTCGCAGGAATACAGGAAGCCGCCGGCTTCCATCACCAGCTTCACCGTATTGATCGACGACCTCCCGGTGTACCAGCCGAGCGGACGCTGTCCGGTGACCTCGGTATGGATGCGGATGGCGTCGGCGATCTCGGCGCGCTCCTCGGCCTCCGACATGTCCTTGTGCTCGACCCACCTCAGGCTATGGCTCGCGATATCCCAGCCGGCTTCCTTCATGGCAGCGACAATCTGCGGATTGCGTTGCAACGCGGTCGCGACACCAAAAACGGTTGTCGGCAGCTTGCGCCCGGTGAAAATCCGCCATAGCCGCCAGAAGCCGGCACGCGAGCCATATTCGAACATCGACTCGATATTGGGGTGACGCTGCCCGGGCCATGGCCTTGCACCCAATACGTCCGACAAAAACGCTTCCGATGCGGCGTCACCATGCAAGATGTTGTTTTCGCCGCCCTCTTCGAAATTGACCACGAACTGCACGGCGATACGCGCGCCACCGGGCCAGCCCGGATCGGGCGGATTGCGGCCGTAGCCGTGGAGGTCCCGCGGATATCTGGCTTCAGGCATTCAGGCGGCCTCGAAGCGGACTCTCTGCGCACCCTTCCACAGCACGGTCTTGCCGAGCTCAGGCAAATTCTCAAGGCCCGAGGTCAGGGTGATGAAATGATTGCCGGCGAGCTGCCCCATCTTGCTGGCGAAGTGCACACCGCCATAGGCCAGCAAAATCTCGGTTTCGCTGATGCCGCCGGGATAAAGGATGATCTGGCCCGGCGCTGGATAGCTGGTGTGGTTCTCGTAGGAGACGCCGAAATCGAGATCGCCAAGCGGCATCCAGACCCCCTCGCCGCTCCAGCGCACATGGATGGCCTGGCTCTCGAACGGCATCACCTTGCGAAAGGCCGCGCAGGTCTTTGGCGCCAACTGCTCCTCAAAACGAGCGTGGAAGACGAAGTCGCCGGCGTGGATAATGAGTTGGCTCATTCATGATACCCGGGATGCCTGACGAAGGGAGCTTCGGCGAAATAGATTGCAGCCGAAGCGACCGGAAGCAAGGACCGTTCCTATGCGGTGACAATTTTAGGTCTTTTGCGGCCCCCGGCAAAGGCCAATCGCGCGCGGACGTTTGGTAAAGCGCATGCGTGCTTGGAAGGGCCTGGCCTATTCGCCCGGTCTCTTTCGCTCATAGGACCAGCCGAAAATCCCGCTGCGCTGCACCTCCGGCTCCGGAGCCGGCACCTCCCTGGTTTCAGCCTGTGGCGGCGCCGGCGGCGGGACCGGCAAATTCTCGCACTTCATCGAATAGACCAGCTTGCCGTCTTCGGTCCGGCCGATCGGCGCACAATGGTCCGTTCGCGCGGCCGCGCCCTTGGGCAACGGTTTTGTTTGCGCCCAGGCCGGAGATGAGATCAGGAGAATTGCAAGTAAAAACTTTTTCATCATTTTTGCTCGCGGGCGTCATTGCCTACCCCATTGAACCGGATCAGCTAACAGAAGTCCATCAGAGCTGGCCGGCTTCGGCCGGCAAGACTTCGCTTCGCCTGCCGAACATTCAAGCCGGAAGATTTCCTTGACCAGCAATTTGGCTCGCCGCTTCGTGATTGGCGGGATCGTGATAATTCGCATCAGCCATCGCTACTTGGAGGACAAGGCGCCGAGGCGCGGGACGTCTTTTGTCTCGCAGCGGCACGCTTGAGGAGATTTACGGTGCGAAAGATAATCCTGACGGTTCTCGGCTCGGCGTTGCTCGCTGCGTCCACCGTCCAGATCGCCGGGGCTGCCGAGCATAACAAGGCCCGAAGGATCGACCGCGCCCCGGCGCCCGTGACTGGAGGCTTCCGCAACTCCAACGCCTATTGGCCGGCGCCCTCCGCGGAACCCGACTCGTCGCGTTACCAGAACGGCGCAGAGTCGGCGCCCGCCGGTCACTGAACGGGAAAACTGAATCCGGAAAGCCGGCTAGCCAACGGCTGACTGTTGGTTGCCAGGACACGGTCACATCGCCAGCGTCCCGCATTTCGCGTTCAGAGATAGCCCGCGCCCGCCTCCGCGGCAAAGCGGCCGGGATCACCCTCCCATATGATCCGCGCATGTTCCAGCACATACACCCGGTCAGCATGCGGGAGCGCGAACGTCACGTTTTGCTCGCCCAGCACTACCGTGATCGATGTGGTCTGGCGCAATTTTTCCAGTGCCTTCGACAATTGTTCGAGAATAACCGGAGCCAGTCCCAGCGTGGGTTCGTCGAGGATCAGAATTTTCGGCTGCATCATCAGCGCGCGGCCGATTGCTAGCATCTGCTGTTCACCCCCGGAGAGCGTCTGCGCCATCTGGTTCTGGCGCTCCTTCAGAATCGGGAACAACTCGAACAGCCATCCCAACTGCCTGTCCTTCTCTTCATCGGATAGATGCTGGCCGCCGAGATCTAGATTTTCACGCACGCTCATCTCGCCGAACAGTTCCCGAGATTCGGGGCACTGCACGATGCCGCTTCGGGCGATACGTGCAGGACTGGTGCCGCGCAGTTTTTCGCCGCCGCGGAGAATTTCGCCTGTATAGGGGAGGAAGCCTGAAATCGTGTTGAACAGCGTGGTCTTGCCGGCGCCATTCAGGCCGACGACCGAGACGAATTCGCCTTCATGGACATGGATCGAAACATTTTCCAGCGCCTGCGCCTTGCCATAGTGCACGCTGATGTTCTCGACCTGCAGCAGCGGAGTCTTGTCACGGAAGCTGGTCTCGGGCCGAGCCGAGGTCTCGATGGCTCCGCCGAGATAAACCCGGCGCACCGTCTCGTTGCGCATCACCTCGTCGGCACGGCCGGTGACGACTTCCTCGCCGAGATACATCGCAAGCACCCGGTCGACCAGCGCAGCGACGCTTTTGACGTTATGGTCCACTAGCAGCACCGCGCGGCCTTCCTCGCGAAAGCTGCTTATCAGTGCGGAAAAGGTGCCAACTTCAGCCAGCGTCAGTCCGGCGAACGGTTCGTCGACCAGCACTACCTTGGGGTCTCTGGCGATGGCCTTGGCCAGTTCAAGCCGGCGGAGGTCCGCGAACGGCAATGTCGGCGGCCGCCGGTGCATCACGGCGCCGAGACCGACGCGGTTGGCGATCCACTTCGCTCGTTCGGTCAGGCTGCTGTCGGCAAACAGCATGAAGAGGCTATCCGGCAGCAGCGCAACCATGATGTTCTCAAGCACGGTTTGCCGGTTCAGCGGCCGGGAGTGTTGAAACACCATGCCGAAACCCTTTCGCGCGATCTTGTGCGCGGGCATGCCGGCGATGTTTTCGCCCTGGAAAAGGACCTCGCCGGCCGTCGGGCGCTCGATGCCCATGATTGCCTTCATCGCGGTCGATTTGCCGGAGCCGTTCGGGCCTATCAGGCCGAATATTTCGCCGCCACGCAGATCCAGGTTCAGATTTCTGACTGCGGTCAGACCAGCGAAACGCTTGGTGAGGCCACGGACCTCGAGGATGGGCGCGTTGTTGATCGTGGCATCCATCACGAGCGCGCCTCACGCGACAGGACCGCTCCGAGAAAACCGCCAGGGAAGAACAAGACCACGAGCAGTGCCACGGCCGAGACGATAAACGTCGCCAGTTCACCGGTTGGCCGCAGGAATTCGCCGGCAACGATCAGGAAGATCGCGCCGAGCGCTGCGCCCAGCACGGTGCGGCGGCCGCCGAGCACCGCGGCAACGATGACATTTACCCCGACAGCCACGTCAACGACCGTTCCGACTGATGCCGTACCAAAATAAAACACCAGCAGTGCGCCAGAGAGACCCGAGAAAAACGCGCTGACGACAAAAGCCGCGAGCTTGTGTTTGACGATGTTGAAACCGAGCGCGCCCGCCTGGACGGGATCTTGCCCGCTGGCCTGCAGCACGAGACCGATCGGCGAGCGCGAAAGTCCATACAGGATGATCGCGCTGGTCGTCATGAACCCGAGTGCAATCCAGTAATTCACACCGGCGTTGACCGAAATCACGTCGGGAATCGTGAGGCCGATCTCGCCGCCGGTGAGATCGGCGAACACCACTATGAAATTCTGCAGCATCAGCACGGCGACAAGGGTGGTTAGTCCGAAATACGGGCCACGCACGCGTAACGCAGGAAGCGCAAGCACAAATCCGGCAATCACAGACGCCATGGCGCCCAGAACGATACACAGATACACCGACCATCCATACTGGTTGTTGAGGATGCCTGCGGTGTAGGCGCCAACGCCGATCAGAAACGTTGGACCAAAATTCACTTCGCCCGCGAAGCCGAATAGCAGGTCCCAAGCCATCGCGAATACGCCGAAGTAATAGGCGACCGTGAGCAGGCCGAGAATATAGCCGGAGACATAGAGCGGCAGTGTCGAGGCGACGATGACGACGCCAAGCGAGATAAGGAACAACCGCGGTTTGAAGAAATCGGCCACGCTCACCGCCTCCCGAGCAGGCCTTGCGGCCGGATGTACATTACGAAAACCAGCAGCAGCAGTGCCGGAATGGTCCGGTACGCGGGGGAGACCAGATACGCCGTGAGGGTCTCGAGGTAACCGACCACGAAAGCAGCGATCAGTGAACCGGAGACGCTGCCGAGGCCACCCAATACCACGATCGAGAACGCGCTCGCGGTGAGCGGGCCTACGCTATAGGAGCTGACGCCGAGGAACATTCCGAGCAGTACGCCGGCGATTCCGGCCAGCACGCCATAGACGGCCCAGACCACGACATAGATGCTCGTCAGCTCAAGCCCGAGCAGGGTAACGCCGCGCGGATTCATCGACGCCGCCAGCACCGCCTTGCCGGTTCGGGTGCGATTGACGAGCAGCCAGAGCAGGCCAATGACCAAACAGCAGACTACGGCTGTGAAAATTTCATTTCTCGGCGTGCGTACCCCGAAAATGTCGATCACGCCCTCGACGATCGGGAGCACCGTCTTGGCGTTGTTGGTAAAGAAATACGCGATCAATTCTTGAATCATGATCCCCCACAGCAATGTGCCGGTGAGAACGAAGATTTCTTTCTCCTCGTTGGGAATTCGGGTCGATTTCTGGATCGGCTGCACCACCGCGAAGTAGGTGGCGAACGCAGCAACCAGCGCGGCAGCCACCCCGACCAGCGCGCCGGCGTAGGTGTTCAGATGCAGCACGCTGGCGGCGGCCCATGCCGCTACCGCTGCCAACACCATAATCGCGCCATGCGAAAGATTGAGCACGCCGGAGACGCCGAAGATCAGCGTGAAGCCGGTCGCCCCAAGGGCATACAACGCACTGATGGCAAAGCCGTCGATCAGGATCTGGAAAGCAAGCATTTATTGTGGCCGCGGCAGCACCGCTGCCTCACTCTTGAAAAAACCGCATATGCGAAAATGCTCCCGGGCAACAAGCCCGGGAGCATGATTATCCAAGATTCAGTTCGAGGTGAGCTTGATGAAGCTCGGGAACTTCAACTGACCTTTGGCAACTTCCTTCGGCCAGACGCTAACCTGCTTGCCATCCTGCCACTGCAGCATCAAGCCCGTGATCAGGCCCTTACCGTATTTGAGCGAATGGGTGAATTGATCGTCCTTGCCGTAGAACTGGATGCGACCGATGGTGCCTTCCCAGTCGGTCTTCTCCAGCGCGTCAACCAGCTTGTCCGCATCGGTCGACCCCGCCCGCTTCACAGCGTCGGCGATGTAGTAGACTTCGTCATACGAAGTGTAGCCGGCATACGACGGATATTTGCCGAACTTCGCCTTGAAGCCTTCCGCGAACGGGATCGACTTCGGCGTCACCGCGACATCCGGACCGGAGACGCCCTGATAGAGCACGCCGTTGGAGGCATCGTTGGTATCCTTGCCGAAGGTGCTGTTGGTGGCCTGCGAGCTGATCCCGAGCATCGGGATTGGAACCTGCTGGTTCTTCCATTGCACCGTCGGCTGCACGCCGACGTGTGAAATCCCGGTGATGATAACGTCGGGTTTCGCGGCTTCGATCTTGTTGAAGATCGGCGTGAAATCGGTCGTATCAGGCGAGAATCGGATGTGGTCGAGCACCTTCAAACCGATCTTGGGCAGACATTCCTCGTAACCGACATCGAGCGGCTTGGTCCAGGCGGCATCTTCGCTCATGATGACGGCGGACTTCATGTGCTTCTGGTCCACCAGCAATTCCCGGGCGGCGTCGCACACCGACAGCGCAAGCGCGGCCGAGGTCAGGTAACCGTGGAAGGTGTATTTGTTTTTGTCATAGTCGGAATGGACGCTCTTGCTGATCTCGTTCGACGCGGCGCCGGGAGTAATGAAGGGCGTCTTGAGACGCGATGCCCAAGGTTCCAGCGCCAGCACGACTTCGCTGATGTAGCTGGCGATGACGACGTTGACCTTGTCTTCGTTGACCGCGCGCTGGAACGCGCGAACCGAATCCGCGGAGGAAGAATGGTTGTCGTAGGGGACGATCTCGATCTTGCGCCCGTCGACGCCGCCCTTGGCATTGATTTCGTCAGCCGCCATCTGGGCTGCCTGCGGGATCGACGCACCGGCGATGGCCTGCGCTTCGGCAATGACACCGATCTTGATCGGCTCCGCTGCGAAAGACGGACCGGAAGCGGTCGCCAAAAGGCCGAGCGCGGTAGCTCCAAGCAAGCTGCGCCGTGACCAAAAAACGGATGATTGGCTTGTTTTTTTCATATCGTTTCTCTCCAATTCAAAAGCTTGTTACTCAGCCTTCAATTGATCTTAGCCCCGCGTGCCCTCTCAGCAAGTGAAACTCCTGTTAAATTGGTTTTTCGATGATGAACTAAAGTAGGTGGAACCCCACATTGTGTTCTGCTCAAAAAACTCCTACAGGGAACTCTTGATTTTGGCGCCGCGCCAGACTGCGAGCGGCGCGCTCCACATCGCTAAACGGCAAGCGGAGCAGCAGCTTCGGCGCCTTGCCGTCGCTGATGGTTCCCTCCAGGAGTTGATTTGGTCGGCCCGCTCAGCCTCACCCGTCGATGATGGCCACCGCCCGAGTCCAGCCTGCCGAGGCGCGTTCGATCTTCACCGGAAAGCATGACACGGTGAAACCGGTCGA
>Ga0164303_10000091_pt1 | contig 15837 bp, 11 predicted proteins | sample Whisoiple_207_MG_FD_109715 | JGI IMG/M metagenome (GOLD analysis project Ga0164303, IMG submission 109715) | Soil microbial communities amended with pyrogenic organic matter from upstate New York, USA - Whitman soil sample_207_MG | ecosystem: Environmental > Terrestrial > Soil > Agricultural...
CATTTATTTTAACTTCAATGGCTATGCCATTAATTCTTTCCACAAATAACGTAAAGCAGAATTACTACTGATTCCACAGAATCTTGCGTCGGAAATTGGAATTTATTCTTAGCACACAACTCATAGAGGCTCATAAAGGGGTATCACTTAACTAAGGTTGATTTAATTTAATTCACGTAGTGCTTTTGGCTATTGATTCTCTAATTTCTATCAGATCTCTGATTATAGAACTAGCAGTCTCCATACCACCTGCTCCACGCCCAATTACAGTTTTATCTCCCGAGTACTCTGAGCAGAATGTTACTGCGTTGAGAGTGCCATTCACACATATAGGATCAATCTTTTGAATCATTATGGGTTTCACTTCAAGATGTTTGTTATCACAATAGGCTACTAACTTTATTGAAGTCATTTTTACTGAAGCTTTCTGAACGTCGGCTAAATCCATGCCAGTAATTCCTTCTCTTTTAACATCTCTAATAGTTACTTTCAGTCCCATTATCCAATTAGCCATGATAACGAGCTTAGCTGCCGCGTCATAGCCTTCGAGATCAAGCAGCGGCATTGCCTCTGCATAGCCTTTTTCCTTGGCATCAGCGAGAGCATCATGAAAGCTTAGGCCTTCCTCCATTCTCGTTAAGATATAATTCGTGGTACCATTCAAAATTCCCTTAAATGAGATAATGCGTTCTCCATTCAAACATTTCTTGGCGAACTCTAATATTGGCGTTCCTCCTCCGACTGTTCCACTAAATCGGAACCTAATATTATTATAATCGGCCAATTCTACTAGTGAAGGGAAAGCTAGCGCGAGTGGTCCCTTATTTACTGTTATAATATGCTTACCAGCTCGCATACCAGATATAATGTTCGTAAGCCCAGGTTCTGCATCATCAAAATTTGTCGGTGTCATTTCTATAAGTAGCTCTGCTTCAATGTTTTCCATGATACCAGTTAAAGATGATTGGGATTGACTCGTGTCATAGGCAGCTACTGTGCCTTTTGATAGTTTAGCTTCTAATAGTCGATGCAAATCGAGTCCAGCCTGAGAAACAGCTGAGCCTTTACTATCCAAACATGCTACAATCTTGGGGTTGATTCCATACAAGGTATACAGATCGCTTGCCCGTGAAAGCAGTATTCTTGCAAGGCTTTGTCCAACAACGCCAAACCCCACTACGATTAGTCGCAAATTAAGGTTTGATTGCAAAGCTCGCTTTAATATGTTTACAACGAATCCTGCCGACGAGCTAGTTGTTAAGGGTAGGGCAACATCTTGTGTCTGGTCCCCATCACAAAACTTTTTGCTTTATGTGGACGACGGATATAATAATATAATACCTTTATATATGAAGCCGCGTCGATTAGCACTGATTTAAGATTTGACTTACGAAAAATTTCGTCTATCATTCTTCTAGGAATAGGTGCGATAATTCTTCATTGCATTGAGATGTGGAATAATTGTTAGAAGAAATTGTTGTAATGGTTGTGATAGGGATGTTTGCAGGAATAATAGGCGCTATGGTGGGGATCGGGGGAGGTATCATAGTCTCTCCTGCACTGACATTTATGGGTCTTATGCCGGCGCAAATAGCAAGTACAAGTCTTATACCAGTATCATTCACTTCTCTATCTTCTGTAGTCGCATATTATAGACAACATAAAATAAAGTACGGCCTGGGGGTGCGAATGGCGTTATTTGCCGTTCCAGGCGCTGCCGTTGGAGCCATATTGTCGTCAATTTTACCCTTGGGACAATTTAAGTTGTATTTTGCAATCATATTGTTTCTAACTGGGGTATATCTTTGGACTAGAAATAAGATTGGCAGGAAAGGAATGGATAGTAAAGCACACGCTATCAAAAATAAAAGAACTAGAGAATTAGTTTTGAGCATTGGTTGTCTAGGAGCTGGATTGATCTCAAGCTTATTTGGGATAGGAGGAGGAATAGTTTTCGTTCCGCTCATGCTTGTGATTTTAGAATTAACAATGAGCACTGCGGCTGCTACATCACAGCTATCTCTGCTCATAACGTCGATAGTTGGAAATCTTGTGCACATCTCGTTAGGTCATCCCGAATATCTGCCTGCCATATTCCTCTCGATAGGGTCTATTATGGGAGCACAGATAGGTGCAAACTTATCGAAATATGTTGGCGAAAAGATCTTAATTAGACTATTTTCCATCTCAGTGATGGCGATTTCAGCGAAGCTATTGATCGACAGTCTGACATCAGAATACTTTAGGTGATCGAGCTTCGGGCTTACATTAAATCAAGTATATTGTCACATTGACCGCACTCAAAGGATCGAATCCGTGATATCACAATTCTATTAAAATAATGGGTTAGAATTTGTAGGTTAAGTATCAATTCACCATTACTGATCACCTGTCCTTTATTGACTATCCGATTTTCGTATGTTCGTTCCATTATTGAGTTCTAATAAGGTACATGACTGACTCTAAGTCATTTACCAACTTTAACTTCCTTCTCGGCGTAGTTCAAAATTAATCAGAAAAATACCAATAATTATGACCTGGCATCTGGATTCTTGACTGGCTTCAGAGGTGGAGGAAGCTTTTCCAATTTGTGGTTTGGATTAGCAAGATAATGTCTAGATGCACCTTCTCCGCTCAAAACAATGTTGCAATTTACGCATTTATATCTTATAGCCAAGTCTTACCCTAGTTATATTGTGTATACATGGCTAAAAAGGATACCTCCGAGTTAGCGAAGTATAATAATTTCTCTAACATCTGGAACCCCAGATCTTATCCTTAATTTGTGATAAACTGTGCTCGCAATATTTTCAGATTTAGATTTTTCACCATGGTTCACCAAAACCCTCTTTGGTTTCACCCTGGAAATAAAGCTAAGAATTTGGTTAAAATCACTATGACCACTGAAGCCATCGATTTTCTGGGTAGTGCACTTAACTGGGATAACTTTCATCTTACCATTTTTATCCGTCATGCTTATTTCGTTCATTACACCATCTATGACCCTCCTACCAAGGGTGCCGTTTATTTGATACGAAACAAACATAATCTTGTTTTTCTCGTCGGGTGCTATCTCCTTAAAATATTCTACTGATGGGCCCCCTTCTAACATACCTGAAGTTGCCATGATGATCGAAGGACTATCATCATTGAAAACATCCTCTCTTTTCCTAGTACCGTTTACTATGGTAAAGTACTCGGACTGAAATGGGTTAATGCCTTCAGCTACAGATTTACGAACATTATAACCCAAATAATATGCATAGGACATGTGGATTGCACTTGCTTCAGAGATCATTCCTTCGATATATATGGGAGACTCTAATAAACGCCCTTCTTTCATTTCCCGATCTAGGACCAGCATAATCTCCTGCGCTCTTCCTACAGCCGGGACCGGTATAAGCACCTTCCCGCCACCTTTCAATGTATTGTTAATACTCTCTGTAAATCCTTTGTAAACCAAGGATTGCTCTGGCATAACGTCCGAGGAATTGCCGTACGTGCTTTCAGTGATAAGCGTTTCTACTCTAGGATATATAGAAAGAGCATTGTCGAGGAGTTGAGTTCTAGCATATTTATAATCTCCGGAGTAAAGAATGTTATGTGCACCAGAGACGTTTAGATGAACTGTCGCGCTACCCATAATGTGACCGGCGTTATTTAACGTAACAGTAATATCAGGCGAAATATCAGTTGGCTTACCATATGGTAATGTGATACACCTTTTTATGACTTCGTTGACGTCTCTTGCCTCATATGGGAGATACGTCCCATTATTGTTGGCAATCTTTATTGAATCCATTTGCAACAGAGTCATCAGGGGTAATGTAGGTTCAGTACAATAAACTGGGCCTTTATAACCGAATTTGTACAAAGCAGGCAGAAATCCCTGGTGATCAATATGTGCATGACTAATAATTACTGCGTCTAGATCATCGAGGCTAAAGGTGAACCAATCAAGGCGAGGATAGGCATTCAAGGCTATATTTTCTCCGGGATTTATTCCACAATCTAGCATCACCTTGCTCTCTGGTGTTACTACGATAAAGCAAGATCTTCCCACTTGTTTCACTCCACCCAAACAATACAACATAACTTCATGTTTACTCGAATTCGGATATGATGATAACGGAGGTGTTCCCTGGTTCGTGGAATTTGTGCTAACAATTTGATTCGGTATAGAGAGGTCTCCAACTTCATCTGAGACTCCGTTACCATTAGTAAAGCTCGAAACGTTCCTACCTTGCTCAATGCTCTTAACAGCAAGTGAGCTTGTCATAAGGGGTTTCCTGAAAATTCTAGTTCCCACACGCTGATAGAAAGATGTTCTCTCCTTTGCAGAATTCTTAAGCATCGAGTGTATTAAGGTGATGCTGTTCGAGGGAATATGCGGTGATTGCCTTGTATGCGCAATCCAGCCTGTGGATTCTGCTATATTGACAATCATATCAGGATCTACGATCTTAGGTCTATTCAATTCCAAGATGACCTCCCCTGTTGCATCGTCACAAAAAATAGCCGAGAGCATCACGTCTTTTGGAAGTAGTTTTGAAATCCTACTTCTGGCTTCGTTCTCATTGATCCTGATAGATGGATCAGTTCTGACAACAATTCGTTTCTTTAAAGACTTCGACAACGAAGACAAATGCATAGTAAGTTCAGTGAGTGAGAATCTGGGATTCTTGGTGTAAATAGCAATGCTTGGCCCCTCGAACCTTGCACCTGTAATCTTTGATTCCGCCGGTACTGCTTCGGACACTATGGCCCACAAGGCATCTTGATCATCAGAAGTAACCTTCATAACATGCCCAGGTATATTAGCGGGAGTTTCTGCAGGCAATACGGCATCAGACACAATCCGAGAATTCTCGACTTGAATATTACTATCCAAAACACTTCTACTTTTCTTTATGTTTCTCCTATACGTAGGTCGAGTGTTACTTTCTCCTTTTTCCGATTTGTTGCTATTTTCTCCTTGCACAATTACTCTTCTTCTGGCCACCGCGGCACCATATAGCCCAAAACTTCACCTATAATAAGTTGGCAAAGTTTAATAATATTACGTCAATAGTTTTCCGCAAAAAGCCATATAAACTGTTGTCTAATCATTAATAAATATTTTGTCATGTTTTCTAACCTGAGACTTTCAGTCCCGATAATCTTGGCTATAATGATAGTATTTTCCTTTACTAATTTAATTTCCGGCTAATACTAGAAGAGAATTTGAAGACATTCTTGGGTCCAATTCGATATTGCTTTTTCCATAGCGTGGGTAACCACTCAGGCATAGCCAATCTAACGTGAAGATAGTGTGCTCTTTTTGTTGACAGACCATGGAGTATTAACTTGACTTGCTTTGATCTACAACTCAGACGAAGACGCTTTAGATAATGGCTAAGGCTTTTAGCGAATCCCCAGCAATGTCTATCCTGAAATATCGGCAGCAATATAGGCGATCAATACCGGTCCGCCGCTGATTTTAATCACAGGTCCACATGCATCACAAATCCTGCATCTTCCGCTTACAAATAAGAAATAACAAATTACAAATAACACAGCGTCTGTACGTCTGATTGAATTTCGGTTGATGAGCGTATAAGCCAAGGCAAATCCTACACCTCCCTAAGTCTTTTTTCGTCGAATGATTTTGAATTGTACCAATTATATCTATAGAAGTCCAGACACCATTCATGAAATAATGTGTTTGTTTCCCCGTTGCTATATCGGCCAGAAAATAAGGAATTCATATCAGTAATGCCTTTGGAATTAGGAAATAGTACCGTTGCATGCCTTTCATTCAATACTACGGCAGTTGTAATTTTGTCGATCATTCTTCTCTCCGCAATCCCGCTTTTCAATAGATCAGGAAAATCAGAGGCTTTGAGCAGGTCAAACCCCTTTTTAGGTATCACCGCATTTTGAGGAAGGATATAGCTAAATTTAACTCCATCCTTTTTTATTTTAGAAATTACTGCTTCTATAAGTTCGAAAGGAATTTGGGGAAGCATGGCATATATGTATTCTGAAGAGCTGTCGTATAGCTTTTTCCACAATTCTAGGACAGCTACAAATCCATTGACATATTCGGAATCATCCAAGGAGCCAATTCTCTGTACAAATTTCATTGGAAGGTCACTGAGAATGTGTTCCGAAAAGTATGACCTGTTCCTCGAGAGAAAGCCAAAGGTTGAAATATGTTTGATGATGATATTCCCAAAAGTAGTAAGGAAAAAAGACCCACTAGAATCCTTATCTATTATTCCAGCTTCAGACAACCTATTAACATTTCTGTGAACTTCCTGCATAGTAACGTCTAGATCTCTTGCGATCTTCGCAAGTCTTAGACTGCCTTGATTTAACTTGAAGAGGATCGCCAAGCGCTGTTCACTCGCTAACTCGAAGAAAATCCGCTCTGTATGCTCCAAATAGCCTTCATCTGGATACTTTTCATTGTCAACGTTTGAATCCAATTTATACGACTATTAGAACCCTAGAGAATTATACTTTTTGTTGGTGTTGGTCAAGAACCATCTTGCTCCCATAAATGTCACTCGTCTTTCCTGTTCAGTTATCACCAGTTTTATTCTCTAGCCCACATCCTTTTTCCAATTAGCAAAGTTTTTGAGTCACCAATAATTTAACCCGCTATTTTCTTTCCATAGATGTATTCTTTGATGCAACCAAGGAAAGAAGTTCAGATCTCCCTTCCTAAATTCTGATTTTAGTATTCGTATTATCTTTTGAGATACTTTACCCGGCTCTCCGTAGAGGTGTTTCTTATTCCTTAATTTAATACCAAGTCCTTCTCTTTGGTTATATGCTTGATTTACAAAGGCTGAAATCAGTCCATCGCTCACAGGCGGAATCAAGACATTGCTTCTTGCATCGAAAACAGTTTCTGGGCGATCCGTATTTAGTCGTACGGTCAATGACATCACTTTATCAAAATATAGTAATTCTTCTTGCATTGATCCAGAGTCTGTCATCTCAGCCCAACAATGTCCACTGTCTAGAAATTCGATTACATGGGAATATTCCTTCCACAGAGGAGATATAATAAACTTATTAGGATAATTATTTGCAAGTTTTTGCAAATATCCATCCAGACTAAAGGATTTAATTGCAGCTTCAGTGGCGTTTAACATTAGAAAAATGATCCGTTGTTGACTGTGTCTTACCAACTGACCAATTGAATTCAATATGGACGTGAATCTGCGCTTCGTTAAGTTTTCTCTCCTGTGAATATCAACTCGCAGCCATTCATCTGATTCTAATATCGGATAGAGATCAAAAATGCTCCGTGAGGTCTTTTGCTGTCTCTTCATATTTATGGCGTCGACAACCGAGTTGCCCACTGTGTGCACATACTCTGCTGGATATCCTTCCCTAATTAGATTATCCTTGTTTAGTTTAGTAGGCGCAAAGAAATATTGTGTCCCAGCCGAACAAATCCAAGTGTCTATTTGTTCCGGGAAGGGTTCATCTCTAGCAATGAACCAATCTCCGTAAAGCTGAGAGCTAACCAATTTTTCTATAACACCTTTAGTCGGATCCTTATACCGTGTTATATTCTTCATTACTACCGGGCTCATGGACCTTAGCCCAGCTTCATTTTGAGCTACCTTTTGTCCTACACCAAATACCCAAGCTAAGGGGGCAATGCCGGCGACTATTGTGTCTCCGTGAACAACTGGTAATACGCGGATATCATTTCCATATTTTTTTTTGCAATATCTTCCAAAGGTACCGAATTTCATGATCAATTCGCTCGCTTTCTCCATAAGATCTCCGCGAATCTGAAGGTTACAACCTATTTGTTTCTGGATTTCGAATTCATTGATACCAAAACCTAGTAACTTATCAAAATGCTGTCCAGTATTTATTACAAATATCGGCATATTGGATTTAGATGCTTCTAGAATGAGCGGGGCCTGCTTATAGAAGTCTGGCTTAGTACCAATAACTATAGATAAGATTGGACTATTATTGTTTAAAGAACGATTGAATACATCTTCCAAAACTGATGGAAATAGAGTCACCGGCATGACCTTTCGATTAAAGCGAATTTCGCTATCTCTTGAGGCTTTTCGCAGCATTACCTCTATGCCTCTAATGGTCCTGCTGATGATTTATTTGAGGACTTTCTAATTGACAACATAGGATTTGGTATGAAACGCGGAAACGATCACTATTTATATGTTTAAATAATCGAATTTCTCTTGCAGCAGATCCATATCACATTTCCAACTTGACAAATGAGGGCATAAAGAAACGACGGGCCACGCCTTACCATATTGATCTTCCTCAGTATATTTAGTCCATACAGGCTAATGTGAAATACAGAAAGCCATTAGCCCGTATGGAGTTTCAACCAGATTATCTTACGGACTTCTAGTTTTGCGAAACTTCCTATTAAAAGATGCGCACATTTATGTGCTACCTTTATATCTTAACTTTTTGGTAGATGATTTTTCTAGTTGTTGTTGATCTTGAACAAAGTGGTCCTCATCGAAATACCCATGGTAAGAGGAATGATGCTACCACTATTGCTGTCATCACAGCACTCAAAATAAGTGAAGCATTTTTTAATCTCTTCGTACGCGTCTTTAACTTTTCCTCAATTAACGAATTATACAGCTGGCCACCATCAAGAGGCCCAATCGGAAGCGCATTAAATATACCCACATTGAAATTCACGAACCAAAGCCAGAACAAAAAGTTCGATAATACTGGATAGGTCTCTCCAAATACACTTGACGAGTACTTTGGAGCCATCAAATCTGAATAAGGCACTGAGCCCTGTACCATAGTAGGCGGAAGCAATAGAGCGATCGGATTTGAACCGAATGCTGATTTGTAACGGCTTAATACTGTTGTCGGATCAGGGGCCACATTTGTAATGGTGACGCCTAGAACACCTTTGTCCGGTTCGACGTTCTTGGGCAGGTTTACAATGTGTGTCATCAAATCGCCCTTTTCATCTTTCCAAGTGATTTTAACACTAGAGCCCAAGTTAGATCTCAAAAGTCGAGTGAGGTCTTGGATATCTTTGACTTTGGCTTGATCAATATTTTCGATTATAGATCCCTTTGCTAATCCGATGGACTGGGCTATTGTTCCATCACCTACACCCAGGACCTGAACACCATATTTTGGAACTCCTGTAGCGGGTAATACTGTCAGGCTAGAAACGATCAAAAATAATCCCACCAAGCATACCCCAGCAAGAATCATATTGTTCATTGGACCTGCAGTTAGAACTGCACTTTTTTGTTTAAGAGGTGTTCTCGCTAATTCCTCTCGTTCTATATTGACGAATGCGCCTATTGGGATTCCAAGAATTAGTACGAGTCCAGTGGATTCAACCTTTATCCCATATATTCTGGCAACGATGCCATGTCCGGCTTCGTGGACGATTATCGTAATGACAAGTGCTATCCAGCCATAAGTCCAAGGCAGATAAGGATTGAGGCCTGGAATCAGCAAATTCGATTGCGGCCCAGCATCTCGTACACCTGCCCTTGCTACGCCGTTAGAAAATAACACCATCATTGAGCCTACAATAAGAAATATTGCTAGGGCAGTAATAAGAGGCATTAAATATATATTAAATTTTGCATAAAATTTTGCCAGTCGAGTAGCTGCAATTTTATCAAAAAAGCTTAATCCGTAAGGAGTATGAATCAATATTAAGGGGAATTTAACCTCCGCTCGTATTTTCCTTGTACTCTTTTGTTCTTCCAACCACCAACTTTAGTGCACACACTGTATTTAAATTAACTCGTTTAAATAGCCCAGCCGTTTGATGTATCTCATTAACACCACATTATTAAGACTAGCATTTGTTTCAGACCAATATTATGTTGTCTAACGTAATAGCTATTCGAGTAATGGATAATCGAGGTCCTGAAGAGATGATATACACAATGATAATTTAAATTTGTTCACCAGGTCCTCGGATTCCGAAGTTCCTCCAGTTTGCCACTAATCAATTAGCGAGATATTTAAAGGTCCAAGACAATAAATGAGCGAAATGGCTCAGGGAGAAGGATCCGATCGAGTTTTGAATAATCCTGCTAATGATTCCAATTCGTCTGAAGAAATCATAGATACTAAAAAGAAAATTTCTAGCCCTCCATTAAATCTACTATTTAACCCTTCTCTTATAACAAAGAAAGACATTTGGCAAATTGATATAGTGGCCCTTCTTCAAATGCTCGTTAGGCTGATCGATGATTCGGACAGACGGGATCTACGACTCTGTGGAGTAGCTGCACTGACCTCTTCAATAATACACAGACTTAAAGTAGAAAGTATATTCAGGTTAGAAAAAATAGCGATGCAAAAGAAGGGTGTAGATGAAGTTCCATTGTCAATGCCGATCGTGGAACTGAAACCTATGGAAATCCCTTACAGATACGAGCCAACTTATCCGGTAAACCTAGAGGACTTACTAGGACTACTTGAGACCATATTGAACAGACTAAGCAATCCAAAGCAGCAGAAGAAAGATTTGAATTTAAATGCTTTAGATACTTTTGATTTTGACCAGTACTTTATCAAGATCGAACAAGTATTACAAGAACGAGAAAATATTATACTCGATATTGTAAATGCCGATGGAACGCTTCTTTTCAGTACATTCGTAGCAAAAATGACTCCTATCGAGGCAGCAAGAAATTTTCTTGCGCTCCTGTACTTGGCAATGAAAGGACAGGTAGAGCTGCAGCAAATAGTCAATGGGGATGACAAAACTAGCAGTGAGGACATTATTATATCGCGTATGGAGGAGAAGGTATGAGATTGCGGCTACGTAAATTTATCTAGCTGAAGGGTAAATGAGTTAAAGATGTTGCCAGAAGACGAAATTACGGCCAGAATTGAAGCTGTTCTGTATTCATCAGGAAGGCCACTATCATTGGACGAGATTGTGATGGCCTCTGGTATTTCTTCGAGGACCCGGGTTAATAGAATACTAATGACATTAATCGATAAGACTAAATCAATATTCAAGGCTATCGAAATAGCCCGTTTGGAGGATGGAAATTTTGTGTTACAAGTGAAATCCAATTATACTCCATTGGTTCGGAAATTTGCTCAACGTCCAGTTGTTTCATCCGGAGCGTTAAGAACACTCTCCTATATTGCATATGAACAGCCACTCAATTCGAGGCGGCTATTGCAAATTCGAGGTTCTCAAGTCTACGACCACGTAAGAGAGTTACTTCAAATTGGTTTCGTTGAATTTGAAAAAGTTGGTAGATTAAAAATATATAAAACTACGAAAAAATTCCAAGACTATTTTGGGATTACAGATCTTAATTCTATGAAAGAAAAGCTCTTAGTGATGCCAACAAAGCAAGCTAACGGATGAGTACCCAAAAAATACAATTGCTCGAATTAACATAAAAAAATACTAAAAAATGCACTGGCTCAATGGGATATCGAAACTGTTGAAACTAATTTACTTATGACAATAAGTTGATTGTATTCTGATGGTGAATGGTAATAACCAGGAAATTTTTTACGTCAAATTGTTGATTTAAGTGATCTACAGAAAGGTCTTAATTACGGATTATAGAACTTTTTCGTCTTAGAGAGAATGCGAAAGTCAATCGAAAACCTTGCAGGAAGAAAACTTACTGGCGGGCGAATAATATCAATGAGGAGAAGACGGAAATACGAGATGGATCGATATCCTAACGAAGCGATAGTAGGGAAAGACAAGACTGTAAAAAGAAGAATAAGAGGAAACAACCATAAGACAGGACTAAAGACAGCGGAATTTGCTAATGTCGCCGATTCCAAAACAAAGAAAGTGACGAAATTGAAAATACTTAACGTTACGAAGAATACAGCAAACAAAGACTATGAGAGAAGAGGGGTTATCAGTAAAGGGGCACTGCTTGAGACTGACCTCGGCGTTGCAAGAGTCGTGTCAAGGCCTGGACAAGAGGGTTTAGTAAATGCTATCTTAATCGGGAAATGAACTGGCTGGGATTAAAGCAAGACTTCACATGATATTCTTCATGTTTAAGCTGCAGTGGCTACGTCAGGCATTAGGACTGATCAAACGGACCTGAATGGTTGCACCTGTATTGTATGAAACTATCCGATTATACGGAGCCTAAATTATTCTGTCATTTGTTAGAGATCGAGTTCTCGTCTGTGTCTCAGGTTTGATAGATCTTAGAATATCCGCTTTTCCCAATGGATAAACCTATTCCACAAAGTCTCCGTTACAATATTACTGTTTACTTTTTCCTGTATTGCAGATCCATACAGCTGAGTTGGAGCAGTCGCACTGGCTGCCGACAGCTAAACCATCTTATTCATTATAAATTGTTAGAACCTAATACAAGGAGGCAATAAATTGTTCTTAGGTTCAGAGTCAGATAAATGTAGGGGATAAGATATGATTATCTGCGTTTTAAAATTCAGCCCTTATACCACATTTGTCGCATACTAACGCCCATTCAAGCCCTTTAGAATGCTTTACGGAATCGTTTATGCAAACAAGGCGTAAACGTCCCTCCGTACAATTTGGGCATAAATTGTTATCCTGGCCTGACTTTACCGCCACCACAATCAAGTAGCCAGAGGGATTAACTGCTTAAAATTGTATCGACAAAGCGGATATGTGAATTAGTGAAAAACACATTTACGATCAGCCTTAGAACTCAAGCTAACGCATAGAATCCAAGTCGAAAACGGTTTATTGCATAATCAATTTACTTACTCTAGGTTTGGATCAAGAAAAAACTTCAATTTACTCGAATCGTCCCGTTGATCCATGGATGAAAAATGTCCGAGTAGTGATAGACTCCGGCCTTAGCAAAGGTTACCTTGAAACCTGTTAGCGCTCCTGGATAGCCCTTCTCTTGTCCTTTCGGAAGTAGCCATCCAGAGTTGATATATTTCTCAGTCCCCAAGGCTGTATAGGAACCTGTTGAATTCTTCTGAATAATTTTCTTGACTAATCCGTTTTGGTCGATTGCAACTGGCTCTATTGCTCTGGAATTAAGTGTCAGTAATGTTGTCTGTTTCCCATGCTGTGGTAAAAGAATGGGCATGCTATTCTCTCCTGGGATAAGTGTTTTGAGCTGAGTGGAGTTTGATACTAGCACAGGGATGAATAATGATGCAACAAATTTCTTATCAGGGACGAAGGTAACTGTCTGTGGATCCGGAACCGTGGACGGATTTGACCACAATACTTGTTGGCCTTTCTTAATACTAAGAACTGGTAGGATATTGTGAGAGATAGGGCTTGCTATCCAGCTACTTATTAATACAGGTCGCTGGGAGGACTGTGTAGTATTACTTTTTCGTGGATCAATACCAGCCGGATTAGTGCTATTGTTCGAATGATAGACCGTGCCTACTGAATTAATACCATTGCTAAGAGTCACGTTTCTGACAGTATTCGACGCAGTCAAATTCTGACTCGAACTCTTAGATTTATTTAAAGCAAGTAACGTAAGTGACTTCATAGTACCAGTCTTTTGCACCAAATTCGACGGCTCCTTTACAGTTTTACCAACCGAACCGGCTGGGACGATTGGATTGTGCGATTTTAATATAGATGTCTGAGGACTTGAAGAATTTCCGATGGTTGTTTCCGGTGAAGTGGCAGTTGGTTGGGCATGTGGAATGTGTGAACCAATAGAGGATTGGGAATGTGTTAACCCTCCATGTTGGCCATTATGGCTATTCAAAACAATTTCACAATCAGTTGTCTTGGTATCGCCTTCAGACGGAGTGAAATCTCTAATTGTATCTTTGCCCGGGCCACAATCAAAGTAATCTCGACCCGCGCCCCCTACTAGTACATCATCACCGCCGTTACCAAATAGCTTATCATTTCCCTTACCACCATATATAATATCATCTCCAGATCCCCCGCTAAGTATATCGTTGCCTGGACCGCCGCAGATTATAGATTTGCCTTTCCCGTTGCTGCTCGAAACAATAGTTTGCCCGTTGCCACTGCTGCTACTCGAACTCATCATACTTGAGGAGCCTGAGGTAGTACTCGAGCTTTGTGACGTAATTCTAGAGCTTTGATCTCCTGAGCCATTGCATCCTTCACCTGTCTTCTGTTTTACCATACCAGCTATACTGTTAGCTAGCTCGTTCCCTAGATTGCCAAGAGTAGATCCCAATGAAAAAGCTTCGCTTTTTCCTAGCGCTGTAATAGCTGAGGAGTAAATACCAACAAGAAATAGAACTGCAATAAATGATCCTATAATCCCAAACTTCATGCCAAATAATGACGACATATGTCATCTCTCAGTTCATTCGTACTAAATATTTATTTTTTAGCTTTAGACGCTAGTATGTTTCTAGTCTATTCGTAGATCGATTTTCACATATGTTTCTTACAGTAGTATTTTTGTTACGCAAGGTAGCTTAAATCTGTGGTATAAAATGAACATATTTCATCAAAATGTCAACAGAGATCTGAAAACCGCGTTGCAAATCTTAGGTTCTTCGGTCTCACAGTTAAGCTGAAGAATCGAATAGGGTCACTGTTATTGAAGTTCCTGGAGAGAGCCTGATAGGATTTTTGCTTGGATTGTACAGCGCTATATTGAAAATATTATTGATTCCGATACTATTTTGAGATAATATTATATGCGGAGAAATTCCAAGACCGTATAAACAGTCAAAACCAGGTTTAGACATTTTCGCTATAGGCTTTGCATCATTATTTATAGGTTTTAGCTTTGACAAATTACCAACCAGTATCAGTAGTTCGCTCTTCATATCAGAGTGACACGGAAGCCTAGCTAACAATTGACCTGTAATATTCTTGTTAACTAATGAATTGTACACATACAGATAATCTTTGGGTGGTATAACTTCGTTCGACAATAGTATCGTAGCAATATGTGGACTCACCAGTCGGATCTGATCTGGTTTGCTAGAGCTACTCTTTACAGTACTATTTCCTATCTCACTCATTGCCGTGGAGAGTAACGTTCTGGGGCTCATTATCGAGCCTATAAGAGATTCTGCGGTATGGCTAGCCACCGTCCCTGCTGTCGCGTTATCGGCGCCGCTGGGCAAATTAGCACTTTCCTCAAGATTTCGGCTGCTACCTGAAAATCCAAAGGGCAGTTGGGCAGGATCTCCAGTTTTTATATCAGAAGGAGGATTACTGACAGTTGCAGTTGTTGCATTTGTTTTGTTTACAGCGTTGCTTGAATTATTAGAACTGTTTGAAGAATTTGTAGGATCAAAAGCTGAGAAGTCTGCAGTTTGGGATTTTATATCAGAAGGAGGATGAATCGTAGGCACTTTCTCCATCAATTCGGCTGCTGCTGTAAAGTTCTTTGGGCTATGGATTCTATTCGTAGATTGATGTGTAGGCTTCTTTGTAGGTTCGCTCGACGTGAAATAGTCAGACCTTGACACTAAGGCAATAGTTAGTAGTAACCCTGTTGTCGAGAGTGCCAATGATAAAAATATTAACGATCTTATATTTTTGGCACCGTTGGACATATTTAATTCTAGATTGATTTATGAATAAAAAACTGGTTTGTCATTATTTGTTGATATCTAGATGTTAAAAAGTCTGTGTCATTTTTGCGAGCTAAACCTAGTTCCTTGGATTAGGCTCAACTTAGTTTACAGATTGATTAATTACCTGCGATTTTATAGAGGAAATACCAGACCTTGCTCGCGAGTTGTTTTGAGATAAGTGATTCTAAGGAAGAGGTAAAGTTGTAATGACGTCACAACCTATGGATTCATTATTTCTGAATCAATCTGGTTGATGTCCCAGTTATCTTTTCTATTGACTGATTCAGAATGGTTCTTTGGTACGAGTAC
>Ga0164303_10000092_pt1 | contig 15797 bp, 11 predicted proteins | sample Whisoiple_207_MG_FD_109715 | JGI IMG/M metagenome (GOLD analysis project Ga0164303, IMG submission 109715) | Soil microbial communities amended with pyrogenic organic matter from upstate New York, USA - Whitman soil sample_207_MG | ecosystem: Environmental > Terrestrial > Soil > Agricultural...
AATAAAAAGTATTTATCCTAGCATAAAGTTACGTATGTATGTATTTAGCTAATATTATAACTAGATCTCTTTTTCAATATAAATATCAATTTGCTATTTGCGAATCATGTTTTTGGTGTCCAACTGTATTTCATAAATCAATAATAAAACAAGGACTGGAAGAGTATGTTTACCAAAAGGTGCCTAGCTTACAATGAATCGAGGTAATATTAGTGTATTAGTAATGGCAATGATAGTAATAGCAATAGTTTCTATTATCGTTGGTTTTACAATATATTTCAATAATCCTAGCCTTAATCAGGCTTGGTCAATACTACAACAACAACAACAACAAAAAGACAAAGACTTAGTCTTAGGCGGTCTTCATTCGCCTGAAGTTAAATTTGAGAAAAACCAGGCTAATGTGAAGAAAGCTGTCCAAACCGGAATAACTCATCCGGCAATAGAAGCTGGAATGGTAGAAAATCATACTATAACTACAATAAAGCTCAATGCTACAAAATTCCAGCAACTAGACAAATCACAATTTATGAAGGCACCTGAATTTGCTCAAATCAGTGGCTACATAAATACACCGAATAATAATCATCCAATTACACTTTCATCTCTTAGAGGAAAAGTAGTGTTACTATACATTTGGACGTACACATGCATCAACTCGATTCGTCCTATGCCGTACATTGACGATTGGAATCAAAAATATTCTAATAAGGGTTTAGTCGTAGTTGGTGTTCATTCACCAGAATTTCAGTTCGAGAAAAACTATGCCAATGTGAAGGATGCGGTCCAAAGGTTTGGAATAAAATATCCTGTAATACTAGACAGCAATCATGGAACTTGGAATGCGTATGGAAATAACTATTGGCCCAGATATTATTTGATTGATGCTCAAGGATACATAAGATACAATCACGTAGGTGAAGGTGATTATAATCAAATAGAAAAATCAATTCGATCGCTAGTGGCTGAACGTGCTGCTCTGATGGGTGCAAAAGAAATAAGCTTTGATGTAAACCCCACGGCACCAATCAAACCAAGAAGTTTGTATTATGTAAATTTAAGGCAGAACACAACACAGGAAATATACATAGGTTATAATACTACCAGAGCTCCACTTGGAAATCCTGAAGGCTTCAAACAAGATCAGACAGTTTCATACTCAATCCCCTCAACTACAAATTTTAAACCTCACATCGTATACCTTCAAGGTAAGTGGAAAAATAATCCAGATAATATGGAATTACAAAATGATACTGGGCGCATTGTTTTGATATATTATGCAAAGTCTGTAAATATAATAGCAGGAGGAAGAGGTGGAGGAGTTGTTTTTAATGATGAAGGAATAGGAGGAGCAGCAGCTGTAGCATCTAAATCCAACAATTCACTTGGGCAGGATTTATCATCTGATGGTAGTTTCAGAATTGATGGACAAAGGCTATATAATTTAGCTATACATAACATCTACACTACTCATAGTATTGTAATTGATGTTAAAGGAAAAGGATTTCAATTCTATACCTTTACTTTCGGGTAGACGTGGATACAATTTGACGATATCAATAAAGACCTTATTAATGGAAGTTAACACTTTTTAGTTGCCACCTAATATTTATACGTTGTTATCATATTTTGGATCAAAAGGTTACAAATTGACTAAACTAAAGCTCGGAACGTTTCATTTGAAATTGAGGAGTCATTATTAATTCTAGTGCATATCCCAAGTGGGCATATCTTATCAACATCAATAACTGAACACCATACAGAAATATGTATGACTAGGTCTTACTTATTTTTTAATGGTTGAAAGAGGAAGTCGGGAAGACAATCAGGAAAATATTTCAGCGTCAGGATTGAGTCCTTTCAAATCTACTCTGTATAGAACGTTATGGACTGCTGCCCTTTTTTCTTATGTTGGTGCTGCTATGTACGATGTAGGGGCATCATGGCTAATGACTTCTCTTGCCCCCGATCCCTTGTTTGTATCTCTCGTCACAACTGCTACCACCTTACCAATTTTTCTATTTGCGTTACCATCAGGGATATTATCAGATATTTTTGATCGGAGGCGTATACTTCTTATCGCATGTGCATATTTGGTTACAATATCTGCCCTGCTAGGAATCCTTACTCTTGTTGGTCTGACTACCCCAACAATACTATTGATATTTACTTTTGCGCTGGGAGCGGGTACGACTATGATTAGAACTCCCATTATCCCCACTTTGAGTGGATTGGTACCAAGATCAGAAATATCTTCCGCTCTAACCCTTAGCGCACTTGCTAGTAACATAGGCCGTGTGGTTGGTCCAACTATTGGTGGTATTCTTGTAGCTGCAATTGCACCTTGGGCTGTATTTTTTCTTAATTCAGCTTCATTTATTGCCATGATCATAGTTCTAAGTAGACTACCAAGAAAGTCCAATGTCCAAGAACAGAGCTCTCTACCCCCGGAGAATATATTCAGAGCTATTCGAGTTCAATTGCGATATGTACGCTATTCCCAAGCTGCACATGTATTAATTATACGCGCAGGTTTGTTTACATTATGTAGTAGCGCGTTATTATCTCTCTTACCACTCTTAGCTAAACACGAATTAGGACTTGATTCCACTGGATTTGGACTGCTTTTAGGATCTTTTGGTATGGGTGCAATAGCCTGTGGAATTGTAATTTTGCCAAGGTTACGGCCTAAGACTTCGGTAGAATCTCTTATTACAATTTCTATAGCGTTACTTGCAATTGTAATATTTACAATGGGATATGTTCGAAATTTTGGAATCCTTTGTGTGGTAATGGCACTAGGAGGAGCAGCTTACATCACAATAATATCAAAATTCTACACGATTGGAATAAAATCCGCACCAAAATGGATTGGAGCCAGGGTATTGGCAATATATCTACTTATACTAAATGGCGGTTTTGTAGTTGGAAGTGTGTTATGGGGTACGGTAGCTAATCTATTTGGTATCTCGATTACACTGTTAGTAGCTTCATTAGCCTTAGGCGCGACCATTATTGCTAAGAAACGTTATAGCAGTACCTTGTTAGATGACCTTGATTTTACACCAGCAAGTGATCATTGGTCACTTCCTACTCTTCTGTACTCGGTTGACAGTTCACAAAATGAAAATCAAGCTCTAATAACAATCGAATACAACAAGATTGATCCCAAATTATCTGATAAGTTTGAGCAAAGCGTACGTGAACTAGGACGAATGCTTAGAAGCGAGGGAATGGCATATTGGGAATTATTCCAAGACCCAACAGATATCGGTCATTACATCGAAATTAGGATTGCTGATACCTGGACTGATCATATACGTCAGCATGAATATGTTACCAAGAATATACAAGTTATAGAAAATAGAATCCGCACACTTATCAAGGATTGTCCCCAGCCAATAATATCACATTATATAGAAAAATCTCCGCACTAATAGTAAAGTGGGAATACGGTTTTTAATAACAATATTTGATACTCTGGATAAAAAGATGAATTAAGAGATAAACAAAAGTAAGTACCACTAATACCCTAAATGTCTAACATATGTGGTTAAGCGACTAGTTCTTAGTCTATAAATATTATTTACTATTTTGACATCTATCCCCTATAACTATATCTTAGAATTCAAGAAATAAAAGTAAAGATAGATTGTTTTCTACACCCAAGTATCACCTTAATGAGGAGTGATAAGGGATGATTGTACACCAATACTCAATTTTCTATAAGTATTCACGCTTTTTTGAGGATATGCTTGATTTTTACCTATGATACATATTACTACAACTGTCAGATCGCCTTCTCAGGATGTCTGAGTTGTATTTCTAAAGATTCTCTTCTTTATCTATATCTATTGGTTGATACTAGACAATTGAATCCACATCTTCTAAAATATAGATTATAATAGCGATTTTTCATCGAGATAACAATATAAAAATTGTCTGTCTAAAAATGAGCAGCTTAATTTGTGATAGATATATACTCTTGTGGTCTATACTTGACTTATGACTACGAAGCTTTTGATTGCTATGCAAGACTCGGTTTTAACACTTGAATACTCAAAGACAAAAACCAATTGGAAGATACATGAATGCCTAAAAGGAACTCATCCACAATGCATATCCTCTGATCCTAGTAAACGAAATCGTATGTATTGTGGCACGTTTGGAAATGGGTTATGGAAGACAGATGATTACGGAGAAACTTGGGACAATATTGGAATCGATAGTATATCTAGTAAAGATATAACGTCAGTTTCAGTCAGCCACTATAATCTAGAAAGAGCAAAGAACAACAACAATAACAACAATAACAACAATGAAGCGTTTAATACGGTATATGTGGGAACCGAACCTGCTGCATTTTATAAATCCGATGACAGAGCGAAATATTGGGAGAAAATGAGCTCCCTTAATAATTTAAAATCTTCAACATCATGGAGCTTTCCTCCAAGGCCATGGACTTCTCATGTGCGATGGATTGAACCAGATAAAACTAAGCCTGGTTATGTCTATGTAGCTATAGAAGCAGGAGCGCTAGTCCAAAGTCATGATGGTGGCAAGACGTGGATAGATAAAGTAGAAGGAGGACCATATGATACTCATACTCTGACCACTCACAAAAAGATGCCTGGATGGTTATATGCTGCTGCAGGCGATGGATATTTTGAAAGTTATGACTATGGACAAACCTGGGAAAGACTAGTAGCAGGACTTGGTGATTACGATTACCTAGTTGGTCTTGCAGTTGATTCAGGCGATCCTAAAACTGTTATTGTATCTGCTTCCAAAGGGCCATATCAAGCACATTCCCGTGAAGATCCGGAATCAACGATTTATCGAAGAACTTCATCTACTAAGGATGCTTCTGATGCTGCTAATAATAACAGAAATGATGATAGGTGGGAGGCTGTATTAAATGGCCTTCCTGAACCACGTGGAACTATCATTTCAATTCTTGCAGCAAACCCAAAGGTTTCAGGAGAGTTCTACGCTGTCAATAATTGTGGCATATTCTGTTCTACTGATTCAGGTATTTCATGGAAGATGCTCAATGAAGGTATTGAATGGTCCAAGGAGTATTTTTCACAACATCCTTTTGCTCTAGCAGTTATCGACATAAATAGCTGACAGGGTGGTTAAGTTAGGCAAAGATAATGTCAGTGCTTACTCCAATAAGTTAATTATTATGTGTTTGAACGTCAAAGGACTAAAATCTTATTTCTACACCATTCCAATTTATTATTCATTGATGAGCTCAATTTATCCAAAATCTCTATGAAAAATGAGGGTTATTCATTCATTTTCACAGTCAATACAGGTTGCACCCTGTAGTTAAACATAATATTATCATAATACAGAGTCTTATGTATTTTTTCAATTACTGCTATTATTTAGAACTCATTGTATATCGACACGGCTTTGTATAGCCAATTAAAATAGTATTATCTATACTGTCAATTAGTATCCTGGATCTCTCTGACAATAAAATCTTTTATATCTACATCCTTTGCATTGTCCCACCTAAATACTGCAATTGGACCTCCCCAAGATATTATTTCATCAGGTAAACCCATACAGTGCTGACTTTTAGTACCCCATCCACCACTGTTTGTTTTCTCGTCAATTTTTTTCCAAGAGACACCGTCGTCGTTTTCATTAATCCAGTTTTCCATTCTTACTAGTGTAGTGTCATTCTTAATGGCGGCAGATTTTAAACAACAAACTTGAATCCAATCCACTTATCTTTTAAAGGGTTGAGTCCTCTTATCACACTTGTAGTATGATGATTTGAATATGTATTTTTGTTTGAGTTGGAAACACCTCTCATAACAGGATGAATGTTAGTCACATTCAGAGCCATGAGATGTATTCTAGATGATGAAAAGAAGACTAACACAATGATACCAATTATACATAGATATTGCAAAAAATATCTACTATTATTTACCAAATACTATCTTGACACTTGCACATACGTATGAATTATGATATGTAAGGAGTATGAAATTTTTATATTCTTTTCGTTAACCTATGAAATTTATGAATAACTATTTCAATTTATGAAACTTCTATAAAAATGCCGTTTGTAAGAAAAATCTCGTAATTAGATATCGATAACTAGATAATTCTAATAAACTATCTACTTATAATTAAATTGGTTGCACAAGTAAGGCATTTTTAATATGGTGAAATACAATTATATATCTTGATACATTTAAAAATAAACGTTTAAAATTAAGAAATGAACCATCACAATTTCTATCCTTGCCTCTGTTGGTAATAAAAAAGAAAAGAGAGAAAAATCATGACGATATATTATTGTGTGTTTTCCAATGTTCCAAATATGGTTCTAACCTATTACTAGACCAAATGTCATAGTGCTACTTCTTTTGTCCCTCGCTATAGATCTTTGCAAGTTTCTCGCGAAATTCTTGCTCTGCTCCTGTTTGTTGAAACATTGCCATCCATTGTTTTTCCATCTTCTCAATTAGAGCATCGGCTACTTTATCAGTTGCTGCACCCCATCTTTCTTCCATTCTCTTCTTTAATTTCTCTGCCATTAATTCCGTATTTGCCTTAAAAAATGCCTTTTGCCACATCATAACTCCTATCTCGACGGGGTTCATGGCTCCGCCCATTCCACCTTTCATTTTACATCCTGTGCCTACACATGTTGAACATGTTCCGCCTGATGCATGACACGGACAAGGACATTCTATATTTTCTTCATGATGACTTTCCATTATTCACAACTCACCTATTATCACTAGATTAAGATTGGTAATAATATAAGTTGGTAAGTCCGTATCTGGTTATTAGATAGAGATCTGGTAAGTTGGTGTATGGAAGAAAAGATGCTCTCCATTCATAAAAATGAATTGCTAATAAGGATAATGAGATTCGCTAGCCTCTATCAATTGCATTATATGCAGAATGATAGAATGAGTTTCCTTTGGTTGATTAATATGTATTATATAAGAAATAAGAATGTTGAAAATAAAATAATAATCACTTTGTCATATTAGTGCCGTCACTTGTCATATTTCCCGATGACATGTTATTATTCATCATTGTTGCTTGAATTCTTTGCTGCATCGTCATAGCCGATAAAGGAGTGGTGAGGCTTACTGCCATAGCTGAGGCCAAAACTACAATCAGTGCTGTAAATATGATTGTAGCGAGGGTTCTTCTAGTTGCCATTGGCTAATGGTATTAGAACCTTTTATAAAAATATTTGACTATAGATGTTGTGGTTGACGGATAAAATCTGCTCGCTTTTGCCACACTATCCCACACTATCCTCTTAGCGCTTCTAGTGAAGATAGACGTGATGCCTTCCAAGCAGGATATACTCCTGCTGCCAAGCTTAATGAAAGGGAAAGCAACCATACATTCAAAAGATCATTCGGAAGGAAGATAACAATTGCTACTTTTTCGATGTATATCCTATACATCTATTGAAAAGAATGCCAGAGGGTGAAACTAAAAGTGAAAATGCAGTTGTGCTAATAAAATCTTAATTTTTCCAAATTTACTTTGTCATTTATATTCATAAAATAATTCACTATTTTATCCATGTTATTCTTCCAATTAGCTTGCGAATTTTAGATGTATCTTCAAATATATCTTTATTATGTATCATATGATCAAGTCCATGAATTCTTTTCTTTTCTCACTATCTTCTTGTAGCTTTACTATAATCCGCTCTTAGTTGATAATAATAATGATTCACTTTACCATCATCGCAAATGTCCTGCTTCGTCATCATAAGAAAGTTGCTAATACCATTGTTACAAGAGTGTTGTAATGTAGGTCTTAACTCATGGTCGCAAACACTTGAGCCTGCTAACAGTTGTTTCATGCATTGATTAACCAAATTATTATTAGCTGCTTTTGCTTCATTAAATGATTTTCGTAGTCCATGGTATACATTCCACCCTCCTCACAGAATTAGTCCTAAAAAGAAAATACTTATTCCAATACCGAATATTCCTTTTGATGGCATAGCATTTGCTTCTTTTCTGTTTGTTATAAACAAAATATACAAAGATTACCGATTATCTAGTGGATAGACTGAAGTAATATTTATGAGCAACAAAAATGATCATATTAATTTGAAGATATGCCTCGTAAGACTATTCATAACAATGATAATGACACTCTTTCGAACAGGAAAGAAGAAGACTCTCTACTAGTGAAAAACAAACAGCCTAAAGAACAGTTACCAATTGGACAGGATTTTGAAACTGAAGTGCTTGAAGAAAAAGATGAGGAACAAACATCGACAGTACCAATTAAAGAAGAGGAAAGTGGACATTATCGAGAGAAAAAACAAAACCAAAGAAAAAAGAAAAGAGCGATAATACCTACTGCTAGAATGGCTGAAACCAATCAGGTAGCAGATTTAAAAAGACAGCTTGTGAAACAGACTAGTAGCATAGATCAAATAACGAAAGTTCTTAAACCATTGCAAAAGTACATTACAATAACAGAAAGACAGTTCAAGTCAATCAAGCAGATTGAAGTACAAATAAAGCAATTACAAAAACAGACTTTCGATATCCTAAAAGTCGTTCGAAAGATCAAATAATCGTATCATGAATTAGAACAAAATTGCTACTCACAGTAGTAACCCTATCTGCGAGGCGAGCTCTATAATTATTGTTCTTGTCGGTTAAGTCTGAAGTCAAAGTCAACAAACTAAACTACATGTCCTGAAATCATCTCAACTCCTACAAAATCTTCTTTCAACCTTGGACTAAGAGGTCTTGACATATTCAGGCCGTATCAACTAAATAAGAATAAGAGGATCTCACTGGTAGCGCAATGATTGGCTTTTTTGGGCGAACGAGCGAAGCTTCTATCTATGCAAAATTTAACCTTGTGCCTGCTTGCATGTCAGAGCGTCACCAGTTGGGACTTCTCTTTATTTCCATTCCTAGTGAACTATCAAACACTATTCATTACAAATTTAAAGGCTTAACTCTCCTTATGGTAATTTATTGTTTGTTAGTTAGTTAGTTAGTTCGCACACGACAATCAATCAACCTGGTTGATCTAGTTGAATTGAGTCATGCATTCCTGTTCCCTACTAACAGAACTAAAGATATCCAGTATTGCAATTAATCACCAGCGAGGTGATTAGATGGGTTAGTGAAGGGAGTCTCGTTGCTTAGGCGTTCTCACTATTGATAAAGTATTGGGTTTCTTTCTTTCTTTCTTGGTCAAATCTATTTATTTTCAGTGGAAATTTCCAGACGCGTTTGACACATACAAGTTTCCCCCTCCCTAAAGATTAGGATAATAGCGATAAGGCTTATTGTAGTTACTGCCATAAGTCAATACATTATTCCTTATCTAGTTCGCATGGTGAAAAAGATGGCACCAAATATCTTATAGATAACAACAGCATCATGGATATTAAAAATCAAGTGAATGCTGCTTACGATGACGTATGGTAAACGGAAAAGAGTTGTTTCAGCATTTCTGTACAGAAGAACATTTTTCATACAGTATCAAAAAAGTAGAAGAAACACATATCCCATGGATATTCCTAATTGGAAAGTGAGTATACAAGCTAAAAAAAAGGAGCTCAAAATTTGGTGATGCTCTTATTTCATAAATTGAATATTGGATATGAACTTTAAAATAGGTTATCGAAGAGGTTTTTATAGAGTACAATTGTCTAGTACTAATTCTGAAACAAACAAACAATATAACAATAATGTAAGCTGCCTTTTCCCATTTTATTACTATAATTCTATTATGAATGGCTTTGATGTTCTTACCCGAGCTTTTTCAAGCTCGTTGCAGTTCAATACAAAGCTATTCAACTTTTTTGCAGAAGCTTATTTGACATACCTTGATACACTTTCTGAATTTAATAGGACTTGGAAGAACCTTCCCGAACTGGATAGTACGTTAAGAAGCAAAGTTGGTAAGATATTTGATGCAAGGTTTAGAGAAGAGGAATTCATTAAGGTCCTTTCAGATACTATTGAGGACAATTCAAAGTTAGTCAAAATAACTGGCCTGGGGAAGATGTATCAATATATATCAAACAATTCTTCCGTATGGAATAATGATTTTGTCGAACCAGTCAGAGACATGCTATACCGTACACCTTCGCAGAAAATTTGCGAATTAGAAAAATATTCACTATTTCATTATGATGATGACAAATCATGCCTCTCTAAGCATGAAATGAAAAATAGCACAGTACAAAGACAGCATTATGAGGAAGAGGAGAAGAAAAATAAGCCTCCTCCTGTGCTTGTAATCTATGCATTCATAAACAGACATTATATCCTAGATCTTCTACCTGAAGTGAGTGTAGTACGGAGCTTACTTTACCAGGGGCTAGATATGTTTGCTACAGATTGGGGAACCCCATCAGCATATGATAGAACTTTAACCATAGGCCATTTTGTAAATAAATACATAGACAGATCTGTTGACCTTATAAGAAAGATTACAAAATCTGACAAAATTTCATTACTTGGTTATTGTTGGGGAGGTGATCTTGCGCTCATGTACTCTGCTTTACATCCTGAAAAGGTGAAAAATCTCATAACTATTGCTACGCCAGGAGATTTTGATCTCGATAATTCGTTACTTTCTGTATGGACAAAGTCAATAAATGAAGATTATATTTTAGATGCGTTTGGAAATGTACCTGGCATACTACTAAATTCTGCTTTTAACCTTAGAAGGCCTATAGAGTATAGCCACAAGTATTTCCATTTCTTTGAACAACCCCATGACATAGAATCAATAATAGAATTCTTTGCAACAGAAACTTGGCTATATGATAGTCCACCTGTAATTGGTGAAATCTATAGAGAATTTGTAGAGTATTGTTATAAGCAAAATTTACTTATCAAAAGTAAAATGAGTATAGAAGAAGGAGAAATAGGAGTAAGTCGAGATAATAATACTAACACGAATACTGCTGCTACTAAAGATCTGGTTGTCAATCTAAAGAAAATTAGTATGCCATTTCTTAACATTATAGCTAAACATGATGATTTGGTGGAACCTAATTCTAGTAAGGCTCTTAACGATGCAATAACAGAAAGTAATGATAAAGATCTATTCGAGTTTAATTCTGGGCACGTAGGCCTAATGATAGGAAAAAAGGCGCATAAAGAACTATGGCCAAAGGTAGGAGATTGGATAAAGAATCATTCGTAGTTGCAATATACAAAAGTGTCACTCTTCTCATAGGCAGTATTTTTCCTTATTTGATTTTGATAAGATAAAATTTACAGTTAAGTCTCTTCAATCCATGATTCAGTATAAATTATGTTTGTCAAGAAAATAGCATATTTATTATTTAATATTCATCTTTGAATTAGTGGTTTGAAATATACTATTCTAATTATAAAACTTATATTTAATGTTAAGCAATATAAATAAATATTAACTCTTATACTTAAGACCTAAATAATATCTTATAATAAGGATAATATCAAGATAAAGGCAAAATGTGTGCACATTGTTAGAAATGAAGAAAGTGCATACTTAAATACACATTCCGGCCTATGTAGATGATGTCATTCTAATTTTGTTTTCCTTGTTGAATTCGTTTGACTGATCACTCATCAGATCTCAACAATCCTATCAGTTCTTTTGAGTTTGATTTATACAATATGCTACCTTAGATAAAGTTCTAAGCGATGACTGACTGTCAGTAGCTGACATTCCTTAACACAAATATGCAAATTCATAACTGCTTAGCTGTCTGTGATGCGGCAATGTTCAAAGGTTCCCACACGGGCGAAGCTGGAGGTACATAACATGCATCATAGCTTGACAAATCTCTTAGGTCCGCCTTGAGTAATAGAGCTAATGCAATTAAATCAATTCTCTCCTTAACTCCTTCTCCTCCAACAATTTGTGAACCTAATATTCTCCCGCTTTTTCTATCGGCAATAATCTTTATCCATATTGGTTTGCTATCTGGATAATATCCAGCTCTTGTTACACTTTCTATTTCTTCTTCAATAGGATCAAAACCATAATTCAAAGCTTCTTGTTTAGTTAAGCCAGTCTTACCAATATACAAGTCAAACACCTTGGTTATTGCACTGCCGGCAATTCCCCTAAATCTTGCATCTCCACCAGCGGCGTTCTCCCCTGCAACTCGTCCCTGTCTGTTCGCAGTTGTTCCCAAAGGTATGTACATGTTCTCATTTGTAATATAGCTCCTAGCAGTTGCACAATCCCCTGCTGAAAATATATCTGGAATATTGGTTCTCATATAATCATTAACCTTAATTGCATTAGCATATCCTAGCTCTATACCTGTATCTTTAGCAATTTCAGAATTAGGCCTAACACCAGTTCCAAGTAGTATGAAATCTGTATCGATCTGACGATTAGTGTTAGTTTTTATGGTCTTGACATTATCATCTCTGCTGATACTATTACCAACTATTTCTTCTACTTGCTCACCGGTAATAACTTTCACTCCATTGCTTTCTAACTCTCTTTGTACAATCTTGGCCATATTTTTATCAAGCATTGTAGGAAGGACATGGTCACTCATCTCTACTACGGTTATGTCCATTTTTCTTCTAGCCTTTCTTTTCGTAAATGCCTCTATCATCTCAAGCCCAACAAGGCCAGCACCTACAACTACGCATGTAGAAGCATTTTTTGCTTTTTTAGAATCATATATTTTTAGCCCATCTTCATAATTTCGTATTAGGAAAATATCATCACCATCTGTCTGGTCGACCCCTTTGATGTTAGGTATTATCGCTCTTGCGCCAGTAGCTATCACTAAAGAATCATATCCATAAATTGTTTCTACTCGATTTTGCAGATCTATTGTATATACTTCCTTTTTATCTCTATCAATTCTCTGTGCTCTGGTATTAGTAATAACATCTATTTGGTATTCTTTTTTGAATATATCTGCTGATCTTTCTATTAACTCTTGAAAATCACTTACTATACCTTCAATGACATATGGTATTCCACAAGCACCATAAGAGACTACTCTTTCATCTTGAATTATCTTTACGTCAGCATCAGGATCGATTCTTTTAGCTTTTGATGCTGCACTAGTACCTGCCGCAACACCACCAATAACTAGTATTTTCTTATTAACCATTTTCGATAGACCCTTACAAGCTGTTATTACAAAGGTAATATTTATAGAAGATGCGAGTTCAGGTAATAATGTTACTAGACAAATATTACATACATATGCAACAAAATTATCATTTTAGACTATCTCACAGTTTCTAAGTTGTTCCTAATTTGATAGTGCTATGCGATTGTCTATATTGCATTCTATTATTGAAAGTAATATCATGTATATTTTGTTTGTACCTTTGATATGTTATTCGGACAATCAAGATTAGATATTTGTATTTGTTTTCAAGTATGTTTACAAGTATTATTGTTGTCTTATCTCTCTCTTATAACATTGCTGATAAATATACAAGTTGATCTGATAGATGTGCTATTGCACAATCATCTCCTATTTTATCAGGTGGTATTAATGATTGGTCGGCTTAATTTCTCTAATTCCTCTACCTTGGTTTGAATGTCGGTGTCTTGTATTTCTAACTGATGTACACTTAAAAATGTAAGTATGCCTAATTGAATTTTCTGTAATAGTCACTCGTCTATCAAATTATTATTATTATTATTATTATTATTAAATTCGATAACATCATACACTCTGAATAATTAACGAAATCTGAAAATGATCACTGAATCCTTCCTTGTTCACATAACTTGGTCTTCGGTGATTCCCATTACATTGCTTTAAAACAATTGGATAAGCTGGTAGTACCTTGCAGCAAATACTTGTTAGATTAGTAATCATGATGATTTGCGATTAAAGTAAGAATTAGCCGCCATTCAGATGAATGTTTGCTATTCCTGGAGTACTTTATGAACAAATGAGATTGCTATTGATCTTTCTCCGATTGCAGTTGCAAAACGCTTAATGCTACCGCCTCGTACATCACCCACTGCGAAAATACCTGGCAAACTAGTTTCAAGCAAATATGGTTGACGTGTAGGATACCAGCCTGCAGCGCTAAGACTTTCTGGGGATAGATCAAGGCCTGTCTTTATGAAACCATTATTATCGAGTGCGATGCAACCATCAAGCCAACTGGTGTTTGGATCGGCACCCATCATGACAAATAGGTATCTAATATCGTGCTCCTCAGTCTGTCCCGTTTGATTGTTCTGCCAGCGAACGAATTCTATATGATCGCCCCCTTCGACTGCTATGATCTGAGTGTACGGCCGTAATACTATCGTAGGAGTTTCTTCGATCCGACGAATCAGGTATCGCGACATGCTCTTGGCTAAACCTGCTGACCTGACGAGCATGTGCACGCGCTTCGCTGTCTCGGCCAGAAACACGGCTGCCTGACCGGCTGAGTTTCCTCCACCAACCACAATCACCTCTTCACCACCACATAACTGTGCTTCCACAAAAGTCGCGCCGTAATATACGCCTGCACCTTCGAAGCGCAACAAGTTTTTGCATGGCGGCCTTCGATAGGCTGCCCCGGTTGCAATCATGATACTGCGTGCAGGAATCCGAGATCCATTCTCTATTTCGACAGCGTACGGTTTACGGTCGCAGATGAGTTGTGTGGCCTTTGCAATGAGTATATCCGCGCCAAACTTTTGAGCTTGAAGATAAGCTCTAGATGCCAGATCCTGGCCGGAGATTCCGGTGGGAAATCCCAAGTAATTTTCGATTTTAGAGCTTGAGCCAGCCTGACCGCCAGGAGAACCTGTTTCGAGTACCATAACATCTAGTCCTTCTGATGCGCCATACACTGCAGCCGCAAGCCCTGAGGGACCAGCGCCGATGATGATGATATCTCGCACATGGGTTTGCTCAATAGACTCATTAAAACCAAGGCAGGCTGCAATTTCTTGATTACTAGGATTGCGCAGTACCAATTGGCCTCGACAGATCAATACTGGTATTTCACTGGCAGAAATTTGAAAGCTATCCACTAGATTCTGTACATCAGGGTCGCGTTCCAGATCCATATAGGAGTATGGCTGTCCATTGCGCATCAGAAACTCTTTGATTCGATGCGTACTGGCAGAATATGTTGACCCTACTAGAACAACATCTCCAACACCAGCAGCTATTAATTCTACCCTACGCAGAATGAAAGCCCTCATCAGTATCTCACCAAGTTCAGCATCAGTCTGTATCAAAGATAACATTTGTTGCCGATCCAGTTCTATTACCTTACCTGGCTTAGTGGCACGAACGCGGAAGAGACTCCTCCGCCCGGCCAGTGTGCTAACCTCGCCAGTGAACTGGCCGGGTTCATAGGCTATGACAAGGGTCTCAACAGGAACTGAAGGTCGCACAACCTCAAGTTCACCAGAGATAATCACAAAGAACGGTGCCGCACTGTGTCCCTGCTCAAAGAGTACTTCACCGCCCACCGTCGAGTGTATGTGTCCGCGTGCTGCAATACGACTGATCTGTGCTGGCGTTAATTTCGGAAATATTTGCTCAATACGAGAGCTGGTTATAGGAAGGCCCCTGCGTGTATTAGACATAGTTGTGATTTATAATGTAGATGCTCCTCATAAATCATCGCTTGAATCTTTCTGTCTTTCTCCCTAAAAAAGAAGATACAATGATGATGTGTGTTCTTAGACTTTTGCTAGAAGATAGGTTGTAAAAAAGATTAGATCTGGCACCAACAAACTCTGAGGATTGTGGCGAAGTATGTTGATGAGTGCAACCTATATGGATCCATTGAAACAGTAAAAAGAAAATTGAC
>Ga0164303_10000095_pt1 | contig 15544 bp, 17 predicted proteins | sample Whisoiple_207_MG_FD_109715 | JGI IMG/M metagenome (GOLD analysis project Ga0164303, IMG submission 109715) | Soil microbial communities amended with pyrogenic organic matter from upstate New York, USA - Whitman soil sample_207_MG | ecosystem: Environmental > Terrestrial > Soil > Agricultural...
ATTGAAAGCACATCCAAAGCTCATTTCCTATGTACAAACATATTATTGATGACTGTAAGGAGCAAGAACAGATCCCTTATTAGTGGTCTGCGATTGCAAAACTATTAAGAATATCACAATGCAAATATCTGACTTCAAAGAGTTGTTTAACTATAATCATACAGTAAGACAGAATTATATTGATATATTTAAACAAAAATTATCATGGGAAGTTATGGTTAAAAACCGAAAAACTGGATGGCTATCATTAAAAGACACGCTGCTGCATATAATTTGGGTTGAAGACTCGTGGATTAATTATTCTATTCAAGGTCTAGAAGATCCTAATAGGCCATTTCCTCATTCTAATTACAATTCATGGAAAGCAATTGAGGACTATAACCTTAATTCCACATTAAAGATCAACAGTTATTTGGATTCTCTTACGCCAAACGATCTATGGAAATCAATTTCAAGGATGAACGTTGATGGAATAAGAAGAACTACAATAGTTAGAGATGTACTAATTCATGTTATAACAGAAGAACTGCATCATAGAGGAGAAATAATCGCAATTCTTTGGCAAATGAATTTTCAACCACCGGATATGGGCTGGCTTTCAGTTATGAAAAAGACAGATCCTATATGGGTATTAAAATGAGAAAGAAAGAGGTCAGTTAAAAATCATAAAATAAGGTCATTCGAATCTTCAAATGATGGTCTAATGAGATCATCACTTATGATGTTAATAGTAATGATAAAATAATAAGAAAAAAATCACATTACTTTCTATAATTAGCTAATGGGAGGACCATTCTCTCATAATCAATCAATGTCAATCATCGCTGCTACTTTCTTCAAAATGATAAAACTTCAAAGCCAATAAATGCATCAAGATATCTAATAGGATTTAGGCGCCTTATCTAGTGTTCCATCATTATCTACAGCTATTTTAATTGATCTTATCAATTTGTCAAATTTATCCGGATTGATAGTAATTTTTCTCCTACCATCTGCTTCAAACATTATTTTACAATGTTCTAACATAGCTTATATTCTGCATTAAAGTTGACAGAAACAAGCCGCATGTTCTGACTCCAGTTGTCATCTAATCCCTCTGATCTGTATCCTGCAATCAATCAATTTATCATTATATGAACCTTCACCTATCAGCAGTTTTAGTGATCTGATAAAATATGGATTAGTACCATAGATGTACTTTGTCTGCATTATACTTTGACATTAGTTCATATATTACAGACAGCATTTAATTGTAATCTGACCTGTGATACTCTTCAACATACAATATCTGTATATGATTATCCATTCACTGTGTCAACACGATCCCAAATGCTGAACTGGCCCATGCTGGATCTATACCCATTGATATTGGAGTAAAATAAAATGGATTGAAGTATCAGAATTTTATTTTTCTCCCTTTTCTCTATTGCTGCCTCGATGTCTCTTGTTTGGAAGACATACCTATCTTTCCCAAATATTCTAGGTCAAACGAAGGTGATTGGTTAGCTTTTCTCTATTTCTCCTTGGTTGTATATTTTATCTAGTCCATAAGTATAACCCGACTCCAGATTGCATGAGTTATGCTAATTGTACAGTTGGCTCATTATAAAGGTGAATATAGCAATTAATTCCATGATGGTTCCATCAGTGGTAGACTAAAGGAAAAAGTAGCTCCCTTTTCATTAGGATTATTCTCAGCCCATATTTTGCCACCATGGGCTTCTACAATACTTTTTGAAATAAATAATCCTAAGCCAGTGCCTCCAAATTCAGACTTTGTAACAAATTTTGTAAACAGTTTTGGAAATATGTTTGGATCTATTCCTTGGCCACTATCTTTTACGCTAACAACAGCCTGCCCATTATCATTGGTCTTTACTGATAAAGATATTATTCCTTCCGTTGTAAATTTCAGGGCATTACTAACCAGGTTATCGATTACTTGTGTCATCCTCACTTTATCTGCTTGTATAAGGATTGCCGGAATGTTATCTTGATTTGTTACCTGCTTATGCAGTAGTTGTTCTTGCCGTTGTTGACCCGCTCCTCCTTCACATCGTGTCGTCTCTTCCTCTTTGTTAATTCCATATACTATCTTTACATTCCCATTTGAAGTTCTAATCTGATTTCTGTAGTCATCAACAGTATTAACTATTAGTCTTTGCAGATTGAATTGTTCCTTATTGAGAGTTAACAAGCTACTCTCGATTCGTGTGATATCTAATATGACTTGGGATAGTTTCTGAAGTCTTTTTGCATTTCTGATTATCACATCCAAGATGGTCTCTTGTTGGGATTGTTGGGACTGCCCTTCCATATTCTTGGAACGTAGAACCTCAGATAAACCAATGATCGGTTGTATAGGAGTACGTAATTCATGCGCTGCTATATTGATAAATTCTTGTTGAGCTTTCTCACGTATCTTTAGCTGCTCATTTGACAATGATAATCGTTTATTTGCATTTTCTAGTTCCCTATTTGCATTTTCTAGTTCCTTTCCTCTTCTCTTTACTTCCTCACTTAAACTCCTCCATTTGATAAGAAACACAATTAATACTACAATTGCAACGGTAGCTCCTGCAAGCAATGAAAAAGTCTCTATTCTTTGCGAATAAAGAACTCTGTCGACTTGCGAATAAATTGTACCTGTGGGTGTAATTACAAAAACAAAGTATGTTGGCTTTCCAGAAAGAAATATAGGATAACCTGTATTTAATCTTTCACCACTTCCAAAATTATAGACAGCATATCCTGGCTTACCTGAGAAAACTTGACTGTACAATTTATTTTGTATCTGGTTATTATGAAAGAACACTTGAACATCCTTTGCAAAAAAATTCTTTCCTAACAGGTGTATCCTTGGAGTAACTATGTAGTTCTCACTTTTATCGTAAGCTACTAGGAACCGAGACTCTATATTATAAATATTTTCATAATTGGAGAGGAATTGTACAATGGGAATAGTTGCTCCTACCAGTCCTAAATACTTACCTGTCTGTGTATTTATAATAGGATAGATTATACCAATTCTTGTTTTACCATCTAATCCTACATAACCGTTAGAAAATACTGGCATTAGAATCTTTTCTACTTGTACTACATGGTGTCTTTGTAGGACATTGGTACCTACAAATGTTTTTGCACCTTTTGTAGAAATGTCTATCATCATTGTATTGTTTTTATTTACAACAAAAAAATGATCTACCATATCATCTAAGTTTAAAAAATTGGCATGAACTAACGTTTTCGTTTTATCACTAGCTAAATCTCCTTGCTGGAGATATATTGAATTTGATAATCCCTCAAGTCTAGCTTCTACTAGACCTAGGTCTGATGCAACATGTTTGGAAAGAACTTTTGTTGCCATAACTTGACGATCTCTTTGTTGGACAAATAGATTATTTTTCACATCTCTTTCTGTAACATCCTGAAAATAAAAAAATAATCCATAAAAAGATGATATCATAAGTACAATACTAACAATGGCTATTACTTTAGCTCTCCAGTAGATACTACTCCTAGTTCTAAAACTACTATATTTCTCAGGCATAGAATACAACCGCAATTTCAGAATTAAATAATTGATGCTATGTATCTAGGGTTAGTTCTATATATGATACTAACTTGAGCAAAACCCGCATGATCTGTTTTCTGAGGCGTATGTAGTGAATCGATAATAACAAAATGACATGACTTAGTACGCCACTTCCCAATTCTTAACTTCAATTTTGTCGCCTTTTTTTTCATATGCATAGATTTTATTGTCTTCTTCATCTACTGTTTTCTTATGTGAGTTATTGCAGTATGGTTGGTTAGTGCTCAAACCACACATACAAATCCATATGCTTTTTGTCCCAATCTTAATCTCCATTGGACCTTTGTAATCCTTTTTAACCAGTCTCGCCAATATGTGGTATCGACTATACATATTACTAATATTCAGGACGTCCACCAACGACATATGGTGTAGTACATTGTAGTACATACGATAGCTTTTAGTCTTTTATGTGCACGTCCAGACTAAATAACATCAGCTTGGTAACTGCACCATGAAGAGTTCAATATCCAATCTTCAAACAATAGTATTGTTATCAGTACTATCAGGTATACTTCTGTTTGGTCTGGTATCGAATTTGTATAATGGATACCACACACAAATAGTAGATGCTAGGAAAGGCGCACATCAGGACGTAAGTAGTAATGGAGGGAATAAAGATTCAACAAACTCAGCATCGTCACAAACTCAGCAACAACAACAGCCATCAATCCCAGGTACAATTCAATTATCAGCCAAGGAACTAACTTCGGGTTACAGATGGATAAATACTACCAGCGGAGTAATCAACCCAACTATGAATTTCAAGGTAGGTAATACTAAGACCATGCAACTCAAAAATCCAACAGATGATAAACATCAATTAGTTGTAGATGATCCAAATGGAAACCAACTTGCAACAAGTGGGGATATACTATCTGGAAGTTCTAGCCAATTATCCTTTAAACCTGGCATGACTGGTACATTTGGATATCATTGCATATACCATCCTACAACAATGAAAGGGATAATACATGTACAGTGATGAAGAACAAGTAGCTGCTGTTTAGTCATTTCTTATTACTCCCCATGCTAAGGGGAGACAAATTTTTTCAATATTTTTGGTATAATATTAGTAACTGTTTTGCTGTTGCCATTCCCTTTTTTTACTATAGTGCTGCCATTGTGTGTTCTAGTTAAGATAGGTAATTCGCTTTCTATTATACAATAGTTGTTTTCCTTGCAATGGACATAGCGACTGTTCTGTTAGAGGAATAATTCCCGATTAATAAATTCCATGGCTTGGAATCCGTGGCAGATTTTGCTGAAATATGTGAAATCATTTCGAGGTGCATGGGTTACAAACAGGCCGCCATCAGCAAAGTTAAAGCCAACAGTATGCAGTTTAATAAGGCAAAGCTCTGTTTTATTCAAATAAACTGCTATGATTAAGGTCTATGAGCAATAATGCTTAACCTAACAAAACCTAAGAACCGGCATGTATTTGATTTATTATTACTACATTTTTCAACCTCATCCAAAAACACGTCCAAAAACTGAGTCCCTAATTTATCAATGCCATCATTATTCTCTAGTGATAGATGATCTAGATAAGATTTCATTACTACTATTTTATAAATTTAGAATATATCTGGTGGTTTGGGAGAAGTACATGTTTACTACTAGAATATACTATTGTATTTACATAGCCTATTTCTTGTAGTAACTTGTGTGTATCGTCAGACCTAGCAAAATACCACGGTTGCTTCCAGTCCGTAAAGTGTTCCTTGAATTGGTCTAAATGTGTAATTCGTTCTAACATCGTGATGATTTGTTGTAAATTTCCATGCCCTCCACACTGGATTAATAATTGGCCACTAGTACGAGTATTGTTGTTACTACTGCTGACACCTATACCGGTAATCTTAGTACTGTCATTCATTGGCCGTAGTACCTCCCAAAATTTTGAAATACTTTTCTGTGATCCTTTATCCAATGTAGTGCAGAATTAAAAAAATTATATCATTTTTTCTTGGAATCCCAATATCTAAAGCTAGACTGTATTATCTCAACATTATCAAAGAATTAAGGTTGTTTTTCGCTTGTTTTATCATGTTGGAGTCAATATCAATAGCATAGACTTTCCTCTTGGAACTCGTTTGGTTAATTGACTTATGAGTAACCCTGATCCACAGCCCGCATCCATAACATTTTCATTTCCGAGCCATTTTCACCATTTAAGTACCTGAATACCCCATCTATATTGAACTAAATGTGAACTTGATCATATGTGCATGCGTCCCAAGATTCCTTAATTATACGTCTTAATAGTTTGTATACTCATTATTGTTTCTACTCATTATTAATAATCTAATAGAAATTTGGCCCTGATCTAATCTATCTACGACCAAAAATGAAAAAAGTAAACTTAACAAAATAGCAACTGTGAAACTGAGCGGCTCATTTTGATTAAAAACCTGTATATTTATATCACAATAGTAAGAAAGGATAACAAAATGTCAGTATATCATATCTAGAATAGACTTTCATGCTCGATATAGTAATCAGATATTTATTATTTGCTAACTTTACTTACTTTCTATTATTTGTACAATAGCTAGAAATAAATATAATAAATAACAGTAATTTTTATCATCCTAAGATGTTATTAAATTACTCCCTTACTTTGCACCTTCATTAGTTTCCCATATTCCAAAACTGTTATTCTCAGTGTCATGACATACTGCAAAATATCCCATCCCTGGGACTGCCATCTTAGTAACAACTACTTTACCACCTAGCTTTTCTATCTTTGATGAATATTCATCTACTGAATTTACATCTATAAAATTAGTAATTTGTTGATGTTGCTCTTGTCTTTTCATCAATCCTCCACCTATAGGTGCTTTATTTCCTTTGTCATCTGTTGTACTTACTATCCAATATTCCATACTAGAAGAAGAACTATTCTTACTGCTTGTTCCGGGCCACTTTTCTATTTTCCATCCAAATAGATCAGTATAGAATTTCTTCGCCCTTTCAACATCATCTGCAGGCATTTCAAAGTGGACTATTGTTGGCATATTCTTCTGAAAACTGTAGTACTTAAAATTAACAAACGTGATAGATCGTAGACATCTTTGTCAAATGCTGCCTCATAATATAAGAATACATAATGAATTTTATACTCATCAGTTCAGTTAACTTAACTGCATATTTGTAGCTTTTACTAGCGATTTCATGCTTGGCTAGGAGCAATATTTCCTATGATACTTCTTAAGTTAATAGTCCCTGCTCATTTATCATAAGGCTTTTTAGATTTGATATGCAGGATGTAACTCAGCATACCCTCCTTCATGTATGTCTATTACATATATTCCAGTAACCTGTACACGACTCCTACGTTTTGCAACACCTTTTAAAGTTAGAGCTATCATATTTGTACCTTACATTGATTTACCTTTACGTGATATTTTGAACTATTTTTCCCCTGGCATACTACCTCGATGTGTCTATGTCAAACACATTTTAGCTATTTTAGTAGACTTTCAATATCCTGCTCAAGGTATGCTGCAAGTCCATGGCTTTTATTCGAATTATTACATCTGCATAGAGGCCAACTATTGACATGTTATAAAAATAGTATTGACATGTTATAAAAATAGTATTGACATGTTATAAAAATAGTATTGACATGTTATAAAAATAGTATTGACATGTTATAAAAATAGTATTGATAATATCATTATTGTTCAATTGCTTTTTCTCAGTTCATGATATTCTTCCTTAGTAATCTTTTGTCCTTTTGCTAATCTAGTTTTAAGAATATCAATTGGTTCTTCTTCTACTCCATGTTTTTGTTTTCTTACTCGTCGTACTTCTTCTTGTAAATATCTGCTATCAGGAAAAGACTGAGATGGGGCATCCGCACTAATACTTTTTAAATCATCTAGAAAAGACCATTCTTTTCTAACATCGATATTGCTAGTTTTTCTTCCAACTTTATATAGTGTCCTAGTCAATTTATTCTTATATTTTGCAAATGAAGATGGTACGTGAAGAGCTATCATAAATCCCTTTGTTGCAAACATGTTTTTCCACTCGGTTGTGTATGGCAAATGTATAGGAGTAAAATCTAAAGGTATAATCTCATGAGGCGGTCTCTTCTCTGGATCCTTGTTCTTCCACAAATATCCTACATATCCCGGGCTTTTATCGTAGGGATCTTTTTTCTTAGGAGTTACTATTTTATCCATAATAGATGGATCATGTGTGCTGCCTACAATAACAAATGTTGTACCTCCATATCTCTTGACTGCTGATCTATGTTTCTCCACTTCTCTTTGAGAATATTTCTTTTTGTTGAAAAAGTCTGTTATATATATTTGAAGAATGTATTATCAGGTTTGTAGCCAAATAATTTTAAATATTCATAAATTTCTTGTCTTCTATTTTGAGAGACTTGTTGTGAGATTAGGCTTTTTAGCCTCATAATAAATTGGATATGATGAAGCGGTATGTGCTGCTGTTGCTTGTGTATTATTATTAGTTCTTATTGTAGTAACAGCACTACTGTCAATATCTGAATCTACTGGAATTCTCTTTTTTTCCTTTCGTAGATTGATCTGAAATTGAGGAGGGATTCATACAATTATACACGTATCAATTACCTTTTAATGATCTTTATTGCATTTAAAAATTTATTTATATATTCAGTATATTTATATATACTATCATTTTTCGCTTTTTTATCAAAGGCATAGATAATAGTTTTTACATAGTCTTTTAATTGCCATTCGCCAACATTTCACAACCCAATCTGTCCTAATTATGGTTTTTGCTATTACTCTAAAGAGTTCACTTGATTTCATCATGAAAATGTAATGATCACAAATAGGACAACATCATTTTAGGTTAAAGTTCATGACACTATATATATATGATGACATTTGTGCTAAGTACTATTACGTTCCTTCTATTACGATTTTTTGTTTTGTAAGTTTCTTGCTTGCGTCATTATTTTTCTTTGTTTTAACTTCTGCTTTATAATATAGAAATTAGAAGTCATTATGAGCTGCCATAACAATAATGGACGATTCGCCGTCAGCACACCTATAGTCTTAGCAGATGGTTATTAGTTTTGTATTCATAAACTTTGCGCGATAAACCTTCAAATTCATTTACAAAATTAGCATATTAATGATGTGTAATTAGGTTAGATAGATCATATTTAATAGAAGATTTGTCGATCAACTGCAATTGGCTAATAAATAAAAAGGTAAGCCATAACCTGGCAAAACCAGCTAATTAAATCAGACTCATTCTATTTCACCCAATATAGAATCGAGATCTGTTTTGCTAAGGCCAACCCCGCGTTTAGCATCTCTTCTTGATGTAATTTCGCCCCTGTCAAAGGCTATCATAGTCGGAACGGCGTTTATAGAAAATCTGTCCCATAATGGATTATCATCATCATTTACTTTAGAGCCATACATTTTGTATTTTTTCTGAGTAGTTTTTTTATGCTCTTGTTTTGCGACTGATTCAAACATTGGTTTGAATTTTTGACAATAAGGACACCAGTCTGCGTAAAACATCACAAGCGCCTTTTCATGCGAGGACAGTAATTTGTCGAATTGAGATGGTTCAAGATCTTTCATATATTAAATGTATAAATGAATCATAATATGTAACAATTGCTAATTTTCGATCAAATATAAATTGGATTCCATAGCATCGACAATTTCTCATCAAATAATTTGGCCATAATACATGTACTGTGAGCCACAATTCCTTGAATGCTTGCGACCCAAGTATGGTTGATAGCGCGTGCCAATCCCAACAGTAATTACAAGTAAATCAAGAACCAAAACCTGATGATAGTTGCTTATTTCATAGAGCAGGAAAAATGCAAGCCAGACCGAATAACTGACAAATATCCATCGAGACTTCTGAATGAATGAAAACGAGCATTGTTTTCCCTATAAGCCGAGTCCGCAGCAATTTGAAAAACACGATGACGAAACGGGTGCCTATTATCAATAACCCAACAAGCGAAACATATTTCTAAAAATAACTAACGGCAAATTACAGATAGAGTATTTGTAAGCTGGAGCAAGAATGGGGAGTATCCATCAATCTCAATGTCGCGTCTCTCAAATGTCATAATTTTTGAAAACTTGGGCTATACGTAAGCATCCTCTGAAAAATCAACCCAGAATGCTTCCCACCACATGAAGTACATATAATACATGGTCATAAATATCTGGCAATTCTGTCTGGCCAGATCAGTGCTTATATTGATTGATTTTTAAATTATCAGTTAATAAGATTAAGGACAGATATTATAATTTGTACGTAAATATTGAGTACATTACCTATTCACGTATGCGAGTAAGCAATCTGAATCTTCAGCAATAGCGGATGTGACAAATATCAGTAGTTTATTTCTGATACAGAGGGCATGCAGACTGCAATTAAAGTTGTTTAATCATCAGTGGAGATTGTGTGTTGGTTTTGTCTAACTATTGTACTGTTTGTTTGGTTCCTTAATCTCATAATGCATATTTATTGAATGGTATCATGATTACATGCTTTTATATCTCAACCACGTATCTATAAACTAGATCAAATGTCAAATTTTTCAAGTGAACAGATGGACGTTCCTTCTAACCTACTTCTTGCTAGCTGGACAGACAGATTCCTTGCTTGGCTAATAGATTTTATTATTGTATCGATTGGCCTTGCAATACTTTTTGCTGCATTATCCTTGCCATTTTGGTTTGATAATAATATGATTAGGGCATACAAAAGTATAGAACCCTTACATTACCTTATTTCAAGTATTGTATTTCTGGGATATTGGACTTACTTCGAATTTAAAACAGGACAATCTATTGGTAAAAGACTATTGCATTTAAGGACAACTGATCTATCGGGTAAGCTTATAGATGTAAAGACTGCCGCAATAGAAAGCTTTGGTAAATCATTTTTACTTCCTTTCGATGTAGTATTAGGATGGATATTTACTAACAAGAGGAGACAGAGGATATTTAGTAGAATAAGTAATACAATTGTGATCAAGCTTAAAGAAGATGATTATGGTATGTCTAATAATGTTAAATATTTGAAGGATTAAAATTTTTCTACTAATAGTTAGGCCCTGTTAACTTAAATATTTCCACCTCCTTAAATTAGCAAATTTAGTAGCGGATTTGACTACACTATTATATATGAAGACAAACAGAATTAGCCATTTGCGAACATGCCTAAGATTGCATAATCCAGCTCTCATATATGGATAATAATCATCAAATGCTTGTTCTACCATTAGATATTCGAACATTCTTTCAAACTATGCTCTTTTCATATGGGGAATGCAGCCTATGCTTGGGTCCTAACGATATGCATGCCTCAAGATACCAAATACCTCATCTGAATATATAATCTGTTTACCATAAATCATGATCAACGTTCACAAGAACGATTCTGCTACAATCATATTCCTATGTCTTGAGATGTACATAAACTCCAAGAATTTGTCTGTGCACTGGTTCTACAACAGCAATCCATAACCACGCTTGGTCAGTGCCAATCTGCAACATGGTTTCATCAATCAGAAAAGTGGATATTCTTTTACAACAGTATAGACGTCTAGGGTTGAATTTCTGAACCCATTTCCATATAGCAAACATGACTCCTTCCTCCTTCGAATGGTTGGATTGCTCTAGATGTATTTCTGAAACTTACTTAGGCCTAGAAAATATAAGTACAATGCATACAGCATCAGGTCTGCGGATGTTCTCTCACGTTCAAATAAGTTCATAGGATATGAGAGAATGCTCGCAGCTATAGCTTTATCGCTAAGTTAACAGGACCAATATACTATTAGCTACATATTTATTCAACTGTGAATAGCCTGGAAATTAGTTTTGCACATTATTATTCATGAAATATTGAATCATTTTATCATAATACGTTTACTTTCAATAGTGAAAAAATAGCCTAATTACGAAGGTATGGATAGCAAACGAGCGTTACCTAATTTGACTTGCGCACACTTGCAGACTAGTTTAAAGAGATGTTGTAATAATAGTAGCAGCAGTTGATAGGCATGGAAGAGTTAAACCAAGTAAGGCAAAGCCGACAATTCACCCTGCAAGAGTTTACCTCAAACTTTCCCTTTAAACATATTAGACCCAAACAACTAGATATACTAAGAAAGATCTGTGAGGCATTCAACCAAGGCTACAAGACTATAGTACTCGAGGCTCCAACTGGATTTGGTAAATCACCAGTAGCTGTGGCAGTGGGTAAGACATTAGGCTCTAGTTATATCTGTTCGGCTACAAAAGATTTGCAGACACAGTACGCTAGGGATTTCCCATTTATACAGACCGTGAAAGGGATGAGTGAATTTCCATGTTTGGTTAAGGATGATCTCATTTCAAGCGAATTGTTCAGATGTAGTAAATGCGGCAGTGATGACCAGAGCATGACTGAATGTTCCCATACAACTACATTATACGGTCCATGCAGGCAAGACCGCCAAGGTTATACACACGATCACAAACAATGCCTGCGTTCTGGCCGCTGTGGCGGACATTGCAACTTCCACGAGGGATGTAGGTATAGAACCTTTGTAGATGACTATGCATTACCATCATTAAATCTTACTCCTGAACGATCTCAGGAATACCTAGAGTATAGTACCAACACAACCAAGAGCCTAAGAGGCTGGCTGCACCTTGCTAATCTAACTCCAGACGTTTTATACCAGAGAAAGCAAAAATTTGTATCATGCCCATATTACGATCAGCTAAACAAAGGTAAAGTAGCAAAGCATTCGATCTTTAACTATGCCAACTTTCTATTACTCTTGAGAATATCACAGGCTAGCCCAAGTGCTTTACCATCTAAAGAACTGCTGATACTCGATGAAGGACACCAGATCGAGACCCAAACAGTAGGGCGCGTGAGCATATCTATATCAAAAAGGATATTACAGCAGTATATTGCGCCATATAAGTTGGAGCAGGTGTCTTATGGTTATGACGATTCCTTGGATAAGTGGATAGTCTTCCTTGAAACTCTAGTAAAACAAATCGACGATGCAATTCCAGATATGAAATCTGAAGAAATTGCTCAGGATGCTAAAGACGATGTGGAGAGAATTAATTCTGTTATAGAGAATATGAAGTCAAACCCTAAAAATTGGATTGTATCAAATATTACAAGGGATAGCGTTAGTAACAAGGTAGCAAAACTAGAATTTAAACCTCTTGATATCTCAAGTCATTGCAGAAAATTATTTGAAAAATGCATCTATAATCTCATAATGAGTGCGACTATTTTAGATGTGAATACATTTTGTAGAAATATAGGACTTGACAAAGAAAAGGATAAGGTAAAATTCATACAAGCAAGCTCAGACTTTCCACCAGAAAATAGACCAATATATCCACTAAACACGGCGTATCTAAATTATCAGAGTCTTCAGTCCAAGACTACACAACAAACAATTGCCAACGCTATAGACAAAGTAATGTCAAAGCATAAAGATGAGAAAGGCATTATACATACTACATCATACGCTCAACTAGAGTTTATAGAAAAATTCCTTAGTCTGAAAAATAGACGAAGGCTGATATCTACTGAGCAAAAAGAGAGTTATAATAATAAGTTACGAGACCGGTCTAGATCTAGAGATCAAGTCGTAGTCGAACACTTTGAATCAACAAAACCAACTGTCTTAATTTCGCCTTCTTTACACACCGGCCTAGACCTAAAAGATGACTATGCAAGGTTTCAGATATTAGTTAAAGTTCCATACCCAAGCAAAGGTGATAGGTGGACTGATACGAAACGACAACAAGACCCTAGTTGGTATAACTGGCAAACTGCCTTAAGACTTGTACAAACATGTGGGAGATCTATTAGGTCTCAAGACGATTGGGCTATAACTTATGTGTTGGACTCAGCATTCAGTCAATTTGTAAGAAATAATAGACTACCAAATTGGTTTATGGAGGCGGTACAAGGCGTAACATAATGAGTAGCATTAACCACTTGACGTGCTGCTTTAGTAATTTCGGCTAAGATTTGCTTTGATGAATTAGTTATTGTTGATGCGATAAACTCGTGCATTCGGGCAGCGATTAGCATCCTCATGTTTTAGTATTTATTTGATTATACGGCATTCTTAATTCGATTGGTTTTGCACCTTTGTTCGAATTTTGAGACAAGACTATCAGAGAAAGCCTTTACATGTTGATGTCCAAAATAATTGTTCACGATAAATTTCTTACTATTTTTTATTTGCGGGATTTAAACAGAGGGCTCAATGGATTAGCTGTATTATATAAATAATTATTAGATAGTTCAGCTACTTCAAGTACATATGTCTTATAGCTTGATTTATGTTAAGTAATGCTATAATTGCTAAAATTCTAAACTAGAATATCTTCTCTGTTGTTATTGTTGCTCTTTATCTTCATACAATTTGTTGATAGTATCGGCAAATTTGATATCATATGTACTTATGCCGCCAAGGTCATGAGTCACCAATTCAATTTTTACACGATTATAAACATTAAACCACTCCGGATGATGATTCATCTTTTCTGCTTCCATAGCTACTTTTGTCATAAAACTGAATGCTTGAACGAAATTTTTAAATTGAAATTCTTTACTAATTTTTTCAGTTTCAGTAGTATTCCATCCTTTAATCTTAGTAACCTCAGTTCCTATTTCATCTTGGGATAGCTTTCTATATTCTATTTTTTTTGAATTATGTGACATACTAATATCATTACGTACATATGATGTTTAACTGTTATTTGTCGTCATGTATTGTACGACAAAATTTGAGCGGGAGTCCTGCTATAGATAGTTAGGCTAATTTTGTCTGGCTTTGACTCATTCTGATTCCGGTTTGGTTTTTGTTTTGATTTTCCCCTTGAATGCTTTGCCAACATGCCATCCCTGCTAATAAATTAGTCAATTCAAACTCAGAACATACGATATACATTTATGGTAAAGAATTTGTGCAAAGACACCACACTTGGATCTAGTTGATTAAAGTAAAAATAACACCTTAGGACTGACACAGGTCTTGTTACCGTTATCTGATCTAGACTAATACTAGAACCATCTCTGATTATACCTCTGTTTATAGACAGTGTTTAGGATCTTTCTATTTTTAGAGCCTTGCCATGATGTTTAATTAATTTTTGCTTTTGCTCATCTGAGAATTTGTCAAAATCCTTTTGGTGGTATAGACAAAACCCTTTCATATCAACATCATACATTGACGGCAAAGACAGTTCATAATCGACAAGATTATCATACTTGGATCTGTGAGGATAGGCGCCTAGATCACCCAGAATTGAAAGACAGCTTTTTCCCATTTGTTTGGCATATTTAGCTAGGCTTTTCACAAAAAATATATTTGGTTGTTGTTGACTAAAATACACCTTGAGAGAATCAATAATTACAAGCATTTTTTCTTTTTCGTATTTGGACACATTTACGCCGTTCTTAGAAAGAATTTGCCTAACAGAGTCAGTAGTTTCATAAAATGGATTTATAAGAATCATTTCATTGTTCTCCTCAATTTGTTTTTTTATGTAATTGGAATACAATTCTCTTAGTGTAAGTAAATCTGGGTAAATTATGATATGGTGTGCGCCATATTCTGCTTGGTTTATCTGGCTTAAAGCATCAGTAACATGAAAGTTTATTGGATCCTGTGTCATTTTGACTGTTACATAAATGCTGGACAAAAAACTATAATAACCGTTGTGAATAATAGCCTGCAATAAATATTAGCATCATTTTAACCCGATTTCATCTGATTTTCCTTATTATATCACTTAACTCTGTGATGGAAAATGGCTTTCGAAGAAAACCCATTTATCTTGATTAATGGCAGGATGCTGTGAAACTCCTTGTCTTCTATTTCAAATGCAGTCATAATGATTATGTTTACTTTTGGGTTGATTTTCTTTA
>Ga0164303_10000096_pt1 | contig 15467 bp, 14 predicted proteins | sample Whisoiple_207_MG_FD_109715 | JGI IMG/M metagenome (GOLD analysis project Ga0164303, IMG submission 109715) | Soil microbial communities amended with pyrogenic organic matter from upstate New York, USA - Whitman soil sample_207_MG | ecosystem: Environmental > Terrestrial > Soil > Agricultural...
AATATTTCGATGATTATTTTCCTTGTAGAAAAAGTAAATGTAAATTGCAACACATACAAAAATGGTTGGATCTATTTGTTAGTCATCATAACAATAATTTGTTATCTTAACTTTACAGAGCCGATTTCAGTCTGTACCTAGCATGTCTCTTTTTTTGATAATCTTTATAATCTGGCATCTCACATATCGTGTTGTATTGCCATTTCTGGATAATTAAGCCGGACGTTGTTTGGTAGAGCTTTTTGTATCAGGAAGAATAATCTGCATATCCATAGTATCATTCCCAGACTTTGTAGATGTGACGGCTGTGATGGGTGTGACGGCTCTAGAGATAGTGCTTATGATATTATTGATTATGAAATCATGGTAAAGACGGCAGCAAATCTACAGGAAATCAACCCCTAATATCATAGAAAGAGAACAGAGCACTGTCTCCTCCAATGAATCTTATGTAGAGAAAGTCTGTTGTAACTATCTGAGGCGTTCTTATATCTGCTAGTTGATTCCAGACCATGCACATATTATTATTTACAAAAAATTATATGCCAAATCCTGAAACCATGAACTATCCCTGACTTCTACAGCATATCTGAATCTCTTACCTAATTCAGGTATGCTGTCTCTTAGACTATTCATACCCTCAACTATACCTATTGACTGTGGTAACTGTATCAATAAGTGGAATTTTTGCCTCCCGAGGAGATTAATTCGCCTCCAAGTATTTGGCAAGGAATCTTAGGAGATGGACTAATCTATTTGGATATTGTTAATCCTGCAACTCACTAATAGAGAATGAGACTATTGTGCGTGCGGTGAATCTGCTGGTTTGTAGACAAACATAGTATATCTAATAGCTAATGGAATACATACAAGATTATAAAAGTAGATATTTTCAACATTAGATGTAAACATGCTATGTAAGGTTATTTTACACATTATTAGTCACCTTTCAGCTCTCATCAACGAGTAGGCTAATGCAGCAGAAGATACTACAAGGAATGAGATAAAAATTGTGATTACTGAATCCAGTTTTGACCTCATTTCTCCATATTTATTAAGAATTCCTGATAGTGTTCCGGATACTGTTTCACCAAGTCAAGATTTACTTCCAATACATTGACATACTGCGGAGCAAAGACCAACGCATTACTTACTTTGTTCCTTTCTATATTAAGATCAATTAAAGTTTCAAGAACATTGTGAGGTATTCCAGTTACTTTACTTACTCTAGAAACTTGTGCAAAAGCATTTTCGGTAGTAATATGTGGATCTACCGTTGAAGCTGAGTCTGATGCAGACCTTGAATGAAAGAATTTTGGTGATTTGAATTCCTGAGCAATTAGCTTTGAACCTATTACTTTTCCGTATAAAGTTATAAGACTACCGCTAGACTGGTATGGTAAGGCAAACTCTCCTATTGCTACTAGAATAAGAGGATAGGCTATTCCGACTACTAAAATCATGAGTCCTACGACTTTTAGACAAGGTTTTATATTTTGATCAAATAATTCTTGCAGCGGTATGATATTACTTTGTAACACATCTTTTATATTTTGCTTCATTCTCATTTCCATAAACTTACCTACCAATAAAAACAGATAGTAGCATATCAATTGCCTTTATGCCTATAAACGGTAACGCAGCCCCACCTAAACCATAAATTAACATATTTCTCATAAATGTCTTTTGCGGCGGCTCTGGTGTGAACTTGACTCCTCTCAATGAGATAGGAATTAGGGCTGGAATTATTATAGCATTAAATATCAATGTAGATAATATGGCTGTCTGAGGACTGTGAAGATGCATTATATTTAGCATGTGTAATTTGGGATTAGTTCCTACAAACATGGCTGGAAGAATTGCAAAGTATTTGGCGGCATCATTAGCGATGCTAAATGTGGTAATGGCACCACGTGTCATAAGCAGCTGTTTACCAAGTTTTACAACTTTCATTATATTAGAAGGGTCAGAGTCGAGATCCACCATATTTGCAGCTTCTTTAGCTGCTGCAGTTCCACTATTCATCGCTAATCCTACATCAGCCTTAGCAAGTGCTGGGGCATCATTAGTCCCATCTCCTACCATACCTATTACGTGTCCTTTTAGTTGTTCTTGTTCAACTCTGGTTAGTTTGTCTGCAGGTTTTGCTTCAGCTATTACTTCATCAACGTCAGCTTCTTTGGCAATGACTTGAGCCGTCAATTGGTTGTCTCCTGTAATCATTACTGTGGTTATCCCGGTAGAACGGACCTCGTTTAGTCTGTCTTTGATATTTTCTTTTAGATTATCTTTTAGAGCTACAAGTCCAATTACTTCATTATTTATAGAAACTGCCAATGGTGTTCCACCAACCTTAGAAATTTCCTGTGCTTTCCATTTTATTTCTGCTTGATTTACATTTGGTCCTGTAAAGTCAATTATCATATCTACTGCGCCTTTAAGAATTCTTACTTCACCTTTTGTCTGCTCTAATTTTATTAGTAGATCATGGACTCTACTTTTACTTGCACGTTCTACATCTCTTTCAATATCTTCTATTGTTGGATTAACTACCGTTTTAGCCTCGTCACTGCTGTTTGTAGTCTTACTACTATTGCTACTAATGATATCTTTTGCTAATGATCTGAATTCATCTTCCTGTTCTTTATTTAATATAGTTTCCTTACTTGGTATAAATTCAATACCACTGCATCTGGTTTCAGCAGTAAATTGAATGGATCTAGCTGGAATTATTTTTTCTAGAAGAGGCGGAACAAATTTTTTCTCTTCTGCAAGATCGACTATGGACTTGCCTTCATGCGTAGTATCATGGATAGACGCTGCGAAAGCTGCTTGGCCTATATCTTTTTCAGTATATTCGTTCATAGGTATGAATTCTACAGCACTTCTACTACCTTCTGTAATTGTTCCTGTTTTATCCAATATCAAAACATCGCAATCTCCAGCAGCTTCAATTCCTTTGCCAGATTTTGCTATGATACTATCCCTTCCTAATCTGGTTATGCCAGCAACGCCTATGGCTGGAAGCAGTGCGCCAATTGTAGTAGGCATAAGTGCAACTAGTAGAGCCACTTGTGTAGCAATATCTGCTTTTAATCCAAGAAAATCTGTAAAGAATAAAAGTGTTCCAACTACCATTATAAATATTAAAGATAATCCTGCTAGTAACATTGATAAGGCAATTTCATTTTTGGTCTTTGGTCTGGTTGCATTCTGTATTAAACTAACCATCTGATCTAGAAAGCTTCTACCAGCCTCAGAGGTAATTTCTACTACTAGCTTATCACTTGCTACTCTAGTTCCACCTATTACGTGATCTCCTTCTTCCTTGAACACAGGATTTGATTCTCCTGTCATCATTGATTCGTCTACAAATGCTTTACCATCATTTACAAGACCATCTCTAGGTATTATTTCACCAGCATATACCATTACTTCGTCTCCTGGATTAAGACTAGTTGAAGTTACAGTAATTTCCTTCTCATTATTTACAATCTTGTGTGCAGATACTTCTTTTTCCAGATTACGAAGAGAGTCCACCCTTGCTCTAGCTTGGGCCTCGGATAATGATTCTGAAAATGTTGCAAACCAGACGGTTAAAATCAGTATTATCGCAGTCTGAAAATAAAGCGCTTTACCTTGATTTACAAATTCTATTGAAATATTACTTGGAAGCAATGCAACAGTAAGTACTACTATAAATCCTGCTTCTACCGTAAACATGACCGGATTATTTTTTGCTAGATATCGTGGGTCAAGTTTAGTTAGTGAATCCAAAATTACTCGTGGATTTAAGGAATCTAATGCAATCTTAATTTTACGACCTGCATATCCATTTCCATTGCTCTTACTGTTATTAATAGCACTATTGTGATCATTATTGTTATTATCCAAAATAGATATATCATTATCTTTTTTATCGAACCGGCTTATTTTCTCTTTAAAGTTTTTCAGTATCTTCATTAATATCACGTTATTCATTGGATCGAAAACGGTCCTATGACTAAGAACGGGAAGAAGGTTAGAGCTGTAAGTAGGAAGGTTATAACGATCAATACTGAGATGAACAAAGGTCCTTGCGTTTTTATTGGTTCTATGACTTCTCTTCTATCTTTTATTGTGAATGAACCTGCTATAGCTAACATCAGGCCTAAAGGGGCATATCTCCCAAGAAACATTACTATGGCGGTTGAGACATTAAAAAAAGGTGTATTTGCCGAAGTGCCAAAGTAATCAGAACCATTATTAGATGCTGCTGAGGTATATTCATATAACGTTTGAGTAAATCCTAGTGGAGTTACTTTTCCTCCTTCCCCCATTATTGCCTGAGCATTACCACTTGAGAATGCAATTACAGTTGGAATTAAAATTAATACTGGATGAATCAAAAATATGAATACTGATAATTTTATAACCCTTGGACTAATCTTCATACTTAGAAACTCTGGTGTTTTGCCTACCATTAGACCCACTATAAACAAAGTCAAAATAACATAGATTATCATAGTCATCATTCCTGTTCCAACAGCTCCAGGAATTGCTTGAACAAACATGGCAACCAACAATGATGTTACTGCATTTGGTGACATTCCTAAAAGTGAGGAATTTACTGCTCCTGTATTAGTAGTAAGTGACACAATATTAAACAACACACTACCAAAACTACCAAATCGAGTTTCTAGTAATGAAGGTCCACTAATAGCAGTGTAAGCTATTATCAACAAGCTACCAAATGATATAAGCATAGCTACCAGAATCGATACTCCTTTCCATTTTCCTATAAGTTTAGCATATGCGATTGGAAAGGACAAAGGAATTACAAGCATCAAAAACATTTCATACATATTCGAAAGGCCCGTGGGATTTTCAAATGGGTGAGCAGAATTTGCACCATAAAATCCTCCACCATTGCTACCAAGTTGTTTTATAGCTAGTAAAGAAGCTACTGGGCCTACCCTAATATCCTTCCTGTTCCCTTCCAAAGTATATGAAGTTACTGTCGTGTTAAGAGTTTGTGGGACTCCTGTTGCCATAAACACCAACGATGAAACTACTGCTACAGGAAGTAATAGCGTTATTATTACTCGTATAAAGTCCATGTAAAAATTTCCTAAGCCGAAATTCTTTCTAATAAATGATCGAATAAAAGCAAAAGCAGCCACGATCGCAGAAGCAGGAGCCACAAACTGGGTAAATGTAATGGCAACCATTTGCGAGAGGTTGGAAAGTTGTTGATCTCCTGCATAGTGTTGCAGGTTAGTATCTGTCACAAATGAAATTGCTGTATGGACTGCCAGATCTAATGATAGCCCTTTGAAGTTTTGGTGTGACGGTAAATAATTCTGCAACGTCAAAACTAAGATAATAAAAACTACTACTATCATGTTTGTTAAAAATAAAGCAAAGAAATATTCTTTCCATGTCATCTGTTTCGATGCATCAATTCCAACTAATTTATAGAACCCACTTTCTACCTTGGCAAGTGTCTTTTCTAATGGTCTCATTTCGAAGGAAATCATTCTGGCGATATAGAGCCCAAAAGGAATTGTCAGACCTAATGTTCCTCCCATCAAAACTGCTAACTGTATTATTGTGTCCACATAGGTCACTCACTATTAGGCATACTGCTTTACTTATACCTAAAATCCGTCAGCAATAATGAGAGATAAAAACATTGTGATTAGGTTTAAATATTAAAATCTAGTATGATCTATAAATTAATCTAGTAATAATTTCTAAAACTATGTTAGATAATTATTAGAAAATGGTTTATTATACCAAAATTATTTTTTTTACTGCTAACGCTAAAGCCGCATTTTTGTCTGCACGAAGCAAGACTTATCGACAGATATCTACTCCTTATTGCAGAATTAATATTATGTTTATGAGTAAATAGAGCTAAAATATTGTTGCCTTAGAATACGACACTTTTCAAGCCAATTTTTAATTATATTCGTAACCTCATCAGCAGAACATTTTCTGACGTTAATAAGGTATGGAGATAGGATGCGCCAAACAACAAATTTCCTGTAGTCATCTAATGGAGTCTGCAATAGTTTTTCAATCCACGAGATCATCTTCGGATTGGTCTTCTGGGTACCCTTACGGCAATTGGATTCGCGCTCTTAGCCTCTATCATTGTATTCTTCTTTTATATGTCATATCACTAACCTGATGTCTACAAGGAACTATACAAGATACTACTGCCACAACATACCTCTAGTCAGAACATTACACATCCCGCTAAACTGGCTAACTGAGTCTTTTGATGGATGGGTGTTCAATAACCATTCCATTTTTAGGCGTCATAAATCTCATCTATCTCCTTGTATAATGTTTCTAAACGGTAAATAAAATGACTTTTGTTGTCTATTTGTTGGTTTAAAATCTTAATGCTTGAGGACAAAGACATACTTCAGGTTAATGCAACGCTTATCACGGGTATCCTTATACTTCTTACCCTTACAAAAATCGGGGGCGTCACTGATAGTGTTCAACAACTAGCCGGATGGGCTGTATATGCAATACTTCCGTTCGCCTTTTCTGCGGTCCTGATTCTTTTGTCATATTCATATTCAATTGCAAATGCTATACCACTAAGTGCACTCTCTACGACAATAGGATTCGCGTTTCTATCACTCATCCTTATATGGTACTTTTTAGTCCCATTGAGAGATATATTCAAAAAGCGAAAGATTCGAAAATCGAACCAAAAAAGATAATGGTTTTTAGACTTAGACTGATATCTGTTTTAGAATACGGAAAAAATTATGGTGGCCTTCTTGATTGGTAAGAACATGGTTCAAGCCCAACGTATTCCCCTTTTCTCCTGGACCTCCTGGACCTCTTAACCCCTATTACAATTACAATCATTAAATTAATCGCAATCAGGTCATACTAACAATTCAAATACATATACAAAAAAAAGTTTATTGGAATAATTAGTTACGGAGTTTGTCTGCCATCCTGTTGTTCATATAGTAATTGTTTGTTTGTAAATACGATGTTACTGTGATTTCAGAGAAGTCATATCAATGGAAAAGCGATACTTCACATCTGCTTTGGACAGTCTGTCGTAAGCCTCGTTAACCTTGTGGATTGGAATAACTTCTACGTCAGCAGTGATGTTATGTTTGCCGCAAAAGTCGAGCATTTCCTGAGTTTCGGCAATACCTCCTATGGGCGAGCCTGAGATGCTGAGTCGTTTGGATATGAGGCTAAAGGCTGGAACGGCAAAAGGTTTGTCCGGTGCACCGACGACAGTGATGTTGCCATCACGGCGGAGTAATCGGATGTAAGAGTTAATATCGTGCTCGGCAGAGACCGCGTCGAGGATAAAGTCGAAGCTGCCTTGATGCTTTATCATCTCTTCGGTATTTCGTGAAATGACTACTTCGTCTGCGCCTAAGCGAAGTGCATCTTCTTTCTTATTAGGCGACGTGGTAAAGACTATGACATAGGCTCCAAGTGCATGAGCTAATTTTACTGCCATATGACCCAACCCACCTAGACCTACCACACCAACCTTCTTGCCTTTGGTGACACCCCAATGTCGCATGGGCGAGTATGTTGTGATTCCAGCGCATAACAGAGGCGCAGCTCCGGCACGATTCAGGTTGGAAGGAACATGTAAGACAAAGTGCTCTTTGACTACGATACTGTCAGAATAGCCGCCATAGGTGACGCCTCCAAGGTGCCCATCTGGAGAGTTATAGGTGAGGGTCACGTGTGGGCAGAACTGCTCGAGTCCATCCTGGCACTCGTGGCAGTTACCGTCAGAGTCAACCATGCAGCCAACTGCAGCAATATCGCCTGGCTTGAACCTGGTGACTGCGGAACCAACCTTGGTGATGCAGCCAACGATCTCATGTCCAGGAACGCATGGGTAGACAGTGGGCGCCGCGCTCCATTCGCTACGGACAGTGTGAAGGTCAGAATGACATATACCGCAGAAAAGGATTTCAATCTGAACGTCATGATCGTCTGGATCACGCCGCGAAATCATGGTTGGGGTAAGTGGCGAGTTTGCATCACCAGCTGCATAAGCCTTGGCTTTATACTGACCATGTAATTCAGAGCTAAATTGAGTTGTTGCTGACATGATAATCTCAGTGCAGTATTATATATACGAATTTAGCCAAAGAAGCCGACAATAACGAATTCTGAAGAAATTCGATAATAAGAAACCAAGTACTGCGCATGGTTTAATTTATTCCGAGGCACAGAACTTATTATTCGAAAGTCCGACAATAAATCCGACATTAACACCGAAAATATCTGTAGTAGTTGAATAAATTAGAAAGAAAAAAGAGTTAGTTGTTGTCTTTACTACAGTCAAACGTTGCCTGATCTGCATCACTACATGTATGTGATCCCCGCAGCAGCACAGAATCCCTTTATGTAGTTCTTATTGAATTCCTTGTAATGAAACATGAAGCCTTTGCCGGGCTGTGTTATATACAAGTGGCAATCCGATAGATCGCAATTTGCGTCTTGCTTACCTAGCTCGTATGCACTCTTGTGTTTCTTCTTTGTGATTAGACGATATTTGCACTTGTCAGGAAAGGATGTTGATGATACACTCAGTCATACTGAAGGCCAGCAGGCAAGATCTGTGATAAAACATGAACTGGCTACCATAAATGTAAGCGATGTTCCGAGACTATTAAGAATTGTAAAGTCTATAATGTCATAATCTTAAAAATTGTTGATTACATATTGATAAGATAAGATGCCCTTAGGATACACAAAATATAACACTAAGTCAAAATCATTATAGTAGAATGGTATTACCTGTTCTTGTCGTTTGGGGCTGTATGCCCGAGATAACCCGGGGTTGTGCAGATATGACAAACGCATCAAGCACATATCTTAGTATTGTAATAGGAGCAGTTGTAGGTGCTCTCATAACTTGGTGGGTCTATAAAATACAGAAGAATACTACTATGACACAGGAAAAAACTCTCAGCCGCATAAACGCTATCGAAGAAAGTCATGATAAAGTTTTGAAATCCATAGAGATATTTCAAAATCATCACGAAAGAATACTTAATGAGATACTTAGTTTGGATAAAAAGATTGATGCTATGATTGAAGCCATAAAGCCTGAGAAGTAGTATCAAGATGCCCAACAGAGAAGGCAGCAGGATACACGATACCGAATGCTAATACCGTCAAATTCGCTTTTGATTCGATTCCCATATCATCTATAATTTGTACTGCTGCCTGTTTGTAATCACCGCTTGAAAATGGAAGTGATACCGTACCTCAATTACCGGCAATCTCGCCGACCTCGATCGGTTGTTTGAAACAGTCAAAAAAGAGAAGGGTCACATCGACGTCCTCTTTGCAACCTGCCGTCAAACGATACAAAGGTCCCTAAAGCAAATGGTCCAACAATAATACCTGCTAATAACTCACCTAATACGACAGGCAGCCTTAACCTATGGAATATCTCAGCAAATACTTTTGCAGTGAATAACAGTATGGCAAGGGAAATGACAACGTGAAGAAATAGTTCTTGTGCCATAGCCTTTATCGTCCATTATTATTACTTACCCTCTTAGTTGGGTGGATGTCGTATATTATATCATCTATCTATTCCTACTATCCTATATTGCCTATGACGTGGTTTGCTGGTAGGTACCACCAGTTTACATTTGGTAAGGAGCACCCAATTTAGGTTTATTAGGACCAATTCATTGCGAATAACCAATGTTAACAGTATCATGTAAGGAAGTAGGAATGGATTGCGACTATGTCGCCAAGGGCGAAACTGAGGAAGAATTAATGAAAGACGCTGGCCAGCACGCTGTTAAAGATCATGGTTACAAGGAAGAGGAGATAATGAAACCAGAATTAAAAGAGAAGATAAAAGCGCATATTCGCAAGTCTTAATCATTGCTTTACGTGTAACGACCATTACGAATTCCAGATCATAGAGAATCACTGGGCCTCATGATCGTAATGAATATTTCAGAGCGGCGTTCGAGTGGACGAACAAGCAGTATATACCAAATACACTATTCCTTATTAGGCTGTAGATTCTTACTTACTTACTTCCACTCCCATGCTTTGGCCGACGTATTTCCTGACTCATCCGTTTCATATTCAAATACTCCTACCATGTTATTAAGAAAGGCTAATTTTCCAGTTGAGGAAGTCCTATAGAATAATGAACCAGTAAATCTAATTTTTCCTGGACCTGTAAATCGACCTATTCCTGGGCCAGTCCAGGTTGCCATTTCCTGTCCATCTTTACTCATCAATACTCCCTGACCCTCACCATATACTGCTCCGCCAGGTCTGTGAGTAGACCAATATGTTATGGTGGCTGTTGTCTCTGCGCCTCTATAGTTCCCAGTTGCGGTAAAAGAAGTTTCCATTTTTGGTATCCCACCTTCAACGTCTAAAATTCTTTGACTTGTTAACTTACCATTTTCTTCAAATATTTGATCTCCTAACATATAGATTCGTAGGCCTTTTATAACATTTAAGCAATTCCATAAAACTAATCTCCGTTCAAGAGGCTTCCTTGTATATCTCTTTGCGCAACTCGAATACTGTTAACTGTAGCCTCAGCAAGGGTGACGTCAACAATATTGCCCTTTGCTGTAACCATAGCTATTGGGACACCTGTTTCTTCAACAACTACAGATATCTTTACTCCTGTTTTATGATGTTTACCTGAATAGCCTGTTTTATCTTTGAACGCAAAGCTTTGCACCAAGCTTGCATCAACGCCTACCTCTCATAAACAAGAAGTTTTTGCTTGTGTAACAGTTTGGGAAGTAACTCCCAGAGATTCCTGAAATGTCTCTTCCGCTTCCAGAATTGGAGTCGTCTCCAATGAGTTGTCGCATGAGGACAATCTGGTGAGTCCAAATCACGTCACCGACATTCTAAACGCAGCACTTTCAAAATACCAGGGAGCAGTTCACGGTTTGAATACGCTGGACAGCCAGTGTCAGCATGTGGTTCAGACAGATGACTTGCGATAAATTCCAGTTGTTTTTCTGACAAAACGTCAGTAGGATAGATCTTGGGCAGTGGTATATCACCTCCAGATAATTTCCCATAGATGCCCATCTAGATCTTTAAAGTATCCTGAATAAATCCCCCAAGGACGCTCACGCGGTTCATCTGTTATTGTTGCTCCAGCTGATTTTGCTTGCTTTAGTAAAGCATCTACCTCTTCTTTTGTATCTGTAAGATACCCTAGACTGAATTCTGTAGAACTTTCTTTCCCCATTTTTTGATTAGCATCTTTGGCGAGTTCTGTTCGGGGATACAAGGAAAGCAGTAATCCGTTTTGTAATTCAAACATTGCTATTGTCCCATCTGCTCCTGAAATTTCATCATGATATTCGGTTGCAACAATTCCGTTTGATGGCAGTCCTAATCCTTCACGATAAAACGCGAGCGATTTTTCTAAATTATTAACGCCTATTGTTATCACATTAATGCGAGATTTCATAATATTCTTTCTATTCTAGAGTTTATGGTTATATAAAATAGTCTTAATTATTACGTAAGAGATAGGTAAATCCTACACAGCTTAACTAGATTCATTTGATGACAGGTGAATACTACCATACACATCGTTTGACGGCATGTTCTCCCTCCTTGTTCCTCTTTATCCAAACTTTTATTTATACCAATATTCTGTTGTTTACTTCTGCAAAGAGTTCTAGTTCTTTAACTAATCGTTTAGGTATCTTTAGGCACCCCGCGCCTCATGATATACAGCATACATAAATTATATTACCATGTTTACATTAGGGCGCAGTATTTTTGATAATATTTATAACCTGCCATTTCTCATATCGTATTATAACTTTATGTGCGGGATGATTAATCCGGATGGGTTTTTAACGCGATGTGATTAATGTATTGGGTATTAGCTGCTACTGTATATAGATATCAACTTGCAAGATCAATGATGAATTCCAAGTCTAGAATTTAACTCTAAATAAGAACTCATCCCAAAAATGGATAGACATATAGCTTGAGAGCGTTTTATTCATAGATGTGGCTTACAATAGAGTCAAGTATCTTCCAACTATCAAAGAATCCCGGATACGTTATGGGATGAAATCAGCTTAATACTTCCATTAGAAAAGCCAAGTAATACAATCGGACGACCAGCAGTATCATTTAGGAAGCCTCGACCAAACTCACACTAAAACCACTGGTCGAAACCATACAAGCTGCCAAGCCAACAATCAAAAATAGAATTATAAATTTATTCATTATTTATTTTCAGCCCTTGGTGGTAAACCCTTTTTGGTTCCTCCACGAAATCTGTTTCGAGCTTATATCCTGCATTTCTTAACTCTACAACCAGAGAATTTAACACTATAGCCATCATGACTGTTGGCATAACGGTAATTGATTTGGCCGTACTCAACCTGTCACAATTGTAGTGACAGATGTTATTGAACATTTTGATTATTCTTTATAGAAGAAGATTCTAATTGCAGTTGATTAGAAACGAAGTGCCATTTCGTTATCAAGGTCTGTAACTATAATGTGGAACAGTGTTCGATAGTGTGGGACAATGTGATCCCATACCAATAGATATCTGTTGGTAACGTTATAGGCGTCCGAAGATTAGAGGACCTTCGGTTCTGTGAGGATGAGTTATCGGAAACTGCCGAATTCTGGTGTGATAGGATAAACCTTAGGTTCTGCTCTACCTCATTTAATTTCTGACTACTAAGGGGGTAAATTTCTTTTCGTGAAGGGGCGAAAGAAAAATTACCCCCTTGTCCATCATTATTTTTATTTGCGGTATTTTGAACCGGTGTTAATACTATCGCATGACTGATATTAATTTGATTAGTCTTCATATTACTTGTCTAGCCTACACCTGAACGAAAACTCTGACTACTAAGGGGGTAAATTTCTTTCAGTCCAGGTGCTAGGAAGCACTATTGCTGAAAGAAATATTACCCCTTAGTTGTGATAAAATTTTGTAGCCTGTTAATGCTAAAAACAAATCAACATGTCATTTCTATATCTGGGCTGGCGCCTTCCTTTATCATTGTTCCAACTTTGTTGAGGAGTAATTTTAGATCGGATACAAAAACTCGGCTTCAGTATCAAGGCAGACAATCGTGAATCTTAAACCATGTTCTATTAGTTTTAATTTATGACATGTGAATATGGTATCGAATTATACAATACTAGGATTAATTGTTAAACACTGCCCAGTCTAGGACTTACTGGAATTAAACCAGACGTGAATCAGATATACACTTCTTGTCTGGTGTCGCAACTAAATGCAATGCATTCTCTTTGAGACAAAGTCAGGCCATGAATCTAAGCAGAAATTCAGAAATACCAAGACCAGTTGCTTTCTTTATCCAAAGATGTTTGTTAAAAGAATTACTGTTACCATGATGATGGCTAAACAGAAAAATTGATGGTGGTCAATCTCTTATATCATATATTGTGTACGCATATCGTATAATAAAGAGAGCTTAATTTTGGAAAACAATGACAAACAATATTTAAAGATATTACGCGAAAGTAAAAAAAGCAATATAATCGATGGTACAAGAGATGATGGTAAGAAGAAGGAGCATTATAATAGTAAGGAACAAGAGTTTGATGTAGCAATAATAGGCGGAGGGTTTGCAGGACTATCCTCAGCATTACTGCTTGGTAGATATATCAGGCCTACGGTGGTTTTTGATAGTGGGAACACAAGAAACTCTATGACCAGACAAGTCCATGGTTATTTAGGGTATGAAAACGTCTGTCCAAGACAGCTTATTAAGAAAGCTCGGAAAGATGTATTGCAGTATAAATCGATAAAGGTAATCAACGAGAAAGTTGAAAAGGTTAGGAAATCCAAGGATATTTTTTTATTAACTACAGACAAAAGGAGCAATTCTATTAAGTGCAGATACGTTGTAATAGCAACAGGAATTGAAGATATAAAGCCAAGTATCAAAAATTTTACAAAGTTCGATGGAAATGGAGCATGGCATTGCCCTCATTGTGACGGATTCCAAAGCGAAGGGACAAGGCTGATCATTATTTCGTCTGGCGATAATAGCATAAATTATGCAAAAGAATTCTTGGGATGGACTGAGAATATTACGCTTTTTATAAATGATAATTACAAGATGAAACAAGAAGAATTAGAGGATGCCAAGAAATTAAAGATCAAGATAGTACAAAATGATATACCTATAGAAATTACTGCAAATAAAAAAGGATCTCTCACAGGAATTATATGTAAAAGTGGGAGACTATTTTCCGGAGATGTGATATTTTATAATATTGGATACAAAGTTAGAAATCAGGTTGCAAGGCAGATTGGATGCGAAGTAGATGAGCAGGGGTTTGTCAAAGCAAATAACATGCAGCAAACCACAGTTCCTAACGTTTATGCAGTAGGAGATATAGCTACTGATAGGCACTATGTAGTCCTAGCAGCGGCAGTGGAGCGCTTGCTTCTATATCAATCTATGAAACCCTTCTGAGAGATGCCATCAAGACAAGAAGATCTGGAACATCTAAAACAACCATTAACACAACATGAGAAAATGAAGGATGATGCAGTAGCACACACACTTATCAGACCAACTTATGACTGATCGGAAGATTGTAGAAACTCGAGCTGAGACAAAATATCGGTATAGGGATGTTATGTTTTGAAATAAGTTAGTGAAAGTAATGTGTCTGGTAGTCCAATGACTGCATAATCTATGCAAGTGCATCTATTGGATGATTATTCTGCAGGCAGAAAAGTGAAATGAACGATGCCGATCACGACGCGAAGCGATTATCGGTAGATAGATACCTCTAAATTGACTGGCGCTTGCAACAAGCTGCATAGAATGCATCCAAGCCAATAATTATGAACATGCTTGCCGGCAAATAACCCGCAGGTCGTTACTATAAACATTAACTCTGACTATGAAGGTAGATTTAGCAAATACCAAGTGTAACCACGTGGACATTCATCTAATCATCATATTTTATTAATCCAAGTCAAGTTCTTTGTTCTTTATGGAACTGACCATAAAGATCGGGATGCAATTAGTAGCCTGGCTCCTGACGCATTACACGATTTAATATTTAGGACTTATTTAATTAAGCATCTGTTATAGAAGAATCACATTTCATTTCCTAGTTCCCAGTGGAAAGTGAATTCACTAATCTTAATACAAATCTGTAACAGCATGATTTTCTCTCTCCAGTATGCAACTATTACGTAAAATTGAATCGGAGCACTTTTAGCAAATCCTTAAATTAAATAATCTGTCAAATTGAGCTGTTTGAAGATTGTAGCTGTCTTGTACCCAGGAGGAGAAAGAGCAAAGAATAATCCTGATTTACTAGGATGTGCAGAAAATGCCCTTGGTCTTAAAGATTACCTTGAAAAGAATGGGCATGAACTCGTAGTTCTTACCGATAAAGAATCTGAACTTGACAAACATCTTTCTAACACG
>Ga0164303_10000099_pt1 | contig 15331 bp, 17 predicted proteins | sample Whisoiple_207_MG_FD_109715 | JGI IMG/M metagenome (GOLD analysis project Ga0164303, IMG submission 109715) | Soil microbial communities amended with pyrogenic organic matter from upstate New York, USA - Whitman soil sample_207_MG | ecosystem: Environmental > Terrestrial > Soil > Agricultural...
ACCCTTCTGTGCGGAAGTAAATGGATGGGTCGATGAAATAAATGGAGCGAAACGATGTCAGCTAACTCCGACTACGCTGGTTTTTTCCCAAGCAGAAGACAAACTCGCCTTCCCGGCGGTTACATGGGGAAAATTTTGCGCGTGGACATGAGCACCGGGAATCTAGCGGACCTGAATCTTCCCGAAGAACCGCTGCTGCGGAAATACTGGGGCGGTCAGCTTTTTGCCGAATACGTGCTCCTGAACGAACTGCCCCGCGAAATCGATCCGTACGATTCGCGCAATATCATTGTCGGCATGACCGGTCCGGTTACCGGCACGGGTTTTACTCCCGGCGGCACGAAAATGTGCTTCGTTTACTTGAGCCCCGCCACGCGCTACACACTCGGACGCGGCGCGACGAGCGGCTATTTCGGAACGTCGCTCAAAGCGGCCGGATACGACGGCGTCATCGTCAGCGGCGCAGCGCAAACGCCAAAGTACCTCTACATCGGTGAAGACAAAGTCGAGCTGCGCGACGCGAGCCATGTCTGGGGCAAAGGCATCCGTGACACGGAAGATATTCTGCGCCGAGAGTCAGGCCATCAGGACGCGCGCATTGGCTGCATCGGTCCCGCCGGTGAAAACCTGATTCGCGCGGCGATGCTGGTCAATGATTACAATCACACGGCGGCACACGGCTTGGGCGCCGTCATGGGTTCGAAAAAACTAAAAGCCTTTGTCGCCTGGGGCACCAAGCGCCCGCGTCTCCATGACAAGCTCCGACTGATCGAGGCGGGCATGCGCTGGGCAAAGGCGATCGCGCCGCGAAAAACCACCGTCAAAAAACGCCTGACTAGCGTTGGACACGGCGAGGATTGGGGCGCAATCACTAAACTGAACTGGCGCAGCACCATCATCACCGACGAGGCGAAAGGCCTCGATCAAAATCGCGTGACACTTCGTCCATGTTTTCAGTGTCCGCGCATGTGCCCTTGGGACGTGGAGATCGGCGAAGGTAGGTTCAAAGGTAAAGTCGGTCACTTCAACGCCGGCAGCGAATGGATGGACACGTTTTATAATCTCGGCTTCAAAGGTAACGATGTGCTCTATCTGTCCGAGCGCATCAACGATCTCGGCATCGAATGCAGCCATTATGCTTGCGGCGCGGGGTTGGCGTTTGAAGCGTGGGAAAAAGGCGTGCTCGGACCCGACCGCACCGATGGATTGAAATTGGAGTGGGGCAATCTCGAAGCCGTCGAAACTTTGTTGGAGCGGTGTGCTCGGCGCGAGACCTGGCTCGGGAATATTCTTGCTGAAGGCCCCAAAGAGCTCGCCGAAGCGCTGGGCGGCGAAGCCAAGAACTGGGTGGTGCACACGAAAGGCGGCACACCAGCCCAACACGAGTGGCGGCCGCTCCTGAGCCAAATGCTGCGCGAGCTGGTTGCGAGCGGTGGCATGAAACCCCAGGGTGCTGGAGGCGCCGAACCGCCGGCTGACTTGCGGTATCGCGAAAAATGGGGCCCGCTCGATCCAAATGCGGCGGATGGTTGGACGAGCTCGCATCTCATCACTGAGCAGATTCGCCAGGCCTGTGGCCTGATGGGCGCCTGCTGGTTTGCGCTCAATGAAAAGCCGCCGGATGGTGTTCAGAGCATGGTGGACGCGCTTAACGCCACCACGGGTTGGGACGTTTCTCTGGACGAAACCATCGATACGGGCCATCGCGCGATCATTCTGCAAAGCGTCTTCGGCAGTCAGCGCGGCTGGATCGCAGAACACGATTGGCAAGATGTCGGTCCGCGCTTTTTGGAACCAATCCCTGACGGTAAGTACCAAGGCTTCACGATCGCAAAATGGCTGCCGGGTCTGATTTACGAATATTATCGGATCTCCGGCCGCCATGAAAAAACCGGCAGGCCCTATATGGACACGTTGCTGCGACTGGGCTTGGAAGAATTTCAAGAATGGTGTCAGAAGGATTGACAGCGGAGCTTTATGGAGAGACAGAAACTTACGTTGGCCGTTATTTTGATTTTCGTTACCGCGATTGCGACAAGCAGTCATGCGCAATCCGGACTCAAAAAAGTGCGCATGGGCAGCTCTTCAACCAATGTCTCCTTTCTTGCACTTTACACAGCCCTGAACCGGGGCTTTTTTAAAGACGAAGGCATCGATCTGGAAATTGTCTTTATGCCGGCGAACCTGGCAAGCACCGCGGTGTTAAACGGCGACATTGATTATAACGGTGCGGTGACGGGAACCATCGGCGCCGCAGTGCAGGGGCGTCCGATGAAAGTCTTGCTTTTCACCGTATCCAAGCCGTTGCTCTTCTTGATGGGGCAGAAAAACATCACAGACTTAAAGCAGCTCAAGGGCAAAAAAATCGCCGGCAGCTCGCCCGGCGGCTCCGCTACGCTGCTCGCCAATCAAGCGCTGAAGCAAATCGGCCTCGAGCCCGGCAAAGATGTTTCGGTGCTGCAAATGTCGGGTAATGCGGCGAGCCGCTACGCAGTACTGGAGTCAGGCGTTGTCGATGCTTCGCTCCTTTCGGTGCCGGAAAATATCATTGCCCATGAAAAAGGCTATAACGAATTGCTGTTTCTCGGTGATGTTGTCGAGTTTCCCCAGAATGGGTTTGGTACCTCGGAGAAACGCATTCGCGATAATCCGGACGAAGTCTATCGTATGGTGCGCGCCACACTGCGCGGTCTACAATTCATCTGGGATAAGAACAATAGCGAAGCAGTGACCAATATTCTGATGAAACAATGGAAAGTAAACGATCGCAAAATGGCTGCGGAAATGGCTCGCCAAGTGAGCCGCGTCCTCACGAAAGACGCGTACGTCAAACCGGAATCCGTCCATGTCTTAGTCGATCTCGCGCGCGAAAGCGCCAAAGTGACCAAGCCGATCAACGCAATGGACGTTGTCGATTACAGCTTCCTCGATCGAGCCCGGAAGGAATTGGGAATAGTAAAATGAACTGTAGGGGGCGCAGCATGCTGCGTCCATTTGATTTAAATCAGCGGATCGATAATGACTTTGATAGAATCTTGCCCGCTCGCTGTCAGCTCAAATCCGAGTTCGGTCTGAGCCAGCGGGAGCCGGTGCGTGACCATCTCGCCGACCCGCACCTTGCGCTCACTGATTAACCTAAGCGACTCCTGCAAGTCAGCGCCGCTGCCGGCGTAGGACGTTACAACTTTGATCTCATCGCGCCAAAAATCGAAAAGCGGGATCGGCACATCGATGCCGGCTGCTGTCGGCGCAAAGAACAACAGCGTGGCGCCGCGGTCAAGGGATTTGATCGCCTGCTGAATACCCGGCATCGCGCCGGTGCAGACAATCACCCGATCCGCCAGGCGCCCGTCATTGGCCTCGCGCAGGCGCGCCGGGACGTCCTCGGCACCGTTAATTATCCCATCGGCGCCAAATCGCTTCGCCGCATTGAGCCGGTATTCGCTGATATCGGTGGCGATAATTCGTGCCGCACCGCGCGCCCGGGCAAGCTGAAGATGGAGTAGCCCCGAAATCCCGCTGCCGATCACCAGAACAGTTTGTCCCGGGCCGATATCGGCAAAACGCTGCGCGCGCACCACGCATGCCAATGGCTCGATAAACGAACCTTCGTCGAAGGTCATCGAATCGGGAATCCGCAGCGTACCGAGTTCGACGTTGATCCTTGGCACGCGAATGTATTCGGCGAACCCTCCAGGATCGAAATGCGTCGTGCGCAACAATTCGCAAACCGATTGATGTCCTGCCACGCAGTATCGGCATTTGCCGCAGGGCACGTGATGCGAGGAAAATACCCGGTCGCCGATTTTGAAATGTTGGATTCCCACGCCGACTTCGACCACCTCACCGGTGATCTCATGGCCGAGAACTAGCGGTGCCTTTTTGATTCGATACCACTCCATCAAGTCGCTGCCGCAGATACCGCTCGCGCGCGTCCGAATCAGCAACTCACCCGCGCCAATTTGCGGCACCGGCATCTCCTGAAGCCGCACGTCGCGATTATTGTAGTACATGGCAACGCGCATAATTTTGTCTTCGCGCCGTCTGGGTTTCTCTCCTTGCTAGACTTTAAATGTCCTTATCCCGCCTTACGCGCTTTCGTCGCCTTCTCGGCCTCATAAATTTTATACGCCTCTTTGACCGAAATATTTTCGTGCACGATTGCTCGAACTGCTTTTATCATCCCGACCGGCGAGTCCGATTGGAAAATATTTCTTCCCATATCGACGCCGACCGCACCTCGTTTGACCGCATTGTACGTAAGCTCGAGCGCTTCCATCTCCGGAGTTTTCTTTCCGCCCGCAACAATCACCGGAATCGGACAACTCTCGATCAATTCCTCGAAATTCTCGCAGTAGTAAGTCTTGACGACATGCGCGCCAAGCTCGGCTGCGATGCGGCAAGACAACCCCAGATAGCGTACGTCGCGCGCCATATCTTTCCCAACGGCGGTTACCGCGAGAACCGGAATCCCGTATTTCTCGCCGTCATCGACGAGCTTTGCCAAGCTGACCAGCGTTTCTTTTTCGAATTCCGAACCGACAAAAATCGACAGCGCCATCGCGGAAACATTCAGGCGAATACAGTCGTCGATCGAGACTGTGATATCTTCGTTGGACAGCTCCTTCAGGATGCTCGTGCCACCGGAAACCCGCAATACAATCGGTTTCTCGGCTTTGGCATCGACCGAAGTTCGCAGCACGCCGCGCGTCAACATAATCGAATCGGCATGCGGCATCAGCGGGTCGATGGTCTTACGCGGCTCCTCGAGACCGCTGGTGGGACCTAAAAAATAGCCATGATCGACAGCCAGCATGACCGCCCGCCCGTCGGCTTTGATAATCCGCGCCAAACGGTTCGCCATTCCCCAGTGCATCGACATTTCAGCCTCCTTATGTAACTTTGGATTTCATTGAAACTAGCAAAAAACCACCCGTAATTAAACTTCGCTAATGAGGCCATTTGGAGTCCCGCATTTCCGCACAGAAGCGAAAAATTGTCGCTTTCAAAAATATCTTTCGCACAAATCCTGCTCCCAGATGCGCCATTCCAGAGTTTACAGCGCAATTGACAGTCGATTAGCCCTCCTGATAGCCTCGTCGCATTCTGTTCATTGGAGGAACAATGCCGATCGAAGTCATGGACATGGCAAAGATGGCACGAGAGGAAGGAAAACGAAAAGTAATCTTCAACACCAACCGTTTTCATGCATGGCTCCACGTGTACCCCAGGCCGGGAGACGCCGACGACATGCACTGCCATAATGCGGATCAGACGTTTTACGTCATCGAAGGCGAATGCACGATGCATTTTCCTGACGGTGGAAAGTCGGTCATGACGCCCGGTATGGTCGCGACCATCACCGGCGGTTCTTTTTACCAATTGGAAAATACCGGCAGCGGACCGATGGTGCTGATGGGAAATCGCTCCGGCCCATCGGAAGCGATTCAGCACATCAACTACGAGTTGCGCAAGGACATCAAAACTCTTTCACGTGAGGAGATGGAAAAGATCCGTCATCCTGGAAACGTTCGCGTCTCTAACTGAGGCGAGACATTCGAAACCTAAGAAGCAAGACGAATAGGCTCCCTCGACTTTCCCAGCCAAGGCGCGAGATAACGCACGGCGAGGCCGAACAGAATCAACCCGCCTCCGGCAATCGTTGGAACTGAGGGGATCTCGCCAAACGCCAGCGCCACCCAAACCGGATTCAGCACAGGCTCGATCAGCGCAATGAGAGACGCTTCCTGCAGCGGAACTGACTGCAATCCTTTGGAGAATAAGAAGTATGGCAGCCCGAGCTGAACTGCGCCCATCACGGCAAGAATCGCGAGTTGATGTTGATCTAGCGACAACTGTGATTTCACAAACAGCAACAGTAGTAGCCCGCAGCCGAGATTGTTGATCCATGTCAGATAAACCGGATTCACCGCCTGCGCATTACGCAAATTGACCATATATGCGGCAAACAGCACGCCGCTCGATAGCGCCAGCATCACCCCGCTCATTTCCGGTTGGCCAACGCTCTCGACGGAAATGGCGCAGACACCAACCATGGCCAAAACCAGTGCGACGCTGTTGAGTCTGGAGATTTTCTCTCCCAGGACGAGCCGAGCGAAGAGAAATACGAAAATCGGCGCGGTGTACTGGAGTACGATCGCATTGGCAGCCGTGGTCAGCTTATTAGCGGTAACAAACGCGCTAATGGCTGCGGTGTAAGTGAGGACCGAGGCAAGAATCGGCCAGTTCAGCTGCCACGGGCTCCGCCTTAAAAAGGGGGTAAAGACCAAGCACGCGAAAAAGCTCCTGTAGAACACGATCGCGAGCGGAGGCACGTCGAGATGTTTGATAAATATGCCGGCCAAGCTCCAGAGAACCGCCGCTGAGAAAATCAGCCAATGTCCTCGGACACTGGGGTTAATGGATTGCGGCATTGCTCGAGAGTAGCGCGTAACCAATGAACATCAAAAACAGCGTGCATTTAGTGCAATCAACGCTTAGCTCTTCGCAGGACAGACTGTCTCTCATAGTCGATTTAATGCAAGGAGCAAATCTTTTTCTTGTCAACGATTACCAGAAGAGATCTTAGACACGGACAAAAAAAGAGGGGAGAGACATTTCTCTTACCCCCCTTTGGTTCGATCGGAATTGACGGAACAAATGGAATTTGCAGCTAGCTTTCTGGCACCACCGAGATCTTGAGTGGCACCGTGAGATCCGCCGCGAGACGGACCGGCACCTCGTAATCACCGGCGACTTTGATCGGTTCATCGAGATGAATTTTCCGCCGGTCGATATTCACCCCTTGGGCTTTCAGCGCCTTCTCGATTTGGATGTTAGTGACGGATCCAAAAAGCCTGCCCTCTTCCCCAACCTTCATCGCGATAACCAACGAAACCGACCCAAGCTGATCGGCGGCACCCTGTGCCTGACGCAGGACTTTTTGCTTTTGATCGGCCACGAGCTTTTTCTGGTGCTCGAAAGTTTTGAGATTCTTTTTGTTAGCAATCAGCACCAGACCACGGGGCAAAAGATAGTTGCGCGCGTACCCGTCACGTACCCGCACGACTTCGCCGATCTTGCCAACATTGGCGATATCTTCCTTCAAAATCACTTCCATAGAGCCTCCAACTAGGACGCGTGCGAAGTGAGCTTGTCCTTTCGGAGCCGACGGAAGTCGCCCCAAAGGTCGAACAAGCCCAGCCCGACGACCAACAACGTAAAGATTTGCTGAAAGACAATCAACACGTAGGTCAAACCGCGTAAAAACCGCGGCACTCTGTTCTTGGCGAAAAAAAATCCGATCACCGCAAGTCCTTGAGCAAAATAAAATGCGCCAATCACCAGCAGCAAGTTCACTGCGATGTTTCGGATCGAACTCAAACCCGGAATGAAGAGAACAAAACCGCAAGCGATCAGCGCCCATACGAGCTGTTCCGGAGCTTTCCATTCACGCAAAGACGCGAGCGAAAACCATTGTCCTCGACGCGCGGGGAAACGCCTAAGCAAATAGAGAATATTGACCAGTGCAATAAAGGCAAAGCTCAGAAAGACCAACGCTGGCAGAAGCTGAACGATTCGATCGATCATGAGCGGCATCTGCGTCTTCAGCAGGTCCAAACTATCCGGCGACAAACCCATGTTTTCTTGCATTCGGATGGCGGACATAACCTGTTCGGTCAATCCGTCGTGCACGTCCTGTAACATCAGCGACCATGAACCGTACGACTGAAGTGCAATGATTCCCGCGGTCGCCAGCATCACGGCGGCGATTACGACCACTAAATATTCGATCGCGCGAATCCGCCCGAGCAAACCTAGTAACAGACCCGCCAGCGCAGCGAATACGCCATACACCAGCGCCAGCTCGTTCGTCCCGAGAACAACAAAAAGTAAAATGGCGACGCACAGTACCCCGATGCCGCCGCTGATACCATATTTGAGACCAAATAGCAGTATGGGCTGCGCCACGAAGGGGAAAGCGATCACACCGAGCGGCGGCAAGCTAATGCCACTGAGAAACAGCACCACGCTAGAAGCCAAAGCGAGAGTGAATTTGCTGATGACTTCTAACTTCGCCATCGAAGTAACCCGGACCAAGGATTAGCTTTTCGCGGTGGTAAACGGTAGCAATGCGACACTGCGGGCTCGTTTGACGGCGGTGGTCAGCATACGCTGGTGACGAGCGCAATTGCCGGTGATCCGGCTGGGCGTCATCTTTCCCCGTTCCGTAATGAACTGGGAAATGACCCGCAGATCTTTGTAATCGATGGCGAGTGATTTATCCGCGCAAAATCGACATACCCGCCGGCGAAACATCGGCCGTCGCCGCGGCGGTCCTTTTTCGTCATCCGATCTCTCTCGTTGGGGTCTTGGACCCCGTTCCATTTGTGCCATTGTTAATCCCTCGCTAGTAATATTGACTGGATCCGACCTTTATAAACGATCATGATCGTTGGCAGGGTCCTGTGCAGTCGAGTTGCTCCGGCTCAAAAACTGCACCGTCGTAGCAATCACTTCGTATTTACTGCGTGTCTTACCTTCAGCGGTTTCCCAGCGTTTTTGACTGAGCCGGCCGTCCACCAGCACTTGAGCGCCCTTTTGCAAAAAGCTCTTGCTGCGCTCGGCAACTTTGCCAAATGCAACGATATCAATAAAACAGACTTCTTCCTTGAGTTCGTCGTTTAGCCGGTAACGATGATGGACCGCAAGCGGAAACTCGCAAACCGGCATTCCGGTCGGCGTGTAGCGAAGGTCGGGATCTCTGGTGAGATTCCCGAGCATGATCACCTTGTTGTACTCGCCCATGGGACGGTGCCCATCGCCTCGAGCTCTATGCTACCGGTTCGGTCTTTGTACCTTCGGCTTCGGAAGTCTGCCGAGCCTGATCCGGATTTCCCTTCACCCCCGCCGCGCTGGTGCCGGTATTTTCCGGGGCTCGAACAGTCAAATATCGGAGAATGCCGTCGGTTAGCTTGAGATTACGCTCTAATTCCTCGACCGCGCCGCCGGTAGCATTATACCTGAGCAAAACGTAATGACCCTTGCTCTGTTTATCGATCCGATAGGCAAGATCGCGAATACCCCATTCGTCCACTTGGGCGAGAGTACCGTTTTGGCCCTCGATTACCTTTTTGAATCTCTCGACAAATTCCTTGATTCTTGTTCCCCGTTCCGGATGAACGACGAATAGGGTCTCATAAAGAGTCACGAATATCACCCTCCATAATGAATTGTTCCGTCTAACATACGACCCAACACAATACAACGCTGGCGAACCTAGCCGCGCGGCCGGTTGTAGCGAGCCATCGCTCGGTGAATTCCCTCTTTGACCAGGTAAATCGCCGATTCCGCCGCTTGGTCGACGATTTCGTCTATTGCTGCGCGCTCGGTCTCGTCGAAATTTTCGAGGACGTGATCGGCGGCATCAATGCCCTCAGGAGGCCGCCCGATTCCTAATCGAATCCGGGAAAACTCTGCCGTGCCAAGATATTCCAGGATCGAGAGCATGCCACGGTGTCCACCGGCACTTCCCCGCGAGCGGATTCTTATCTGACCGAAAGGTAAATCCAGATCGTCGTAAATCACCACTAGGTTAGCTGCGTTAGTCTCGATTTCCGCGAGAAGGGAGCCGACCGCTGACCCACTGCGATTCATGAAGGCTTGCGGCTGAGCCAGAACGACCGTTTCTTTCTCCCACCGCCCTTGCCCCAGAACCGAATCGCAGCGCTCTTCGTTCAAAACAATGCCGGTTTTTGCGGCCAGCCGATCAACTACCAAGAAACCTAGATTATGCCGCGTAAGCTCGTAGCGTTTGCCCGGGTTCCCCAGACCGACGATCAATTTCATCGGACCGCCCCGACATGTTAACTCAGGATTCGCTTTCCTTCGTCGGTTCGGTCACAACCGGCGCAGCTTCTGCGCCCTCAACCGGTGCAGCCGCAGCAACTGGCGCTTCCTCAACGGTCGGCGGCACCACCGAGACCAGAGCCAGATTGGACTCGTAAACCGCTGTAACGCCTTCCGGCATGCGCAGATCTTCGATGTGAACTGAATCACCGATGTCCAGTGCGCTCACGTCGACATCAAAATAAGCTGGAATATCCATGGGCAAACACTCGACCTCGATTTCTCGAATGATCGGTTGAAGAATACCACCACGCACCACGCCCGCCGCCTTGCCCACGAAGTGTAGCGGCATATGAACGGCGATCTTTGCGGTGAGATCGACTTCGTAGAGATCAGCGTGAATCACATCGCCGCTGATCGGATGATATTGCATATCTTTGACGAGCGCGACTTTGTCGGCCAATGTGGCGGCGGCTGACTTTAAACGGACCAAATGCGATCCTTCCAGTCCCGCGATGCGGCTGGAAAATTCACGTTTATTGAATTCAAGCGCGACGGGCTGCATTTTTGGTCCATAGAGGATTCCCGGAATTTTCCCGTTGCGCAGCAGCCGTTTGGCATCACGTTTATTTTTCTTTTCGCGCGCGTCGGCGCTGATCTCAAGCGTTTCCACGGAAAACTACCTCCTGCGACTTAGACGAATAACGAGCTGATCGACTCTTCTTCATGGGTGCGCCGAATTGCTTCTCCTAGCAAATGCGCCACAGAAAGTGTTTTAATCTTGCTGCAGCCCTGTGCCTGCGGCCCAAGCGGAATGGTATTGGTGACAATAAGTTCTTCGAGTGGCGATTCTTCGATGCGTCGGATCGCCGGTCCCGACAAAACGGCGTGAGTGCAGCAGCCGAGAATCTTTTTCGCGCCTTCTTTCTTGAGCGCTCCCGCCGCCATCGTCAATGTGCCCGCGGTATCGATCATGTCGTCCACTAGGATGGCGACTTGATCGGCCACCTCACCGATAATATTCATCTCGGCAACTACGTTCGGAGCCACTCGCCGTTTGTCGATGATGGCCAGCGATGCGTCGAGCCGGGTAGCAATGGCCCGTGCCCGCTCTACGCCGCCCGCATCTGGGGAGACAATCGTCACTTCATTATGGTTTAAACGCTTCTTCAAATATTCCAACAGCACAGGGGTGGCGTAAACATTATCGACCGGAATATCGAAAAATCCCTGAATCTGGCCCGAATGAAGATCCATCGTCAGCATGCGGGAGGCGCCGGCGGTCGTAATTAGATCGGCGACGAGCTTGGCGCTGATCGGTACTCGTGGCACCACCTTGCGATCCTGACGCGCGTAGCCGTAATAAGGCATCACCGCAGTAATCCGCATCGCTGACGCACGCTTGAACGCATCGAGCATCAGCAGCAGTTCCATCAAGTTGTTATTTCCGGGCGCCGAGGTCGACTGCAAGACAAAAACATCCGCGCCACGCACGTTTTCTTTAATTTCAACTTTGCTTTCGCCGTCGCTGAATGTATCGACGATCGCCTTCCCGAGCGGTACTTTGAGATACTGGCTGATCTCCTCCGCGAGGGGCGGGTTGGAATTGCCCGCGAATATCTTCAAATCCGCGTTCCGTTGTCCCATGTGTCCGAGTCCGCAGTGTTTAATCAGTCCAAAATTTGCGCCGATTCACGCACGCACTCCGACTACGACGTAGCCGGTAAAACAGGAGCGCCGTTCCCCGCGAAACGGCGCTCCTTGAGAGATACCAAATAATGCCGGGTTAAGCCAACGGAACGATTAAGTGGCTGGGCGGGAAGGATTCGAACCTTCGATACCGGATCCAAAGTCCGGGGCCTTACCGCTTGGCGACCGCCCATCGCACGAAACTCCCATCCCAGGAGTTCACTCGGTCGCGGATATCGGCTCACATATCGTCAAGCGCTTTTGGACTGCCGCCCTCGGCGAGAACCTTATGATATTCCGCGATGATTTTCTCTTCGATCATCCGCCGCGTTTCATTGTTGATCGGATGAGCGATGTCTTTGTAGGTTCCGTCCTTGCGCTTTTTACTGGGCATTGAGACAAAATACCCAGTGGAGCCATGGATGATCTTCAGGTCCCGGATCACGAAACAATGGTCGAGGGTGATCGTGACATAAGCCTTTAGTTTATCTTCATCCACAGGAAAGACCCTAACCTCGGTAACCTGCATAGGGACCCCCAACTCGCTGCGATTACTATAGGCTTTTCCGACGGATCAACGATTCAGCACATGGACCAAATATGCTTGCACCCCTTCCTCATTCCGCAAACGGTCAAACGCTCTTTGTGCCAGTCCCTTGGAGCCAAAAACGCCGAATACAGAAGAGCCGCTACCCGACATTAAACCCCCTGCGGCTCCTTCGCGCAATAGCTTTTCCTTCAATAATCGAATTTTTGGATAGCTCTCGAGCGTGACGCTTTCCAGATCGTTGACGAGTAGATCGATAAACCGGTCAAACCGCTTCAAGGAAGTCGCAATGCTATTACCTGGGGTTGGCTTTGTCAACTTTTTGGGCAGTTTGTTGTATACCCAAGCCGTGCCGACTGGAAAGCCAGGATAAATGATTACCAGCCAAAAATGCACCAGCTCACGGACCGGGCGCAATCTTTCACCAATGCCGTAGGCGCGCGCAGGTCGCGCACGGATAAAGAACGGCACGTCAGCCCCAAGCCGCAACGCTAACCTCTCCAACCGAGCTGCCGATATGTTAAGCTTGAACAATCGATTAAGCCCGAGCAGAGTCGCCGCGGCATCCGTACTCCCTCCGCCCAAACCGGCGCCGAGCGGAATCCGCTTTTGAATGTGAATATGAATACCTGTCGGGCGATCAACTTGTTCCAACAATAATTGTGCAGCGCGATAGGCAAGATTTTCCTCGCCCGCCGGAACGGCGGGGTCGTCGCAATCTAACGTGATCCGCGCATTTGCCGGTTGCTGCCGTTTTGCCGAGACACGGCGGATTTCGATCACATCGTAGAGCGACACTGGAACAATCAATGTGTCGAGCAGGTGATAGCCGTCCGGACGCCTGCCCAGAACTCGCAAAAACAAATTGACTTTCGCGGGCGCTCGAATCTTCACGTGGCATTAGCTAACATGGTCGTAAACAATTTGCGAAACTAAACCATGATTGTAAACGACGACAAGCTACTCGATGTGGCGTGGCAGGCAGCAAGTGCGGCGGGTCAACTTATTCGGGAGAGCTGGCAAAAACCGAAATCCATCGAATATAAAGGCGCCATTGATTTGGTCACTTCGGTGGATCGCGCGAGTGAGCGGCTTATCGTCGCAACCATCCAAAGCCATTTTCCCGATCACTCGATTCTCGCCGAAGAGGAAGCGATCGTTCGTGGTTCCGATGAGGAATGCCGCTGGATCGTTGATCCGCTGGACGGCACGACCAACTTTGCGCACGGTTATCCCCAGTTCTGCATCTCCATAGCGTTCGAAAATCGCGGAATAGTGATAATGGGTTTGGTTTACGATCCAGTGCGCCAGGAATGCTTCAAAGCCGTGCGTGCCGGAGGTGCAACTCTGAACGACGCGCCGATTCACACGTCATCAGTGGATCGCGTGGACAAGGCGCTTCTTGGAACCGGCTTTCCCTACGATCGCCGCGACTTTGCCGATGTCTACTTAGGTTATTTCAAAGGGTTCATGACGCGATCTCAGGGAGTTCGTCGCGGCGGTTCCGCTGCTCTGGATCTGTGTTATGTCGGGTCCGGCAGATTCGATGGATTTTGGGAAATGAAACTCAAACCGTGGGACGTCGCGGCCGGCGCATTGATCGTTATTGAAGCAGGAGGGGTTTTGAGCGATTTTTCCGGAAACGCCTTCAGCATCTATGGCCAGGAAACCCTTGCTTCCAATCGTCTAATTCACCGCGAAATGGTGGGAATCGTCAGCGCGGTCGCAAGCGAAACGCGCGTTGACTGAGTTGCACTCCGATGATAGAAAAACTTTCCCTGCGCCCGTAGTGAAAAGGATATCACGAGGGTCTCCGGAACCCTAAGTACAGGTTCGATTCCTGTCGGGCGCGCCAATGTTTTCTCATACTTAGAAACCTCACGCGAAAAGGTTTCCGCAAAGGTTCCGGTTTTCTCCTCAACTGCCGGCAAGCTCCGCTGCTCAAGTGCCGACCCACAGAGTACTAAACATGATTCACCGCAAAGAATTGCCGGCTCTCAAAGTGGGCAATCAGAGGCGCATTTTTAGAAGAAGCTGTTTCAATTCGTGGGAACGTCTCGGAGGGAGTTGACCTGAAAAATTCTCAGAACAGATCGATCAGGTATCTCAGGCGTATTATCTCTCAAACATACGACTTCGCGCCCAAAGCACCGCACTGTCAATAGATCGGCGGACTTTTGACTCGCTCAAGTTATGCCGCTTTGCCAGCTCCGTGATACCTGCACCGGTAGCGATCCGTTCAATTGCCAAATCTATGCATTGGAGCATCCGCCTTTGCCTCTTGTCCTTTTGCACGATCTGGCGGTGGATTTTTTCGAGGGCCTTTTCCGTTTCCATCAAAGGAAAAAACTTTAGCGCTTGCCGACACCGGTTCAAGTCCCCAAGAAGGGTTGGTGCCGATCTACCCCGAAGAGGCCAGACTCTACTTGCTGCGGTTATCAATTATCCTCTTTGCTTCTTCTAAGACCGTCTGCTCCGCCGCTTCGAGACTCGGGAATTTGCCCCACATGCTAAACGTCCCTAAATATCCGTGCATGGGTTTAAACTTTGCGCTTGTCTCGATGAAATCGCCGTTATCTCTAGTGGACACTTCAATTTCGTGATTCTTATAGGAATGTGTCGCGATTAAGCCCCCTCCTTTCGATTCTTAGCCACGTCGGCCGGGCGTAGTCTCAAAATTATGGCCGCGAGTTTTTCTCAGCATAGGCTCGTTGGAGAACGCTAAGTAGATTCCGACAGCCATAAAGAAAATGGAAAATAGCGCAAGAAAATTTAGCGCAAAGGCAACGTCCATGATTTCAGAATAGCTATCTAACGTAGCAGCAATTGTGAACACAACATAGAAAGACCAATCATGACCAAAGCGACATTGCGTCTTAAAATTGTCATGTCGTTCCCCTTCTGCGGTGCGTCTCCACAAATAAATTTGTCGCAACGAAGCGCGACATAGCTATTGCGCTAGCGAATTAGCTGCCCTGAGTTTCTTTGGTCGATTCTCTCTGCTGGTCCTGCGCAATACACTCGCTGCACAGTTGAGAATCAGGCCGCAATTCTTCTAAAAAAATGATGTTGAACTGGGAAGGCCACTGAGAACAGTTGCGGCGAAAATGTTATGCTCAGATTTCAAATGTCGGCGGTACTCCATGCCGAACACTGACCCGCCTTCCAATTCAAGGCTAAAAAGATACACGGGGTGATTCAAGTCTAAGTGCGCGAAAAACACGCCAAGGCGCAAAACAAATCGGT
>Ga0164303_10000103_pt1 | contig 15224 bp, 16 predicted proteins | sample Whisoiple_207_MG_FD_109715 | JGI IMG/M metagenome (GOLD analysis project Ga0164303, IMG submission 109715) | Soil microbial communities amended with pyrogenic organic matter from upstate New York, USA - Whitman soil sample_207_MG | ecosystem: Environmental > Terrestrial > Soil > Agricultural...
GCCGGTCTCCACCCCGATCTCGCGCAGCACCGCCAGCGAGGCGTCGCGCATGATCTGGTATTCCTTGTCGGTCAGCGTCAGCGCCGGGGCGATGGTGATGGAATCGCCGGTATGCACGCCCATCGGATCGAGGTTCTCGATCGAGCAGATGATGATGCAATTGTCCTTCTTGTCGCGCACCACCTCCATCTCGAACTCTTTCCAGCCGAGAACGGATTCCTCGATCAGGACTTCGTCGGTGGGGGAGGCGTCGATGCCGCGCTCGACGATCTCGATGAACTCCGCCTTGGTGTAGGCGATGCCGCCGCCGGTGCCGCCCATGGTGAAGGACGGCCGGATGATCGCGGGCAGGCCGATATCATCGAGCGCACGCAGCGCATCCGGCAAAGTCTTGGTTTGCACCGAACGCGGCGTTTCCAGCCCGATCCGGGTCATGGCCTCGCGGAAACGGCCGCGATCCTCCGCCTTGTCGATCGCCTCGGCGGTCGCGCCGATCATCTCGACGTCGAATTTTGCAAGGGTGCCCTGGCGGCGCAGTGACAGCGCGCAGTTCAGCGCGGTCTGTCCGCCCATGGTCGGCAACAACGCATAGCCGCCGGGAATGACGTGGCGCTCCTTCTCGATGATCCTGGCGACGATCTCGGGCGTGATCGGCTCGATATAGGTCGCATCCGCCAGTTCCGGATCGGTCATGATCGTTGCCGGATTGGAATTGACCAGGACGATGCGATAGCCCTCTTCCTTCAGCGTCTTGACCGCCTGGGTGCCCGAATAATCGAATTCGCAGGCCTGCCCGATCACAATGGGACCGGCGCCGATGATCAGGATGGTGGAGATGTCGGTTCTTTTGGGCATCAAGTCTCACGGGCAGGGAACTGGGCACAAAAAAAGGGCGCGCATGCCGCGCGTCCCTTAAGCCAGCGCCAGGTTAGTCCTCGCGCGCGGGTGGTCTTTAGACCAGATTCCGCAGCCGCGAAAGGGGCTTAAAGGCCCCATCAACCGGCATTTTGGCCGTTCGATCTCATAGATGGTGCCGCTATCGCGGGAATCGGAGGCCCGGCTGGATTTGAACAAGGATACAAGAGCGATAAAAGGAATCAGAACGCGGTCCGGGCCACGAAGGTCATCCGCCACGGGTTGTGCCCGATATTGGAATGGGCGCGCGAGGCGGTGAATCCGGCCGCCGCGAGCTTCTTGATCATTTCGGTTTCGCTGTAACGCTGCAGGCCGACGCGCGAGCGTAATTGCCGGTAATCGGACAGCGCGGTGCTGAGCAGCCCGAACAGCGCGTCTTTCAGAAAGCCGTAGTTCAGCGCGAAGCGCAGCAGCGCGATCACGTCCCTGATCATGCCGACCTCGGGACGCATGATATCGCCGAGGATCAGACGGCCGCCGGGCTTCATCAGCCGCCGGATCACCGCAAGCGCGGAATCGAATTCGCCCGGCGTCATGTATTGCGCCACCGAATTCATCACCGCGAGATCGACCGATTTCTCCGCCATTTTTCGCAGGTCATCGAGCGAACGCACCCTGATTTTCATGTTCGGGGCGAAGCGCGCGATCAGCCGGCCGCGCACGCCTGGCGCGGGCTCCGCCAGATAAAGCTTTCCGCAGGCCTCCGCGACCCGCGCCGCCGACAGGGCTTCGCCGCAGGCATAATCCAGCACAACGGCGCCGGGGGAGGAGATGTATCCAATGATGTCGCGCGCGATCACCTGAAAATGAAGGTCGCGATGCCGCTTGCTTACATAAATCGTATGGGTGGAATCGTAATAGTCAATCCAGTCGTCCATGGTCGCAAGCGTCCGGCAAAACAAGGGGTTCCGGCTGCGGAACGGGCGCCTATATGACGCGTTAGAGGGTCCGGCGGCCAGTGTCCATGCCGTCAGGGTCCGGTTTCCTAACAGGAAGGTGCATCGTGAGCAAAGCCAAGCCCGATAAAGTCTCCCCCGATCTCGATACCCCAACCGATTTGCCGCAGGATGCGGTCGACAAGATTTCGGCGGCGCTCAACACGCTTTTGGCCGACGCCTTCGCGCTTTATCTGAAAACCAAGAATTTTCATTGGCATGTCAGCGGCCGGCATTTCCGCGACTATCATCTGATGCTCGACGAGCAATCGGATGCGATTTTCGCCACCACCGATCAATTGGCCGAATGCGTGCGCAAGCTCGGCGGCACCACGCTGCGGTCGATCGGGCAGGTCGGCAAGCTGCAGACCATCAGGGACAACAACGAGAGCTATGTGCCGCCGCGCCAGATGCTGCGCGAGTTGATGGAAGACAACAAGCACGTGGCGGCGGCGATGCGGAAGGCGCACAAACTCGCCGACGAGCATGAGGATTCCGGCACCGCCGGACTGCTCGAAACCTTCATCGACGAAACCGAGCGCCGCACCTGGTTCCTGTTCGAGGCCAGCCGCCAGGAAGGCAGCAACGAGGCGTAGGGTTGCGGCTTCCGGATTGCATAGGCTAGCCCAGGCCAACGGGCCGCGCGAACGTGCGCCCGAGCTTCGCGCTCCCATCGTTCGGTGCGAATCGGCCTGGTTAATCCTCGGTTAGCCATGTGTGCAAATGTCGGGAAAATCCCGATCGGCTTGTTAAAGGCCGGCGCTTATTGGAAGTTCGGCAGCGACGTAGCGTATCGATCCGATCGAGACGACATGGCCGATTTGACCTTTCCGCGCACCGCGCAACAGATGAGGGGCTCCGGCTTTGCCGGCTTGCTCGGTCTGTTCGCCGGCCTTTGCGCCATTTTTTCGGCTTGCGTCACGGTGATCGATTGGCATGACGAGGCCACGCAGGCGCGCTGGCCGATCATCTCGGCAGTTGTCGACCGAGCAGATGTCGTCACCTCGGCGCGAGCGCCAAAGGACGGTGGCGGAACGGTAAGCCTTCGCTACCGTGTGGGCTACGAGCTAGACGGCGAACAGCGGGTGGCAACGCTGACATCGCGCAGTGCATTTTCAGAGGCGGACGCGGCAAAGCTGCAGTCCTGGGCAGCGCAGCACCGCAAGGGCAGCCATATCGACGTTCGGGTTGATCCATCGCAGCAAAATCGCGCGACGTTTGCGTCGGCCGAAGTATCCACCGTGACCGGCCGAACGCAAACCGACCTTATATTATTCGCGGTTGCCGCCATCGCCTGCGGCGGCCTGCTGGCGCTCGCCAGATATTTGAAAGCGCGCGAGGATCGCGCGGCGCTGGTCGCTGAAGGCGATCAACGCGGGGGGCCCGCGCTCGGGCTTGCCTTTGCTGCCATGGGCCTCATGGTGACAGGCCTCTCTATTCACAACGCGATCCGGGCGGATCCGTTTACGGCTGACAACCTGATGGGAGTGCCGACCGGCCTGATGTTCGTATTCGCCGGAATTCTGCTGGGCCTGCCGCCTGAATACAAAAAATGGCGAAGCCTGCTGGCGACGCTGGTGATCACCTGCTTTGCGCTGACCTTCGATTGGGTTGCCTTCGGCCCCGGCGAGCGCAAGTTCAGCGGCAATATCATGGATGTCGGGTTTGCATCCGGTGAGACTCTGGGACGCGCTCTTTTCGGCGTCTGCGCTGTTGTCCTCGATACCTTCGCCATCGCGATGTGGATCGGCCAATTCAGCCGAGCGTTCGGGCGGTCGACAAGTCCCACTCCTGCTGGCGAGCAAGGCGACCAAACGACTAGTTCGGCCGACTCCACAGCCTGACCAGCGGTCCATCCTCTCCCACTACCGGATCGCTCTTCGGGAGCTTGACCGCCGGAATGGTTTTCAGGGCCTTGCGGTGATTTTCGGGCGTCGGCAGCGTGACGTGCATTTTGGCTCCCGGCGGATAGGCGCCGATGACGCAGAAATCCCTGCTCGCGGAGAGGCATTGATGCCCGGTGCCGGCGGGAAGAATTGCGACGTCGCCGGCTGAAATCTCGAACCCCTTGCCGCGGTTGCCGCCGAAGCGGACCCGCGCATGGCCGCGGGCGATGCCGAGCGCCTCGTGGACCGTGGCATGGTAGTGCAGATAGTCGTAGATGCCGTCGCGCCACATGTCGCCCCAGCCATTGGCGCCGAACAGTCCCTCGATGGTCTTCTCGGGGTGCTCATTGCCGACGTCGATCGCCTGCTTGTAGAGCAGAAGCGGCATCGGGTTGTTCGGCACGAGGCCGTCATCTTCGAACACGAAGGTCAGAGGTTCGACCTCGTCGCTGACGACTGACATGGCTATTTCTCCGGCGCTTGAGGTTACGCGTCGATTCAACCGATGTCAGGGACTGACGTTCCCGGCAACCTCTCAACCGCGTCACGGCCGGGCAAAAGCGCGAAGCGCGTCTTCGCGCTAGATGTCCCGGCCATCCACGTCTTGTGGTTCATCACGTAGATGCCGGGGACAAGTCTGGGCATGACGGTGGAGAAGGCGAAGTTCCCCTTACGCCGGCTTGTTCGCGCGCATCAAATCGGCGAACCGCTTGAACAGGTAATGCGAATCCCGCGGGCCGGGGGAGGCCTCGGGGTGATACTGCACCGAGAATACCGGCTTGTCCTTGAGCTCGATGCCGCAATTGGAGCCGTCGAACAGCGACACGTGGGTTTGCGTCGCGCCGTCAGGCAAGGTCGCCTGATCCACCGCGAAACCGTGGTTCATCGAGGTGATTTCCACCTTGCCGGTGGTCTCGTCCTTGACCGGATGATTGGCGCCGTGATGGCCCTGATGCATCTTCCTGGTCCTGGCGCCGACCGCGAGGCCCAGCATCTGGTGACCGAGGCAAATGCCAAAAGTCGGCGTGCCCGAATTGATCACCTTCTGGATCACCGGCACCGCATATTTGCCGGTCGCCGCGGGATCGCCGGGGCCGTTCGAGAGAAACACGCCGTCGGGCTTCATCGCCAGAATGTCTTCGGCCGATGTGGTCGCCGGCACCACCGTGACCTTGCAGCCAACGCCTGCGAGCAGCCGCAGGATGTTGCGCTTGATGCCGTAATCGATGGCGACGACGTTGAACTCGGGCGCGGTCTGGCGGCCAAAGCCTTTTTCCCATGCCCATGGCGTCTCATCCCAGGTGAAGCGCTGGCCCGAAGTCACCATCGGCACCAGGTCCATGCCCTCGAGGCCGGGCCATTCGCGCGCTTCCTCCTTGAGGCCGTGTAGATCGAACTGGCCGTCCTTGGCGTGGGCGATCACGGCGTTCGGCATGCCCTTGCTGCGGATCAGCGCGGTCAGCGCGCGGGTATCGATGCCGGAAAGGCCGATGATGCCGCGCGCCTTCAGCCATTGGTCGAGATGCCAGGTGGCGCGGTAGTTCGAGGGGTCGGTGATCGCGGCACGCAGGATTACGCCGCGCGCGCCCGGCGTCGCCGCCATGTTCACGGTCTCGATGTCTTCGTCGTTGGTGCCGACGTTGCCGATATGCGGAAAGGTGAAGGTAATGAGCTGGCCGGCATAGGAGGGATCGGTGAGAATCTCCTCATAGCCGGTCATCGCGGTGTTGAAGCAGACTTCGCCGACCGCCTGGCCTTCCGCGCCAAGGCCAAAACCCTCCAGCACGGTGCCATCGGCAAGCACAAGCAGCGCGGTCGGTTTGTGATCCGGCCAGGCTGCGGCGTTCTCTGTTGTTGTCATGAGCGCATTACATAGTCTTCGCATGCGCATGCGTCAAAGCCGGAAACGCCGGATTCACATGCACTTTGCGCCTATTTGACAGGCGGCGCCGGGCTTTTAATCTGGGCTTGCCGAGACCTCGCCGATTTTCACGAAATTTTTGCCCGATCCGGAGCCGAGCATGGACAATACGATGCCGATTTTGCTCGTTCCGGGGCTGGTTTCGTCGCCGCGGATTTTCGAACCCGTAGCTCCGGCAATGTGGCGATTCGGCCCGGTGACGGTTGCCAACCACATCCGCGACGACAGCATGGGCGCGATTGCGCGCCGGATCCTGGCCGAAGCGCCGCCGCGCTTCGCGCTGGCCGGGCATTCGATGGGCGGCTATATCGCCTTCGAGATCATGCGGCAGGCGCCGCAGCGGGTGGCAAAACTGGCGCTGATCAACACCCAGGCGCGACCCGATACGCCTGAGACGACCGCCCGCCGCCGCAGTCAGATCGCGCGTGCGAAGTCCGGCGACTATCACGCTGTGCTCGACGAGTTGTTTCTCGGGTTCGTCCATCCGTCGCGGCGCGAGGACGCCGGCTTGCGCCAACTGGTGCACGACATGGGCGACGATGTGGGCGCCGAGGCCTTCGTCCGCCAGCAGACGGCGGTCATGAGCCGGCCCGACTCGCGGCCGACACTTGCGTGGATCAAGTGTCCAACGCTGGTCTTGACCGGGGACGAGGACAACACCATTCCGAATTCGCTGTCGGTAGAGATGGCTGACGGCATCCACGGCGCGAAACTTGTGATCCTTTCCAATTGCGGCCACCTTCCGCAGCCGGAACAGCCGCAGGCGACAGCGGACGCCTTGGTCGAATGGCTGCGGAACTAGTTGTTTCGACAGAGCGAACGGCCTAGATCAGGTGCTTCCAGTGAAGCAGCCCCAAGGGCTCGCGAGAGGACATGATGATGCTGCGCGACGACATCAATAACGCGGTCAAGGACGCGATGCGGGCCAAGGACGAGCGCAGGCTGTCCACGCTGCGGATGGTCAATTCGACCATCAAGAATGCCGACATTGCCGCGCGCGGCGAAGGAAAACCGCCGCTCACCGACGCTGACCTGCTTGGCGTGTTCCAGAAAATGATCAAGCAGCGCCAGGAAGCAGTCGAGCTGTATGACAAGGGTGGCCGCGCCGAGCTCGCCGCGCAGGAGCGCGAGGAGATCGCGATCATCTCGGCCTATCTGCCGAAGCAGATGTCGGATGCCGACGTGAAGGCGGCAATCGCGGCCGCGATTGCCGAGACCGGCGCCGCCGGGATCAAGGACATGGGTAAGGTGATCGGCGCGCTGAAGGTGAAATACGCAGGCCAAATGGATTTCGGCAAGGCCAGCGGCATGGTGAAAGCGGCGCTTTCTTCTTAACCTCGCCCCGCTTGCGGGGAGAGGTCGGATTGCCTCGGCGATGCGAAGCATCGTCCGGTGCAATCCGGGTGAGGGGGCTCTCCGCGATTACGGTGTTTGTGGTGACAGCCCCTCACCCGCTCGCTACGCTCGCGACCTCTCCCCGTGAAGAACGGGGAGAGGTGAAGCAATAAGGGCCCCGCGTCGCCATGCTCACCGAAACCACCGACTACGCAAAGCTGTACCGCGATTTCCGCTGGAACGTGCCGGCGCGGTTCAACATCGCGACCGCCTGCTGCGACCGTCATGCCGACGGCACGGGCCGGCTGGCGCTGATCTATGTCGACGAGCAGGGCGGCGCGCATCGCACCTCGTTCGATGAGATGCGGGCGCTGTCGAGTGCGTTTGCCAATGTGCTGAAGGCCGACGGCCTGGCGCGTGGCGACCGCATCGCAGTGTTTCTGTCGCAATCGCTGGAGCTGCCGATCGCACATCTGGCCGCGTTCCGCTCCGGCCTGGTGTCGGTGCCGCTGTTCACGCTGTTCGGCGAGGACGCGCTCGAGTTTCGTCTCGCCAATTCCGGCGCCAGGGCCGTCGTCACCGACGAGGACGGATGGCAGAAGCTCTCGAGAACCCGCGACCGCCTGCCTTACTTGCAGGATATCTACGTCACCAGTGACGCCCTTCACGCCGGCGCCAAATCGTTCTGGTCGTCGATCGAAACCGCTTCCGAGCAATTTTCGACCGTCGATACATCCGCCGACGACCCCGCCATCATCATCTACACCTCGGGCACCACGGGAAATCCCAAAGGCGCGCTACACGCACATCGCGTGCTGCTCGGCCATCTGCCAAACGTTGAGATGGTGCATGATTTCCTGCCCAAGGCCGATGACGTGATGTGGACGCCGGCCGACTGGGCGTGGATCGGCGGATTGTTCGATGCGCTGTTCCCGGCGTGGTATCATGGCGTGCCCGTGGTCGGGCATCGCGCCAAAAAATTCGAGCCGCAGGCGGCGATGCAGCTGATGGCCGATCACGCCGTTCGCAACGTGTTCCTGCCGCCGACCGCGCTGAAGCTGATGCGGCAGGCGGAGGTGAAACACGCGAGCGTCAAGCTGCGCAGCATGGCGAGCGGCGGCGAGTCGCTCGGCGCCGAACTGCTCGACTGGGTGCGCGCAACCTTCGGCATCGATGCCCACGAGATCTACGGCCAGACCGAATGCAATCTCGTGGTCGGCACCAACGCAAAACTGTTTCCGATTCGTCCGGGATCGATGGGACGCGCGACCCCGGGCTTCGACGTTCGCATCGTCGATGAGCGCGGCGAAGAACTCCCCAGGGGCGAACGCGGTATCATCGGCGTGCGCCAGCCGAACCCGTGCACCATGATCGAATACTGGGGCAATCCGGAAGCGACCGCAAAGAAACATGCCGGACAATACCTGCTCACCGGCGATCTCGGCCGGCAGGATGCCGACGGCTATTTCTGGTACGTCAGCCGCGAGGACGACGTGATCACCAGCGCCGGCTATCGCATCGGGCCTTCGGAGATCGAGCATACGCTGTTGAAGCATCCGGCGGTGGCGCTGTCGGCGGTGGTCGGAATTCCCGATCCGATCCGCACCGAAGCGATCAAGGCCTGGATCGTGCTGCGACCGGGGTTCGCGCCAAGCGAGGCGCTGGCGCGCGAGATCCAGGATTTTGTGAAAGTGCAGCTCGCCGCGCACGAATATCCGCGGCACGTACAATTCGTTGATACGCTGCCGATGACCGCCACCGGCAAGGTGCTGCGGCGGGAATTGCGGGCGCTGGGGTGATGGCGCGAAGCGCCGTCATTCCCCGATGTGCAATTGCACATCTGAAGATGCAGGCGAAGCCCGCAGACCCGGAATCTCGAACTTATGGGCGCGAGATTCCGGGTTCGCGCTAGCGCGCGCCCCGGAATGACTATGTCCACGTCGTCCCCGCGAAAGCGGGGACCCATAACCACCGGCGCTAGTTATTCACGAACTGTTGGTTGTTCTTTTTTCAAACAACATTGGCCGCGGAGTATGGGTCCCTGCTTTCGCAGGGACGACGCGAGAGTTGGGACAGCGCTACGGCGTCCCGATCCCGAGCTTCTTCAGCGCCGCCATCATCCGCTGCGGCCGGTCCATCTTGATGACGAGCGCCTGTCCGGTTTCCAGCAGGCTCTTGAGGCTGGAGAGGATCGCGGGCCAGCCCTGGCGGCCGCCCGAGAGGATGTCGTCGTCGATCGGCCGGTCGTGCGCCTGGATCAGCGTCAGCTTGACGGCGTTGCCGGCCGGCTCGATCTCGTAGGTTACAAGTGTTGGGCCGAGCTTCTCGACCAGCGCGGGCCAGTTGACATTCCAGGTGATGGTGAGCCGGCGAGGGGGATCGCATTCGATCACCTCGCCGCTGATATGGACCGAGCCGTCCGGCGCGCGCGCGACGAACGCGCCGCCGACCTTCAACTCGGCCTCCACCGCGAAGCCGGAAAAATACTTTTTGGAGAACTCGGCGGTGGTCAGCGCCTGCCAGACTTTGTCCGGTGTGGAGGCGATATAGATCGTGTAGACGATCGCCGGCTTGAAATTGTCGATGTTCATGGCCCGTCTAATCCTTAAGCGCTTGCGGTCTCGTACCATGGGGCGTGCAGCACCTTGCCGGCCTCCAGATAACTCTTGAGGCTCGACAGCACCAACGGCCAGCCGCGGCTGATGCCCTCGAACGCCTTGCTGCCGGGCTCGAAGTTGTCGTGGACAATGGTGAGCCGAACCTGATCCTTCTGCTGCTCCAGCTCGAAGGTGACGCGCGATGGTGGTTCGGCTTCCATCCCGTCGTGCTGGGGATGGAAGGTGTAGGCGAGCCGGCGCGGCGGATCGAATTCGAGCACCTTGCCGGTGACGTTCTTGTCCTTGCGCTTGAGTTCGAGTGCGAACGGCGCGCTGATCTTCCAGTCGGATACGACGCGGCTACCGTCCCAATATCGCTCCGACATATTTGCATCCGTCAGCGCCTTGAAGATCTTCTCGGGCGTCGAGGCGATGTAGATGACATAGACGAATTCCGGTTTACTCATCACGTTTCTCCAGTTGCCGTTTCAATTCGCTGAGCGCGGCCAGCTTGCCGCGCTCGAATTTTTTGATCCACCGCTCGCCGATCTGATGGATCGGCACCGGATTGAGGTAGTGCAGCTTCTCGCGGCCATGCCTGAACGTGGTTACGAGGTTCGCCGCCTCGAGAATCGTAAGGTGCTTTGTGACGGCCTGCCGCGTCATGGCAAGCCCGTCGCAGAGTTCGTTAAGGGTCTGACCGTTTTTGGCGTGAAGCCTGTCCAATAGCGACCGCCGCGAAGCATCGGCCAGCGCTTTGAAGACCTCATCCATGGCGGCGATAATAGGCAACCAAATGGTTGCATGTCAAGAGTGAGTTTGATTTCGATGCCTCTCTCGCTAGCGGACGGATTCTGTGAACCGGGAAGGACCGCAGCTCAGACTCGCCGGACCATCGCCGGCGTGAGGTCCTTGAGCGTCGGCGCGCCAAGCTGCTGCATGGCATTGCGAGTCTCGGCGCGCAGGATTCCAAGTACGCGCTCGACGCCCGGCTGACCGAAAGCGCCGAGACCCCAGAGATAGGGCCGGCCGATGCAGACGGCTTGCGCGCCGATCGCCAGGGCTTTGACGATGTCGCTGCCGCGGCGAAAGCCGCTGTCGACCAGGATCGGCATGCGGCCGCCGACCGCCTCGACGATTTCCGGCAGCACATCGATGGTTGCGCTGACGCCATCTTCCATCCGGCCACCGTGGTTCGAGACCACGATGGCATCGATTCCGGAATCTGCAGCGAGCTTTGCGTCCTCGAAGGCGAGAATACCCTTGAGCACGAGCTTGGCCTTGACCGTATCGCGCAGGCGCTTGATCAGGTCCCAGGTCAGGTTGGTGGCAACCGTGCTGCTGACGCGGCCGAGATCAATCCCGCTAAAATTCGGCTTGCGCGAGAGGTAGGTGTTGAGGCCATGGCAGCTTCCGCACTCGCGCGTGTCGGTACGCCAAAGCCTGACGAAGGTCTCCCATTTCGCCGACGACCTCACATCGAGGGTCACCGCGATCACCGGCGCACCGGCCGCCTCCGCTCGCCGGACCAGACCTTCGGCGATCTCCCAGCGCTGTGTGGTGTAGAGCTGAAACCACACCGGCGCGCCGCGTGCGGTAATGGCATCCTCGATCGAGGTCGTCGCCACGGCGGATAGAATCTGCAGATGGTTGCCTGCGTTCGCCGCCTTGGCGACGGCGATCTCCGCGTCGGGGTGAAACGCGCGGTTGCTGCTCGTCGGTGCAATCACGATCGGGCTGTCGTATTTTGTGCCGAGGATCTCGACGCTCATATCGATTTTGCTGACATCGACCAGCCGCCGCGGCCGCAACTCGAATTTGCGGAAACCTTCGCGATTGGCGCGCAAGGTCATTTCGTCGTCGACGCCCGTGGCCATGTAGCCGAAATGTGCCGGAGGTACATTCTTCCTCATGACCGGCTCGAAGTCGAAAACGTCAAGCGCCTGCGCAGGCTCGGCAATCAGCTTGTCAAGATCGCGCGGCGCCCAGTCGACCGGGTCCGCTGGCCGCAACCCTTCCGCCAACGCGTCGCGCGCCAACAGTGGACTCGCCGCCAGGAATTGCAGCAAGCGGCGGCGGCTGGTTAACTGAAATTTCTGCTGCGACATCGTGAACCTCTGAATTGTCCGGAAATCATCGAACTGGCGGACCCGACTCCTCGCGGACGAAGGACCGATTCGAGACGACGTATTCGATCTCACCGCGCGTCATGCCGATATCCATGAGTTCCCTGTCGCTCAGGCGGTATAACTCGGCGCGGTCCCTCTGTCGTTTGCGCCGTTCTTTGCGCCGTTCCTGAAACGCACCCCAATATCTCCTGCAGAGGCTGAAGACGTCTCGCGTCGATCCGGTCGTCTGGGCTAAACCCGTTGTTCTGAAGGTTGTGTTCATTGCAGCGCCTCCTTGACGAAGTGATTGGCTCTTCGGCACGGCAGCAGCGCGATCGATCCTTTGCCACTATAATCAAGCTGGAAGCGGACGCGCGGCGGCGACGATACCCATCGCACCGCCGGGATTCATGGCGTCAACCATCGCTGTCGGAATGAGAATTGTGGCACCGCGCTCCTTGGTCGTTTCATAGATGATATTCATGGCACGCAGCTGCAGAGCAGCCGGACTACGAGCGTAGATGTCGGCTGCCTCCACGAATTTTTGCGCTATCTCCTGTTCGGCTTGACCGAGCAGGACACGCGCCAGTCTCTCGCGCTCGGCCTGCGCCTGTCGGCTCATTGCGTCTTGCAATGCGGGCGGCACACCAATGTCCCTGATTTCAACCGAAAGCACGGCCACACCCCATTCCGCGGTCTTGCGTCCGATTTCTTCGCGCAAAAGCTGATCGCCCTGCTTGCGCTCGGACAACAACGTCGACAGCAATGACGACCCGACCATTTCGCGAAGTGAGGTTTGTGCGACCTGGGTGATCGCCTGACGGTAGTTTGCAATCTCGAGCGCCGCGCGCTCGGGATCATGGATCTGCCAAAATATGATCGCGTCGATATTCACCGGCACGGTATCCTTGCTCAGCGCCTTTTCGGCGTTGATTTCGGTGGTCTGAATACGTTGATCGAGCCAGGAGGCCACATAATCGATAAACGGCACGATCACGAACAAGCCCGGCCCGCGTATGGCAGAAAGCTTGCCCAACCGAAGCACGACAGCACGTTCCCATTGATCTGCGACCATGATGCTTTGAGGAACGAGGAAGGCGAGAACTGCCAAGCTGCCGGCGATCCAGTAGCTGCTGCGTGAGCCCGTGTCATAGCCGAACCACGCGATCAGAACCGCGACCGCCAAGATCACGACAGCCAGTACGATCGCAGGCCGGTTAGCACCCTTTGCTTTAAAATAGTTCATGACGACTATTCCTTTTGCTTCGAGAGGGCCTTTATTCGGTCAGCCACGAGGGCAGGGTCGAGGCCCATCGCGGCCGCTGTGGCGAGAACCTGCTTTGCCAAACTGTCGACCTTAACATTTTGCGCGCGCGCTCCCATGGCGGGGGGCGGTTCGGCTACGAAGCTGCCGCGTCCTCGAACCAGTGTAATGGCGCCCATCCGCTCAAGTTCGTCGTAAGCGTGCCGCACCGTATTGAGGTCGATCTTTAAGGTGACCGCCACTTCGCGCATCGTCGGCATCTGGTCGCCGGCGGCCAGTACACCAGCCCCGAGCTGCCGCAAGATTTGCTCTCGAAGCTGCACGTAAATAGGGACACCCGAGCTTTCGAGGCGAAGGGTTTTCAACAAGTCTGTATGCATTAACTAATACACTACACATATAATACTATAAGTCAAGCCCCAACTCATGTCCGCTGAAGGCCAGGCCCACTGCGCCGCGAACGGCGACGGCTGACGATGTCAATATTATGCGGCGACATGGTTGCCTCTCAAAACAAAAGGTAGGCGCTGAGTTCGTTCGACTAAGCGAGTGCAATCCGGGCACGCTTCGCTATTATATTGTTGTGAAAACCAGCCAACGCAGATTGGCTTCAATAACCTGGGTGGAAAAACATGACCGGTCAAATCAAGCTGGCAACGTATTTCTGGATTTCCTTGATCACATGCTGTGGGAGCGCCTACGCCCAGCAACAGGTGGTCGGCGCGCCGCCCGAAGCCTCCAACATGAGGCTGGTCGGAGCTAACGACCTGCAGGCGCGCAGCGCCTATCAGCCCACCATTCATCATCAGGGCGACCGCTGGATCGCCTATATCGGGCATCACGGCGGCACCGACGATATTCCGGCGCCGCTCAATCCGCTGACCGGAAAGGCCGAGCCGAACGGCACCTCGATCGTCGACGTTACCGATCCCGCGCAGCCGAAATATCTGCGCCACATCCCGGGCCAGGAAGGAAAATATGAGGCAGGCGGCGCGCAGATGGTGCGCGTCTGCGACGGCAAGGCGCTGCCCAAGGGCGATCGCAACGCGGTCTATATGCTGCGCAGCTTCGGCAGCGAAGCGCATGAGATCTGGAATGTCGCCGATCCCGTCAATCCGGTTCTGGTCACCAGGATCGGGGGCTTGAAGGACACCCACAAGAGCTGGTGGGAATGCGACACCGGCATCGCCTTTCTGGTCTCGGGCGCCCCTGACTGGCGCACACGCCGCATGACGCAAGTGTACGATCTCAGCGACCCCGCGCATCCCGTCAAGATCCGGGATTTCGGCCTTCCCGGCCAGGAGCCGGGCGCAACCGGCGCGGTGCCGACCGAATTGCACGGGCCGATTTCGACCGGCCCTGAAGGCAACCGGGTCTATTTCGGATACGGCACCAACAAGGGCGGCTTTCTGCAGATCGTCGACCGCGAAAAGCTGATCAACGGGCGAGCCGACGCCGGATAATCTTCGTTTCCCGGAAATCTCCCGGATGGCGATGTCGGCCTTCAACGGCGCCCACACCACTTTCCCCATGAAGCAAATGCCGATTGCGGAATTCGCCCACGACAAGGACGGCAGGACGCGCGACATCGTGATGATCGTCGATGAGGCGATCCTGAATGAATGCAGCGAACCGCGGCAGATGGTCTGGTTCGCCGACGTCACGGTCGAGAACCGCCCGATGATGATCTCGAGTTTCACGGTGCCGGAATCAAGCGGCTCGTTCTGCGAACGCGGAGGCAGGTTCGGTTCGCATTCCTCCAACGAAAGCATGGCGCCGGTCTACTACGAGAAGATGGCGTTCATCGCGTTCTTCAATGCCGGCGTGCGGGCGCTCGACATCCGCGATCCCTACCATCCAACCGAAGTCGGCTACTTCATTCCGCCGATCACGGCGGCGACCGACAAGCGTTGCGTGACCATCGATGGCAAGGACCGCTGCAAGGTTGCGATCCAGACCAACAACGTCGAAACCGACGAGCGCGGATATATCTATATCGTCGATCGCGCCAATACCGGCCTGCATATTCTGGAGCTGACGGGTGCAGCGCGCGCTGTGGCCGGCCTGCCGCGATGAGTGGTGATATACCATGCGTAGACTGCTGTTGAGCGTCTTTGCGGTTGCGATTTGCACGCTGTCCGGCTCCGCCGCGTTCCAGCCTGCCGGGCCGGTCGAGCGTTGGCATGAGGTCGCCTGGCCGTTTCCGCGCGATGGATGGCCGGCCGGGCGCGCATTCCATTGCGCCGGCGAGCTGTGCGGTGAC
>Ga0164303_10000104_pt1 | contig 15221 bp, 16 predicted proteins | sample Whisoiple_207_MG_FD_109715 | JGI IMG/M metagenome (GOLD analysis project Ga0164303, IMG submission 109715) | Soil microbial communities amended with pyrogenic organic matter from upstate New York, USA - Whitman soil sample_207_MG | ecosystem: Environmental > Terrestrial > Soil > Agricultural...
GCGCAAGGGGGGTTGATTGCAATGCTGCGTGAGCGAGGACGGATCATTCAGGAAAGCTATCAAGAGGACGGTGTCCATGTCACGGCAATGGTTACACCAAAGTTGGCGGGGCAAATGCGAAAGCTGCTCAACGGAGTCGCTGCGCCCGTCGAGCATTGATGGCAATGGGCGCTCATGCTGAACCTGCCGAATTTTCTGACGCTGCTGCGCATTTTAACGATTCCAGTTTTCTTAGAATTTTTGTCGTACCGCTTTTTTTGGGAAGCGCTGCTGGTTTTCGCGATCGGCGGTTTCACCGATTTCCTGGACGGCTTTGTCGCGCGTTGGATGAATCAGCAAACCCCTCTCGGCACATACCTCGATCCGGTGGCCGACAAGCTGCTTGTCATTACATCTTTCGTGATGCTCGGTTCGATGGACGCCATCCCGATGTGGCTTGTCATCGTCGTGATTGCTCGAGATCTCTTGCTGGTGCTCGGGTATGGGATCATTTACTTTCTCGTGGAAGAACGGCTTCAGGTAAAGCCAACGATCATCGGGAAGTGGAGCACCACGTTCCAGCTACTTACACTGGCGATCGCCCTGGTCACCCTTGACCAACCCAAACTTTTACCGGCCGCCACGCTCGATGTATTCGTCGATGTCACTGCGATTGTGACCGTTGTGTCCGGTTGCCAGTATCTTTACCGAGGGCTTGTTTGGCTCCAGACTAAAGCGCCGTCCATTACCCGACTCGGTTGACATCCTGTCGAGGAATTGGTAGTAAAATCGATCGCTTGCAGTATTTTGCCATGCTTATGATGAAGCCGATTACGGACGGCGACTGGAGCCGTCTGAGGGTAATTCACAGGACCCGATTCAGCCGCTCCTGCCAGACTCTGCAGGCACGTAGCTCAGTGGGAGAGCGCTTCCTTGACACGGAAGAGGTCGGCAGTTCAATCCTGCCCGTGCCTACCATCTCATAACTTCTTACATGGCTGGTATTCACGTCACACTTCCCGACGGCAAATCCGTCGACGTTCCTTCTGGAACTCGTATCGAGGAACTCGCTTTGCGCGCTGGAGTACGGCGCGGCATCGTGGCAGCCAAGGAAAACGGCCGTTTAGTGGATTTGAGCCGTGCGCTGGATCAGGATGCGACATTGCAATGGGTTTCGCCCGAGAGCCCCGAAGGCTTGGATACCCTGCGTCATTCGACAGCCCATTTGATGGCGCAAGCGGTGCAGGATCTTTTTCCTGGGACGCAAGTGACCATCGGTCCGACCATCGAAAATGGATTCTACTATGATTTCAAGCGCAGCGAACCGTTTTCGCCCGAGGAACTGGAGCGGATCGAAAAGCGCATGGCAGAGTTGGTCAGAGCGGATCTGAAGATCGTCCGCGAAGAGCTGCAACGCGGCGAAGCGATGGAGCTTTTCCGCGGCATGGGCGAGCACTACAAAGTCGAGATCATCGAAGGTATTCCGGACGAGCGGGTTTCTCTCTATAGGCAGGGGGATTGGGTCGACCTGTGCCGCGGCCCGCATGTGCCGAGCACGGCCGCACTCAAAGCTTTCAAATTAACCAGCGTCGCCGGTGCTTACTGGCGGGGCGACTCCCGTAACGAACAACTGCAGCGCATCTATGGCACGGCATGGGCAAGTCGGAAGGATTTGGATGCCTACCTGAAGCGGGTCGAAGAGGCCAAACAACGCGACCACCGCAGGCTTGGGCCAGCCCTCGATTTGTTTTCGTTGCATCCGATTGCGCCTGGCTCGCCCTTTTTTCACCCCAAGGGGACGATCATCTATAATCGGCTCATCCAGTATATCCGCGAGCTTTACGCCCGTTACGGCTACAGCGAGGTGGTGACGCCGCTCATCTACAAAACCGATTTGTGGAAAACCTCAGGGCATTACGAAGCATTTCGCAATGACATGTTCCTGATGGACGTGCACGACGGCGAGTATGGGGTGAAGCCGATGAACTGTCCCGGGCATTGCTACCTTTTCGCTTCGCGAAAATACTCGTACCGCGATTTGCCGATCCGATTCGCTGATTTCAGCCGCTTGCATCGCTTCGAACCATCCGGTGTGCTGTCGGGCTTGACGCGAGTGCGCTCTTTTGCGCAGGACGACGCACACATCTATTGTACGCCGGAGCAACTTGATCACGAGCTCGAGCAGTTCGTGGCGATGACGAAGGAAGTGTACAAAGTCTTTGGCTTCGATCGCATCGAGGTCACCTTGCAGACGCGGCCGGAAAAGTTTCTCGGCCGCATCGAGTTATGGGAGAGCGCGGAAGCTGCGCTGCGTCGATGCCTCGAACGGGCGGGATTCGCGATCAAAGTTCTCCCGGGCGAAGGGGCTTTTTACGGCCCGAAGATCGGCTTTGATTTTCGCGACGTGCTGGAACGCTCGTGGACCCTGGCGACGGTGCAGATCGATTGCGCCATGCCCGAGCGTTTTGAGTTGAGGTACGTTACTCCGGAAGGAACGGAAGCCGTCCCGGTAATGCTGCACCGTGCCGTATTGGGCTCGATAGAGCGCTTCATCGCGATTTTGTTGGAGCACTGCGCGGGTGCTTTTCCCTTGTGGCTGGCACCAGTGCAGGCGAGGATCTTGACTGTCACCGATGACCAGAAGCAATATGCACAAAAGCTTTTTGACCAGCGTCGGCATGACGATTGGCGGGTTGAGCTTGACGATCGAAACGAAAAACTCGGCTACAAAATTCGCGAAGCGCAACTGGCGAAAATTCCGTACGCGCTCGTGATCGGGGATAAAGAAGTCGCAGCCGGGACCGTGGCGCCGCGCCGGCGCGGCGGCGAGAACCTGCCCCCAGAGAAGTTAGCGGATTTTATAGAACGGCTGCGCTCGGAGGTTGCGCGCGAAATGGGAGAAGCATAGATATGGATGGCACATTGAAAACGGAGGTGGCCTATCGCTAGAGAAGCGAGAATCAATCATCAAATTCGTGCCCGTGAAGTGCGAGTGATCGGACCCAAAGGGGAGCAGTTCGGAGTGATGCCGCTGCATGAGGCGCTGAAACAAGTAGAAGCCCAGGAACTCGATTTGGTCGAGGTCGCTCCCGATGCGCAACCCCCGGTTTGCCGCATGATGGACTACGGCAAATTTCGTTATGAGCAGAAGAAAAAATCACACGGACCGAAAAAACACACTCTGGTCGAAATCAAGGAAGTGAAGATGGGTTCTCGTACCGACGCCCACGACGTGGAGCACAAGGTTCGCAACATTCGCCAGTTCATCGAAAAGGGGCAGAGAGTCAAGGTGTCGGTATTCTTTCGCGGCCGGGAAATTACGCATCCCGAGCTGGGCCGGCAGATGCTCAGGGGAGTGGTGGATCAGGTCCAAGACGTGGCCAAAGTCGATATCGAGCCGCGTCTGGAGGGACGAAACATGGCGATGCTGCTGACGCCGAAATGAAGCCTCGGAACCCAATCAATTGAAGTAAAGGAGTATCTAGTGCCAAAAATTAAAACTAATCGATCGGCAGCGAAAAGATTTCGCGTGACCGGCACCGGAAAAATCAAGCGCAATAAAGGATTCAAACGGCACATTCTCTCGTCGAAGAACAAAAAGCGAAAACGGCATTTGCGCCAAGCAACGATGGTTGCAGCGGTCGAGTCGAAGAATATCCGGCAGCTCATACCCTACAAATAGGGACGAAGCACCCAACAAGACGCGATGAGCTTAGCGCTTGTCGTGCAGTAAGGCAGGAAGGAGTTTTACAGTGCCTAGAGCAAAAGGCGGCAGTAAATCGAGACAAAGACGCAAAAAGATCATGAAGCTGGCCAAGGGCTATGTTGGCGGTCGGGGGCGGCTCTATCGATCGGCGCGGGAAACGGTGGAGCGCGCACTATCGTTCGCCTATCGCGATCGACGGGTGAAGAAAAGGACTTTTCGCGGCTTATGGATTACCCGGATCGGCGCGGCGGCGAAAATGAACGGCCTTTCCTACAGTCAATTGATCAAAGGGCTCAAGCAAGCCGGTGTTGAATTAGACCGCAAGATCCTGGCGGAAATCGCGGCGGCAGATCTGCCGGGATTCAACCAATTGGCTGAAACCGCAAAATCTCACCTTGGCGCTTAAACGCCAGAACCCGCATTCAAATGAACGATTCTCTGGAAGCTCTCCAAGGAGAGATTCTGGACCGTATCCAGCGATCGAATTCGGAGCAAGAGCTGGAACAGATCCGAATCGACGTCCTCGGCCGGAGCGGTAAACTTACACTCTTGTTGCGTGGTCTCAGGGAGATCGCGCCCGAGGAGCGGCCGCGACAGGGTGAGCGGCTGAACCAGCTCCGGCGAGCCGTCGAGGTTTCGTTGGACGGCCGGATCGAGACAGTCAAAGAGCAGGCTAAAGCCAAGGCTCTTGCCGAAGAGCGCGTCGACATCACGCTTCCCGGGAGCCGGCCCGCGCGAGGAACCTCCCATCCGCTGACACTCGTCATCGACGAGATTATCGATATCTTCTGGGGCATGGGATTCGAAGTCGCGCGGGGACCGGACACTGAAGATGATTACCACAATTTCGAAGCCCTCAATTTTCCCAAGGATCATCCGGCCCGCGACATGCAAGACACTTTTTTTGTCTCAAATGAGTGGGTGCTCCGAACCCATACATCGCCGGTTCAAATTCGCACGATGGAGACGCGCAAGCCGCCGCTACAGGTAGTGGTCCCCGGTGCGGTTTACCGCCACGATGACGACGCGACTCATTCACCGATGTTTCATCAGGTGGAAGGGTTTATGGTAGACGAGGCGATTGCGTTCTCTGACCTAAAAGGTGTCCTCACCAGTTTTCTGCGGCAGATCTTTCAAGGAGACTTTGGTGTCAGGTTTCGGCCGAGCTTTTTCCCCTTCACCGAGCCCAGCGCGGAGATCGACATTCAATGCGTCATTTGCGGCGGCGCCGGCGCACTTAGCTCCGGTCAGACTTGCCGGGTATGCAAGGCGAGCGGCTGGTTGGAGATTCTCGGCGCCGGCATGATCGATCCGGCGGTTTTTAAATTCGTCGGCTACGATCCTGAAAAGGCCTCGGGGTTTGCTTTCGGCATGGGCGTCGAAAGAATTGCGATGCTCAAATACGGCATCGATGATATCCGGCTGTTTTTTCAAAATGACTTGAGATTTTTACGGCAGTTTAGTTAACTGCGCTGGACGACTGTCGGCACATGTACCGTCACTCCAGTAGTCCCAAGACGCAATCTTGGTTACATGAAGCTTACGCTCAACTGGCTCAAAGAGTTCGTTGCTTTCACGGGCGCGCCGGAAGAACTGGTGCGATTACTCACGATGGCTGGACTTGAAGTGGAATCGATGAGTCCGTTGCGCGAGCCAGACACGAATCGCGAAGATTGGCTGCTCGAAATCGCGGTGACGCCGAACCGTGGGGATTGCCTCGGGATCGCTGGCGTTGCCCGCGAAGTTTCCGCGCTAACTGGTGCCGAGCTCAAACCCATACTGACGCTGCCAAGCAAGACAACTCCGCATTTCGGGAAACGGGTCGCGATTCGGATTGAAGATCCAAATCTTTGCCCACGCTATTCAGCGCGAATCATCGACAAACTCTCGATCGCTGAAGCGCCAGCTTGGTTGCGCTATCGGCTCGAGGCCTGCGGTATTCGCGCCATCAACCAGGTCGTCGACGTAACCAACTATGTCATGATAGAAACCGGTCAGCCGCTTCACGCCTTCGATTGGGATCAGCTGCCGGAGAAAAGCATCGTGGTCAGGCCGGCGCGAGAAAGGAAGCAATTCACAACACTGGATGGCGTAACGCGCGAGCTCGGGCACGATGATTTGCTGATTTGCGCCGGCGAAGCTCCCGTTGCGCTCGCCGGCATTATGGGCGGCCTCGAGACCGAGGTGCGCGCTTCGACTTCCACGGTTTTGCTGGAAAGCGCAAATTTCGCTTCGTCGAGCATACGCCGAACGGCAAAGCGTCTGGGGCTCCATAGCGAGGCTTCGCATCGGTTCGAGCGCGTGGTAGATCCTGAGGGAACGATCAAAGCCCTTGATCGCGCGGTCTGGTTGCTGCGGGAGCTTGCTGCCGGGAGTGAGGCGAGCGGCGCTGCCGATGAATATCCGGGTCGCACAAAACCGGCAGTGCTTTGGCTGCGGGCCGAACGGATCGAGCAACTGCTTGGTGTTCGGATCGAGCTTGAACATGCCGAAAGGCTTCTTGGTGTCCTTGGGCTTAAAATTGAGCGAGAGCCAAAACGGCGGAGCCTAAAAGTCACGGTGCCCGCGAGCCGGCCCGATCTGACGCGGGAAGCTGATCTCATCGAGGAACTGGCGCGGCTGGACGGCTATGACAAGATTCCAACGACATTGCCGGCTTTTAGAAATTCGGCGAAGCGCGATGAACGGCTGGCTTGGGAACGAAAACTCCGTGCACTCTTAAACGGCGAAGGCATGACCGAAGTCATCAACCTGCCGTTTGTTTCCGAACAGTTGAACCAGTGTTTCGCAGGTGTTTGGCAAGAACCGCAGTTGGCAGCCGTGGCCGTGCTCAATCCACTGGCGCAGGAAAATAGTGAAATGCGCCACAGCCTCGTTCCCGGATTAATCGAGAATCTGCGGCTCAATCTCGCCCACGAGTCTCAAAGCTTTCGCGCCTATCAGCTTGGAAAAGTGTTTCGGCTGCTACCGGGAAGGGAAACTGAGGAGAGGCTTTGTGTCAGCGGATTGTTATTCGGACCGCGCGTGGTATGTGGCTTGTGCGTGCGCGAACAGCCTGCGGCTGGATTTCTCGAATGCAAGGGGATCGTGGAAGCGATTTTGGATTTGTTTCATTTGAACAGCGCGGTCACCTGGACGCGGGCGCGCACAGAATTTTTGCATCCCGGAAAATCGGCAGGCATCCGGTATCAAGACGGTAATTTGGGTTATGCGGGCGAGCTTCATCCGGATCTTGCCGAGCGCTTCGATGCCTTGCAAGTGCTGGTATTTGAACTTGACTTCGACCAACTGCTTCAGTATGCTCCGCGCCGAATAGCTGCGAAGCCGCTGCCACGCTTTCCGGCCGTCGAGCGAGACGTCGCGATTGTAGTTGATCGCGATTTTGCCGCTCAGCAGGTCATCGGTTGGATCCATGATCTGAGCGAACCGTTGATCGAACATGTTGAGGTTTTTGACCAGTACGTCGGCGCGCCGATCCCGAACGGGAAAAAAAGTCTCGCCTATCGAGTATCGTATCGCGCCAATGACAGAACGCTTACCGACAGCGAAGTTAACGAGCTGCACCAAAGATTGGTGGATCGACTGGGTAAAACTTTTGACGCGGAGCGGCGAAGTTGATGAATGGTATCGCTGGCGAGTCCAGAGAAGAGGTGTAACATGACAAAAGCGGAAATTATCACGCGCATCTACGAAAAAGTCGGATTTTCCAAAAAGGATGCAACGGACGTGGTGGAGGCGACCTTCGACATTATCAAGGGCTGCTTGGAACGCGGCGAAAAGGTGAAAATTTCAGGTTTCGGAAATTTCGTGGTGAATACCAAGCGGCCGCGCAAGGGACGAAATCCGCAAACCGGCGATGAAATTATTATTGTGGGACGAAAAGTTTTGACGTTCAAAGCGAGTCAAATTATGAAAAAGAGTCTTAACGGAATCGCTTCAACTGCACCCGAATCAGCATCCGGCTCGTCTGCGTCGGAATGAGGAAACGGCATGCCTCCTCGTCTGCCGGAAAAGATCTATTTTAAAATCGGCGAGGTGAGTGAAATCGTCGGTGTTGAACCGTATGTGTTGCGCTACTGGGAAACCGAATTCGACTTGCTCAAACCTTCCAAAGCTCCCTCCAAACATCGGCTCTATAAAAAGCGGGACGTAGAGCTTCTGCTCGACATCAAGCGGCTCTTATACACCGAAGGGTTTACGATCGAGGGTGCGCGAAAGAAATTGAAAGAATCGAAAAAAGAGGAAAAGAACCAACTCAAGCTGCCGCTCTCCGAACAAAAGTACAAAACCGCCCTAGTCAAGTTGAAAAAAGACCTGGAATCGCTGCGGCGCTTGCTCTCCTGATTCGCGGTTATCGAAAGATTTTGACGATGTCGAAATTTGCGTTGACCGCTCTAGAATGTTAATTTTCGCACACCTCACCAAAGATATCGGGGCGTAGCGCAGCCTGGTAGCGCACACGCTTGGGGTGCGTGTGGTCGGTGGTTCAAATCCACTCGCCCCGACCATTTCTTTCGATCCACATTTTCAGATACTTCGTTTACTTCATCGATCAGCCTCAGTGACGTGTAGCGGCTTAATGGAGCTCAGAGCCGCAATGATAGGCTCTTCGAGATTAATCACACTTCGCTTGCCGCTGTCTTTGTCGGACCGTCCTCGTCCATGTAAATCGCCACTCCTGTCGCAGAATGACAGTTCCAAGCCTTGGGTTGTCACAACGAACAACCAGGAAATTCCACATCTTACCGCGTGGATCGTTTTTTGCTCAAGAAAGTTCTTAGAGGAATCATACAATCAATGACGCAACAGCTATGGACTATTCACAGTCAACACGACTGACGCAATCAGACTGAGAGAAAGCCATGCCCAAAATCGTAAAGGAACCGTTCGCTCCGAAGAGACGAAGGAAGTCTCGCCGCCGATTATGGGACACCCTCTTTGCTGTGCTCTCTGTGCTTTTCCTGAAAACTCAAAGACCGATCTGGTAGTTTATTTGGTTGAGCCGACGCTCAAGTTCAAGATTCCACCCACGAACAATATGCTCCCAGTGTCTGACACGGAACTCGAAGGCAAAAAGGATGATGGATGCATGTGCCCACGATGTCACGACCGCATTCCTGAGCAGTTTTACTGCCGAGGTTGCGGTTACGTGCCGAATTGGCGGCAAGGTGTCCATGATGAAGATGATAGACGCAGGGAAGCGGCGTAGGACACCTGCTCAAGCAATAGAATTTTCCTTCGAAATCGTTCACTGATTAATGCCCTCGAACGATTTAGCTAAGCCACAACCGAAGCGGCGGAGCGGAACAACCCGAGCTGAGTTTCCTATGATCAGTTTAAACGACTCATCCTTCGCCCACAGTTTCGGTTTAAAGCATCCCGGCACGGTTTCGGGTTCAGCAGGTCACGGCGATAAAACGAAAGCCCTTAGCTACGTGGTTTTTTCGCCTGAGTGGTTCAAATCCACTCGCCCCCGACCATCACTCTTTTAACATTAATTGTAATTCCGCATCGATCCGCTGCACGCTATCAAACCCGGTGGGAAGCCTTTGAGCGGGAGGCTTGCGACCGACGTTGCGCGGCGGCACGCGCCTGTTTTTGCAAAGCTTTGCGCGACGCAGCACCAGAACCTTCGTGCTTGAGCGCCCGTTCACGGGCTTTAGAGCGGCGCTCAGACGAGTGTGACTTTTTTCTGTGACTCGCCTCATAATCCGCCTCGGCGTTGCGCCGGGTAGATTCTGAAACTTTGCCCTTTTCGGCGGAGCCAGCCTTACACCCGCGCGGCGTGCTTTAGATAAACCAATGGCGATTGCTTGTTTCGTCGAACGCGCGCCATGTTTACCTTCTCTGATGTGGTGGATCTCCTCGCGGACAAACTCGGCGGCTTGCGTGCTCGGTGTTTTTCCTTCGCGTTTTGCTCTTTGAGCTCTCTTCATAGTTTGTTTCTCTGGCATAAAGACCGCCACTCTCCATAATGTCGAGCAACAACGGCCATGACATCCTTGAACGTGCGAGGCGGCCACTTGGGCACTCGAATAAACGCGATGGGGCGTTGCATATTCGCCAGGAATTTCTTACAAGAATACACATTCGCCGGCCAGCCATCGCTTCATGAAGTTCAGCGAACTATCGATAGAAGAAATTCGCTCGCAATTCCTTCACGGCAACCAACCGGTCACAGCTCAGTTCTTGACTAAGCTGAGCCGAGACCCTCGTCAAGGTGTGCGTAAAATGCGCGACTTGCTCAGAAAGCGTTTTGAAAAGGAACGTGCCGAGCGCGTGCGGATACAGAACATGCTGAATTTTGAACGGCTGCTCTGGAAATCGGGAGTTCACTGTATCGCCGGTGTGGACGAAGTCGGAGTTGGCCCTTTGGCGGGACCCGTGGTTGCCGCAGCCGTGGTATTTCCGCCCGGCACGGAGCTTCTTGGCATTGACGATTCCAAAAAACTCGACTCGGAGCAACGCGCGCGACTAGCGCCACTTATTCGTAAATGTGCGACGGCCATCGGCCTTGGCTGGGCTGAAGTCGACGAAATCGACCATCTGAATATTTATCAAGCCGGACTCCTCGCTATGAGGCGCGCCGTCAAAGCTCTTCCCGCCGCGCCCGAACATCTATTGATCGATGCCCGCACTATTCCGGAGATTGCGATTCCGCAGAGCGCCTTCAACAAAGGCGATGGGATCAACTTTTCGATTGCCGCCGCATCGATCATTGCCAAAACGCATCGAGATGGCCTGATGGAAGGCTTCGAGGATAAATATCCTGGATATGGATTCGCGCAGCACAAGGGCTATGGAACAGCAGAGCACCAGGACGCAATTCGCCGCCTCGGACCGTGCCCGATCCATCGACTTTCGTTTCCTTTCATCCGGGAGCTTTGCGGAGAGTTCTCAGAGCTGTTCTATGCCCTCAAACAGCAGCTCCAAGACGTGAATTCAAGTCGCGCATTGGGCGCTTTCGAAAAGAGCCTCAAAGATCGCTGGTCCGAACTGGACGAAAGGGAGCAGCGCAAAATCAGATTGATGCTCATACGCCGCTGGAAAACGATTTAACATTATCCGACTTTGACCGTCCTTAGCTCTACGTATCGAGATCGCTGATTCCAACAGTTCCTAGCGCCGCCGATTCGGTTTAAAAAAGGCCTTCGCATTAAACTTTCTTGACTTTCCAAAGCAGGCCGGTTTACAAGATTAAAGATCGGCAGGAGATTATTCTAACGCAGAGAAAGATCGTCTCTCAATCGATTACCGTAAACACAAGGCTGTTTCAGAGGCATCGGGGGTAGCGTAGATGAGCGGACAGTCGGTAGAGCGACTCATGGAGATCGTTCTCCAAATGAGAATCAACCTGACGCACGTCACGGAGACTCTCTACCAGCAAACTTTTGAAATACGCGAGCAACTTGGAGCTGTCTTCGACGAGGAAAAACAATCCCTGGAAGGTTGTCTCAAAGCTTTGGATCAAAAGCTCGAAGAGTGCTCGGTCTGTATCGCTGATTATCGGCGACTACACATCAAGCTCACTAACCTACATCACAGGCTTGTGCAGCTTGGCGCGGAGCCGAACGGGTTGCCGCCCCCGTTGCCGGCGCAGAGCCTTGAAGAGATCATTGCCTGGCGATTGGGAGAACTAAAAAACAACAGCCGCTTGTAGGTAAACAGTTTCTATCTCGCTTCACCCGCGTCAACTCTGTTCGTCCGAGAGGCCGGTTTATAGCAAGCATTTAGCATCTATGCTACTTTCTTAAGGACAGATCTTTTTTGCTCTTGTTTTCTCGTGAAAGTGAAGTTTTCGGAAGTCACTACGCAAGACTTTCTCTGGGCCAGAGAACGGATGGTTCAGGAACAAGCCGTAGCCAGAGGCATCGAGGATATTCGGGTCATTGCCGCATTGCGTAAGATTCCGCGACACCTTTTCGTGGATGCGGGGATTGTTAATCGCGCATACGACGACAGCGCTTTACCGATCGGAGAAAAACAGACGCTATCCCAACCCTACATGACCGCGCGAATGGTCGAAGCCCTTGCGCTTGGCGGCGATGAAAAGGTGCTCGAGATCGGGACGGGATCGGGTTATCAAACCGCGTTGCTTGCCGAACTTTGCTTCAATGTTTTTTCGGTTGAAAAAATCCGGGTTTTGTCGCGCAAGGCGCGAACTCTTCTGGATCAGCTCGAGTATCATAATATCGCACTCCATGTCGGCGATGGTACGATCGGCTGGTCGGAGCACGCGCCCTATGACGCGATTATCGTCAGCGCGGGCTCACCCTCGGTTCCGCAACCGCTTCTCGAGCAGCTCGGCGCGTGCGGTCGCTTAGTGATTCCGATCGGAGACGAGCAAACTCAGACGTTATTACGTGTGAGCCGCAGCTCGTCAGGATTTGAAAACGAGCAGCTCGGTGAATGCAAGTTTGTCAAGCTCTTCGGCAAATACGGATGGCGCAACTAAATTGAGTTTTGCCATGCGCCAGTTCCACCGAGCACTTGTACGATAAGCTCACCGAGAAAATTTCAGTTCGGGATTGTTTTCGGAGTTCCTCTCCTGTTCTCGCTTCTACCGGGTTGCGCGCAGAAAACGGTAAGCGTTCCGGCGCCGTCCTCTGAGAGTGCACATGGCGTTTACCACGTCGTGAGACCGGGAGAGAATTTATATCGCATCGGCAAAGCTTACGATATTTCGGTCGAGGAGCTGGCGCGCGTCAATGGCATTAAAGACCCGAAACGGATACTCAGTGGCCAGCGGTTATTGATACCGGGCGCAAGGCAAACAGTTCCCGTGGAAACGATTGCGCCGGCAGAAATCGCCCAACCCGATCACGGCGCAGTTTCCATCGATCCGTCGGATGAAACGCTGATCTGGCCGATCGCGGGCACACTCAATTCCGGTTTTGGCGCACGCGGTTCCGGATTTCACGATGGGATCGATATCGCTGCTCCCGAGGGCAGTCCAGTTCGTGCCGTCGAAAAAGGCGAAGTTATTTACAGCGATCAAATCCGTGGCTATGGCAATATTGTGATCATCCGCCATGGCGGCGGAATTGTTTCGGTTTACGCTCACAACCAGATAAACCTCGTCCGTGCTGGACAAGATGTGGAGCAGGGCGAAATCATCGCTAAGGTCGGGAGCACAGGACGAGTGACAGGTCCGCATCTGCACTTTGAAATTCGCAAGCATAATGTGGCGCAAGATCCCGTTCGCTATCTGCCGCAATCGTGTTGTAATCGGGCGTCGGATACTGTCGCGCCGAACGGTTAGGAGTCGGATAAGAGCGGGGGCGGCGATTCAGCTAGCCCGGCGAAGAAGTGCAGGTTGGTAGCTCTATTGCGTTAGGTTTCAGTTTCCAACGAGAGAGGATGCGACCGAGATGAATGGTGATATTGCGGCAATCCGACAGGCGATACGGGATATCCCGAATTTTCCCAAACCGGGAATTACGTTTAAAGACATCACGCCGCTGTTGGCCAATGGCCCGTTGTTTGGGAAAACCATCGACCTTATCGGCAATCGTTACCAGGGAGAAAGGATCGACGTTGTTCTCGGCATTGAATCGCGTGGGTTTATTATCGGTGCAGCATTGGCCTATCAACTCAAGGCGGGGTTCAGTGTCGTGAGGAAACCAGGCAAGTTGCCCTATGAAACCCATAGCGAAAGCTATGAGCTGGAGTATGGTCGGGACAGCTTGGAAATCCATATCGACGCGATTCCACGCAACGCTCGGGTGATCATCGCTGATGATCTGATCGCTACTGGTGGTACTGCGGCGGCCACCGCCGCACTAGTGACCAAGCTCGGCGGGACCGTGGTGGAGTGCGCTTTTGTGATCGAGCTCGGGTTTCTAAACGGACGGAAGAAATTACAACCGCATAAAGTTTTTTCATTGCTCCAATACGATTCGGAATAGCTGCACTTCCTCGATATCTCAGTGTTTCAGTTCCTTGACATAACCCCGCATTGCTCGATACAGTGACAAAGGAACGGACAAAAGCATTCTCTTCCCAAATCGAGATTTAGTCATACGATTTTGACATAGTTCATGAAACGAATAGAAGAAATGTCGCTCTGGGAGCGGCTCTACTTCCCAGAGGTGATGCGCGGTCTAACCGTGACCGGCTATCGATTCTGGCGGAACCTCGCGATTCACTTTTTGCAAATGTTCGGTCTGGCGAAGAATGCCAAGGCTGCCATTACGGTACAATACCCTGAAGAGCGGTTACCCTACCCAGATACCTATCGTGGACGCCATCGGCTGACGCTCAAGGAAGACGGGTCGGTCCAGTGCACTGCCTGCTTTCTTTGCGCGACGGCTTGCCCGGCGGAGTGTATCTATATCGAAGCGGGTGAGTATCCGGACAATCCGGTTGAAAAATTTCCAATCCGGTATGAGATCGACACGCTCCGGTGTATCTACTGTGGTTACTGTGTAGAGGCGTGTCCGTGCGATGCCATCCGTATGGATTCCGGAACCCACCCCGGCAATCTTGGTTTTGGGCGAAAGGAATTTGTGGAAACCAAAGAAGTGCTGATGGAGCGCTCGAAAGAACTTGCCGAGAAAGGCAAGGAAGGCCTTTACGAAGAATACGTCAAACCCTACCGACACGTTTAACCTCTAGACGTTCTCGCGTTACCCGAAGGAGGACTTACCATGTCAAACTCTCAAAACGGCTCGCCGAGCAAAACGATGAGTACGGAGCCGCTGGCTTCGTCACACAAAATATATATTGAGAGTCAGCGCCGGCCGGACGTTCGGGTGGCCATGCGGGCGATCCATTTGTCAGGCGCGCAGAATGGCCATAATGGCAACGGCCACGGCGGTGAAAAGCAGGCGCCGCTGACGGTGTACGATACATCGGGTCCTTATACCGATCCAAACGTTAAGACCGAGATCCGCGGTGGATTGCAAGCTCTGCGCGCCGATTGGATTCGCGCGCGGGGCGACGTGGAAGAGCTGTCGGCGCCTAGCTATCAGCCGCCGGTAGGAAAGAACGGTCACAGAAACGGTTCTTCGACGGAGCGTTTCCCGGACGAATCCCGGCGACCCATTTTACGCGCCAAACCCGGTCGTAATGTCAGCCAGATGCATTATGCTAGGCAGGGAATAATCACGCCGGAAATGGAATATATCGCGCTGCGGGAGAATATTGGCCGGCAGCAGGCGTTGGAGAACGCCCAGTCGCGAACGCACAACGGCTACAGTTTTGGCGCCGCCATTCCGAAATTTGTTACAGCGGAATTTGTGCGTGACGAGGTGGCACGCGGTCGGGCGATCATTCCGGCGAATGTCAATCACCCTGAAGCCGAGCCGATGATCATTGGGCGCAACTTTCTCGTCAAGATCAACGCGAATATCGGCAATTCCGCGGTCGCTTCATCGATCGAGGAAGAAGTCGAAAAGATGATCTGGGCAACGCGCTGGGGCGCTGACACGGTCATGGATTTGTCCACCGGCGAGAATATTCATGAAACTCGCGAATGGATTTTGCGCAACTCGCCCGTGCCGATTGGCACCGTGCCCATCTACCAGGCTTTGGA
>Ga0164303_10000105_pt1 | contig 15098 bp, 17 predicted proteins | sample Whisoiple_207_MG_FD_109715 | JGI IMG/M metagenome (GOLD analysis project Ga0164303, IMG submission 109715) | Soil microbial communities amended with pyrogenic organic matter from upstate New York, USA - Whitman soil sample_207_MG | ecosystem: Environmental > Terrestrial > Soil > Agricultural...
GAGGACGTGGTCGTCGTGGTCGGCGGCACGATCCCGGACGACGACGCCGAGGAGCTGCGCAAGCTTGGAGTCGCCGGCGTCTTCGGGCCGGGCGCGCCGACGACCGAGATCGTCGACTTCATCCGCGGAGCGGTCCCGGCGTGAGCGTCGCGGTCGACCGCCGCGACGCGGTCGCTGTCGTCACGATCGACCGGCAGGACGCGCTCAACGCGCTCAACGTCGAGACGCTGACCGAGCTGCGCGACCGTTTGCGCGAACTGTCCGACGACGAGTCCACCCGCGTCGTCGTCCTCACCGGCGCGGGCGACAGAGCGTTCGTCGCCGGCGCCGACATCAAGTACATGGCCGGGCTCGGCGCCGACGAGGCGAAGGAGTGGGGAGGGCTCGGCCACGAGGCGGCGGGCCTGCTCGAGCAGATGCCGAAGCCGACGATCGCGGCGATCAACGGCTTCGCGCTCGGCGGCGGGTGCGAGCTCGCGCTCGGCTGCGACCTCCGTTACGCCTCGAGTCGCGCGCGGCTCGGACAGCCCGAGATCGACCTCGGCATCGTCCCCGGCTGGGGCGGCACCCAACGCCTTCCGCGAGTCTGCGGCCTGGGCCTCGCGAAGGACCTGATCCTGACCGGCCGCCAGGTAGACGCTGAGGAGGCACTGCGGATCGGCCTCGTGAATGCGATCGCCGATCCGGTCCTCGACCACGCGCTCGAGGTTGCGCAGAAGCTCGCCGCCAAGAGCCCGGGTGCCCTCGCCGTGGCCAAGCGGCTGCTCAACCTCTCTCCGGGCGCGCTCGAGCGGGAGGCGGAGGAGTTCGGCGAGCTCTTCGCGAGCGAGGATGCGAAGGAGGGGCTCGCCGCGTTCGCCGAAAAGCGGGCACCGCGCTTCGTCGGTCGCTGAGAGGAGTCCGCGCGTCAAGGTCGTAGTCCGCGCCGATGCGCGCGCGTCTCATCGTCATGTCGCTTCTCGCGGTTGCCGCACTCGCCGCTGCGCCGGCCGCATTCGCCTCCGGCCGGAACGCGCAGACGGCCGGTCTCCAGGTCGCGCTCCGCGCCCAGGGCCTGTACCGCGGCTCGATCGACGCGATTGCCGGTCCCGGAACCGTCGCGGCCGTTCGTACCTTCCAGCGGAGTCACGGGCTCCGCGTCACGGGTCTTGCCGACGCGCGCACGCGCCGCGCCCTGGGGCCACTCGGGAGGCCGCTCTTCGGCGCCCGGCAGCTGCGCCGGGGCGCGTTCGGCTGGGACGTCGCAGTGCTGCAGTTCCTGCTCGTCCGCCAGGGAATCGCCGTCCCGATCAACGCGTACTTCGACGGGCCGACCGCGCACGGCGTCAAGCTCCTGCAGCGGCGTCTCCACCTCCGGCGTGACGGCGTCGTCGGGCCGCACACGCTCACCGCAATCGTCCGCCGGAACCCCGTGCCGCTCGCGCAGGGAGCGGTGACGGTTGCCACTCACGTCACCCACCGGACGAAGCACCGCTCGACCAGGATCCACGTAGTGCGCGCCGGCGAGTCGCTGTCCTCGCTCGCCCGGCGCTACCACACGACCGTCGCGAAGCTGGCGCGGCTCAACCACCTCGACCCGTCACACGTGCTCCTGATCGGCACGAAGCTCCGGATCCCCGGCGGGAGCTCGAGCACGAGCACACATCACGTCACGGCGAAGCGGGTTGCCTACCGCACCGCCAGCGTCTCATCGGTTCGTGCGCTCCTCGACCGCTGGGCGCTGCACTACGGCGTGAGCTTCCACCTCGTGCGCGCGCTCGCGTGGATGGAGTCCGGCTACAACAACGCGCTCGTCTCCTCCGTGGGAGCACGGGGGATCATGCAGCTCCTGCCCACGACGTTCCGGTTCGCCGAGACCGTCCTGATCGGGCACCGCCTGGTCCACAACGCCGACGGCAACGTCCGCGCCGGCGTCGCGTACCTGGCACACCTGCTACGCGACTTCCGCGGTAACGCGCGGCTCGCGCTCGCGGGTTGGTACCAGGGCGAGCGCGCCGTCAGGAAGCACGGCCTGTACAAGGTGACCCGCCCCTTCGTGGCGAACGTCCTCGCGCTCGCGGCACGTATGTGAGTCAAGCTCCGGCGGGCCCGCACTAGAGTCCCGCCGGGATGAGGATCGCCGTCTGCGTCAAGCACGTGCCCGAGGGGTCGAGCCACATCGACCCGGCGACGAAGCGCCTCGACCGCTCCGGCGAGGGTGCGCTCAACCACTTCGACGCGAACGCCGTTGAGGAGGGTCTGCGTCTGAAGGGCGACTCCGATACCGAGGTCGTCGCCGTCTCGCTCGGACCGCAGCAGGCGCTCGACTCCCTGCGCAAGGCGCTGGCGATGGGAGCCGACCGCGCCGTGCTCGTCTCCGACGACGGCGCCGCGGGCTCCGACCTCGTCGCCACCAGCCGTCTGCTCGCTGCGGCGCTCGAGCACGAGCAGCCGGACATCGTGCTCTTCGGCCAGCAGGCCTCCGACGCCGACGGCGCGGTGCTGTGGGCCGCCGTCGCCGAGCGGCTTAGGCGGCCGGTCGTCTCGCAGGCGATGGAGCTCTCGGTCGACGGCGGAACCGTCCGCGTCAAGCGGCAGACGGAGTTCGGCTACGACACGCTCGAGGCGCCGCTGCCCGCCGTCGTCGCGGTGAGCGACGCGATCAACGAGCCGAGGTACCCGTCGCTCAAGGGGATCATGGGAGCGAAGAAGAAGCCGCAGGACGTCCTCTCGCTCACCGACCTGGGCGTCGACCCGGGCGAGGCGGGCGAGGCGGGCTCTCGCACCACTGTGCTGGCCCTCGGCGACCCGCCCGCGCGCGGCGACGCCCGCAAGATCGAGGACGACGGCAACGCCGCGCAGGCGATCGTCGACTACCTCGCCGAGAAGAGGCTCGTATGAGATTCCTGGTCTTCGCGGAGCAGCACGAGGGCGAGTTCGTCAAGAATTCCCTCGGCGTCCTCTCGAAGGCGGCGTCTCTGGGCGACGCGGACGCTGTGGTCGTGGGCGCCGACGCCGGCCTGGCTCCAGAGCTCGGGAAGCACGGAGCAAAGGTCGTTCACGTCGCGGCCGGTGATGACACGCTCGCTCCGCCTCTCCCGCAGCCGCGGGTGGACGTGATCGCCGGGCTCGCGCCCGACTACGACGCCGTGCTTTTCGGGCAGAGCGTTCTTGCCGCCGACGTCGCCGCAGGCCTTGCCGCCCGTCTCGACGCCGGCCTGAACTGGGACCTCGTCGATGTCGAGCTGCAGGACGGCGAGCTCGTCGGCAAACGTCCCGCCCTGCAGGACTCGGTGCTCGTCGAGGTCGGCTGGAAGTCCACGCCGGCGCTCGCTCTCTTCCGCTCGGGTGCGTTCGACCCGAAGGAGTCGGGCGGCGAGCCGGAGGTGCGCGACGTCGACGTGCAGCTCGAGGACTTCTCCACGAAGGTGAAGATGGTCGAGCAGGCACACGCGGAGGAGTCGAGCGGCCCCTCGATCGAGGACGCCGACGTGATCGTCGCCGGTGGCCGCGGCCTCGGCTCGCCGGACAACTTCACGCTCGCGGAGGACCTCGCGAAGGCACTCGGCGGAGCGGTTGGCGCGACGCGAGCGGTCGTCGACGCGGGCTGGTACCCGTACTCGGCCCAGATCGGCCAGACGGGCAAGACCGTCTCGCCGAAGCTCTACGTCGCCCTCGGCATCTCCGGTGCAATCCAGCACAAGGTCGGCATGCAGAGCTCGGGCACCATCGTCGCGATCAACAAGGACCCGAACGCGCCGATCTTCGAGTTCAGCGACCTCGGTGTGGTCGGCGACCTGCACGAGATCGCGCCGAAGCTCACCGAGCTCGTCCGCGCACGCAAGGGCTCGTGAGCAGAGCCTCCAACTTCCCGCCGCCGTTCTCAACGGCCGAGTTCGTCGCGGAGCCGACCGACCCCGCCGACGAGCGCATCGAGGTCGGCATCCTCGTCGTCGGCGCCGGCCCCGCCGGCCTGGCGTGCGCGATCCGGCTCGGCCAGCTGATCGAGGAGAACCCAGACGTGGCGGAGCGGCTCGGCGAGGTGCCGGTCGCGGTGCTCGAAAAAGGCAAGCAGCCCGGCTCGCACCTCCTTTCCGGCGCAGTGGTGGACCCCAGGGGCCTGCGCCGCCTCCTGGGCAGCCGCTACCGGATGGAGGATCTGCCGACATTCGGCCTGGTGCCCGCCGAATCCGTCTATGTCCTCACCCGTCACACCGCGCTCCCGATCCCACCGCCGCCGCCGATGCGGAATCACGGCAACTGGATCTTCTCGCTCTCGCAGCTGGGCCGCTTCCTCGCCGAGCGGGCGGAGGAGGGCGGCGCGCTGATCCTGCCGGAGACGTCCGCGCAGAAGCTCCTCGCCTTGCACGGCCGCGTCGTCGGCGTGCGCACCGGAGACAAGGGCCGGAATCGCGACGGCGGCGAGCTCGGCAACTTCGAGGCCGGCTCCGACCTCGTCGCGAAGGTGACGGTGCTGGCGGAAGGGACGCAGGGCCATCTCACCGGCGTCGCGCTCGACCGCTTCGGTCTGCGCGGCGACGATCCGCAGGTGTGGGAGCTCGGCGTGAAGGAGGTCTGGAAGGTCGCCAGGCCGCTCGACCGCATCATCCACACGCTGGGGTGGCCGCTGCGCACCGGCAAGCGCTATCGCGAGTTCGGCGGCTCGTTCATCTACCCGATGGGCGAGGACATGGTCACGATCGGTCTCGTCGTCGGCCTCGACTACCGCGACGCGTCCCTCTCCGTACACGACCTGCTCCAGGAGCTGAAGACGCACCCGAAGATCCGCAGGATCCTCGCGGGAGGCGAGCGCGTGGCCTGGGGAGCGAAGACGATCCCGAGCGGCGGCTTCCATGCGCTGCCGAGCCCGCTGCACGCGCCGGGGCTGCTCCTCTGCGGCGACGCCGCCGGCATGGTCAACATCCCACGGCTCAAGGGCGTCCACTATGCGATCGAGTCGGGGCGGCTCGCGGCGGAGGCGGCCTTCCGCGCGTTCCAGCGCGGCGAGACGCCGGCGAGCGCGGTCGCGTCCTACGACGCGGCGGTGCGCGACAGCTTCATCTGGAGCGACCTGTACGAGGTGCGGAACATGCGCCAGGTCTTCGGGCACGGCTTCTTCGTCGGCGGAGCGCTCGCGAGCGCGATGACTGTGTCGAAGGGCCGGGTGGAAGTGGGGAAGCTGCCGGCCGAGCCAGACGCCGACCAGCCGCTCCTCGTCACCGACCGCGACGTGAGCTATCCCGCGCCCGACGGGAAGCTGACGTTCGACAAGCTCTCGTCGGTCTTCGCCTCCGGGAACAAGACTCGCGACGATCAGCCCAACCACATCCGGATCGAGCGGCGCGTCCCGAAAGAGGTCGCGCAGATGTGGGCGCACATGTGCCCCGCGCAGGTCTACGAGATCGGGGCCGAGGACGCCGACGGCACCGTCCGGGTCGAGCTCGCGCCCTCGAATTGCGTCCAGTGCGGCGCGATCACGGCGAAGGGTGGACGCCTCACGCCGCCCGAGGGCGGCTCGGGCCCCGAGTACACAGTGACCTGATTTACAGCGGATTTACCTCAAAAGCGGCCCGCAGCTTCGACAATGACCACATGCGGAACCGGCGGTTCGTCCTCTTCGCTGTGGTCCTGGGCGCGTTTGTGCTCGCGGCTCCCGCTTTCGGGCTCCGCACGGCGATCGTCAACCAGCTCTTCGCGCAGAAGCTGATCCGGGCCGACGTGCTCGAGAAGAACGGGGACTGGCGCATCGACCGCGGCGCCATCACGCAGGTGAACGGCTCCCAGCTCACCTTGCGCGAGGCCGACGGCCGGATCCAGGCGATTCCACTCTCGAGCCTGACCAGGGTCGCCTTCTACGGACATCGCCTACCGGTCAGCTCGCTCTCCACCCGCTGGCAAGTGCTCGTGACGTGGCCGGCGACCGGCCCGGCGCAGTCCGTCGACGTCCAGCGAGTTCCGGGGCGGAGCGCCCCGGGCGGAGTCGTCCTCCGCAAGGCGATCGTCCTCCAGCTCTTCACCGACAAGCTGATCCGGGCCGACGTGCTCGAGAAGAACGGGGACTGGCGCATCGACCGCGGCGTCATTACGCAGGTGTCCGATTCGCAGCTCACTCTGCGCGAGGCCGACGGCCGCATCCAGGCGATTCCGCTCACGAGCCTCACACGCGTCGGCTTCCACGGAAGTCGCATTCCGGTGAGCTCGCTCGTTCCGCATGCGCGCGTGCTCGTGACGTGGCCGGCGACCGGGGCCGCCCAGGCCGTCGACGTCGAGCGGCTGCCGAAATCGCGCAGCAACCAGGGAGTCGGGTGACCGGCGCCGCGCCTATCCTGGGTCCGTGACGGCCAAGGCAACCGGCGGCGCTCTCCTCCTTGTGGAGGACGACGACTCGATCGGGCGCCTGGTCAAGCAGTACCTCGAGCAGCAGGACGGCTGGCGGGTCGTGTGGCTCCGCAGCGGCGAGGAGGCGCTCGCCTCGTTACGCAGCCAGCCCGTGCGGGTCGTCGTGCTCGACATCGGGCTTCCCGGCGTCGACGGGTTCGAGGTCTGCCGCAGAATCCGGGCCGGTTCGAAGGTGCCGATCGTGATGCTCACCGCCCGCGACGAGGAGCCGGACCGGGTCGCCGGCCTTGAGCTGGGTGCGGACGACTACGTCTCGAAGCCGTTTTCACCGCGTGAGCTATCCGCCCGGATCAAGGCGATCCTCCGCAGAGCCGAGCGCGTCAGCGAGAACGAGGTGCTCACGGCCCGCGACGTCGTCCTCAGGCGCGACGCACGCGAGGTGACCGTCGCCGGCACGCAGGTCGAGCTGACAAGCAAGGAGTTCGACCTCCTCGCGTGCTTCCTCGAGCACCCCGGCATCGTCCTTTCCCGCGAGCGCTTGCTCGACCTGGTCTGGGGGATGACCTACCCCGGCGGCACCCGCACGGTCGACGTGCACGTCGCGCAGCTGCGCCGCAAGCTCGGCGACCACGAGGGGATCCGGACGGTGCGCGGCGCCGGCTACAAGCTCGTCCCGGCCTGAGATGCGCGGCGGCGGCCTTCGTTCGCAGCTGTTCCGGGCGATCGGGGTCGTCGTCCTCATCTGCGTTGCGTTGACAATCGCCCTGGGCGTCGTCCTCACGAGGCGCGCGGTCGAGAAGGCGACCCTGAAGGACCTCTCGCATCAGGTCGACCTCATCGCTCCGAACCTGCGCCATGCGACCGCACCGCGGACGGCGCTGCGGGAGCTGACGCCGTACTTCAACCGCCAGCACGAGCTTGCGCTCACGCAGCGCACGATCCTGCCGGCCCACGCACGGGAACGGCTTGCCCAGAACCTCCCTGCGCAGGGGACGCTCACGTACAAAGGTCACGCCGAGTACTTCGCAGCCCAAAGGCTCAACCCAGGAACGCTGATCGTCCTGCGGCCGCGAAGCACCGCCGGTTCCCTGCTGTCGCCATACGTCTGGGGACTCCTCATCGCGGCCGTCGCCGGGGGCCTTCTCGCCGCGCTCGCCGCATTCCTCCTCGCGCGCCGGATCTCACGGCCTGTCGGCCGGATCGCCGCGGCAGCGCGGAGCCTCACACGCGGCACCCACCCGGAGCCCGTGCCGGTCGAGGGCGCCACCGAGATCGCCACGCTCGCCGTCGCGTTCAACGACCTAGCGGCCCAGCTCCGCCGCGCACAGGAGGCGGAGCGGAACTTCCTCCTCTCGGTCAGCCACGAGCTGAAGACGCCGCTGACGGCGATCCGCGGCTACGCCGAGGCGGTCGAGGACGGCGCGCTGGACGCGCGCGAAGCGGCGGCGACCGTGGCGTTCGAGGCGCGGCGGCTCGAGCGGCTCGTCCACGACCTGCTCGACCTCGCGCGCATGAACCGGACCGACTTCAGCGTCCGCAACACCGAGATCGACCTCGCCGAGGTGGCCGAGGACGCAGTTCGCCGCTATCAGCCGCAGGCGGAGAGCTTCGGCGTCGCGCTGTATGCGGTCGGGAACGGCTCTGCGCCCGCGATCGGGGACGCCGACCGCGTCCTCCAGGTCGTCTCGAACCTCGTCGAGAACGCTCTGCGGCTGACGCCGGCCGACGGCGAGGTTCGTGTCGTCACGACGCCAGGAGTCCTGCGTGTCGAGGACACGGGTCCGGGGATCGCCGAGACGGACACCGAGCACGCATTCGACCGCTTCTACCTGCACGAGCGTTACGGGCGGGAGCGGCCGGTAGGCACGGGTCTCGGGCTTGCGATCGTGAAGGAGCTGACGCTCGCGATGGGTGGGAGCGTCGACGTCGAGAGCCGTCCCGACGTCCCCACGGTGTTCACGGTGCGGCTGGGCGTCCCGGTCGAGAGCCGCGAAACGCTGCCTGCGTGAACGTCGCTTTCGAGGACGTCGAGCGGGCACGTGACGTTCTCGCCGGCCGGATCCACCGCACGCCGACGTTGTCGTCCGCGTCCCTCGGGATCTCGCTCAAGGCGGAGCTGTTCCAGAAGACAGGCTCGTTCAAGGTCCGCGGTGCCCTGAACAAGGTCGCGTCGCTCTCCCCAGAGGAGAGGGAGCGCGGGGTGATCACGGTGTCTGCTGGAAACGCCGGGCAGGCGGTCGCGTGGGCAGCGCGGGAGGAGGGCGTCGACGCGCTGATCGTCACCTGGCGCACGGCGGACGCGCTCAAGCTCGCGGCGATGCGCGGCTACGGCGCGACGGTCGACACCGAGGCCGAGGGGCCGACGACCGCGTTTGCGCGCATGGAGGAGGCGATGGCCGAGACGGGCCGGACGCTTGTGCACCCGTTCGACGACCCACTCGTGATCGCCGGCCAGGGGACCGTCGGCCTCGAGATCGTCGAGGATCGCCCCATGCCGGACGTCGTCCTCACGGGCGTCGGCGGTGGCGGGCTGATCAGCGGGATCGCCGTCGCGGTGAAGTCGCGGAACCCGAATGCGCGCGTGATCGGCGTCGAGCCCGAGGGCTCGGACGCGCTGCGGCAGGGGCTCGAGGCCGGTCATCCCGTGCCTGTCACGCCTCACACTGCGGCGGACGCCCTGACCGGGCCGTTCGTCGGCGGGAACTGCCTCGAGATCTGCCGCGAGCTCGGGGTCGAGTCGGTGCTCGTCAGCGAGGAGGAGCTGTTCGAGGCCTTCCGATGGCTCTACGCGCGGACGAAGCTTGCTTGCGAGCTCGGCGGAGCGGCGGGAACGGCGGCGTTGTTGAGCGGCAAAGTACGGGTGCGTGCAGGGGAAACGGTCGTCGCGGTGGTCTCAGGCGGCAACGTGGCGCCCCAGCAGGCCGCTGCTATCTTGGGAGGACTATGAAGGCCGGCATCCATCCCGAGTACGTCGTCGCCACGGTGACGTGCTCTTGCGGTAACACGTTCCAGACCCGCTCGACGAAGCCCGAGCTGCACGTCGAGATCTGCTCGCAGTGCCACCCGTTCTATACGGGCAAGCAGAAGCTCGTCGACACCGGCGGCCGCGTCGAGCGCTTCCAGCGCCGTCTGGAGCGCGCCGGCAAGCCGCGTCGCGGCTAGCTCAGGCCGACCATGGCAAACGTCGGTGGTCAGGCGGTCCTCGAGGGCGTGATGATGCGTGGCCCCGGTAACTGGGCCGTCGCCGTCCGCACCCCGACCGGCGAGATCGCGCAGGTCTCGCGGCCTATCAACTCGGCGCAGGCGCGCCACATCATCTTTCGGCTCCCCGTCATCCGCGGCGTGGTCGCGCTCGGCGAGTCGCTAGCGATCGGCTTCCGCGCGCTCGCCGTCTCGGCGCACTACGCCGCGCGGCAGGAAGGTGAGGAGGGCGAGGTCGATACGGAGCTCTCGCGCGGAGCCCTGATCTTCGCCTTCGCCGTAGCGATCGGATTCGCGGTGGCGCTGTTCAAGGTCGGACCGGCGCTGATCACCGACCAGCTACCGGTCCGGAACGGCAGCTGGTTCGTGATCATCGAGGGCCTGATCCGGGTCTCGATCTTCGTCGCGTACCTGGCGCTCATCTCGCTCCTGCCCGACCTGCGCCGCGTCTTCCAGTACCACGCGGCCGAGCACAAGGCGATCAACGCGTACGAGGCCGGTGAGGCGCTCGAGCCGGCGATCGCGCAGCGGTACTCGCTCATCCACCCGCGCTGCGGCACGGCGTTCCTGCTCTGGGTGATGGTGATCGCGGTGTTCGTGTTCGCCTTCTTCGGCCGGCCTGTCTGGTACTGGCTGATCGCGACCCGGATCCTCCTCCTCCCGCTGATCGCCGGGCTCGCCTACGAGCTGATCCGTTTCGCAGGCAAGCACCAGGACAACCGCGTGGTGATGACGCTGCTCGCGCCGGGGCTCTGGCTGCAGCGGCTCACGACCCGCGAGCCGAGCCTCGACCAGCTCGAGGTCTCGATCCGAGCCCTCCGTGAGGTGCTCGATCTCGAGGGTGCGGGAAAGCCCGACGCGCAACGCGTGGAAGTCATGGCCTAGCCCTACTGGCCACCGGTAAATCGACCCGAGGGGACAGACGATGGCGACCGATAGACGCGCTGAGGTGCGGTGGCAGGGGAGCCTGATGGACGGCTCCGGGACGATCGTCTCCACGACGACCGGAGCGATCGGCGAGCAGCCTGTCAGCTGGGCTGCGCGCTCGACCGACGAGGCCGATGGCGTGACGAGCCCCGAGGAACTCATCGCCGCCGCGCATGCTGCGTGCTTCTCGATGGCGCTTTCCGGCGGGCTGTCCAAGGACGGGCACCCGCCGGACGAGCTCCGAACCTCCGCGACGGTGACGTTCCAGCCCGGCGAGGGCATTACGCGCATCGCGCTGGTAGTCGAAGGCCGCGTACCCGGCCTCGACACGGCCGCCTTCGAGCAGGCGGCGCAGACCGCCAAGGAGAACTGCCCGGTCTCGAAGGCGCTCGCCGGCGTCCCAGAGATCAGCCTGGACGCACGACTGGCCGGCTAGACCGGCTCGATCCGTCCCGAGCGGACGTCGTACACGAATCCGCTCGCTCCGAACGAATCCGGCAGCAGCGGGTGGCTGCGGATCGTCTCGACGCTCTGCTGGACGCGCTCGGCCACGTCCGGGAACGGCTGGAAGTCGATGCTCTCGGACTCCGGGCCGAGCTTCTCGTGCACGTCGGCGTTCGTGAACGTGAGCATGCCGCAGTCGGTGTGTCCGATCACGACGGCTTCCTGGGTCCCCAGGAGATGGTGCGAGATGAGGAGGGAGCGAATCGTCTCGTCGTTGACGAGCCCGCCGGCGTTCCGGATCACGTGCGCGTCGCCTTCTTCCAGACCAAGGAAGCCGGCCGGATCGAGGCGCGCGTCCATGCAGGTGACCACGGCGAACCTCCTGCCAGGCGGCATCGGCAGCTCGCCTTTCGCAAATCCCGCTGCGTAGCGCTCGTTGGCGGCAGTGACCTCGTCAACGACGGACACGCTGTGACCTCCCCCATTGCTTTACGAACTAAAGCGAGAAGCTATCCGAACTGAGCCGATCTGGGCAAGCAGTACGCTGGCTCGGCGATGGCGACCGACTTCGACAACCTCGTCTCTGAGCTGGAGCGCTCCTACGAGGAGACCCAGACCCGGATGGCCGATCCGGCCGTCTACAACGACCACCGCGAGGCGGCCGAGGTCGGTCGGCGCCTCAAGGAGCTCGAGCAGCCGTACAAGCTCGCGCGGGCGTGGACGTCCGCCCGGGACGATCTCGCCGCGGCGCGCGCCGACCCCGATCTCCGCGAGCTCGTGCCCGAGCTAGAGGAGCGCACGACCAACCTGCAGGAGGAGCTGCGCCTGGCCCTCGTTCCGACCGATCCCGCCGATCGCAAGGACGTGATCGTCGAGGTGCGCCAGGGCGTCGGCGGCGACGAGGCCGCCCTCTGGGCCGGCGACGTCTACCGGATGCTCACCCGCTACGCCGAGCGACGCGGCTTCAAGGTCGAGGAGCTCGAAGCGAGCCGGAACGACGGCGGCGGCTACAAGGACGTCACCTTCGCGGTCAAGGGCGACGGCGCCTACTCCGTCTTCAAGTGGGAGGGCGGCACACACCGCGTCCAGCGCGTCCCCGAGACCGAGAGTGCGGGCCGCATACACACGTCCACCGCGACCGTCGCCGTGATGCCCGAGGCGGAGGAGGTCGAGGTCCAGATCGACCCAAACGACCTCAAGATCGACGTCTACCGCTCGACCGGCCCCGGCGGCCAGTCCGTGAACACGACCGACTCCGCCGTTCGGATCACGCACCTGCCGACCGGCGTCGTCGTCTCCATGCAGGACGAGAAGTCGCAGCTCCAGAACCGCGAGAAGGCGATGCGTGTGCTCCGCGCCCGACTCTACGAGCGCGAGCTCGAGCGGCAACGCGCCGAGCAGGGCGCCGCCCGCAACGCGCAGATCGGATCCGGCGAGCGGGCCGAGAAGATCCGCACCTACAACTTCCCCGAGAACCGGCTCACCGACCACCGGGTCAAGCTGACCGTCCACCAGCTCGACCGGATCCTGCAGGGAGACCTCGACGAGTTCACCGAGGCGCTGGCGACCGACGAGCGGCGCCGCGCCCTCGGAGAATGACCGCGCGCGAGGCGCTCGCCGAAGCCGAGCGGAGGCTCGCCGCAGCAGGCGTCGATACGCCGCGGGTCGACGCCGAGTGGCTCGTCGCGCACCTGCTCGAGACAACGCGCAGCGGGCTTACAGCGCGGCTCGACCACGAGGTGGACGGGCTGGAGCCGCTGCTCGTCCGTCGCGAGGCGCGGGAGCCGCTCGCGTACGTGCTCGGCGAGTGGGGCTTCCGCCGGCTCACGCTGAAGACCGATCCGCGGGCACTCGTCCCTCGACCCGAGACCGAGACGCTCGTCGATCGGGCACTCGCGCTGGCGGAGGGCATCGAGCGGCCGCGGATCCTCGACGTTGGCGTCGGCTCCGGTGCGATCGCGCTTGCGCTAAAGGACGAGCGTCCCGACGCACAGGTGACCGGCGTCGACGTCTCTCCAGACGCGCTTGCGCTCGCGCGCGAGAACGCCGAGCGGCTCGGGCTCGACGTCGAGCTGCGGCAGGGCGACGGCGCGGCAGCCGCTGCCGAGGGCTGGGACGTCGTCGTCGCCAACCCGCCCTATGTCGAGAGCCTCGAGGACGCCCAGCCGGAGCTGCGCTGGGAGCCGAGGGTCGCGCTCCTCGGCGCAGGCGAGCACGAGCGTCTGGCCCGTGCCGCGAAGACGCGCTTCGTCGGCTTCGAGGTCGGCGACGGGCAGGCCGCGGATGTGGCAGGGATGCTCCAGCGGCTTGGCTGCGCGGACGTCGCCATCACCGCCGACCTCACGGGCAGCGATAGGGTCGTCGAGGCGAGGCTGCCGTGACGGAGACGTTCACCACACCCGCAGGGCTGACGCTCTCGTACGAACGACGCGGGAGCGGACCGCTCCTCGTCTGCCATCCCGGCGGGCCCGGCGGCTCGGCCGCCGAGTTCCGCGACTTCGCCGGTCTCGACGACACGTTCGAGCTCGTGCTGCTCAGCCCGCGCGGCTCGCACGGCTCCGACGCAGCCGATGACTACGCGCTCACGTCGTACGTCGCCGACCTGGAAGGGCTGCGCCAGCACCTCGCTCTGGATCAGCTCGACCTGCTGGGCTTCTCGCACGGCGGGATCGTGGCGATGGCGTACGCGGCCGCGCACGGAGAGCGCATCCGCCGGCTGGTACTCGCCGCGACGCTCGCCGTGTGGAGCGACGAGGCCGAGGCGGCCATGCACCGGACAATGCAGAAGCGCCGTGACGAGCCATGGTTCGCCGAGGCGGAGAAGGCGATCGAGGAGGAGCAGGCCGGCGCGTTCTCATCCTCCGACGAGCTCGTCGGGAACGTCCAGCAGCAGATCCCGCTCTACTTCCACCGCTGGGAGGGCAACGAGCAGATCGGCCGCGAGCTGGCCGCGGACTTCGCCAAGGCCGAGCCGCTGCACTACTTCAACACGGTCGAGTTCCCGACGTTCGATCTTCGCCCCGAGCTGCGCACGATCACGGCTCCGACGCTGGTCCTCGCCGGCGACGACGACCTCGTGGCGGGCCTCGTTTCGGCGGACGCGATCGTTCGCGAGCTGCCCGACGCACGACTCGTGACGATCGAGGATTCGGGTCACTTCCTCTACGTCGAGCAGCCCGAAGCGTTCCGCGCCGCCCTGACCGATTTCCTCCTGTGAGCGAGGACGCCGTCGCCGCGCTCCGGGCGGGGCGGGCGGTGATCCTCCCGACCGACACCGTCTACGGGCTCTGCGCGCTGCCGGAGCACGAGGACGTCCTCTATCAGCTGAAGGGCCGCGATCCCTCGAAGCCCGTTGCGCTGCTCGCCGCGGATATCGACGCGCTCATCGCGGCAAGGCCGGAGCTCGACCGGACTGTTCTCGAGCGGTACCTCCCCGGGCCGTACACGCTCGTCTTCGAGACGGTCGGCGTCCGCGTCCCCAAACTCCCACCCCGGGCGGCGGACGTCGTCCGCGAGGTCGGCGTCGTCGCTGCGACGAGCGCGAACCTCTCGGGCAGGCCCGATCCGCGGCGCGTCGAGGACGTGCCGGAGGAGATTCGCTCGGCGTGCGGCGCGATCGTCGACGTGGGCGAGCTGCCCGGCGTCCCGTCCACGGTGATCGACCTCACGGGCACGGAACCGCGCGTCCTCCGTCAGGGCGCCACGCCGCCACCCTGAACGGACGGTGGCAGCCACTGCACGTCTTTGTAACGCGATTCGGGCGCATGGCTACGCGACTCGTGACGCTTCCATGAGACGGGCGTGACGCATCTGTGCAGTGGCTGCCACCGGCCTGTCGTCGCGGCTCTGCCGTAGCATCCAGCCCCGTGGCGACGACCCAGGCGACCTTCGAGGAGCTGAAGCACGCCGGGCTCGACGAGATCGACCCGGAGATCGCACGGCTGCTCGGCAAGGAGCTCGAGCGGCAGCGCGGGCAGATCGAGCTGATCGCGTCCGAGAACTTCACGTGGCCGTCGATCTTCGAGGCGGTCGGCTCCGTGGCGACCAACAAATACGCCGAGGGGTATCCGGGACGCCGCTACTACGGCGGCTGCGAGGTGGTCGACGAGATCGAGGAGCTCGCGATCGACCGCGCGAAGGAGCTGTTCGGCGCCGAGCACGCGAACGTCCAGCCGCACGCGGGCGCGCAGACGAACATGGCCGTCTAC
>Ga0164303_10000111_pt1 | contig 14638 bp, 15 predicted proteins | sample Whisoiple_207_MG_FD_109715 | JGI IMG/M metagenome (GOLD analysis project Ga0164303, IMG submission 109715) | Soil microbial communities amended with pyrogenic organic matter from upstate New York, USA - Whitman soil sample_207_MG | ecosystem: Environmental > Terrestrial > Soil > Agricultural...
CGATGGCATCAGGAGTAATACCACAGATTACTGCAAGCATTGGACCTTGTGCAGGAGGAGCAGTGTATTCTCCAGCAATGACAGATTTTGTCATAATGGTAGAAAATATTGGTCAAATGTTTGTCACTGGTCCTGAAGTTGTAAAAGAAGTCCTAAGTCAAGAAGTATCATTTGAAGACTTGGGTGGCGCCAAAACCCATGCAACAAAATCAGGCGTCGCGCACTTCATAGCCAAAAATGAATATGATTGTATGGATAAAATAAAGAAGTTATTGTCGTATGTTCCACAAAATAATGCAGAGGAGTCTTTGCCAATCGAGAGCACAGACGACCCAAATAGAATCGATGCAAATCTCATAAGTCTTCTACCCGAAAATCCGTATCAGCAGTATGACATGAAGGAAATTATGAAGTCAATAGTGGATAACGGCGAATTCTTGGAGGTTCACGAATTGTTCGCAGAAAACATAATTGTTGGTTTTGCAAGGATGGGTGGCAGATCAGTAGGTATTGTTGCCAATCAACCTATGTACCTTGCTGGTGCTCTAGACATAAATTCATCCACTAAGGCAGCTCGCTTCATCAGGTTTTGCGATGCATTTAACATTCCTATTGTTACTCTCGTAGATACACCTGGATATCTTCCCGGCAGTGATCAGGAACACAATGGAATTATAAGACACGGTAGCAAACTTTTGTCCGCATATTGCGAAGCAACTGTTCCGAAGATAACTTGTATCATCGGTAAAGCATATGGTGGTGCATATATTGCTATGGGAAGTAAGAATCTTAGAGCTGATATAAATTATGCCTGGCCGACAGCAGAAATAGCCGTGCTCGGACCAGAAGCAGCGATTACGATTATCCATAGAAAAGACTTAAAGCAATCGGCAGACGCTGTAGCGACTAAAAAGAAACTTGCAAAGGAATTTCGCGACAAGTTTGCGAACCCCTATATAGCCGCAGAAAAAGGCACTATTGATCTGGTAATTGACCCTATGGAAACTAGACCGATGATAATACGTGCTCTTGATGCCTTAGCAACTAAGAAGGAAACCAGACCATGGAAGAAACACGGAAACATGAACTTATAGTAGCAATGATAACATATAATAAAAGTGAAATTCAATGACAAACGACAAAATATCCAGCATATTAATTGCGAACAGAGGCGAAATCGCTCTTAGGGTAATACGTGCCTGCAAAGAATTAGGTATAAAATCGATTGCAGTGTATTCAGACGAGGATACTAGGTCAATTCATGTAAAGAGGGCCGATGAAGCTTATCATATTGGTAAAGCGCCCGCTTCAGAAAGTTATCTTAATATGAGCAAAATTATTGAAGTTGCAAATTCTGTGGGAGCAGACGCGATTCATCCCGGTTATGGCTTTCTTTCTGAAAACGAAAATTTTGCAGGAATGTGTGAAAGGAATGGTATAATCTTTATCGGGCCCAAGAGCGAGGCAATGGAAATCACTGGAGACAAAATGAAATGCAAGGCAGTAATGAAAAAGGCAAGAGTCCCAACTGTTCCTGGCAGCGACGGAGTAGTTGACGATGTTGAAAAAGCGGCTGATATCGCCCACAATGCTGGATACCCGGTTCTCATAAAATCTGCCTTCGGCGGCGGAGGCAGAGGCATTAGATTAGCCGAGGATGAGAAGCAGTTAAGGCAAGAGTTCGAAATGGCATCTGCTGAATCAAAAGCCGCATTTGGAAAAGCCGCACTGTTTGTTGAAAAGAATCTGCAAAGAATTAGACATATTGAATTTCAGCTGATCAGAGACTCGCATGGAAATTCAAGACATTTGTTTGAACGTGAATGCTCCATACAAAGAAGACACCAAAAGCTTATTGAGATGTCACCTTCACCTGTCGTAGATCAACGAACCAGAGAAAAAATTGGCGAAATAGCAGTTAGGGCAGCGGTGGCAGTCGATTATCTTAACGCAGGTACAGCAGAGTTCCTGCGTGACCAAGATGCTAACTTTTACTTTATCGAGATCAACTCTAGGTTACAGGTCGAGCATCCAGTTACAGAATTGGTAACAGGTGGAATCGATCTTGTAAAATTGCAAATCGCTATTGCCCAAGGTGAAGAAATCCCATTCAAGCAACAAGACCTAAAAATGCATGGATGTGCAATCGAGTGCAGGATCAACGCCGAAGATCCTTTCTATGAGTTTACACCATCTGTTGGTCCTGTTCCAAACTGTAACATCCCCTACGGACCTGGAATTCGGGTTGACACATATCTATATCCAGGCTGTACTGTATCCGCATATTATGATTCTTTAGTTGCAAAACTAATCGCATGGGGTAGAGACTTTGATGAAGCACGAATAAGGACTAGAAATGCTCTCCAAGAATTTACTATTGAAGGAATTAATACAACGATTCCATTATACAAGACAATAATGGAAGAGCAAAATTTTATCAATGGAGAGCTCTCCACAGATTATCTTGAGCGATTTAAACTAATGGATAAAATGAATGAAGATGCAAAAGAACAGTCAAAGAGAGCGTCATCTGCAGCTATTGCAGCAATCCTTTTGCAATCACAATTTGTTAAGAAAGGTAAGGGTAATGGTAGTGGTACAATCAGACCTCCTTTACAAAAATCGAGATGGAAAAATACGGGTAGGGGAATTAATAATGGAATTTAAAGTAGGCGATCAGGCTACTGTTTTAGATGGCGAGCTAATACGCACTCTTGGAGGAGAGTCTATTTTGATAAAAATAAACGGAATAGAGCACAACGTCAGACTTTTAAAATCGAGTACCGATGAAATGGAGTTTATGCTAGACCACTCATTTCATTATGCCAAAATCCTTGATTGGAGCAGCTCAGAAATTAAAACAATAATTGATGGTCAAGTTCTGACAGTAAAAAAACATTCAAAACTTACTGAGATACTTGAAAAATTTCACCCAAGTTTTAGCAAAGGAGAAAATAATTTGACTAGCCAGATTCCCGGCAGAGTCGTTTCTATCTTGGCAAAAGCTGGCTCTTCGATCAAAAAAGGTGATGCAATAGTGATACTAGAGTCCATGAAAATGCAGGTGGCAGTAAAGGCTCACAGAGATGGCAACATCAAAGAAATAAGGGCTAAGGAGGGATCAACTGTTGCCAGATATGATACCATAGCTATAATAGAGTAAAGTGAGAGTGGATTAGACACAATGTGTGCTTGACAAAAGAAACAGAAATACTTAGGGTTACTTTTGCCTATTGTTAGTTTCTTTTAGTCTTGAGAGAGCGTCCCTAACCTCTTGATAATTAGGCTCTATTAGAGGATTGTCGGATACCCATTTATAACGAACTTTACCATTACGATCAACTATGAAGACGGAACGTTTAGCGGCATTGTAACCTTCTAGAGGACCAAGATCTTTCATCACAATCCCGTACTTATTTATTACTTCACGCCTATAGTCACTTAATACTGGAAAGTTTAGGTGGCGGTTGTCGGTAAATATTTTGTTGGCGAAAGGTCCATCTACTGATACGCCTAGTATCTGGGCCCCATAGTTCTTTAATTCATCTAGCGAATCTCTGAAAGTACACATTTCCTTTGTGCAAACAGGAGATTCGGCAGCCGGAAAGAATGCAAGTACTATATCCTTTCCTTTGTAATCGCTCAATTTCTGTATTTTCATATTAATGTCTGGCAATTCGAAATCAGGTGCGTTGTCCCCGATATTTGGAACTGACGTAATAGATGTATTGGACATATGTACAAATGAGTGGAAAATTGAGAATATTAATGCTTTCAATAAAAACAAAAAACAACAACCGCAAAAACGAATCTCTTAGTTGTTATTATACGTTTATCCAAATCAATTAAGATGGCTGCTATTGTTTTAAGAGAATTCTTCAGATCCTTATACATTTAAAAGCTATCAGTCTTAGATAGACCTTTTTCATTCTTAATCAGATAAGCGAAACACAGTGTATTTTGATATACAATTACTTCTGCTTTATTGATCAAAACGAAAATCTGTGACCTAAATACAAGCCAGCATATGATAGAAAAGCCATATATGGTATTAGTGGTGACGACCATAACTGAGTTAAAATGCCACGTGTTGTCGGAAGATAATAACAAGTGACGACTATGTCATCTTGTTAAGTTCGTTTTCTCTAGCAATAACCGGGCTTAGTAATCCATTTTAATAATGCTCATATTCCATTTGACTAATTCCATGATCAAAATATCAATCAATTACAACTAGACTGCCAGTCCTATAGCCCACAGCATCAATCGTCACAAATTTAAATCCAAGTTCCTTGAGTTTAAAGTCCAGTATTGCCAATTTATCAACATCAAATAATCTCGTTAGTTCTTCCCTTCCTACTTCGATTCTTGCGATATCTCCATGATCTCTTACTCTCACCTGCCGAACATTAAATGTGCTCTTGACTAAAATTTCGGATTTTTCAATTCTACCAACCTTTTCATAAGTGACCTGTGATCCTCGTGGAATCCTTGATGCAAGACAAGCATTAGACGGCTTATCGTAAATAGATACTCCGGAATATAGGGCAATTGCTCTTATGTCAGACTTTTGGAACCTTAATTCGATGAAAGGACTCCTAACACCGTTCTCCCTTAATCCCTTAATTCCTGGTCTATAATCTTTCAAATCATCTAAATTCGTTCCATCAACAACAAGTTTTATTCCAAATTTATTTGCCTCATGCACAAGTCGCTGACCCAATTCTTTTCTACAATGATAACACCGTAGCTCATCATTCTTTGTAAATTCAGAATTTTCTAATTCATTATACTCGATTACTATGTGTTTGATAGCAATTTCCTTTGCTATTCTTCTTGCTGTAAACAACTCCTCAGATGAAAGTGTTTTGTAATTAGCAGTGATGGATAAAGCATTACTCCCAAATGCCGTCTTTGCAGCCAAAGCTAGAACGGCGCTATCTACTCCCCCAGATAAAGCAACAAGTGTCTTGTCAGTATTGCTTAAAAACCAATCCACCAGTTTAGCTAAATTTTCAGATGGTTTACCAGACAAGATGCCTTACATTCTCCCTATATTTTGTACGACGTCTGCATTCACTAGATCCATCGTCCTTTTTAATGTGATCCCTAACCTTGAAGATATAATCTTAACATCTTCAAATTCAGGCTTTATATTTATAGTATTACCACTGGTATCTTTTGCTATCTTTACATGGATATTAAAATGGTTGTCAAATATATTGATCGGAACCGTAATGACAGACCTTGGAAGAATAAATCGCTGGGTCTCATGGATCCTTATGCCTGTCGAGCCAGATTCTTTAAATAGTATATCTAAGACGCCGTTAATCTGACTCTGATCGGCTATGATTCTGAGAAGATGCATTGGTCTATTTTTCTTAGAAATGCCCGGTATCGCCGCCACGTCTTTAGCGCCGGCCTCTGTCAATAGCATTATCAAATTTCCAATGAGTTCGCCGGAAATATCGTCAATGTTAGTTTCTATTACATGGACGATATCCGTATTTGTTTTTACAAATAACGATGAGCTGCCAATCACCAGCCTCAAAAGGTTCGGGGTCTGTTTTATTTTTTTGTGTCCAGCACCATAGCCTATTCTTTGCGGCGAAAAACTTGGATAGTAACTGACACTTTCCGAGGTTAAATTAACAAGCATTGCAGCACCTGTTGGAGTAGTTAGTTCTCCTTCGAACTGTCCCCCTACAAGGGTAAATGACTTCCCCTTGAAAATTTCTAATATAACATTACTTGGATTGGTTGTAATTCCATGAGAAAATTTTAATGTTCCACCTCCTATCGCGACCCTTGTTGAAAATATCCGACATTCAAAAAGCCCAAGATCCTGTAAGGCAATTGCACAACCAACAAGATCGGCAAAAGTATCTATACTCGAAGTTTCATGTAAATGAACTTTGCTGAATTCCTCACCGTGAATGAAGGCCTCAGCTACAATAATCGTCTTGAATGAATCTAAGATAAACATCTTTGCGCGTTGTTCTAGGTCTAAAGAATTACAGCATAAAGCAAGTGCTCTATACATTTCCATTCCTCGACGCATACGAGCACTATCCCTATATTCGAACCGAAATCGCGTTGCACTGAAACCATGGGAAACCGTTTTGGCAAAACTTACACTTATTATCCTACTTCCTTTTAGAAAATTTTGACATGCAAGAATTGCATCGATAACTTTATCTTTATTCGCCCCTGCGTCTATCAAACATGATAGTAGCATATCCCCTGAGATACCGGTTATCTGGGAGTCAATTATGGCAATTCTTGTCATATTTACATGGAAAAAGGCTCTGCATGTGTCATTATAACATTTGCCTTAGAGCGAACCCCAAGTACCTGCTTTTGTTCCGCTAAAATTTCTGGCCTGTGTTTGGGAAACTTATAAGTGATCGAACTCTTTGACATTTTCAAATGACTGTTACTATTATAGGTGCAGGCAAAGTTGGTGCATACGCAGCATTAAACTGTGGTCTAAGGGAATTAGACGACATCTTATTGCTTGATATTGTCGAAGGACTTCCACAAGGGGAAGCCATGGACATTAATCATCAATTATCCGAGAGAGGTTCAGATTGTATGTGTCGAGGCTCGAATGATTATGAGGATATGACAGGATCTGAGATCGTCGTACTGGTTGCAGGTATGGGAAGAAAACCCGGAATGACTAGAATGGACCTCCTGAAGATAAATGCTGACATAGTGAAAGACGTCGCCTCAAAAATTGCAGCATATGCTAAAGATTCCAAGCTAATTGTTGTAACTAATCCGCTTGATCCAATGACTTATCTGGCTTTGAAGACAACGGGTATTAGCAAAAATAGCGTTATGGGAATGGGTGGAATGCTTGACTTGTCGAGGTACAAAAACTTCATCCAAGAGACTACAAAAGTATCTCGACATTCCATCCAAGCAATGGTGATCGGTGAACATGGTGAGAGTATGCTACCACTGATTAGGTTTTCGTCCATAGGTGGCATACCGCTTAATCATTTTATTTCAAGTGAGCAGGCAAAAGATGTCTTTGAACATACAAAAAAAGTGGCAGCTGAAGTCATCTCACTAAAAGGTGCCACTGTATTTGCTCCGGGAAATGCCATCGCAACTATGGTTGAAGCCATTCTTAAAAACAAAAAGTTGGTAATCCCTGTATCGACCCTATTAGAGGGTGAATATGGAGTCAATGACGTGTGTATAGGAGTGCCAGCAGTGATAGGTGCTGATGGAGTAGAGAAAATAATCGAACTCAAGCTTGATAGCTTTGAAGAGAATATTTTCAACCAGGGAGCAAACAGTATCAAGGATGCGATAAATGCCCTTCCGATCTCTGACTGAAAAACCTTTTACTAATAATAAATGTGTTAATAAATGAATATAAGGACTCTGTTGGAGAAATACTCGAGTGGCGAACTTAGCATAGATGAAGTGCAAAGACAAATTTCGATCGATTCCATTAAACTGGTTGGTAATAATTTTGCTCAGCTTGATATAGATAGAGAAATTCGGAAGGAAGTGCCTGAAGTTGTTTTCGCCAAGGGGAAGGAATATAAAGATATTTTAAAGATTGTCCTGGCTTCCCTGAGCAGAAATAGACAGGTTGTGGTTAGCAAAATTCAGGTCGGACATATACATAAGCTCTGTAATATCCTGAGGAAGAAGAACCTCGGCATTGAAATTGGAAAGAAAAGTACGACCATTTTGGTCACAGAAAGTTCGTCAGGTAAAAGAATATCTAGAGTGGGAGGCGGAAAAATAGGTATTCTAGCAGCAGGGACCTCTGACATAGGTATTGCAGAGGAGGCTCGATTGGTGGCAAAGGCCATGGGTTGTGAAACAATTTTGAGTTATGACGTGGGAATTGCTGGAATCCATAGAGTCTTTCCCGCTGTAGAAGAGATGATGTCAGACAAGGTTAGTGCTATAGTTGTTGTGGCAGGGATGGAAGGCGCTCTGGCATCTGTAGTGTCTTCAATGGTAAATATTCCTGTTATTGGCGTGCCTACATCTGTAGGTTATGGATTCGGTTCAGATGGAGTTGCGGCCCTTGCATCTATGCTTCAGACTTGTACGTTTGGACTAGCCGTAGTGAATATAGACAATGGCATCGGTGGAGGTGCTTTTGCCGCGTTAATAGCTACTCAAAGGGTTAGAAGTATATTGAACGATCCAGCCGGCAATAAGTATACAATACGACCAAAAGAAACAGAATCAGACGCAGGATTCGGCAAACGTAGAAATAAAAACTGTTAAAACGTTTATAAGGGCTAAGTATTGTTTGCCTGCTTGTAATTGCCAAGAATAAATGGTGAATGTTAACTATGAGTTATCATCCTATGCTAAAAAGAAACAGACAAAAGAAAACCAACTATAGAAAACGGGAAGCACTGCTCATCAGCAGGAGCTCCTTTATAACAGTCAAGATCAGTGACCAGAATGTTATTTGTCAGGTTTTAAAACCCACACTCGCTGGAGATGTTGTTATTTCTTCTGTTCACAGTAGAGAACTAAAAAAGTACGGCTGGAAGGGTTCAATGAATAGTTTACCTGCTTGTTACCTGATCGGTTTCCTTTTGGGCAAAAAATCGATGGAAAAGGGAACGACTAGCGCGATCCTGTATACGGGGAAAGATGCCTTCACGTCACGTATCGCAGCATCTTTGAAAGGCATAACCGATGCCGGATTTAACGTCCCAGTGTCTGAAGATATTTACCCTACAGATGAACGTATAAGAGGTAAGCATATTGCTGAATATGCAAAAATTTTAAAAGAGGATCAAGAAAAATATAAGATCAGATTTTCACTACTTTTAAAAGATGGATTAGAACCCGAAGATTATCCGTCGCATTTTGAAGCAACTAGAAATAGCATATCAGATAACTTGATGCGAAATACTAATAAATTAATTTAGGAGAAAGGAACGATGATAAAAAATAAACATGTGAAGGAATATCAACTGATGAAGTCGTGTATTAAACGAGGAAAACATAGAATTGAGCCGGCCGTCTAGACAGCAGGAACATCACGTAGAGTGGAAGCCCCGTACTACACTGGGCTCTCAAGTTGCTAGCGGCAAAATCAATTCAATGGATCAGGTCTATGAAAATGGCATGAGAATCCAAGAAGCTGAAATTGTTAGACATTTACTTCCAGACATCAAAAGTCAGGTGGTTCATGTGGGTATCGTTCAAAAGCAGACTGATGCTGGCGAAATGACACGTTTTGCTGCTATAGTTGCGGTAGGGAATGAAGGCGGATGGTTTGGGATTGGTAAGGGCAAGGCTTCCCAAATGCGTATCGCCATCGACAAAGCTACCAATGCAGCATATCTTGATGTTATTCCAGTAAAATTAGGCTGTGGAAGTTGGGAATGTAGGTGCAGCCAGCTTCATTCCATTCCATTTAAAGTTCGAGGGAAGGGGGGTAGCGTAGGTGTAGAGATTGTTCCCGGTCCAAGGGGACTTGGTTTAGTTGCCGGAGAAAATATCAGGAGCCTTCTCAAACTGGCAGGGTTGAAGGACGCTTGGACAAAATCTTTTGGCTCAACTAATACAATGTCTTCTACTTCAAAGGCAATATTCAATGCTCTAAGGAGTACCTACGTCACAGGTTGATGAGAATTAGAATGGCATATCTAGTAGTAAGAATCAGGGGAACAGTAAACATCCCCGCCTGGGCACAAACAACGTTGGACAGTTTAAATCTCGCTAAAAAATTTCGAGCAACTATCATAGCAGAAAATTCAGAGACATTGGGCATGCTAAGAAAAGTTAAAGATATCGTTGCCTGGACTTCAGTTGACGCAAGCTTCGTCAAAGAATTGTTGGAAAAGAAAGGAAGGAAAAACGGCCACAAACCAATTAGGGATTCTGATCTGCCAGAGGAATATAAAAATATCGACGAGCTGGCAGTTGCTATCGCTGAAAATAAAGTAACAACTTTATCAAAGTTAAAGAGCATCAAACCCTGGTTCGCATTAGCCCCGCCAAGAGGTGGATTCAGACGAAAAACAAAGACTCAGTATTCTCAAAAAGGCATCCTCGGAGAGAACCAAGAACTGATTCAGCTGGTAAAGAATATGCTATGAACGCAGCAAAAGACTTATTTAAGGTGACATCGTCATTTTAAAACACGTCCCTATCTAATATATGGAGAATGTAACAATAATTATGGCTACTAGATTTAGAAAAAGTAGAAGACAAAGAGGCAGTCGTTATTGCGGCTGGGGTCAGGTCGGCCAGCACAGACAAGCAGGCGCCCGAGGAGGAGTGGGACAAGCCGGTAAGCATAAGCACTTTTGGATTCGAACCGTAATTGAAGAGCCAAATCATTTTGGTCATGACCCGTTTAACTCCTTTAATCGTAACATAGTCCAAAGATGGGTTAACATAAAAGATTTGGACTCAGTTTTCGCTAAACATGGGAAGGTCGACGATAATGGTAAAGTTATTTTGGACTTGACCTCCCTTGGATATGACAAGCTGCTTGGCGGAGGCAGACCTACAGGAGCATTTACAATAAAGGTGGCTAATGTATCAAAGAGTGCCAAGGAAAGAATAGAGGCTGTTGGAGGAGAGGTAATTTCGAATGAACACAAAAGATAGTGAAAGTGTATTAAGGCGGGTCATTAAAAAAGTATCTGCCTATATTCCTCAAGTAGAGAAACCAAAGAAGAAGATCACTCTTACAGAGAAATTTGTTTGGAGTGGCATTGCTCTATTTGCTTATCTAATTATGGGACAAATTCCACTATATGGTGTTACGAGTGATCCAAAATTCGATTTTCTGGCCTTTGCGAGAGTTATTTTCGCAGCACAGCAAGGCACACTGTTAGAGCTTGGAATTGGTCCAATAGTGACAGCTGGACTACTTATGCAGTTGCTTAAGGGTTCCGATCTCTTAAAACTCAATTTCAAGAATCCTGATGATAGGTCTTTGTTTACATCAGCCACAAAAATAGTAACAATAATTGTAATTCTGGCCGAAGGTTCACTCTATGGGACAAGCGTTTATGGTCATCTCGTTGCACGTCCAGAGTTTATAGCGATCCTGGTTAGCCAGCTGGTAGGAGCTAGCATAATTGTTATGATGCTCGATGAATTAGTTCAAAAAGGTTGGGGATTAGGCTCAGGCATTAGTCTCTTTATCATGGCTGGTGTAGCACAGGGAATCCTTTGGAGTTGTTTTAGTCCGCTGCCTGCTCAAGATGGCCCTGTGGGTATATTTCCATTTATCATTCACTCCGCCATCAATGGTAATATTGGAGATGCGTTGTTTAGATCAGGTCAACTTCCGAGCGTATTCGGTCTTATAGTAACTGCGATTGTGTTGTTGGTTTTAGTTTATGTGCAAGGGATCCACATAGATATACCAATTGTATCAACAAAATACAGGGGATTTACTGCAGTGTATCCAATCAAATTACTTTATACGTCCAACATACCTGTAATCTTATCGTCCGCCCTCCTCGCTAATGCTGTCTTTATGGGGCAGATGTTATGGGCTAATTATAATCCTCAAAATGACAACCCTGCTTTCAATTGGGTAGCTCAGTTTGATCCGGCTAGACCCCAGACTCCGACTGGAGGTGTACTATATTATATAACTTCTCCCCAAAGCTTGGATGCCGCACTCCAGGATCCCGTACGCGCTGTAGTCTATGTTGTGTTTCTTACAGCTATTGTAACTGTTTTCGGTAGACTGTGGGTTGAACTAGGTGGCCTGTCTGCTAAATCGGCTGCGAAGAATTTGCTGGATGCGGACGTTCAGGTTCCTGGCTTTAGGCGTTCTGAAGGATCAGTAGAAGTTTTACTAAACAAATATATTCCATCTGTTACAATTTTGGGTTCCATTATAATAGGCCTATTGGCATCAGCATCAAATGTATTGAATGTTTTCGGTTCGGGAATTGGTATTCTGTTGATGGTGGATATTCTGGTGAACTACTACAACTTACTCATTAAAGAGCAGGTAGACACAAACATGCCTAAACTGGCGGCCATTCTTGGTAGAAAATAACAATAACAAACGCGTAATAATAGTGGGAATACCAGGTGTAGGGAAGTCTAGCGTAATATCTCTAGCTATTGAGCAGCTCAAACAGAAAGGAAAGAAGGCGACAATCGCAGTGTTTGGAACCGTGATGCTTGAAGAAGCCCATAAAATGGGAGTTAAAAACAGAGATGAATTGCGTAAGATGTCATTGGGAAAGCAGAGGGATCTTCAAGAGAAGGCTGCGAAGAGAATTTCAGAAATAGAGGATAGTATTGTGATTATCGATACACACCTTTTTATAAAGACAATTGAAGGATATTACCCAGGTCTTCCCATGCATTTACTTGACATCATCAAACCCACCCATTTCGTCATGGTCCTCGCAGAGGCTGGAGAAATAGTTAATAGGAGAAAAAGTGACAAATCCCGGGATAGGGATATCGTGGCTGTTGAAGATATTCAAGATGAGCTAGATATTCTAAGAGTAATGATTGCGTCCAGTTCTATTTTGACTGGTTCTCCTTTTATTGCCATTGTGAATAACGATAACGACATAGAGCAGGCAGTATCGAGTATGGTCAAGGTGCTGTGCGAAAAATGAACTGGGTTTGACTTCAAATGATGGCTAATTGCAAAAATAAAAAAACCAGCATAGTGATTTCTGGCTGGCCTGCTGTGGGAAAGACAACCGTAGCTGCAGAGATTGCGAAGGAGTTCGACTTTAAAGTATACAATGGAGGCGATATTCTAAAGTTGTTGGCGGGTGACAGAGGATACTCAATCTCAGGAAACGATTGGTGGGATACAGAGCAAGCGAAGAAATTTATGGCAGAGAGAAAAGCAAATTTATATTTTGATAAGCAAGTAGATCAAAAACTTGTTGAAATAGTAAGACTAGGAAAGGCCGTTATTACCAGCTATACACTTCCATGGTTAGTTCAGGATGCTATTAAGTTCTGGCTAAAAGGTTCTCAAGACAACCGCGCAAAAAGGATGGCTAAACGCGACAATTTAAGCCTTGTGCAAGCAAAAAAGATTATAAAGATAAGGGATGATGAGAATAAAAATATCTATCGCAAATTATATGGTTTCAACTTTGGTAAAGACTTGAACGTATTTGACTTCTCTCTTAATACGGATTTGGTAGACCTTGATTCATTGGTTGAGATTTCAAAGATTATAATAAGGCATCTTATATTTTAGCAGTTAATAAAGCATACTGAGATGTATTAATCGACTTGATATTCCCGCAACTAAGAAATCTGCTAAAGTTGGATGATGATATTACTAATGATTCCTATGGTCATTATCCAAATAAAAGACCAATAGCTTCATTATTCGATTATGGCCTGATTTTGATTGACAAACCAGGCGGTCCAACAAGCCATGAGGTAGTGGCATGGGTTAAGAGGATTTTGGATATTGAAAAGGCAGGACACAGTGGCACCCTGGACCCATACGCAACAGGGCTTCTGCCGGTTGGGCTTGGCGAAGGAACTAAAGCACTTTCAGTATTGCTCCTTGGCTCCAAAGAATACTATGCATTAGCGCGATTACATGCAAACATACCTGATGAAAGTTTAACGTCGGTAATTAAAGGCTTTACTGGAGATATTTACCAAAGACCACCTCAACGTTCTTCAGTAAAAAGGGCTACGCGCATCCGAACAATATATCAATCTGAAAAGCTAGAGGAACATGATCGTCTTGTATTGTTACGCTTTATTTGTCAAGCTGGTACCTACATTAGAAAAATAATCTATGACATAGGAGAAGTTCTAGGTCCTGGCGCAACCATGGTGGAACTGAGAAGAACCCAGGTGAGTAACCTCTCAGAAGTAGATGCCTTAGTAAGGCTTCATGACTTGGCTGATGCATTTGAGTTGTATAAGGAAAAAAACGATGATCAAAAACTTCGAAGTCTAATAAGGCCTGTTGAACATTGTCTGGAAGGGATCCGGGCCGCCGTTATCCGAGATACTGCTGTAGACGCGTTATGTCATGGTGCACAGTTAGCAGTCCCGGGAGTGATTGCAGTTCCAAAAGATTTAAAGAAGTGTGAACTTGTTGGCGTATATACTCTTAAAGGAGAAATAATTGGATTAGCGGAAGCAGCAATGACCGGAGAAGAAATAGAACAGAATGTGAAGGGCGTAGCTTTTAGTATGAAGAGAATTATTATGAAACCAGGCACTTATCCAAAGGCATGGCGTTCAAATGACGGCAATATAGCATCAAAGCCCTATCCAAAAACCAATCTCGAATAGAGAACAAACGCTCTCTAAAAAAATTTAAAAAAACTAAAGAGATTCGCCAAGACCTGGTGTCTTTTTTTCTAATATTGCCACGTTCTTTGCAAGATGAGCCATTGTGCCTGGAATATGACAACTGCACATACAATCTTTGCAATCGAGATGATTTCCGTTGTTACACTTTTCCGAAAATCCTTGTTTGCCCATAATATAAAAGACGTTTACTCTAATCCTTATTTTTAGCTTTGTCTTGTGATAATTCTCAACATAATTAGCTGAGACTGGGGCATAATTCCCTGTTCATATTTTTGCCAATTTCTGTTAATGGCTTTGAATAAAGCTATCTTCAGGTCTTGGTGTTTTGGTGAATTGCAGTCAA
>Ga0164303_10000116_pt1 | contig 14491 bp, 17 predicted proteins | sample Whisoiple_207_MG_FD_109715 | JGI IMG/M metagenome (GOLD analysis project Ga0164303, IMG submission 109715) | Soil microbial communities amended with pyrogenic organic matter from upstate New York, USA - Whitman soil sample_207_MG | ecosystem: Environmental > Terrestrial > Soil > Agricultural...
TAATTCAGATCAGCGTAAACTGTTTTTGATACTATCAAATTTTTTGCGGTACCGCAAAGTATAGCATAGGTTATATACCTTAAGGATGATCTTACTGACTAAAAGAGGAAGTTAGGAACTATATGTAGCTGAGTCTTGAGAATGATCAATCGAATAAAACGGTTCTGATTTTCCGTGACTTCACAAAGAAGGATACTAGACCGAGTATTGATCTACAACCAGAACTGAATCACTACTAATCCTAATCTTAGAATATCATTTTCGTAAGTACTTGCAGGATACTTGCTAGTAGTCTCTTGAATTAGTATCTGCAAGATAGAAAGTATTTCGAGACATGAATTCCAATTAGAGTTTGTAGTTGAAGTTAATGTTTATATAATATCGCATTATAATTATTGCAATGATAACACAATCTAACTGGACAGTTGCTGCAATCCTTATGTTAGTAACCGCAGTTGCAGTGGGTAGTACTGCATCAGTGGCTTTAGCCCAAACTACTTCAAAGGGAACAGTCGAGAGTAAACTAAAAGATGCACTTCAAGGAGCAAAACAAGGTGCGACAGAAGCCAACATAGGAGGTAAGATCATCATAGTTGGCGCATGTACTCCAAATTCAAACCCACCTGAATGTACATGGTATAACACAACACCCATCCCAGCAGCGCCAGGCGGCTGAGCATCGGGCGGCGGTTAAAAGAATACAAAACAAATTACTTCTAGACCCAAACTTATTTTTTAATCTACGATTTCGACAATAATTTTTTTAACATTCAAGTAATCAGTCATATAGACAAAGTTTTAATATTGTTGTATTAATGAGCAAGGTTTGTCATGTAAATTTAATCACAGATGAAACAAAAGCGAAATCTAATAGTTAAAGTAGCAGGATTGATGTTAGCGCTTTGTACCAGTGTAGTTCTATCGACATTATTGCAATCTCCAACATATTCAATTGCCTACCAATACATTAAGCAACAATTTCGGTAACCATTATATCCTATTGTTACCTTACTATCTAATATTATGGAAAATAAATTCCACAACTAATTCTCATAATGATAGTTTGCAATGGTTTCCCTGGATGATAATAATACAATCCTCATTACAGTATTTACTGTTTCTAAGATATCCTTATATCATATCATTTTCTTAGTACTATTAATTGAATTTGATATAATAATAGTTTCACTCTTGCACAAGTCACGTTACCAACTCTACTTACCTGCATTTAGCTTCTTTTAGTAGGGATGCTCATTACTACCAATATTAGTTGACTATGAATATTGGCGTAATTATTTTGTATTTCTAGTAAAGCATCCCCTGTAGACCAAATCTGCTTTTGATAACTAAACCTGAGATACTGATTCGCTATATACGATGTATGCAGACTTATCTGCGCTTTGTAATGGCATACCAATTCACTCACCACATTAAAACTAAATTATGGAGTTATTAACAGGTTCTACGGAATACGTTTCGGCTACAATCGCGATCAAAGTTTATCTTACAATTATGTAGACATAGTAGATTATCTCCTTTTAGGCTAGCTCGTAGTATTAAGCGGATTCACCAGCTTACATAATTTAAGAATAGCAATGATGGCTGGTTTAAATGGTTACAAGTAATCCAAATTCTGCTGCAGATTTTTATGATTTGATAAGTGGATTAATTGAAACCCATGAACTGCTTCTAATGACCATATCAAAACTCATGGGCAGGATATATTCTGTAGAGTGTACACCATTTCTTTTTGGCGGTCTTCTAGCTTTACAATAAATAAAATCATTGCTAGTTCCCACATGAAATGCTAAATTATTTATTGGTTCACGTCCATCGGCACCATTTACTTCCATCGAAGTAGCTATGCGATCCTCCGTTCACAGTTTGACCAACAATTGAATCATTTATACTTGCCCACCAATATAAGCGTCACTTACAAATGCTCCAATATTAGAGAAATGATCTCGGTGCCACCGGATTATTGAATCTAATTATTCTATCTAAATCTGGTTCGGCAAGAAGAGCATTATTTTACAATCAAACATAAGACACCAATTGTTCATAACTTCATATGGATATCATCTTTTTACAATTAAATGTGGGCAAGTTAATATTTATGCAAATCAAATGAAGGGAAAATCTTGGAACAACTCACGGTTACAACATAATAGTCTAGTATCTTTATGGATATTAATAGAGCATAATTCCAATTCCTTACAGCAGCACTCTTACGATGCCCATAACATAACTGAATATAAATAGCGTATTACCGCGTTTTCTTGACTGATATCTGTAAGACAATTATGCTATTATGAATTTTATCTGCGAATTATAAAATCTGTGGTCCTGTGCTTGGAACTTGTCTATAACATGAAATCTTAAATACTTCCATACTAGTAGAAGGCTTGGACTAAATAATGTTATCACCCGAAAATGTTCTTGGTCAATTGGCAATTGCTAGATATAGTCCAATTACTTGTATAGGAGCTAATTATCATGGTGCTTGGTGATAGAATTAGAAGGAACATAATAACAGTTTCAAAGGAGGAACAGACTCGGCTGAAGAATGCTTTTGTTGCATTGCACACAAGTTTTCACTATCCTGGACCATTTCGTCGAAGTGATTTCCCGAATAAACCTGTTGCTGGAGTTAGCTACTGGTTCAAGCAGGATGAAATTCATGCCAACACGCATGTCCATGAATGCCCGGCCTTCCTTCCATGGCATCGTGAGCTGATAAATCGTCTTGAAGCTCTGTTGCGGGAATTTGATCCACAGCTATCACTGCATTATTGGGATTGGACCACTAGTCCTAACCCTTTGTTTACATCAGACTTTATGGGCTCGGCATCAGGTGACGCAGGAGAGCCATGGTTATCTGCTGGGTTCTATGTCCCAGGGGCAACAAACTTCCGTTCCGACTCTTCGTTTGATAGCGCCCACAACAACCCCTTTGATCCTCCTTTGAGCATTAACCGTGACGTAAGTGATGGTGCACCAGTCACACCTGAAAAGGATGCAGCAGTCATTAACGCAACAGACTTTCCATCAATGCGGGTACTTCTTGAAGGGTCTCACGGCATGGCGCATGGTTTCATCGGTGGGACACTTTCAGATCCACATACTTCTTTTCGTGACCCATTTGTGTTCCTGTTGCACTCTAATGTTGACAGGCTGTTTGCCATGTGGCAGCTACAACCATCACACCCAGAGCGCCTCAATCCTAATCTAGTGTACGGAAGCGAGACTAATTCTAAAGGTAGTGGCGATGTCGCCAATGCAGAAGTTGAGGATATAAACTGGGGTATCCTCAGCCCACTAGAACCCTGGGCAGGTCCCGGTCTTGATGCTCAGACATCAGAGACAGGAATCATTGCCAACGTGCGTACCACAAGACCGTGGGCCTCACCAGAAAATATGCAGAAATTTAAGGATTCACGTGCCGTGGTTATACCGGCGCGCTATGATACAACTTCAGGCGCTACCTAAAATTTTCTTATTCTATTTCTTATTCATTCTTTCGGTTATTACTTGCCTGTGATTCAGTAATACTTTAATCTGTTCGACAAACACGCTGGCTCGTCCATTCATTTACAGATATACTTATGCAGGCATTACTGATGATTATGTAGGTTTCTACATTTTAAGATGACAGTCAAAATAGCTGATTTTAATCCGGATGATGCATTACGCCTTTTGACAAAAGTTCTATTTTTAGTGATTAATGCAATCTCAATCTGCCTGTTGGTAGTGTGAAATAAATTGAGACAATTTCAAGATCTTCCCACGGAATTAAATTGGCATCTAAACATTCACGATACCAGGACTACTTAATAAACTAAAAATGAACCGAATAGTAATATCCTTAGAAGGTTTTATTATTATGTTGTAATCCTTAAGGTCAGTGAGAATACATATACTTCTCTTATCCAGTTAGGAGTGACGACGACGCCAGAATGTAGATTGAGTCCAACGTTGCTCCTTGCGGTAGTATATCCTGCGGGTCTGTAAATAGCTCGAGAATTGACCATTGACCCAGGCTGCGTAATCTGCAAATGACTCTCTGTTGCCATCAAAGCGAGCGATGATAGCATCAGCGGCAAGGATTCCCCCTTTAATGGCATTGTAGACCCCTAGTCCAGTAAGTGGATCGAAAGCAATGCTAGCGTCGCCAGCGGCTAGCCAATTTGTGCCACAAACCGGCGTGCGAATAAGAGAGGCTGCGGAAAAAATTTTGGGTTTGATCAGTGTAGTTTGTGGCCCAATACGCGTAGAGGTCAGTGCTGCATTTGGGAGATGGTGACGCCAGTAGTCATAAGGACTATATCCAGCGTTAGCGAAAAGATCCGCATCTGTCATATGAACAACAACTAAGCGTCTATGTGGTAACGGAGCAGAATACCACCAACCACAGGCTTCAGCTTCAATTAGAGTATAGGGTTCGGTTACTTGAGTAAAGATGCAGATAATACCGATCAGGCGATCTACTACATAGAAGGAACGTCGTAGGCCCGTAGGAATCGCGGCGGTTTGCCCGGTACTGTCTAATAGAAACTGGGCATTCAACCGGCGCAAACGATTATCTTGCAGGATGGTCATGTCCCAATCTGAAATGCTATCAGGGGATAGGTGCTTGATATGAGCTTGTTTAATCAAAAGCGCGCCAACGTCCACGGCCGCTATAGCCAGCATTCGATCGAAGCGCGTGCGATCGACGTGCCAGCCAGGACCGTACGGGTTGTAGATATGGTAGCTATCACGCGGTTCTGCAGATCCCCATACTGAGCGAATTGCAAAGGATTTGATATAGTCCTCTGCGAGGAACCGGTCCCAGACATCAAGGCTCATGAGGAGGCTACTAAGGGCTGGAGGCAAGGTTTCACCGACTCGTGATATAGAATAATTAGATCGTTCAATTATGGCAGTGCGAAAACCCCTGCGCGATAGGGTAATGGCCGCCGCAGTCCCAGCTGGTCCTCCACCAATTATAATAACATCAAAAGATTCTACCAAATCTAGTATCATTTCCCATGAAAAGAAGCTTTAGCTAAGATCACCTTTCCATGAATTGGTCCTTCCGAGATCTCTAGTATTCCATAAGTAGAAATACCCTCGCGAACAAATGTATTGATCAACAAGATTCGGTTTTAAGGGCAGCATAAATGACTAAACCATCATTAAGGTAGTGATATCTGTCTGGATAGTGGTCCAGAACATTGATGCATAGGGCGAAAACATTAAGGTAAGATTAGTAGGATATCTCGAATGGGAGTGGGATGGTAGGATGGTTAGTGCTTTAAAAGAGGTGTATATTGTAATATAGGAAAGCTGGAATTTACAGTTAATGCATTTCTCACATCTAATAATCTGACGGACAACAACAACGAGGAAGAACCGACCATATTTTTTAATTGATCGAATTATTGGGGCCTGTTGAGACGATGATCCCAAACAATTACTACAACGACTCTGGCAAATTAAGTGATTCGGTAAATAAACCAAGCAATGAAGCTGTAATTTACATATGCCCTGTTCTTGAGCTCGTCGAATGTACCAGTTACAGGAGCCCATTTACGCCCGACCTAGGGAATATAGATGACAGCTCTTGTTGGAGGATAGAAGCCATTCTATGGAATCATATTGAACTAACTATTCAAGTCGTTCTGTTTCAACGTACAAGTCGCCCTGCTGGACAACAAAACCTAGCTTGTGCCAGTTTCGGATCATATTGTGCATGTTTTGGATCCCGTCTGGAGAACTATTAATGCCGCGGTCCCAGGCCACTCGTGAAGCATTAGGGTCTGGACCAGCCGGGAAGACATCGACAGGTCGTTGGGCAGGCCACCAATCGAGTTCATAACTGGCGCCCTCACCATTTTCGGTTGCGCATTCAAGGAAATCGGTCTGCCATGGGACTGCCATCTGTTTCGTCAGATCGCCTGCCTCAAGCTTTGATGAATCGAGTCGGAAGGGCTCTACGAAGATGTAATCGTCACGAATCATGAAGCTTGTCTCTATGCCGGGATAAAAGGCGCCTCCAATGCAATTTTCGAGCGCTGCACGAGTCAGACCTTCTGGAGTGATTTCTGTTTCAGGAGATGGTTGGTGTTCCCAGTCGTTTTCGAATCCATCTTTTTTCTTCCACTGCTCTAGTATATGGTACTGATATTTTGTAAGAGCCTTGTTAATAGGGATTTTCGTTCCCTTATCCACTTTATAGCGATCCGACCAGATTCTTGGCATATCTTGTTTAGGTTTTTCAGGTAGCTCATTCTCTTTGGTGCTGGGATCACGAAGTCGTTTGAAGATCAAATTGCGAGTGAGTACTTGATCATCGGTGTCCGGGCCTGGACGAGGCAGCACAGAATCGAATGCGGACACAGGACCCGAGTGTGCCTTGGCCGCCTTTTTAGTAAGCCACTTCATATTCATTGCACGAAGAAGTATGGGGTAGACATCCTTGGTAAAAGAGGGCTTACCGCGCGAAAGATTTAACCCAAGTTTATCTATAGCCATCTGTAAGAGTGTGTCATACAAAGTTATGATATGTTCAATTTGCGGTGCGAATTTCGGAGGGGCGCAGATGACCCAAGCAGCAGAAGCCTCAATCCAAGCATCTGTTCCTTTGAGCAATACAGACGCCTGTACCGGACCGTCAGAAATGTCGTCATACCAGTCATCATGGTCGGCGAAATCGCCTCCTGGAGACATTTTCGTCAAATCGGTTCCGTCAGGCCCAGATTTACCAAGACCTCCGAGTACAATGAGCCGGTTCTCAGCATCAGTCTTTATCTCGCCCAAGAACACTTTGTTGTCACGGCCACGGAAAGTTCCTGTGTCAAAGGTAGCGCTCTGGTTTGGACCATCTAGTGTGCGTGAGCCTGGCGTAATTTTGAGTGAATCTCTGTCCTGAATTCCTGCATTGCGCAGCCAGGTCGGGTGCGGGTGATCTCGATCGTTGACGCCTCTTCCAAACACCTCAGAGGCTGCCTTGGTATTCGCGAGTTTTACAGTCCATTTGATGCCATCAACGTCCGCCTGTTTGATTTCGTGGGCCTCAGAAGCTCCAGCTTCATATCCGAAAAGTCTGAACCTGGCGGCTTGCCGCTTGATGCGTAAGCTTGCATCCCTGTATAGACCATCATCAGGAGGGGGACCATGGTTGCCTGGAATTTCGGGACCGATAAAGAATTTATCAGTACTGTTGCCAAGTCGAGCAATACCTATAGGTGGAAATATTTTGACTATGCTAACAGTCATTTTAATCCTACTCCAACGGGAACGAGAGATTGTAATTCTTTATATTCGAAGAATACAACCTTAAACATTCTTTGCTGGCTTAAATTCAATACGACTTATAAAACTAGACTAATTAATGAAGTTATTGATATACATGTCTTGAGTTTTTCTTGTGCAATAATCTACACTGCTGCGCAGCATAGTATGTTATTTTTTAGAGCATTTTCTGAATAATTAATTTTTGATATGACTGGTCAACATAGATGGTTATGCACAATATGTGGACTTATAGCAATAGTAGTACATTAGTAGCCCATAATAAGACTTCAGAAAAGTAAATCAATAACCCATAGGCAAGAAATACGTAAAACGAGTGGCTCCGCCTACTGCTTGTAATGACGCATTGATAGAAGTCCCATCATCTGTACCCAGTCCAAGTAGAACAGGAAATATTTTATTACCTACCGGAGCAATTAAGAAGCCTTCGCTGCTTATTTCCATTCACACTTATAACTATTGTCATAGTCTTTCTGTATAATACTTTTCTTGGAATGAATATTAGATAAACTTGATCATCCTCACGCACATAAATAACCAAGGATGCTTCAAGGTCTGGCTATTTTAAATGTTATAGATTACATACGTCTATTATTAAATGGGTAAGAAAGTAGATCATCCAATGAAGATGGATACCCAAGACTGGTAGGATAGAGAAGAGACCATTTTGTTTTCCGATCTTTTAGACTTGAGGGTACATGGCTTAAAATTCATTATTACTCATGGGACTTTCAGAAATAAGATTTCAACATTTATGAAAGAGGATTTCGTACAATAAGAATATTATTAGATTCTACATTTTATATCCTAAAAGGAATAACTTTACCAAACCTAAACAAGAAAGAATGACAGATAACCATACGATGGTCTCTTCTCTGTCATCAGTGTCATCAATGTCATTCATCAATAGTCTGCTATCATACAAACACACCCTATATGACATGCATTCTAGAGTCAAAGTCAATATCTGAGCATGAGATTTTAACTCGATTATTTTAGCTGTGTAGAAGGTTAGAAATTATTTTAATGATATTCATATGCTTGTGATTATTTCTTAGTTAGGACCAGCATTTATAGACGAATCACAGCCGCTTCCTGGACTAGTGTCTAACCCGTTCTTTTTACAGGTTGGATTCCATCCATCGATATATCCGCTACTAAGGTCATTAAATCCGTCCTTGATCACCTGAAAGTTTCTCATGATTGAAAGTAAGCCGATCACCATCTTTAACGCCTACTTTAAATCCTTTCATAACCAAGACTATGTTTATCATTAACTAAAGATGCATTGGTTAAGGCTGCGCTGCATAAGAGCGCTACTATAAGCACTGAAAAATAGTTATTTGTATCTCTGTTCATTGTCCTCATATTAGTTATCCATATGTTGGCTGTGATGCAAATTTGACAATACCCCAGCCATTAAATCCTCAACGTGCGCGTAACTAGTGTAATGGCAGCGATCAACGTTAGGAAAAAAGTGGCTGGGATTGTAGCAGGAAAGGGGAATTGATTGTCAATTCTGGCTATCATCATTCTCCAGTGAAAACACTGAGTGCATTATTGTACTCTGGTCTACCTAGTAATGACATGTGACAATGTGGGGTATGCCCAAGGGATGTAGAATATCCCAGCGATTCGACACTATACAATGGTACTAGTCCGTCATTAGGTACTGGCCAAAGTAAACATACGCCAGCTATAATATAGTAAATGGTATTAGGATTTTGAGTTGCCATTGTATCCAGTGCACCAACCTGTAAATCAAATACAGCCGGTTTGCAGGGATCGGTTAAATCAAAATTTGCAAGAATATCTCCAGCATGAGTCCCAATCATAATTAGGTTTGCAACATCAGTTGTACGGGTATTGGCTAAATACACTCGTGCATCCAGTCCACCTTTACTATGAGTTACAATATTAACTTGACTGGAAAAAGTCAAGTGCTTGACATCCTGGATTATTTGGTTTAGTTCTGTTGCGTGATCTGAAGCACTTCCACATTCGTCTGAGTTAAGAAAAGTCACAGCACAGAATGGAATATGATCTTGGCTTAACAAGTGTTCCCGGTTTGACCACACCCATGATCCTTCATTATACCCATGTACAAGAACTACTGGAGGAATGTGGGTTGAATGCGCGATAGTGCCATTGTCATATGGTGAAGCGTGAGCGTTTGCGAAATTTAGGGATTCTCTACTGCTTATCATTAATGTGATTAATATTGTCGCCAGTGCTATTGCTGATGTTCTCATAAAGAGTTTGTTTTTAATTTCATACATTGCACTGGACGATGCAACATGTAGTGTAACATGACTTTGTAAATAATTGTCTTTAATTCTTAGATAGATATACGATAAATAAGATATCGTTTCAATAGAGATTTCTGCTCCACAGTCGGTCCCTGATAGTTCTTTGATCCATAGTTATCGCAAAGTGTAACGTTTGGATAGATCAGGCGCCGAATACAAGAATGAAATGATGCATTGACTGGCACATTCTCAAAGGTAAAGACATGCGATTCAATTGAATTTGAATTGTTTTCAGGCTTGAGGTTATCTGAATTTTGGCAGATAGTTTGTGGGTATCTTCTGAGACTGTCGTACATATTTTAGTACTTGCTGTTTCATCAGTAACATTACCTTTAAGGACAATTATATTGAACATCTTTAAAGTCTATACTCGTTTTAGTAAATTACCAGAACATGCATCAAAGCCTTCATTATATGCATGCATAAAAGCGTAACTGTGGAGGCTTGGTCCGTTTTTGAATTGGTTAATGTATCTCTCTGAAGGATTAGAGATTTGTGCATCAATGTATCCACGAATATATCCTGATGTAGATGCAGAGTCTACTATTTTAGAAATTGCATTTTGTTTATCAAATAGTGCATTACCATCAGTCGAATTTATCGATAAAGCCTTATTATAGTACTGTATAGCTTGTGTATAGTTATCTTGGTTGTATAAAGCATTACCTATACCATCTAGGGCACTACCTTTACCATTTAATGCATCCTTATAATTTGGATCTATAGCTAACGCATCATCATAATATTGTACAGCTTGTGTGGCTTTATCATAATATTGTACAGCTTGTGTATAATTACCAAAGTCGTAAATAGGGACTTCATGAAAAAGAGCATCAGCTTTATTAGTTAATATCACCTTATCATTTGGATCTATTGCTAAAGGTTTATCATAATACGGTATGGCTTGTGTGTAATTGCCTTGGCCGCTAAGAGCATTACCCTTACCATTTAATGCGCTGCTATCCTCTGGATTTATCGCTAAAACTTTATCAAAGGACTGTATAGCTTGTGTATAGTTAGCCTTACCTTTTAATGCATCACACTTACTACTTGTACATTTATGTCATTTGGATCTATATCTAACGCTTTGTCGTAATATTGTATAGCCTGAGTTTAGTTGCCTTGGTTGTAAAGAGCACCACCTTTATTGATCAATGTCGAAACATCAGCAGATGATGAGCTATTTTTTCGATTAACTGGAGATGTTATAGACCGTATATCAGTATTATTCTGGGATGGTTTATGAAGTGTTGATCCTAGTGCTAATGCTGCATATTGGTCGATATTACCATTGCCTTCAAATTCAAAAAAAGGAGTAAACGATTTATTAGAAAGTAAACTCGCTAAAATCACTGATAAAATTAACAATAATTCTGTCTTATCGTTTGACATAAAATATCAAATCTATCCTCTAACGACTGTTGCAACTCTATTATTCCACATTGGACGTAAAATATAAAAGTAGATCCTTTGACGAAGAAACGAAACTAATATCCATACTTAATTTTGGAGATTTTCTGTATTCATGTATGTCTATTTTCATGCCAGCCTCAGTCCCATTCTTTGTGCTAAATACCACTTAATCATCTGATCCAGCTGCGTTAGCGGCTGCTGCACTGCCACCGTGATGATTATGAATATTATGATGATGACCGTAATAATAGTAGCCATTATGTGCGAACACAGACTGCTGGTCTGACATCGTTGCTGACGTAACTACTAGAGTTATTGCCACTATTACTGTTCCTGAAATAATATGAATTCCATTCATACCTATTAGATGTATAATGGATAGAAATATTCCAAGATTATGAACATAAGTTACGAACTCTGGATCCGTAATTATTGTCTGTAAAATTATAATACAATTTTATCGACATTCAAACTATTTACTGAATTAGTCAATTGGCTTATTCCTAAATGCATTCTTTTACGATGATTTACGGATATTTAGCAATGTAAAATACAGCTCAATTTTACGAAATATCTCAGCCTTCAAATCCTTTTTGCGCCAGTATGTAGAACTGGATGTGTCAAGTAAGGTTATATCACATAAGCCTGATTCATTCATTAATATCTCTTAATGCTAGTATACCTGAAAGAGGGGATGCATACCTCACATGAGCCTTTCATTAACCCTCGCAATACTTTACCTGCTTTATATGAATGCGTTTTCTCATTTCTGGGCTACATCCCAACGTGGGTCGAAAGGATTCGCGGTATTCTTTACATAGGAATATAGCCAGCATACGCCAACCGATATCCCAAAGTTAGGCCGACTCAAAAGTCAAACCTATTAAATGGAGACCTTTGAGCAGTATAGACTCATACTATGGATGCCATATACAGGTGTCCATAGAAGGCCATTAATAATTTCTATTCACTGGTATAAAAGGACGGTTGTAGGGACTAATCAAATCAACTATACACTATCGATTATTACGCCGCATGAGAGCAGGTCAGAAAACTAATCGAGAGCGTCTCCTTTCTTGTATCAACATAATCACTAGAATAATAAATGCAATGGGTCCAATTATCATACCTAGACTACTACCCAATAAAGCTAATACAAAACTAAGAGCTGTAACAAAGGCAAGCATTCCAAGAGAAGCTATTTTAAGAATATTCATTTTGAAACTTGAGGCCTTTCCGTAGATCTCTGTATAAGCAACTAAACTATCTTCATATTACTAGCTTTGTCTAGCATATAAAGTAAATCTTGTTGATTAATTTTAGACCAAGATCTTTCATACCATTTTTATGATAACATAGCAAACGCTTAGCATTTGCTCGCGAACAACCAGAATAAAGAGGGAATGCTAAAATATCATAGCATCTACTGATTTGTGATATGGCAGCAGCGACAGCGACAGCGACAGCAACTACTGCCCCATCTCAAGAGAAAATTCCTAACTGGAGAGTCTCAGGAGATTGGTTTGATGTTTGTAAGTGTAATATACCATGCCCTTGTGAATTTGCCCAAACTCCAACCTATGAAGAGTGCGGTGGTGTCTTTGCATATAATATCAAAAAAGGTAGTTATGGTCAAACTGTCCTAGACGGTTTGAATATATTAGCTCTTGGTAGATTCAAAGATAATATTTGGTCAGGAGATGGAACAACGAAAGTAAACTTGGCTCTCTTTTTGATGAGAAAGCAGATGCTCAACAACGAGAAGCTCTAAACATGATTTTCAGTGGAAAAACTGGTGGTTTTATGGCTGAATTTGCAAAGCTCATAGGTGAAATTCGTGGAATAGAATATGCACCTACGAAGTTTGAGATAGCAGATGATCTATCCCATTGGGGTGCACAGATACCAGGTAAGATTCTAGCAAAAGCCGAGGCATTAACTGGACCTACGATACCTCCTGGTAAAAGAGTGCAAACAATTAACTCACCGGGGAGTGAGGTAGGGCTAGGGGGAGTCACGACTTGTGGAAGATCACTTGCTGACGAGGCCGATGCAATGGGCTTCAAATGGAAAAGAAAGGGAAAGTCAAGCAAGCATATCCCATTTGATTGGAATGGTCCATAGAGGCTGTTTAATATCTAGGCCCTAGTACATAACATCAGACCAAGATTAACTAATATGAAAACTGCAACCATCATAATCACTGTAACTGCAATATCAATATCTGCGGTCACATGGCTTGTATCGATGTGGCAATACAACGCAATGATGTCATCGATGATGATGTTCCATACCGATCTAGCAGCATTATCATTATTTGTAGTAATATGGACTGCTGGTATGGCTGCAATGATGTTCCCGGCCATAATACCAATGATTCTTGTTTACAATCGGCTAACTGATTCTAATAGCACTGGTCGTAATTTTGGTAATAGTAACCATAACAGCCAAATGACGTATCACAAGAGCAATGATGATCATGATGAGAATGCAAATAATGAAATTCTGAATCCAATGAAAGAAGGAAGAGATAAGAGTACTATTCGCAGTTTAAGACACACATTTCAGACAAGGTCCTATAATACTATGGCCTTTGTATCATCATATCTTGCGATCTGGGCATTAACTGGAATTATTCTACTGGTTGGATGGTCTTTCTTATTTGATACGCTGCTTTTGCAATTAGGGATAAATGACAGTCTTCAGACGAGACAACAACAACTATCAATCAATACTATATACGCGATTGTACTTGTCATATCAGGAGCATATCAGTTTAGTCCATTAAAAACCAGATGCCTAGGCTACTGTGAATCTCCTCTTAGTTTCTTTATGAGAAGATGGAGAAAGGGTATGATAGGGGCTGTGAAAATGGGTGCATATCATGGTCTTTATTGTCTTGGCTGTTGTTGGCCATATTTCCTACTTATGGTAGCATTAGGATGGATGAATTTGTTCTGGATGGGACTATTTGCTGCGATCATATTTGCTGAGAAGATATGGTCCAAAGGTGGGCTTTGGATTGCCAGAATTACTGGTGTATGTTTCATAACAATCGGCATATTATCCTGGGCTGGGATAATATCGTTACCATTTAATGTTATGGATAATGTTAGTAGCAATAGAATGTCAATGGATATGCCCTCATCACAAACACACGATATGACGACATCTCACAATTTGATAACTAAAAATAGTACAAATAGTGAGCAAGGTGTTGATAAGAGTCATAATGCCAATAGTAAGAATAATACAATGAATGGTATGGTAATGAAAATGATAATGGTTGTCATTACCATATACCGTGCCTTTTAGGATTCAATTTGGTGATCAGAATGTGCTATACAAATTTACCATTCTGACTTTGCTATAACCGTAATGAGCCAAGATTTATGCCTTGTTTAACATCACTCCGGTATCCCTCTAACTATGATCTGTTAGGTAAAATTTAACCATTTCAGCCAGAAATATAA
>Ga0164303_10000117_pt1 | contig 14416 bp, 12 predicted proteins | sample Whisoiple_207_MG_FD_109715 | JGI IMG/M metagenome (GOLD analysis project Ga0164303, IMG submission 109715) | Soil microbial communities amended with pyrogenic organic matter from upstate New York, USA - Whitman soil sample_207_MG | ecosystem: Environmental > Terrestrial > Soil > Agricultural...
ATAGATGCGAAGAGTATCATGACATGGGCACAAACGACTTATTGATTGGTGTTATGGAAATACATGAAAAGATGGCATGGATGTTACGTGCTCACTTGGACAGAGACAGGGTATAATAGCATAATTCTATACACAAATTTATCTTCCAACCTTTTTATTATTTAGAACTTGACCTATCTATCTACATCTTGTATGTAATTCATCAAATTCATCAAGAGCTAGGTCTATCTCAAAATAAACTTTTAAGATGAGGTATTTGTACTATTACATATGACTATATTATTTTTACAACTGCCTTTAATAACATAGTTATTATTCTTTAATATGACTAAAGGTCTTAATTTTCAAAGTTTAGCATACTCTACTACCTATGCTAATCATATCTAATATTGTAAAGGATGTCGGTAATTAGGACATGCGACTACAGGAATATAACGACAAGAGAAATTTTGGAAAAACACCTGAACCACATGGTAGAACTAATAAATTTGCTAAAGATGATTCTAGTCGTTTAAAGTTTGTCGTACAAAAACATCAAGCTACAAGGCTACATTATGACTTTAGACTAGAAACAGAGGATGGTGTATTAAAGTCATGGGCTGTGCCAAAGGGAATTTCTTTAGATCCTAAAGTGAAAAGACTTGCAGTATTAACAGAGGATCATCCTTTAGACTACTTAAACTTTGAAGGAGTAATACCTGAAGGAAATTATGGTGCTGGTTCAGTAATAGTATGGGATACCGGCTACTATGTTGCAGAAGATCCAAAACAAACGCTTTCTCAACAATTTATTAGTGGTAAGATCGCATTTAGTTTATTCGGAAAAAAATTAACTGGTAAATACTTCTTAGTAAAGACTACAAGAGAAAATCAATGGTTGCTGATAAAAGGTGCTGATGAATTTGTATCTACTACTGAAGATTTGACTTTTAGTAGACCAGAGTCGGTTCTGACCAATAGGACAAATGAAGATTTGAAGGCATATAATAAAGGAAGTACAAGGTCAACGCACATCGCTTTTCAAATATTCCAAAATACTGGAAAGCAAACAATCAATCAAGATAATAATAATAAAAGTACAAGTAGAAGTAAAGAAACAGCTGTAACACGACGAAAATTATCGACCACAAGAGATTCTGAATTCCCAACCAGTATAAAGCCGATGTTAGCTTTACCAGTCGACAAAGCGTTCAATAGTAAGGAATGGGTTTTCGAAATCAAGTGGGATGGAGTTCGCGCAATTCTGTTTCTTAATAAGAGTAACATGAAAATGCCATTTCTAGAATTGTCGTCTAGAGCTGGAAATTCTATTGCACACAGATATCCAGAGATCTTGGAATCAATCGGCACTATAACATGTAATAGGTCCGTCGTTTTAGATGGTGAAATTGTAGTATTAAATAAACAAGGTTATCCAGATTTTCAAAGCCATCAAAGAAGAATGAATGTTGAAAATTACGGTGATATAAGTAATCTATCTCATCAAATACCCGCAACATATTATTTATTTGATATACTCTATCTTGATGGTAAATCCCTACAGAACCTAGATTTCGTAGAACGAAGAAAAGCTCTATCAAGCATTATTCAGACAAACTATACAATAAAACTTTCAGAATTCTTTGAAGAAAGCGGAATCTCCTTATACAATAAAATTAAAAGTATAGGTCTTGAGGGTATTATTGCAAAGAAGAAGAATAGTAAATATTCTCAAGGGACAAGATCAAGAGATTGGCTAAAAATAAAAGATGTAAAAACTCAAGATTGTGTAGTAATAGGATATACTAAAGGAGAGGGAAATAGAAAGAATTATTTTGGATCACTACTGCTCTCTGCATATAATACTCTAACACATCAACAAAGATTTGTAGGTCACACTGGAAGTGGATTTAATTTCGAACAACTTAATAATATTTATACCAAGCTAAAAGAAATGATCACAGATAAATGTCCAATCAAATATGTACCATATACAAATCGAGACCCAATCTGGATAAGACCTGAGCTTGTAGCGGAAATAAAGTATACCGGATGGACAAACGATAGGATTATGAGAGCACCTATTTTCATTAGATTTAGAGAAGACAAAAAACCTGAAGAATGCATAATAGAAGATGAAAGGCATCTAGAAGAAGTTGTTGTTACTAATGCTGATGTTCAGTCGGGAGAGGCATTCAAGCAAAAAATGACAGTAAGACTAACTAATAATGATGAACAAAAAAAAGACACGAACTTGTCATCACATTCCTTATCCTCAACATCCTCATCATCATACAGTGGGTTCTCCAATCTTGGAAAAGTATTCTGGCCAAAAACTAAAGAGCATTCGGAATTAACAAAGGGAAATTTAATTGAATACTATGATAAGGTCAGCAGATATATTCTTCCACACCTTAAGAATAGGCCTCTTTCATTAAGCAGATATCCTGATGGCATTGAAAGCAAACACTTTTATCATAAAAATTGGGATAAGGAAAAACCCATATATGTGCAGACAGTAAAAATATATTCAGAGTCTGCCAATAATACCGTAAATTATCTAATTTGTAATAATAAAGATACGTTACTATGGATAGCTAATTTAGGATGTATTGAAATGCACCCATGGTATAGTAGAGTGAACGATTTTGATGCTTGCATCAAAGGAATAAATCAAAAGGAAATGCCAGTAGTTGACGAAAAAAAGTGTGGATTAGGATTCACAGACTTTATCGTCTTTGATCTAGATCCATACATATATTCAGGATTTGAACAAGAAGAAAATGGAGCTGCTGCAATAGAACCAGAATACAGTATTAAAGGCTTCAAAGCAGCCGTGGATATAGCATTTCATATGAAAGACCTTTTTGATCAGTTAAAGATCAGAAGCTACGTAAAAACGTCCGGGAAAACTGGCCTACACATCTACGTGCCAATTGAACCATCTACTTATACTTATAGTCAGACCAAAGGGTTTGCTAAGATCATCGGAACATTACTCCTCAAAAGATATCCTGACAAAATTACAATGCAGTGGGATACTGCACAGAGAAAAGGAAAAGTTTTCTTTGATTATAATCAGAATTCAAAAGGAAAAACAATAGCCTCTGTGTTTTCTGCCAGGCCTACTACTTTAGCAACCATATCTATGCCTGTAAGATGGGATAAGCTAAATGACGTTTACCCTACTGATTTTACTATACTCAATGCTCCTGAAATTATAAACAAGTCTACAAATATAGACACTTGGAAAGATATATTGAATAATGGACAAGATATAATTAAAATATTGCAGGACCTAGACTTGGGTTAAGTTACCGTCTTGTTGCTGTAATTCACCATATCATACTGGTTCCAACTTACCATCCTTTCTATTTCAAATGCAGTCAACAAGTATTCCTTAAGACTGGACTGTAACTGACCCAATCTCCTACTATATTTGTACTGCTCGCACATTTTATTTGGATTCTCTTTTATCGTGTCTCGCGGATTGTTGCAAACTAGCTTTCAAAGCTGCAACTAGATCTTTGGTTTCAGCTATCGGTTCTGTTTCTTTCATAGTAAAGGTTTTGCCCTTTGACTCGGCCTCAATTAACTTTTTCAGTTCTGTTGCATAGGAATCGGAATATCGAGATATATCAAACTGTTCTGTACTAAGATTTTGCACTAGAAGTTGTCCTAGCTCCAATTCTTTATTATCGATTTTGGCTGGAGTTGCTTCGGAGATCTCTTTGATATCTTCTACAGGTCTTATCTCGTCCATATAACGAAGTATGTGCATAACAATACCTCTTTGGTATGCTCTTAAAGCTACAAGATGTTCTTTGTTTTCTCTTAGAGTAACTTTACCTATACATATCTTGTTATTTTCCTTTAATACTCTTACTAGCAAGCTATATGCTTTGTCTAATGTTATACTAGTACCTTTCTTGACATCAGGTGCTACGTAATAGCTTTTTTCTACAAATAACGGATCAAATTCGCCTATATTTATGAATTCTTTTACATCAATCGTTCTTGTTGTTTTTAGCTTTATCTTGTCTAAATTTTCCTTTTCTATTATAATATATTTATCCTTTATTATTTCATAACCCTTCTTTATTTCTGCGTAAGAGAACTCCTTTTCGTCTATAGGACACCATTTCTTGTACTGAATTTTGTGACCATTTGGACATAATTGATTGAAAGAAAACTCTTTATCGTATGTTGCATTATATAATCTTACTGGGATACTTACTAGTCCAAAACTTATACTTCCTTTCCATAGTGATCTTGGTGTTGAGGATTTGTTCTTCATTCCTTCTTTCTGTTTGGCAGACAAATATTATTGCCTCAATTTGTTACTGAGGCGTGTATACCGAGTACCAATACCATATGCCAATATGAATAAGCCTATGAATATGAGAATTTCAAATATTAGCTGAGCTTGAGCTGGTGGGACACCATTAACTGTATTCGGTAGACCTGTTTGTGGATTCACATTATTTTTGACAACCTCGGTTACATTAATGGAACCAAAGTAAAGAGTACCAGATATCCCGATGACTAGAATGACTGCACCTATGACAACAGCTATTCTCCATCTTTTCTGAGAATGCAAGATACCACCTATTAAATTGCCTTTATTAACTTTATCAGCCATAATCTTGTATTACACTACATTATACTTTTAAGTTACAAGGGTATTTTCTCCGTTGCTAATATCGATTTTGTGAGATATTATTTTTTAATAGATTTTGTATATATCCAGCATTTATGAGATGGATATAAAAATCAACATAGGAAATAGCAATATATCTAATGTATTAATTTACTTTAACCAGAAATGAATTGATTTCTCAATAAATAATATTTATGAAGTGTAGTTTTTTCATAGGGTAATTAAAGATAACAGAAGCATGCATAATAAATAAACCGCCTATAAAGGCACCACTAGTGATTTACGAAATATGCTACATTTATTTGCTGGCTACTTAAGCAGGACAGGCTGTGCATCAATACGCACACGAAATAAAGTGTACGGTTTGTTACGTAGATCTCGTCCCATATTGAACTTGGCCTGTCGATGCAATTGGTTAGCAGTCACATAAAGGTAACCGTCAGTAGCAAGCGATAATGTATCGGGCCATAATAGTCGTGAATCGTGTATTACGGTCTCCCATATGCCAGCTCGAGTTCTACGCATAATAGCATTATGCTCGTAATTGGTCGAGTAGATGTTTCCTGACGCATCTGATTCCAGCCCATCAGAAGCGCCTCCTTTGTCCCCCTCATCAATTATAGTTGTAGCGACCGCATTATCATCAAGTGAGCGGTCCACTAAGGCATTCGTGTCAACGCTGTACAGTCTTCTGCTACTTAGTGGACAGTAATACAAACGGGATCCGTCAGAACTTATAGCAATACCATCTGAACCCATACTTGCACCTAGTTTTACAGATCCGTCTGGTTGATGCTCTAAAAATGGCCTGCCCTCAATCATTGGAAGGAAGGTTTTCAAATCTTCTGGCTTGGTTGAAGGGTGGTCATGAAGCCGGCGCCAGCTAGTGCTTGTGGCCAAGTCGACAACAATAATTCCATTAGGCCCATTTTGGGCAGAATCGGTGATATATGCGGTGCCTTCTTCGCCACGTCGTAAATCGAAGCGTACATCATTGAGATAAGTAGTGGGGAGAGCAATGTATTCTGGGAAGAGAATCTTTTTAACGACCTTATTCGTACTGAGATCAACGCAGACTAATTTAGGCCCTCCACATTTGGTTGGCTGGAACATTGGACTACCGGTATCAAGAATCCATAGGCGATCCGCAGAATCAACTATGACTGACTGAACAGATACAAAGGCAGACGCCTGATCATTAGGATTGGTTTGATTCATAATTTGGTCTGGATATGCAATTGCCTTACTGTCACGGATTTCACAAACTGTAAAAGCGACATCATCACCCCATTTTGGAAAGTTCACAAAAATACGTCCAGAGTGTGAAACAGCCACACCAGTAGGCATCGCATCATTAAAAAGAAAAATTGGCTCCAATTCGCCCTGTGCTTCCTCTACAGGTAACCTGTCCTTAGCTTGCTCGAGACCCATTGATGATTCTTTTTTTGATGACATTAAAAATATACCACCCTATCCCTTGTTCCAGTACGATGGAATATTGTAGTTAACAATGCTGTATCTCCATTATTCATGTTTTAGCGATATGTATTTAAGGTATTCAAATCCTGCTGGTTGACTTCCTGGAAATTCGTAATATTAATTTCAACATGCAGTACGATCTCTTTTTTTATAAATAATGAATTATTCTGATTTAACATGAATTTCTCACTTGTACAGTGTTTCAACATAGAATTTTTCTGTAACATATCATTTATAACAATTGCATAAACGTTCATAAGCGATTCAGGATTGATTGTTTGTAAACTAATTTAATTTAATTTAAATTAATTTAATTTTTTCAATATCATCTAATTCCACGAAGATGACGCAATGGTCAGAAAAGATTCTAGTTGCTAGCGAACAGAATATACCAATGATCAAAACAATATTTATCTTACATAACCCAAAAGACTAATATTAAGATTGATATTATTTCGTACTTCCTGCCAGAATATTTCTGAAATCAATCTCGTGTTATCTGTCTTTAAATGAGGGTCTAGGAAAAGTAATTTTTATTGGATATCTAAATGCAGAGTGGATTATGACTAATTCACCTTTATTTAATCTTACAATATTCATTTTTGTACTTTCGTCTATCATGCTATAGAGAGCAGTAGATAGTTCAGATAAACCCATCTTTGCAATTATGTGCATTCCTGTACTTTCGTGTAAACTAGGATCTACTGTACTTTTGAATTGCTGAGCAGAAAATAAAATTGTACCTCTTGATCTACCAGCAATCACGGTCTTCACAATCTGTTCTCCAACCGGTTTCATTTTACCTGTTGGTTTAGAAATAGGCAAAAATCTATTTATTTCGTCTATGAAAACCAATACATACCTTGGCTTCTTTTTCTGATTTACTTCCTTGGCTGTACTCCTATCACCTTTGCTTGTAATGATAATTTCATTTGACGAATACATTTCATCAATACTTTTCATAACATCTCCTATGACAAATGATTGTTCCTCTACCGTAGAAAGCATGGCTATATCTACAACGAAAATATCGTGTGAATTTATTTGTCTGATTTCTTTCCCTAAATATTTACTAGTTACCTTTTTGTCAATGAATAAAGAAGATCTTCTAAAACGTTGTATGTGTCCTTGGAAATGTAATAATGATGATTTGTGTGTAATTATTTCCTCAGGATAGTCCCTAAAGTTAAATAGGTCGGTCCAGGTTTTGATGTATACATCATTATCCTTCTTTATGCTAGAAGATTTCTTAATTGGCCAGAATTCATAAATATAGTTTATGATCGAAGACAGATTATAGCGTGGATCATATATTTCTGAAAAGAGTAATTCTAATCTATCATATACATCGTTTAATTCATAAGAATAAGTCTTGGAATTCGATGGAATATGCATTGAATTAGGTCTTCCATCTTTTCCTCGTGGAAGAAAATAGGTCACATTGTCAAACGGGGTTAAATCCAGATTAAGCATATGAAAGTACTTTTCTTTTGTCAGCCTTTTTTCTTCATCTTGTATTTCATCTATTTGCAGTAGATCTTTTTCTTTAGTGTTGAAAATTATTATTGCAAATTCTTGCTCATATTCTTTAAATTTTTGATGTATTGATTGCAGTAAAAAAAGCAGATAAGAAGTTTTTGCATTTCCTGAGATCCCTGCTGCATTTACATGGGCAGTATCAGGACCTACCAAATATGTAACGTCCAAAGAAACTGGAACCTGCTGCCCATTGCTCATTTCTATTATTCCGGCAGGGATAGGAAAAATCATTTCTGGTACTCCAAGGGCAAAAGTAACCTCTTCTGTTGTAGAAAATCTAACCGACCTTCCTAATCCAACAGGCATTCCTGTAGTAGACATACGACTTACAAGCCCTTCGTCCTTGTACTCGGAATTAGCAATAACCACAACCTTTACAACATTTATTCCATATTGAAAATCATAATCGCTGGTAGTTGACTTATTGCCATGTGCCTCATTGGTTACATGATTTAGGAAATTTCTTGATTCGTCAGTTTTATCAAATGAGGCAATATGACCTTGATCGCTTGCAATTGTTTGTATATCTTGAATTATTCCAATGGTTTTAGTATCCTGTCTCAAATAGTCTATTGTAACAAAGTCAAATGGCCTTACGAATACGCCCGGTTTGAGGGCAAACCAGAATGAATCAATAGTATTGAGATGTCTATCAGAAGCAAACGTTATCCCAATTTCTTTTATATCATCATCATTATCCGATTTCGAAGAATTTAGACTACTTGTATTAATAAAACGATTCTTGGTAGTACCATAATTGGTAGCAATATCAATACCACTATTGGTATTGCTAGAATTATCTTGATGATCTTTATCTGCTTGATTATTCATATAAAACTCATTATTTAGTAGTAGCATGTACATCATTCTTCATAAATCTTGTATGGTGACTGTACATGCCGAAATAGATATGGGTGGCGAATATAGGTAGACTGTTATGTCACTTTAAGTACAAACATTCAGTCATTTGGGTCAGTTATATCAATAATTCGATATTTATTACGCTAATAGCAATTAAATGAACAGATTATAATGGAAGTCTAAAAGATTTCAATACCTATAATTCTGATCACATAGATACTTACTTAAATTGTGTGATATATTAATAACTTATGAGAATTGTTCAAATATCCGATCTTCATATTGGAGGTTTATTCAAACAGGACATCTTTGATATTCTAGTTGACGAAATAAATAACGAGCTTCAGCCTGATGTAATTATTGTATCTGGAGATTTAACTGATGATGGTCTGATCTTTCAGTTTGAACAAGCAAGAAGAGAAATTCAAAAATTCAAGTGTTCTAATCTTATAGTATTTCCAGGCAATCATGATTATAGACACACGGGCTATCTGCTTTTTGAGAAATATTTTCCTAAAGCAATCTCTTCTAATCAAGTCCATGAATTTAACGACAGGAAAAATAAAGACACCAAAGTTATATTAACCACAGTCGGTACCGCGGTACCAGATAAGGATGAAGGTGAAGTAGGATACAGACAGAATTTATGGCTAAACGATAATTTGGCTAGATATAATAACAGATTTCAAAATAACGGCCAAAGGATAACCAAAATAGTAGCTATGCATCATCATCTAATTTCTATACCAGATACTGGTTATACAAATGTTGTAGGAATTTCTGATGCTGGAGATGTTTTGAGAACCTGTCTTGAAAACGAAGTTGATTTAGTTATTTGTGGCCATAAACATAGACCATGGATCTGGAATTTAGGTAATATGAGGATTGTATATGCTGGAACAGCCTGTTCCTGGAGATATAGAGGCATATTCAAAGATACATACAATATTATAGATATCAATAAAAATAATAAAATCAACATTGAAATGAAAGTGGTGGGAGAAAAAAGCATACCGTTATCTGAGGTAGTTAGAAGATATGAACCAGAGGCTAAAATCACTAACCTCTCGAGAATTATCACATCAACGAGATGATTAATATTTCTTCTAAATCGCAATATTAACTAGCATACAAAAGAGATGATTTTAAATGTTCTCAGATTGAGAATTAGAAGAATATAGAATTTTATTTCAGGCTCTATGTCATCAATAGCTGGTTGATCTACTTTAACGGTCAATTGAAAAACTAGTACTATTCAGTACAAGCAAAGTATTGTGACATCACATCATCATACATTTTCAGAATTCGTTTATCATACAATCATAGCTATGAAGTTTGACGTCTTCCGGTCAAATTCAGAATATTAACTGACATTTCTAAATGACCGGTCAACCCTAGAAATAGGCAAAGATATTGGACTAATTTATAAGAATAGATATTCTCTTTGATTTGAAGTATCACTAATATTTTATAATTTATGTAGACTAATTTATTGATAAGGCATGACTCGCCGAAAGATAGCAAAAAGACATTAGGTTATGTCTATCATGTAAATCACCATTGCCGTTGTCGGTATGGTACACGACTGATATCATTGTTGGCGTGCGTCGCAGTTGGTAGACTAAAGCTAAAAGTAGCACCATTATCATTTTGGTTATTTTCAGCCCACATTCTGCCGCCATGGGCCTCAATAATATTCTTTGATATAAATAAACCCAGTCCTGTTCCGCCTTGCGAGACTGAAGCAAATTTTGTAAATAGCTTGGGAAATATCTTTGCAGCTATACCAGTTCCACTATCCTTTATGGCAATAACTACGACCTTATCACCAACATCATCGTACTCTCTTTCTTTCGTTTCAATTGTAATAGTAATAGTTCCTTTCTTAGTAAACCTGATCGCATTGACTAAGAGGTTTAAAATCACCTGATTAATTCTGTTCTTATCTGCTTCTAAATAGATATCTACTTTTTCCTTAAATATGGGCTCTATATTTATATTATTATTGTTACTGCTCATATTTTCACTCGCAATATAATTTCTAGAATCTGTAATTGCATTCAGTATCAGCTGATTTAAATTGAATTTCTCCTTTTTAAGTGATAATGAATTACTCTCAATTCTTGCGACGTCTAGGAGATCTTCTGAAAGATTTTGTACTCTCTTAGCATTTCTTATTATGGTGTCTAAGATCTTATCTTGTTGTAACTGCCCCTCCAGCTTTCTCTGACGAAGAACCTCCGATAAGCCGATGATCGGTTGAATCGGAGTCCTTAGTTCGTGAGCAGCAATATTAATAAAGTCCTTTTGGGCCCTATCATTAGCTTTTAGTTTTTCATTTAATACTCGTTCATTCCAGAGAATATCAAATATCGATCTAAATGAGTTTACTGCAAGCTTTCTGTTAGAATAAAGTGCGAAATCAATTGCCTTTGAAAAGCTATCTGTATCCGAATGTCGAACTTCTATTCCCAGGATCTTTATTCTATCAATTATACACATACAGAAGAGTGAATTGTTCTCAGCATTTAGTATTTTAATAGATGGAGCCTCTTCATTTATTTTATTTATTAGTTTTATGTTTTTTTCGCTAACAGGACAAATGATTTTTATCGTTGCCTCTTTTTCCATAGATGTTTTTATAATATTTTTAATAATTCCTAACTTATCCAACCCAATCATAATCCTGTCAGTGGGAATCAATATTAGGGCCTCGTTTTCCATAGATTCTACTATATGAGTAAAGACTTGACTTACTTTTTTTTGGTTAGAAATTACCTGAAAAAATTCGTGTTCAATACCCTCATCTAGTTGTTCAATTCTCTGCTCCCCGGGCACGGATACGTTCCATAGTGTCTCAAAGAGACATAGTTGATGTTCTACGACTTCCTTGATATCACTGTAAATACCTTTTGAGGCAGGTACTCCTTTCTCATGAATAGTTGCAGGAGAAAGGCATCCTATATCATTTAAGTACAGATTACTTTTGATTCCATCTAAATGTCTGAGCTCATCTACCATTGTCAGCATTTGTTTACAGTATGAAAGGTTGCTTTTAGTAATTTCAGTAATACATCGTAGTTTAACCCCTCGCTTCTTTGCAGCAACAAATCCCTCTTTTAATACATCCATCTCGGTCATTAAAGATGGCGTTGTCTCATCTACACAAACATGAATTGTGTTCGTATGATTAAGAATTTGTAATATTGTACTCACAATAATGTCGACCCCATAAAAAATTTTCGTAGATTCAGTGGAGCTTCTCGTACTTCTGCCGTAGTCTGAATTCGGAGTCAAAAGGATTTAGCCACTGGGTCTTTATTGCACAAAATAGAATATAATACATCTATTAGGCTCATTACTGAAAGTACTATTGATGCTGTATTGTATACCACTACTGGAGTGCATTATTGTTTTACTGTACCATTTGCTTAGTTTACCTAAATCATATTTGGCTGAATCATTTAAGCTTAGTAAACCATTTACTTGAGATTAAAAACACTATAGATAAGGTAATATTCCCTCAACTATTTCCTCAGTTGAAGTTCATCAATTTGATCAAAATCATGCTACATAGTATTATCCAAAACCATCAGTCATAATTTACTCCTGTAATATTATACTTTTACTGTGTACAACGAGTTCAAATATCAATCCGTCTCTATATTCTAATTGATCAAATATGGCCGATTTGTTGGTGATGTTGTCTTTTGTATCAGTGGGTGGCATAGAAAATGACATTGTTTCTATAAACTATGACATATTTTCAATACAAAGAAGGTCGGAGAATTTACCTGATTAATACGCATCTTGTCTAACCCTGTTTGTTACTTGTCATAGCAGATTTCTGATCAGGATATACTTGCGTGACCTTTGGGACTACTAAATTCTACGATTTCAAAAAGAGGCATGATTGCTTTTGCACATGATTACCGAACTCTTGTCGTCAATTTGTTTATTTGCAAAAGAATCAGATCAAAAGTTGCAGTTATTATTGATGACCTGAAGACTGTTGATCCTTGGGATCATAGTGGTGTGAGAATCTACGGTACTGCTGACATAGTTACCCGTCAACGTGAATATATGGATAGAACTGGACATTCCAATCACAAATACATGAGAACAACTCCTTATAAGAAATGGAGATGGGGAATTGAAGAACCTATCTTTGTTGAGGGCAAATTTAATGTAAAGATAGCCAAAAAGAGACTAAGTAATATATGCCACCACACTGATTTATCACCTATATGAACAAATATTCAATTAGAATCTATCTAATCATTAGCTCTCGATAACACATTTTACGATTTCTCATTTTATTAAATAGAAATGCATTAATGTAGAAATTTTTGGTTGCTGTAAGTCGGTACGATGTTCACAAACCTTATATTATTTATCTTCACAATTGGATTTCGAAATCATATGACAGTTTTGTTAATCTATTAATAGATTTATAAGATGATTGAAATCAAGCCGTATTATTGTTATCAAGTGAATCATATTTGCGATCTAAATACTTTCAATATTGCTTAACCCATTAACAGGAATTTTAACTGTATAATATTTTAGCTCGGAGATATAAGATAAAATTCTAAAGCATTTATTAAGTATAATAACTATTCGAGATCATGCCAAGAGGAATGAAAAAGGGCTTAAACACACAGAAATTCGATCGCTGTGTGTCAAAAGTTAAGGGCAGATCTGGAAAGAAAGTAAATCCTTACGCAGTTTGTAACGCTACCATGAGTAGTAAGACTAAAGGTAAAAGTAAAACTAGAAAGAGCAATACCAAAAAATAATGTGAATAAGTAAGGTGCAATATTGCAGAAATTTATTTTTGAAATGTAGAGAATTGAAATTACGAAAAGTTATGATATATTCATGATCATATTAATGGCCTAATTTCAATTCGCAGAGCAAAAATACGCTCTTTTTGACTTACGTCAAACTCTAATAGAATATCACTCGGTATATTCCGATAAATGTTCTTTTTATCATAGTAATCTACATTAATTTGGGTAAATATATTCATGGGATTTTACAGTAGTACCTGTTATCATTACTTTGTCCTTATATTCTACAATTACACTTCCGCAAGGTCTTCCACCGTTAGCTTTAACGCCTTTTTTGATTTATGAAGTATACCGATTTATCATAGTTTTTTAACCTTCATAAAGAATATCAAGATAGATAAAGATTTTAATCTCTTATGAGGATATTACTTAATCGTGAAATAAAAGTAGTAAAAGTAAAATTACAATATCTATCGATGTGGATATAGATTTTTCACTCCAATAACTGACTCTAATCGGTAATGATTATAAATTTACAGAATTCTGGAATATGAAAAGTCAGCTTCAATTAAATATAAGGCCTGATCTTGATTATATCGTCAAAGGGATTGTGAGTTGCATTTTTAGTCCCATCGTCAGAAGGCGCAGCTACGTGATTACTAAGGTCGCTTTATTTTGGTCGTACGCGGTGGTGGCAGAATAATTACACGAAGATCTGTATGACCAAATTGCACCATGAACACATTCAAATCATTTTATAAAATTTACAGAAGACAGACTTTTATTTATGTGCCGGTTAATAGCTTGCTTAATTTATGATTTTTCCACTAATCATTTTAACTTAACTGATCAACAGTCCACAAATCTCTCAATTAATAAATCTTGATTATTGAATAATTATTTATTTGGAGATTCTTCTTTTTTAGATTTAGAATGATTCTATTTTCTTTATCTATAATAGTTGAATCTTTTTAAGAAATGAATACCCATTTTAACTAACTTCGAAGTGAAACAGTAGTTTCTTAAGCAATGTATGTCCAGTATTAATATGATAAATCGTTATACTGGACGCTTGGGAGGGATAGAGCATAGGAATCCTAAGAAT
>Ga0164303_10000118_pt1 | contig 14316 bp, 12 predicted proteins | sample Whisoiple_207_MG_FD_109715 | JGI IMG/M metagenome (GOLD analysis project Ga0164303, IMG submission 109715) | Soil microbial communities amended with pyrogenic organic matter from upstate New York, USA - Whitman soil sample_207_MG | ecosystem: Environmental > Terrestrial > Soil > Agricultural...
ACTTTTTGGTATCGGCGGGGGTGCCGTTATCGTGCCGGTCCTTTACGAGGTGTTTCGGGTTCTTGGCGTTTCCGAAGACGTGCGTATGCAGGCATGCATAGGCACTTCGCTGGCGATTATTGTACCGACGACAATTCGCTCCTACATCGCGCATAAGAAAAAAGGCGCCGTGATCCCTCACGTTGTACGCGTCTGGGCTTTGCCCGCGGTTCTCGGCGTTGCAACAGGCGCAGTCATCGCGCACTACGCGCCGGCGACGCTTTTCAAGGTCGTATTCGTTGTCTTCGCAACCTTGATTGCGCTGCGAATGCTGTTGGGTACCGAGCATTGGAGCCTCGGCAGTGAATTGCCAGGACGTCCTTTGTTAAGTTTCTACGGTTTCCTGACCGGATTGATTTCGTCGCTGGTCGGAGTGAGTGGGGGATCGGTCTCAAATGCAATTTTGACATTCTACGGGAGGTCGATGCAGCAAGCGGTTGCGACCTCTGCAGGAGTTGGGGTCCCAATCACTATTGCCGGCACCATCGGATACATGCTTGCCGGGTGGCCCTACATGTCCCAGATGCCGCCACTTTCCATAGGGTTTGTATCATTGATTGGCTTTATATTTATGGCGCCGGTTTCGAGCTACACCGCGAGCTACGGTGTTCAACTGGCCCACTGGTTGCCGCGACGTAAACTCGAGATTGCTTTCGCGGCTTTCCTGTTTTTGGTGTCGCTACGCTTTGTCATCAGCTTAATTGCCTAGTCGCGCTACGGTGTTCCTCGCATCCGTAGTCTATCTCCGCGCACCTCCCAGCTTTGCAAGCGATTGAGAAAACTCATACCAAGCAAATTATTCTTGAGTTGACCCGGCTGCGCCACAAGCGCCGGGACCGATCGTTCGGTCAGGCCACCGACGGCAACACGATCAAGTGTTACCGCGGCCGCTCTTGTCCGTCCGTTCGCAGTATCGACATTGACCGTGTAATTCAGAACTTCGATTGGTAGACCAGCGGCCTTGGCGGCTTCCTGCGTGAGCACTACGGAACTGGCTCCAGTATCGAGAACCATTGGGACCCGCGTTCCGTTGATATGAGCGGCAACTGCAAAATCTCCGCCATGACCACGAACGACTTCGACGTTACGGCCATGACCGGCCACGTGACCAGGTACAAGCTCGGCCACGACGCGGTCGGCGACCTCGCGCAGCTCGAAACGGTAACTGTAACCGACGACGAGTAGGAGCCCGACGATGGCCCAGAACAGCGTTGCCTCGATGGCGTTTGAAAGCCGCTCGCGAAACAATGTCAGGATCAAGCCGCCGAGGAAAACCACTAGTATGATTTTCAAGGCTACCGAACCAACGTCATGGCGCAGCAGATTGGTAATGGCGTCCTGATCGCGGCTTGCGACCAGGGCTGCCAGCGAAACAGCTACGCCGAAGAGCAATGACCAGACGAGGCGGCGGCTCACGACATCATCCCATCGCTTTGGCCGGGTCGGTGCCGTTGCAGGCCGCAAGCCTGTCGGGCAATTGGCGCATTATCTCGGCGCGTTCGGACGCGTTCATAGCAGTCCAGCGGGCGATTTCGTCGACCGTTCGACCACAGCCCAAGCAGAGCCCTGTACGGGCATCGAGGGTACAAACTTTGACGCACGGTGTTTCAATCATGGGCTGGATTAGAATCGGCTGCGACCATAATCAGCGCGGGTAAGAATACAATTGCGCGATTGTCGCAAGGCTACAAATCCTATGTACCCGCACGGAACAAAGGTCTGCGGTTCAGCTGCCGTGCCTCGTCCGAAGACGGTTCTGACTTGCTGTCAGGAGCTATGGACGGGGCCTGTTCAGCTATGGGAGCCATTGCAGCCACGACTCGCGCCGGCGGGAAGGTCACCGTAACCTCGGTACCGATACGCAATTTGGATTTCAGAGTGAACGTCCCGCCGTGAAGGTCAACCAAACTCTTGGCGATCGGCAATCCGAGGCCAGCTCCTTGTTCCGCCGATTTGATTGAGTTCGATCCCTGCCCAAAAGACGCAAGCACTATGGGAATTTCCTCTTCGGGGATGCCGGCGCCTGTATCCTTCACGCTGATGTATTGGCCGCCGGAGGCAGTCCAGCCTCCTTTAAGCCAGATCTCACCGCCTTGCGGAGTGAACTTGATCGCATTCGATAGCAAGTTGAGACAGATCTGACGTATTGCCCGTTCGTCGGCCCACAATCGAGGAAGCGCGGGCTCGAACATCTCATGAATGGTGATCCCGCGGTTGCTGGCGCGCAGCTTGAGAAGGTGATGACAATCTTCAACGATCGAAACGAGCGAAACGGACTCTTCCTTGAGCTCATAGCGGCCGGCTTCGATGCGCGACAAGTCGAGAATCTCGTTGATCAGGCCGAGGAGATGAACCCCCGAGTTATGGATGTCGGATGAATATTCCTTATATGCCGATACAACGTGCGTTCCGAATACCTCGGTTTTCATGACTTCAGAGAATCCGAGAATGGCGTTAAGTGGTGTTCGCAACTCGTGGCTCATCTGAGCAAGAAATCGCGATTTGGCAATGTTGGCGGCTTCCGCGCGTCGACGCGCCTCGTCGGAAATTGCTTTTGCCTGTTCCAGCTCGCCGATCAGTGCGTCTTTCTCCGCCCGTGCTTCCAGTGTAGCTAGCGTGCTGGAGTAGAGACGATAGGTAAGCGCAGCAAAATACCCTTGTGCGGTTAGAGTCATTATTGCGAGGACGTAGTCGCGCAGCTTGCCCTGCAAAATAAAGTCGACCGCGACGGCAGTGGTGACTGGAAAAGTGGCGGCGAAAACAGCCGTCGGCAAGCTCGATGCCAACATGCTCGATACCGCCACGACCATGAGCATGACAAACAGCATAAAGATGCTCGAGTTTTCCTCGGCACCGACCATGCGGATCAGGATGAACATCCACGCCAATCCGTAAAACAGATCGAGCAATACAAATCTTACCCGCCAGGCGCTGGGGGAAACCTCGTGCATCGGACGTTCAAGAAACCGTCGGCACTTCGTGATCATGACTGCGTGGATGACGAGCACCGCGGCTGTCCATGTTCCGGCAGCGAACACGCCAGTCCACAAGCTCGACATGAATCCGACGGTTGCAACGAGAAGCAGGATAATCAGCGAGGCCGAAATCCTGTTTTGCGCGTATTGGCGTAGCAGTTCGTGGTCAAACGCCGGACGGATTCCACTGGAGGAGGTCAACCTGTCGCGCGCCTCGCGCACATACTGTGCGGCGAGCCGCCGCTTCACCGGAGAGGTGTCCGGCGGCAGCGCCGCAAGATCGGGTTGTTCGCCTGGAATCGGCATCGATGGACGCTAAACACTTGGAAAGACAGCGGGCAGCGTTGCGCAAAAACCTTAAGACCAAGCTTAAGAGGGGCCTAAAGAGCCTGGTTAATGACCGGTTAAAGCCCTTTGACACCGGTTTTTCGCCGTGTTCGGCTTGATTGAGGGACAAACAAGCCTGAAACCGGGAGCCGCGAATGAAGCTCTACGATACCAAGGTCGCACCAAACCCTCGGCGCGCGCGCATTTTTCTTGCGGAAAAAGGCATCGCCATCCCGACCGAACAGGTCGACATTGCGGCCATGCAGCACAAGACGGCCGAATATGCGGCGATCAATCCGTTGCAGCGAATGCCGGCCTTGGTGCTCGATGACGGTACTATCATCACGGAATCGATCGCGATCTGTCGCTACTTCGAGATGATGCAGCCGGAGCCGCCATTGTTCGGGGTTGGTCCGAAAGATACCGCGATCGTCGAAATGTGGAATCGCCGGGCAGAGATCAATTTTTTCTCGAACGTGGCGGCGGTTTTCCGTCACACGCATCCGGCGATGAAGGAGCTCGAGATCCCGCAAGTACCGGCCTGGGCCGACGCGAACAGGCCGCGCGTAACATGGTTCCTCGAATTGCTCGATCGAGAACTTGCCAAGCGAGAGTTTGTTGCCGGCGACCGCTACACAGTCGCCGATATCACCACCCAAGTCGCTCTGGATTTCATGAAACCGGCGCGCCTTCCGGTTCCCGAAGGCGCGGCCAACATCAAACGTTGGCACTCGGCCGTATCTGCCCGACCGAGCGCAAAGGCATGATCCCGATTGTCCTAGTGCGGATGAATCCGGTCGATCAACGATTGAGCAAGGCAATCAGGCTTGATGTATCCCAGCGTTTGCCGCCCATCGCTTGAATCTCCGAATAGAATTGATCGACCAGCGACGTAATCGGCAGGTGAGCGCCGTTCTTGCGTGCCTCACCTAGACAAATCCCAAGATCCTTGCGCATCCAGTCAACCGCAAAGCCGAAGTCGAATTTGCCCGCCGCCATCGTTTTGTAGCGATTTTCCATCTGCCAGGATTGTGCTGCACCCTTGGAAATAGTGGCTATGAGTTTCTCGATATCCAGTCCGGACTTTTGTGCGAAATGCAAACCTTCGGCCAAGCCCTGGACCAGCCCGGCAATGCAGATCTGGTTGACCATCTTCGACAACTGTCCCGAGCCGGTCGAGCCCAACAAATTGCACGCTCGTGCATAGGCCGCAATAATCTTCTCGGCGCGCGAGAAAGGTTCGGCGTCGCCGCCGCACATCACTGTAAGAACGCCGTTCTCCGCGCCCGCTTGGCCACCAGAGACCGGGGCATCGATAAAATCAAAGCCACCTTTTTTGGCGGCCGCATAAAGCTCCCGTGCGATTTCGGCGGATGCTGTTGTGTGGTCGACAAAAACTTTGCCTTTGCCCATTCCGGCAAAGGCGCCGTTCGCACCTAGTGTCACTTCGCGCAGGTCGTTGTCGTTGCCGACACAGGCCATGACAAAGTCCTGCCCTTCGGCTGCAGCTTTGGGGGTAGGGGCGGATTTCCCTCCATGTTGCTTGACCCATTGCTCGGCCTTCGCGGCGGTCCGGTTGTACACGGTCACTTCGTGCCCACCTTTGTTCTTCAAATGCCCCGCCATGGGGTACCCCATCACGCCCAGGCCCAGAAACGCCACTTTCGCCATCGTCGATCTCCTTCAAGAATTTCCAGCATCCCTTGGCCGGATGCTGCCGATACTTATCTCCCAATAGGTCATTGCGGGGGCCGGTGCGTCAACAGGTCTGAGCACGGAACACCACATTGACCGCCGCGCGCTCATGCCTATGGTGGCGGCGCAAAAGGCCAATTCGGACGGTTGATCATGACGGTGACGAAAGAACAGGTGCTCGCGGCACTGGCAAGAGTGCCGTCCCCCGACGGGACAGCCTTGCCCAATGCGCGCGTGTTGTCCGACGTTGTCGTTTCCGACGGGAAGGTCTTCTTTTCGCTGACTGTCGACGCCGCAACGGTGAAAGCTTGGGAGCCTGTGCGCGATGCAGCCGAAAAGGCCGTGCGCAGTGTCCCGGGTGTGCAGTCGGCCCTTGTGGCATTGACGGCGGAACGTAGTCCAGGCGCTGCCGCGCGTGGCCCGCAGCCCGCCCACGTCGCTGCTCAGCCGCAGCGTGCCGCCCATCCCGCCGACAAAGTTCAGCCGGGCATTCCCGGTGTCGATGCCGTCATCGCCGTCGCCTCGGGAAAGGGGGGCGTCGGGAAATCGACCACGGCGGTCAATTTAGCCCTCGGCCTGCGTGATCTTGGGCTGAAGGTTGGCATGCTCGACGCCGATATTTATGGACCGTCCTTGCCAAAATTGCTGGCCATCAAGGAGAACCCGGAAACCATCGGGGGCACTCGGCTCAAGCCAATCCAGCGCTACGGCCTCACGGTGATGTCGATCGGTTTCCTGATCGACGAAGAAACGCCAATGATCTGGCGCGGCCCGATGGTGATGTCTGCCATTACTCAGATGCTGCGCGAAGTGGAGTGGGGCAAACTCGACATTATGGTGGTCGACATGCCTCCCGGTACCGGCGACGCGCAGCTGACAATGGCGCAGCAGGTGCCTCTCAAGGGTGCCGTGATTGTCTCAACGCCGCAGGATCTGGCTTTGATCGACGCACGGCGTGGGGTTTCGATGTTCAAGCGGGTGAATGTCCCCGTGCTCGGCGTTGTTGAGAACATGAGTTACTTCCTTTGCCCAAGTTGCGGAACACGGTCCGATATCTTTGCGCATGGCGGGGCTCGGCACGAGGCTGAACGCCTTGGCGTACCCTTCCTCGGCGAAGTGCCTCTGCACATGACGATACGCGAGAAATCGGATGCCGGACTTCCGGTAGTTGCAACCGTCCCCGATAGCGAGCATGCGCGAATTTATCGCGATATTGCGAGCAAGGTCCTCGCTCAACTCAAAGGCGGAGCGGGCGGAAAGACCGCTCCCAAGATCGTAATAGAAGCCTAGTCCGGCATTGCCGGGACGAAAGAATGAGACAATTTGCCAGCTAACGCCTTGCACGCTATGGGGTCGGGCATCATGGTAAGGGCTTGCCGGACGTCTTCACTAAGGGGCGAAGGCTGAAACGTCAGGGCGCCCGATGGAGGAACAGATGAAACGACGACAATTTCTAACTGCAATGGGTGCCGGCGCTGCCGCCACCGCGATCGCCGCGCCGGCTATCGCGCAATCCTCGCCGACGCTTAAGTGGCGGTTGACCGCCAGCTGGCCAAAATCGCTCGATACGTTGTTCGGCGCGTGTGAAACATTCTCAAAATTTGTTTCCGAAGCGACTGACGGGAAATTCCAGATTCAGACATTCGCTGCCGGAGAGATCGTTCCAGGCCTGCAGGTGCTCGACGCCGTGCAGAACGGCACTGTCGAAATGGGGCACAGCGCGCAATACTATTACATCGGCAAAGACCCGACCTGGGCGCTGTTCTGCGCAGTGCCGTTCGGCCTCAATACGCGCCAACAGAACGCCTGGTTCCAGGCAGCTGACGGTCAGAAACTGATCGATGAGTTTGCCGCCACTTACAACACAAAGTGCCTGCTGATGGGAAATACTGGCTGTCAGATGGGCGGTTGGTTCAACAAGGAGATCAAGGAGCCTGGGGACTTCAGAGGTCTCAAGATGCGCATCGGCGGGTGGGCCGGAAAAACGCTCGGCAAGCTCGGTCTTGTCGCGCAGCAGATCGCCGGTGGTGACATCTACCCGGCATTGGAGAAGGGCACGATCGACGCCGCCGAGTGGGTTGGTCCTTACGATGACGAGAAGCTCGGCTTCTATAAGGTGGCAAAGTATTACTATTATCCCGGCTGGTGGGAGGGCGGCACGACCAATCACCTCATCATCAACCTGCCAAAATGGAACGAACTTCCTAAATCGTACCAGGCGATCGTGCAGGCGGCAGCCGGCTATGCCAACGTTGAAGAGACCGCGGCTTATGACGCCCGCAATCCGGGGGCACTCAAGCGGCTCGTTGCGAACGGCACCCAGCTCCGCCCGTTCAGCCAATCGGTCATGGAAGCCTGCCTCAAGGCGTCGAATGAGGTGAACGCGGAAACGTCGGCAACGAATCCGGCCTACAAAAAGGTGCTGGAATCGATGGAAGCCTTCAAGAACGATGAGTATTTGTGGTGGCAAGTGGCCGAATACTCGTTTGACTCCTTCATGATCCGCTCTCGGGCGCGGGGCTAACGCATAAGGGGCCGGGAAACCGGCCCCTTTTTGTTGCGCGGCCTGCACACGACCTACTTTTCAGCCTTTTCGAACCAGTGCACACTGCTTTCAGGTGCACGGGTCGCCCGCGTCCGCGGTAAGGGCCTGCGGCTCCAAATGACAGACAAAATGCGCACCGGAAAAATCCGGAGGGACGCAAAAGGGGGAGGAAAATGAAAAGACGTGAATTCCTGAAGGCAGCTGGCCTCGGAGTGGCCGCTAGTGCGGTTGCCGCGCCGGCGATTGCTCAATCGATGCCCGAAATCAAATGGCGCATGACGGCGAGTTGGCCGAAGTCGCTGGATACCCTGTGGGGCGGCTGCGAAATCATGGCAAAGGCAGTCGGGGAAGCGACCGACAACAAATTCCAGATTCAAACTTTCGCTGCCGGAGAAATCGTCCCGGGCTTGCAAGCGCTCGATGCGGCGTCCGCCGGCAACGTCGAGATCGGCCACACCGCGTCATACTATTACTTCGGAAAAGATCCGACGTTCGCCTTTGGAACGTCGGTGGCCTTCGGACCCAATCAGCGCTTGAACCAGGGCTGGTACACGCTCGGTGGCGGCAAGGAAGTGCTCAATGAGTTCTTCAAAAAATACAACGTGCACTCGCTTCTGGTCGGAAACACCGGTTGTCAAATGGGCGGTTGGTTCCGCAAGGAGATCAATACACTCGACGATCTGAAAGGTCTGAAGATGCGTATCGGCGGATTCCCCGGGCGCGTTTTGCAGAAGCTCGGCGGCGTGCCGCAGCAGATCGCCGGCGGTGATATTTACCCCGCGCTTGAAAAAGGCACCCTCGATGCCTGCGAGTGGGTCGGCCCATACGACGATGAGAAGCTCGGCTTCTATAAGATAGCTCCGCACTACTACTATCCGGGCTGGTGGGAAGGCGGATCGATGATCTTCGCCTTCATCAATATCGACAAGTGGAACTCCTTGCCGAAGAACTACCAGGCCATTCTTGAACAAGCGGGTGCTTACGCCAACACATGGATGGTGGCGCAGTACGACAAGCTCAATCCGGAGTCGTTGCGTAAGCTGCTCGCCGGCGGAACCAAGCTGCACGCCTTCTCGCCGCCGATCATGGAAGCAAGCTATAACGCTGCCATGGAATTGCATGGCGAGATCGCCAAAGACAATGCCAGTTTCAAGAAGGTCAACGATTCAATGACGGCCTTTACCCGAAACGGTTATCAGTGGTTTCAGGTCGCCGAATTCAGCTACGACACATTCATGATCCGCAAATCGCGCGGCTGATCGCAAAGAAGCAAAACAAAAGCCCCGGAGCGCAAGCTCCGGGGCTTTTTTTCGTTCAGCTCGCCGTCAACGCTTCGGCATGTCGAAATTGAGCGGCGGCGCTATATCCGGCAATTGGATGTCGATCTTGACCTTGGAGGGATCGATCGTGGTGGACTTGTCGATGAAATAGGTCACGGATTGCGGCCAGAAGATAACCACGCCAACCAGAATGACCATTGTTCCGATCCAAGGGATCGCTCCCCAATATATGTCGGATGTCTTGATCGATTTCGGCGCGATGCCTCGTAAGTAAAACAGCGCAAATCCGAAAGGCGGGTGCATGAAGCTCGTCTGAATGTTGGCGCAGATCAGAACGCCGAACCAGATCAGATCGATGCCGAGCTTGTCGGCGGCCGGTGCGAGCATCGGGATGATGATGAATGCGATCTCGAAGAAGTCGAGGAAGAAGGCGATGACGAAGATAAAAATGTTCGCAAAAAGCAGGAAACCGAGTTGTCCCCCGGGCAAGGAGGTGAGCAGATCTTCAATCCAGACTTTGCCGCCGACGCCCTGAAACACGAGGCTGAATACGCGCGCGCCGATCAGAATATAGACGACCATGGCCGTGATACGCATCGTCGATGCCATGCCCTGGTAGAGCAGGGGCCACGTCAGCGTGCCATAGGAGAATGCGAGCGCCAGGGCGCCGATCACGCCCATTGCACCGGCTTCGGTCGGTGTCGCGAGCCCCAAGAAGATCGTGCCGAGCACAAGGAAGATCAGGCCGAGGGAAGGAATCATGCCGCGCATACAGCGCTTCCACAGAGCCCAACCCTGAAGCGTGCGGGCCTCCTTCGGCAATGCGGGGACGGTCTCTGGCCAGATGACGCTGACGATCAGGACCCATCCGCAGAACAACAGCACCTGGAGGATGCTCGGACCGAGCGCTCCCGCATACATATCGCCGACCGACCGGCCCATCTGATCCGCGAGCACGACGAGTACCAGCGACGGCGGTATGAGTTGCGTAATCGTTCCCGACGCGGCGATGACTCCCATCGTGTGCCGCACCGAATATCCGTATTTCAGCATGGGCGTCATGGAAATCACGCCCATGGCGATCACCGATGCGGCAACCGTGCCTGTGATGGCGCCAAGTACCGCGCCGACAAAAATCACGGCATACGAAAGGCCACCTCGAATGGGGCCAAACAGCTGGCCGAAGGAGTCGAGCAAGTCTTCCGCCAGTCCACAGCGCTCGAGGATCGCGCCCATGAAGGTGAAGAACGGGATCGCCAGCAACAGGTCGTTCGAAATGATTCCGAACAATTGGTAGGTCAGGTTGCCCAGAAAATCCGGACGGATCAGACCGAACTCGATCCCGAGAAAACCAAAAAACAGACCGGTTGCTGCCAGTGAAAATGCCGCGGGGTATCCGATAAGCATGAAGAGAATCATGCCAACGAACATGAGAGGCGCTAGATGTTCGGCGACCCAGCTCATTGCAGCGGCTTTTCGTATTTGAAATCGACATCGATGACGTGCTCAAGCGCCGCCACACGCTTGATGATTTCAGAGATGCCTTGAAGCGCCATCAAGAAGAATCCGACCGGCAGGAGTAGCTTCACCGGCCAACGCAACAGTCCACCGGCGTTGGATGACGCTTCATTGATGGTCCAGGATTCAACAAACCAGGGCCAGGTGAAGTAGGTAAGAATCAGGCAGATTGGGAGGAGAAACAAAAGTCCGCCGACAATGTCGATCCAGATTCGTGTTCGTTCGGACACCATGCCGTAAACAAGATCAACACGCACATGCTCATTCATTTTGAGGGTGTAAGGCCCACCAAGAAGAACCATTCCGGCGAACATGTACCACTGGATTTCCAACCAGCCATTTGAGCTTTCGCTGAACACATAACGACTCGCAGCATTGCCGGCGCTGATCACAGCGGCCAGCAAGACAAGCCAATTCGCAACAACGGCCAATTGGGTATTTAGCCAGTCGATCCCTCGACTGAGTGAAAGCAGAACCTTCACACCCTCTCCCCACGGAGGCTTGGGATGTTTCCCCGACCCCCAGATCGTGTCCCCCCGGACCTCAGCCCTGCGACGCAGCGCCAAGACCACCACCTTAATCCGATGCTGGCATAAGGCGTCAATGGAGAAATTGATTGAAGATGGGGCCAAGGCCGAACCCCGCGCTAACGAGCCATAGGGTCTCGTTTAACTGGGGGAGGAAAGACAATGAAAATGGGTGGGTCCGCCCTATACCGAGGCGACTCGTGCTTATCCACCGGTCGTGCTCATGTGGCGCTGCAATGCGGGCTTCTGATGGCGACGGTCAATCACGAAATCATGGCCTTTGGGTTTGCGCATGATCGCCTCGTCGATTGCCTGGTTCAGGAGTTCATCGCCTTCCGAGGCGCGCAACGTGCGGCGCAGGTCAGCTGCATCATCTTGACCAAGACACATGTAAAGAGTCCCGGTGCACGTGAGGCGGACGCGATTGCATGACTCGCAGAAATTGTGTGTAAGAGGCGTGATGAAACCTAACCGCCCACCGGTTTGCTTCACGCGCACGTAGCGAGCAGGGCCTCCAGTGCGGTAATCGATATCTTCAAGTGTGTACCTCTCGCCGAGTCGCGACCGCACGATCGACAGCGGGAGATATTGGTCAAGCCGCGACTCGTCCACATCGCCGAGCGGCATGACTTCGATGACCGTTAGGTCCATGCCGCGGCCGTGACTCCATTCAAGCAAGCCGGCAATTTCTTCCTCATTCACGCCTTTGAGAGCGACAGCGTTGATCTTGACCTGCAAGCCTGCTGCCTGTGCTGCATCGATGCCGGCAATGACTTTGTTCAAGTCACCCCAGCGGGTAACGGCGCGAAATTTTTCGGGGTCAAGTGTATCGAGCGAGACATTGACGCGGTTGATGCCACTCGCCTTGAGTTCGGACGCGTAGGTCTGTAACTGCGAACCATTCGTCGTTAACGTCAGCTCCTCAAGCGCGCCGCTTTCCAGATGGCGCGACAAGGAGTGGACCAACGTCATAATGCCGCGACGCACTAGCGGCTCGCCTCCGGTCAGGCGCAACTTGGTAACGCCTTTTGCGATGAATGCACTGCAGAGGCGATCGAGTTCCTCAAGACTCAACAGATCGGCCTTGGGCAGGAACGTCATATGTTCCGACATGCAGTAGACGCAGCGGAAATCGCATCGATCAGTGACCGACACGCGCAAATAGGTGATGGCGCGCTGGAACGGGTCGACCAAAGCCCGCGGTTTCTGTCCGGGGCGCTCAATCTCAATTGTCGAAGCGGTGCTGACCACTACTGCCATCCATTGCCTGCGAGGCGGTATCCCAGCCTCGCGACCTTACATATAGGAATTCTGCCCGATATTGGCCAGCGTCGGCAATCGGAGCAATTCTCGCGATTTATGCCGGAACGTCGCGCCGATTTATTGGCGTACAACCGGCGGATTTGTAGGCCAAGGTGATGATGGCGCCTGAGCGGGTGCTGCCGTCATGGGTGGAGGCGGCGGAGCCGCCGAAGTCTTTGGCGCGGCAGCCGGCTTCTTTACGGATTTGGTCGACTTCTTTTTTGTCGTCGATGGCGCTGCTGGCGACAATTCAACGACCACTGGGTTCGGACGCAGTCTCGGCGGTTCACCGGTCGATGTGATCGCCTCAAGCCTTTCAGTTTCCGGTTGGTAGCCGTTGAGAGTGAATGTTATCGACGATGAGGCATCGACCGGTAATGCGAGCGAGCACGGAGTGCGGCAGGTTTGCCCATTTGAAGCCTTTGCATCGGCGCCTGGTGGTTCGGATTCGAGACTTACAGTGTCCAGGAAAGGCCCCGATTTGAACCCCGCGTCCGACGAACATGCGGCGAGCACAGCTGCGCTGCCGATAACTAAAAGAAATCGGTGGATCATGTCAGACAGTCCCACTCAAGCGGAATAGCGCCGCTCGCCCCACAGCAAGGATACGAGTGTCGTCGCGCGCGTGCAACATGGGGTGTGCCTTTTTTACCCCACCATGCCAGGTCCAGCTTGGCGCCGGAGTGTCAAATATTCTGCGCAACAGCCGCAACCGACATGGGCAGCTGCGCAAAACTGCTTATGGTCCGGTCAGGTCCGAAATCCGTCACCGGACGTTCACTGTAGCCAAAGTCCACGGCGATGACCGGAATGCCTGCCGCGCGTGCGGTATGAATATCGATAATTTAATCACCGATCATGATGGCCTGTTCCAGCGTTCCGCCGGCCTTCGTCACAGTGCGGCGCAGAATTTCCGGATCAGGCTTTTCGATTCCGAAAGTGTCCGGCCCGCAGATTGCAACGAATCGACCAGCCAGGTCGTGGTGCTTTAGAAGGTTTGTCGAAAGGCGCTCAATTTTGTTCGTGCACACTGCAAATTGATAGCCACGTCCCGAAAGTGCATCGAGCGCATCGGTCACTCCCGGAAAAGGCTGCGATCGTTCCGTGAGGTGTTCGCTGTAATGCGCGATGAAGTCCGCAAACAATTCTTCGAGCCGCGATGCAGGACAGGGACGTCCTCCGGCCTCAAGTCCGCGAGCGATCATGGCCTTGGCGCCGCCGCCCACCAGATTTCGCGCTAAGTCGTAGGCCAGAGGCGACAATCCCTCCCGCGTTAGAATAACGTTGAGCGTCGCGACGAGATCGGGCGCAGTGTCGATTAAAGTGCCATCAAGGTCGAAGACGATCGTGGGGCCGGCCATCCTCGATCGCTATCCTTCGTTTGGTGGCGTTGCAAGTCTCGATTTGCTGGCCAAGATGGAAACGGCAAATTTCGGCTATTCACGCGAGGTGATCGAGGCTAGATAGACCTGACGTCGCCAAAGCCCGATGCTCGACCGTCTAGCCGGTACTCATGAACGCTGACGCCCAGAAACGCGCTGCTGCTGCAAAAGCTGTTGAATTTGTGCGACCGGGCATGCGGCTCGGGCTCGGGACTGGATCCACAGCGAAGCACTTCGTCGAGCTGGTCGGCGAACGCGTTCGCTCCGGTCTTGATATCGTTGCGGTGCCAACTTCGGATACGACTTTTGCCGATGCAAAACGCTGTGGGATCACGCTAACGACCTTGGATGAGGTGCCTGAGCTGGATCTCACGGTGGATGGCGCCGACGAAATTGGCCCCGACCTTTGCCTGATCAAGGGCGGCGGCGGCGCGCTCTTGCGAGAGAAGATCGTCGCGGCAGCCTCAACCCGCATGGTTGTGATCGCCGATCAAAGCAAGACCGTCGAAGTTCTTGGACGCTTTCCGCTACCTATTGAAGTGGATTCATTTGGCCTGGCGGCCACCCTGCGAGCACTCGAAAAGGCGATCGGATCAGTTCAGCGCCTCGGTCCGCTGACGCTCCGTCGGAGGAAGGACGGACATGCTTTTGTCACGGATGGCGGCCACTGGATTCTGGACGCCGCGCTAGGCAGGATTGACGACCCGGCTTCTTTGGCGCATGCGA
>Ga0164303_10000121_pt1 | contig 14230 bp, 13 predicted proteins | sample Whisoiple_207_MG_FD_109715 | JGI IMG/M metagenome (GOLD analysis project Ga0164303, IMG submission 109715) | Soil microbial communities amended with pyrogenic organic matter from upstate New York, USA - Whitman soil sample_207_MG | ecosystem: Environmental > Terrestrial > Soil > Agricultural...
ACGGAGCACATTCGAGTTTTTATTCGGAGCATGGTTCCCATCCTTAGTGTTTAATGCAGTATGAATTTGAAGGTTTAACGATATGTTAATCTATCTTGCAATCAATATAGTATTGCTACCATCCGGATTATGCAATCTGATAAAAAGATCAAGGAGAAATACAAAATAATAATCACTCAAAAAACTAAAGAATATGCTCTTAAGTTAGCAATATCTCCTAGTGATAATAGTAATTGTAGCTTGGAAAATTCTTTTCTCGCAAGGACAAATTCCGATTCTAGATTTGTTCATCTTGTTGCTGAATCTGACTATCTTGAAGATCTAAAATATGGTTGGGACTTTGCACTAAGACATTTCATTGAAGAATACAAGTCACTAAAACAACAACAAAATATCCAAACGAATAGGCCACGAATAACCTCAATCAATCCGACGTCATCGCAGGAAACAGTAGCAAAAGATCAGACTAGTAGCGATAGTATGAATATGGATATCCAAAGATATGATGGTGATGATTACTCTTATCCTATTAAACTAATACCACATATAAAATGCCATTACTGTGATCTACATTTTCATAATGAAAAAGAGCAAAAGGAGCATGAACTAGAGCTACATGTTTAATTAATTCACAATACATACATTGGTCTGCTGCAACTTCTCTGGTCCATAGTTAGATTATTTTTTTATAAATTAAGGGATGATGGATTAGGATGAATCATCCACTGCTAATAGCGGATCTAGATCTTGGATGATGATAATCTTCGTGACCTGTCATTGCGACCTGGGTAAATCTGATGAAACACTATTGTACTACAGCACGGATTAGGGTTTAGTCGCTTTACTAGACAAAGAAGGAGTCACCGGACTTCAACCAGAATGGCAAATGATTGATTGCAGAGTGCATAGACATATCTTAGTAGTGAGTTTTATTATGGAATACTGTTCATCTTTTACTCCACCTTAAAAGTTATAATACACTTCAGAGATTCTAGCTATTCGTAATTGTCTAAAGACTTTCCCGACTGGGAAACATTATACAAAATTCAAAAGGTAGAGACTATGCCATGGTATAATGAGATCCTTGATTCTGATTTAGAAGATGAATTAGCTCGCAGAAAAATTACTAATGGCAAATTTCTTGACCTTGGTACAGGTCCTGCGACACAAGCCACATGGCTTGCTAAAAGAGGTTTTAATGTTATAGGTTCTGACTTGTCTGAAACTGCAATTAAAAGAGCAAATAGCGTTTATGCCAATGAGAAAAACATTGATTTCGTAGTAGATGATATTCTAAATTCCAAACTCAAAGCCAATGAGTTTGACTATATCTTTGATCGAGGCTGTTTTCATGTTCTTTTGCCAGTAGATAGACAAAGATACATCACGAAAATAAAACAAATATTGAGAAATAATGGGATATTGTTCTTGAAATGCTTTAGTGACAAAGAACGTAGGCAGGAAGGCCCATACAAATTTTCACAAGATGAAATAATGGATTTATTTAATAAGCACTTTGAAATGGTCAATATAAAAGAAACAGTTTATCAAGGAACTTTAGATCCGTACCCAAAGGCATTATTTGTTGTGATGAAGTTCAAAAAATAATAATAAAGAAAAAATAGAAGTACAAGGCGAATGTTCACAGTTAAAGAGTTTTATTCTAAGAATGAAGTTATGTGGCGCAGATGTATTAACTGCTCTGAACCTACCTCAATGCACATTCTATCTATATATGGATAAAATTCACCAGATGACTTTTCTATTTCCTTTAACTTGTAAAGTAAAAAAACATAATTATCAGGACCACTAGTACATCATATTAAATGTATTCTGTTTCTTTGAATTAGAAAGTAGGAACTATGGTCGAAAAAGAGTTTGTTACAATGGACGAAGATACGATCATTATAGATGCCGTAAAAGTAATAAGAGATACGGTATATCTTCTGTATTCGTTACAAAATCAAGTACAAGAAAGGCCTTTTTATTTTATATGGGAATTTAGTAGAACAAAAGAACATTTTATACGACTTTATCAATGTGGAGAACTCGTTAAAAGCGCTTTATGTTTTATTTAGAGGTAGCCGCAAAACCTTGCGGCCTCTGGCTAAAATGCAGAGGCTAAGCAAAGGCGTATGTGCAGTTAACTACTGATCGGCTCTTTCAAGCGTGAATATATAATGACTGATATAGAAAATGAGAAAATCATACCACCATTAAAGTTAATGACCAGAAATGAGGTGATGAATGACTTGCTAAAGCTTCTAGATCTAGTCCAGAAACATGCTGATAAAGAAGGATATCAACATTGCCTGACCTACTAGAATCTGTCTTTGAGCACTAAAATAAGACTTTTGGCATGTGAAGTACGCTGGCTGGTACGAGTGCAATATAAGCACATTAAATGGTACTCAAATCGATATCTATAGATGGTAGGAATTAGTGGATGTAAACAAACAAATTGAATGTAATTGTAACACTATAAACCAAAGATCAATCCATTTGAATCGATACCTTAAATCATGGCATTATACGAATTTGTCTGCTATCTACAACATGTGTCTTTGTTATTACAATTGCAATTATATGGTTCTTGTAAACAAATCGGACAGATTATCGTACTACACCCAATACACGTATTATCTGCTTTATTGCAACCCCAATGCCTACAATCACTCATAGAACGCATATCTAGTACGATGAATACTATATTTATGACATTTGGTTGGATAGTCCTACAACAGGATTGTGTAACGGCGGTATAAGTCGAGGGTGCGCATGCCTAGACGATCAATTCAACTATTAAGTGGATTAAAACTATTGGAAACACCAGTGGATAATTATAGGAAATTGCAATGCGTGAATACTAATCATTATCTAATTAATATTAGAAAAATAAAGATAAATGAGATATTTTTTAAGAAAGCTTGTTAACAGACTATATTAATGATAGAATCAATCAAAATAGGTTACATTCTTTATTTTCAATATTTAAAAATGAAATACAATATAACATAAATATAATTACAAAGATATTCTAAGCGTGATAAAATATTATATAGATATAAATAATATGTAGATTACTCACAATAAGGAATTATTCTGTTTGACACTAGATGATCCTTTACATGTAAAAAACATTCTTTGTAACAAAACAACAATAACAACAACATCATCAAAACATTATCGTGAATCTGCATTAATGACGGCAGTCCATATCTTGATTAGTCTGACTAAAGGTAAAAGTCGTGAAGAGATCGCTAGAGATTTTGATGATAATTTGGAATTGGTACGTGTTTGGATAGATTATATGATTGCAATAAATTGGGTGTATAAAAACACAGCCAACGGCACTTGGGTGGCTTCAGATAATGGAAAAATGTGGATAGAAAAATATTATACGATGTGAAGTTAGCTGTTACCTTAGTAAATATAGTAGTCTGTACAAATGCATGGAATCATGTTGGCCTTATTGTTTTATGTATCATCATTATAACCTATTTTTAACACTTAATGCCAAGCGGAGGTATATTTGTAATTAATTATGATTCTAAAATTAACTGATATTACGCATAATTGCTCTTTATCATAGCCATTATTCATAGTATATGATAAATGCTACTGGTGTGCAACGTACTTTGATAAGACAAGGATACCAATTGACAATATCTGTCCATACTGCAAGACTTATGATATTGAATTAATAAGCCTCCAATTATGTTAAATGATTCACTTACTATTGATTATAATGAAAAGCATGAAGTAGATGCAGAATTTGATTCTAGGTTGGTAATACCAGTAAAGATTGACACTCTAATGTATATAGAGATTGAGCAGAGAAGATTTTACAACATGTGTCAATTATAGGAGCGCCCTCCGGTGTCACATTATATTGGCAAGATTACTCAATAGTGTGATAAAGCAATCCGTCCAGAAAAACGGGATTAATTAATGGCCAAGACTATGTATAAATTATAGTATAAATGACATTAGTAGTAACAATAATAGTTACTGCTAATTTATACTAAAACATTTCACGAGCTGTTGTATTATAGCAAAACCTGGTGAAAGTCAGTAATTGTGTCTGTACCTGCACCGCAACTAAACTGTTCACTTCCTGCACCTTCGGCAAGTATGTCCTATCCATCGCCTCCAGATAACTTTTTGGTCGTTGTCGGAATCTTCTTGAATCACGTTATTTCCTGCGTTGCCCTGAAGCTGATCATTTCGTGAGCTTCTGTTATACTGTTATTTCCATTACCACCGTTTACATTATCGTTTCCGTTGCATCAATTATCCTGTCATTTCCGCCCCGACCCTTAATAATATCTGAATATGATGCTTCTAGCCGAGCATCATTTCTACTTGTACCTGTAATCACTTTATTACTACCTCTGCTACTAACACACATACTATCAAGTGAGGGATATGGTGATTGAGTTGTCATTTGCCATGTAAATGGGGGCCGAAGGTCCTTAAAGTACTAAATTATCTATTGCTCTAAACCGCGCAGTAAGCTGTACTACAGCTAAATTACCGTAAGTTATAGGACTAGAACAGTTGAATATGGAAGTTATCTTGATTACATTGTAATTTAATAAGTGCACCAATTTATAACCTCACATAGATAGAAAACTAGGTTTATGTTGTTGGTCACTGCCGTAATCATGCCCACCATATCAAAAAGGAAATAGGAAAGTTAGGATAATAATGAATCTGGTGGCCAAATTATGTCCATAACTGCTCCCATTGAAGCACTAATAGTGATAACGCTGCCCTACTTTATAGCAGTCGCCGCAACGATCATTTATACGGATAAAGAAACCAGAAAAAGCAAAAGCAATTACGATGTCAATAACAGCAAAGGCATAATCAGCTATAACAATAATGACTAAATATTGCTGCGTAGATCTGGAAAGGTTGTCAAACATCAATTGTGACCTACAGACCGATATAACACCAGTATAAAAATAGATGCGGTCGGTTGACTCTTTAGATCAAGCTTGCTTCTACGAACGTCATGAATACGAGATTTGCTAAATAATATTCAAAGATGAGCTTAATAAAATAATAGTATATAATGTTTGGTGTGATTCGCTTGGCCAGATATCGAAAAAAAGAATGATTAGTAGGGAGTTCCATTTAGACTGACTGATATATACCAACCGGTACTATTATAGAATGAATATAGTGTTTAACATGTCAGAGAGCTATAAAGAGCAGGGAAGAGTACAATTGATATTACGTCCATATTGGAACATATATAGTCTGTCAAGACAAACTTATTTTGTTAATTTAAACGAATCAATCATTTTTTGTACGGTTGGAAGGTAATGCAAATAATTTGATGTATTGGCATGATAGCTAATGATGTACGCTCTGTCATCTTTTATCATTAGAACTTCCATTGCTTTACCCATGGTGGCATCTTCCTGTCCTTCTCTATATGTATATACGATTTTCTGTGCAAAACTATTCTCTGCCAGAGTAATTTCATGTGATTCTGGTTTAATAAATTTAAAATCTGATAATTTAGTAGATAGAGTGGTTAGACGTGAAAGAACAAAACCATGTAACGAAATTGAATCAGAAGTTGGTTTATCAAAAAGTCTGAAAAAATCTTTAATATTATTGTGGTGCATGTTATGAAGTGATATTATAAAACTTGGGTATTTAGCAAAATGATCTTTCATCGGTGGGATGAATTTAACAACTTGTCTCTCTGAAGAATCTTGATCTTCATCTTCTTCCATCTTTTCCCAATTAAATGGATATTGTATAATAATTCCAAAAGCAGAATTCTTGTATGTCGCGAAATTTTCAGAATTATTTTCACCTGTCCTATCTCCTGGGGATGTATCTGTATTGTCTGCTCTTTTCTTTGTCTGTGCAAGAGCCTGTTGTTGTAGAATACTGTACTGAATAATATGACTTGAAATAGACAATACCAGTAAAGAAAGTAGAACTAAACTAATTTTTGGGGATAAAAAGTTAGAATGCAAGGCGACTTTTTCTTTACTACGTGTAGAAATAATAATGTATCTTCTAGAGATCGTTAATATAATATATTGCTGAACAAAGTTAACTCGACTATATAGCGATAGATAGCTAAAATAATTGATAGGAATGGATGACTTTCTTGTTTACATTGTAGATTGTTGAATGGCAAATCCCGAAATAAGTTAAGGTGATGAAATATTTATTACTGTTGTGGAGTTTTATGGATAATTTAAAAATTTATAAACTTGCATAATTTAAATGTGTAAATCATGAATAAAGCTAATATAACAAAAAAGAGATTTATAAATCGTCTATAACAAGTTGAATATATTTGTAAATGTACACCTATTTAATGACGAAATGGAACCAGTATAAAGTAAATTTACTATATAATTTTAGTAATGACCAATATATCTGAAATATTATGTATAGGCAATGAATTGCTTTCAGGGACAGTTGTAAACACCAATGCTCAATGGATTTCAAAAAGAATTACAAAAATCGGAGGATTGATAAAAAGAGTGACCGTCGTTAGAGACGATATTAATGAAATAGCTTCCATAGTAAAGGAAATATTAGCGAGAAAACCCAATTGGTTAATCATTTCTGGAGGGCTCGGCCCCACGTACGATGATAAAACACTAGAAGGTGTTGCCATGGCCCTTGGTACTGATCTCGTATTAGATGATGATGCAATAGAAATGCTAAAGCGAAGTTATACACGATATTCATCTAGTCTCAAATTAAATGAGGTCAGACTAAAAATGGCAAGAATTCCCAGGGGATCAATTCCAATCCAAAATCCTGTTGGTAGTGCCCCATCAATATTAATAGATACTAGTAAATTTGATAATAATATTAATTCCACAGATCAAGGTATACATACAAAGATCATCTGTCTTCCTGGAGTACCGAATGAATTAGAAGCAATTTTTCGAGATAACATTCTTCCACAAATGATAACGATGATCGGGGATTTTCATATTATTGAAACAAATCATGAAATTGCGGGTATTAGTGAGGCTATGATTGCACCCATTCTACTGAAATTGGTGCAATCATTTTCTGATGATTCAATTTATCTGAAAACTCATCCGCGTGGGTTTACTAAAGATAACATACCAAAGTTGAGAATTCAAATTGTCGCTAAAGGAAAGGATAAATCAGCTGTACAATTAACATATAATTACATTTATGACACCTTAATTAAGGAAATATATATATTGAATGGAGAGGTGTCACTAACATAATTGTTCGCTCAGTGAACTCTTTTTGGCTAAAAGCCATTATTGAGAATCGATGTACGAATGTCAAGGAAGGATTGTATTCTACTAGCCCCAATTGGCTAAAGCTATAGTTCAATCTAAATAGTGATTGTTGTAGGTAATACCATCTATAGTTTTGATTCACAAATTGCAAATAGTGTAAATTTACATACTCGATTAATTGTACTGATATCAAGTGGATGACTGAACGGAGTAGTAATATTTAATATCAAATATGTCTTCATATTTTTCTTTTATATAATAAAAATTCCTCACATTGATTTATTCCTATATGTTTCATAACCGAATGAACAAAAGGAACTTTTGGACTAAATATTTGTAATCTTTCGTGTTCTTTAATCTTTAGATAGTCCAAATTTATGGCATATATAACCAAATGCTTCAATACAGACGGCTGATTAGCATTGGTATCCAAATAAAGTATTTGAAATTGTTCCCCATAATATTTGTTAACAACCACTACGCCAATAATAGTAGAATCTACATTTTCTGCTACAAGCACAATTTTGTTCGCGATGAGATGATGCAAGGTTGTAAAATCTAAAGGATACCACCTCCACATATCGACATAGCTTTCACCGGACAACTTGAAGATTTCAGATGATTTGAGATATTTGAATATACTATTACTATCTTCTAAATGTGCAGTTCTAATTTTAGTACCATTAGTACTTAGGGAATTATGAGTTTTATGTCCAATAAAATAATTCCATTTCGATACCTTAACAAAACCATTACTTTGCATCAGTAATTGTGACCGGACATTATTTGCTGACACTATTGCAGCCGACTCTTCAGTGCCCTGCTCTACCATACTCTAACATTTTTTTGATTAATTCTGTTGCTACATGTCTGCGTCTATAATCTGATCTTATTCTGATACCTTCTAACCATATCATCTTTCTATTTGGACATAGGTGGACATGAGAGACTGCCACTATTGTAGAGGATTTTCTTCCAGTGTTAAGTTGTTTAATATATTCCTCAGATTTGTACTCCGCTATTATTAATTGCCCATTTGGATCAGAATACCAACTATCCCATACGTGGTGTATATAATCACCCCAATCAAATGTATTAACACAAAATTTTAAAACTTCATCTTTATCATTTTGTTGAGCTCGCCGTATTTTTAACAATATATCATAATCCTTTTACTGTGTATATATTATAATACAACCATATACATAATAATTATAATAATAATAATAAATATAAAGTTAATTACGAAATATGTTGATGAAATAACTGCAACCACCATGCAACTTAAGTTGGAAGTAAGGCATACGAACAGGCATTAGAATTCTATACTACTATGTGACAGTAACTCATAACCAATTCACATATCTTAGGCCCAACACAGTGCCTAAATTCGTGTTACATTTATATTATTTGTTTTATTGTTCCAGTATATCCACAAATATAGTACACATAATAATTACAACAAGTATTTTAACTAGTTAAATTACCTCAATTAAAATTTTATTTCTAACGTGTAACAATACCAATTTGTACATAACCCCACCTTTAATTCTAATAAATTAAATACTTATCAAGACATAAAACTTGTTAGTATTCCAAGTCTCACTGGTAGGTCTAACATAATAACTTTATTTGCTAGATAATATTTAATTTCTCCATATGGATGAAACAGACATTAAAATACTACATCAAATATTGTCTGATGGAAGATCGTCATATAGAAAAATCGCAGAACAGATTGGTGTGTCGCCACCAACCGTTCTTAATAGAATACAAAAATTAGAAACCAATCATGTCATAAAATCATATTCAGCAATATTAGATCACGAAAAATTGGGCTATGATCTAACCGCAATAATTGAGGTTACTGCGGTAAAGGGTAAAATAACTGAAGTGGAAAAACATATATCAAAATTTCCAAATGTTTGCGCAGTTTATGATATTACTGGATTAACAGATATGTTAATAGTAGCTAAGTTTAGAAACCGTAGGGAGCTGAGCGATTTTGTAAAGAGGGATCTGGCATTACCATTTGTTGAAAGAACTAATAGTCATATGGTATTAGTAACTGTGAAAGAGGATTTTCGATTTTTTTAGTCCATATAGAAGTCTTGGAAATAGAGATCACACTTTTAGTGATAAAATTGGTTCCCCAATCTTGTGAATAAGCTAGCATCAACTTGAAAAGATAAGTACTTATTTATCTACACTGGGTTAACAGATATAAGGCTTTTTCTTTGATGGCTATCTAAACGTTTAATTTTAAAAAAGATGAGCTTTATTTATTATGCTATTGTAGTATAACTATGTTTGAAAATATTGGTCTAACAATGTATATGGCTGCGGGATTCATTGTCACATACTTCTCATTGGAAATTGCCTGGCACATTACGGCTTGTAGAATTCATGACAAAACAATAAAGCCGCATATGTTTAAGCAAGTCAGAACAGTACTCGTAAAGAGATCTAACCTCCAATAATGTATACGAATGATATAACTAGAGTTTATCAATATTAAATAAATAGTAATTAGATATTAACAAAAATAGAAATCAAATCTCAATATGAGCATTTGAAGTAAAGCGGAGATATGTTGGGATGTGGTACTTTCATCACTTCAGACTAGATAGTAGCTCTTTAAACGGCAGCGTATTTCGTATATCAGATTTTTTGGCCCAGCCACGCCTTGCTTGACCTATACCAAATTTTAAAAAAGCAAAATGAATTGGATGATGTGCATCTGAATCAATTACAAGATTGATCCCTTTTTGTACTGCCATTCTCACATATTCATCTTTTAGATCAAGACGATCATAATGCGCATCAATCTCAAGTAATGTATTCGTATCCTTTGCTTTATCTAATAATTTCTCAATATTAACAGGATATCCTTCTCTTTTGTTAATGCGTCTACCAGTGGGATGAAATATAATATCAATACTAGGATTCTCCAGTGCTTGTAGCAGCCTATCTGTTTGCACTTCGATTGGAAGTAAAAAATTAGAATGAATTGCTGCCCCTACAATATCCAATTTATCCAATACATTATTTGGGATATCAAGGGATCCATCTTTCATTATATTTACTTCGGCTGCAGACAAAATTTTGAAATTCTTACCCACTGTCACTGTTGTTGTGATTTCTTTTCCATCATGAATATGTCGTGGCTCCAGTTTACGTCGAAGTGGAGATCGTTTTGTGTCATATTGTCCCTGTTTTATTCTATCGTTTAGCTCTGCAATTTTGTTTGCCTGATCTAGTAATTGTGTTTCATCAAGCCCGTTTGTTAATTTCAAACTTTTCGTATGATCTGTTATTGCTATATATTCGAGTCCAAAGTTCTCCTTGGCTACTAATGCCATATCTTCTATTGACATTGTACCATCTGTACTGTTACTATGAACTTGCAGATCACCTCTCAGATCATTATATCGAATTAAATGCGGAAGTCCTTTTCCACCATTTTTTGCCAGCTCAATTTCTCCAGTATTTTCTCTAATTTCTGGAGGAATCCATTCTAAATCTAACGCGTGATAGACACCCTCTTCGGTTGAGCCTGCGATCTTATTCTGATTTTTGTCAAAAATTCCCCATTCGTTTAAATGAAGGCCTTTTGCGAGTGCTACCTTACGCATGGCTACATCATGTTCTTTGCTGCCAGTAAAATATTGTAAAGCTGAGCCAAAGCTTTCTTCAGGGATAACTAGAAGATCAGCATCAATTCCATTATTTAGCCGTACAAAACTTTTACTTGCCCCCTTGCCAAGGATTTCGCCTATTTCTGGCAGTGAAATGAAATAATCCATTATCTTTTTAGCTTCGTTCGAAGCTACTACAAAGTCAATATCGCCTATTGTTTCTTTCATTCTTCTAAAAGAGCCTGCGGCAACCACGCATTTTACTCCTTTAAAGTTTAGTAGTTGTGTCTCGATTTGTTTTACTAGAGGATAAACTTCACCTAAAAGATATTGATCTCTTCCTTTCCTGAATTGTTGAATTTTCTTTAGAATAATTTCTTCCTTTCGTTCAGAAAACCCTCGAATATTACGTAGCTTTCCTTTTGATGCAGCTTTTTCTAAATCTGATAAATCCTTAACACCTAAGTTGTCATAAATGATTTTAATTGTCTTAGGACCTATGCCTTCCAAACCATAAAATTCATCAACATTTATGGAGGTTTTGGATTTTAATTCTTCCAAGTATTGTATCTTACCTGTTTTCAGATATTCTTCAATTTTTGAGGCAATTGCTTTTCCTATGGATGGAATTTGCATTAAGCCCTTCAATCCGTGGTTTTTGTATATCTCTTCAATATTTGATGATAAATTCGCAATTACATCTGATGCGGCTTTATAAGATCTTACTTTAAAGATTACGTTAGGACTTTCTTCCTCTTCCATTTCCAGCATAAAGCCAATTTCGCGCAAAACCTTTGTAATGTCAGCATTCTTGATCTTTATACTCCCTTCACCACAATGTCCGTATTTCAATCAATCAAGCCCGATACTTTTCTGTTTTGAATTATTTTACTACTGAACTTGCCTTAATTTTGAATTTGGAAGAATTGATACTCATATTGCAGTTTATGCTTTTAATAGACAAGTCCTGTTAATTGCCACAGCCCCATCTCATTGGACTACAACAATCTTATTGTTAATGTGTGAGTGCTTGAAAATACTAAAAGCCAGTTTCTAAGAAGGATATACTACAGAAATTTGTTTAGGCAATAGTTTTGTCTACTCACTGTTGCTCACTCTTTTAATATAACTTTATTACATTGAAAAGCTCTTGGTGTGTATTCTTCTATAAATCTAGTAACGCATCGTTACATATAACATATTGAGAGTACTCACCAAGCACGCTTATTATACAAGAATATTCAATAATATAATCAAATCTTGTGTAACAAACAATAACCTAATTGTATTTACCCACTTATTATTATCGTTACTCTTGTGACACCAAGCATAACTGGAAGAGTGAAATCCTCATTTTAGAGTAGACTCTATTTAAGGTGAAAGCGGGATTAGACACTATCTTGGGAGGAATCTACTAACAACTATTGGCGGTCTTACGATCTAGTAACTAACATATGATTTGAAATCTTCAATTGATTTGGTGGTTAAGTCTGATTATTTCAACTCGTTTGGTCAATGTCTTAACGGATCGTCAACGACCGTCCAATAGTATTATCTATCCTATTGAACAATTATTCTTCCAAATACTATCAAGAATTTAGTTATTACTATTCTGGGAGAGTCATTAGGAGATCCAGCATAGCTTGGCAGCAATATTAGTAATATAAGATATTTCACTACAGCTATGAACACATCCTTAGTGCACACAATTAACGTTTCGAGCTAAGCAATATTAGTCCATTGACATATCCATCAAATTTATATTCTCGTAAGAGGGAATTGAGAATTCGAATAAATACTAGTGGAATATGACTATATCAGGAGAACGGAATGAATCTCGTTATATTCAACCAGATCAAAACAAATGATCCCTGTCTTGGTTATCGTTACTGCACTCCTGATCTCTTCTATTAGCGTACTAACGCCACACGCACTTGCTCAGACATCTCCGCATGCAGTATCGACTAATATGACTTCTGGAAACACAACTAGTACTGATAGTAACAACACAAATGCATCAATGACAGCTACTGCAGAGCTAGACAACAAAAAGACATTTTATGTATTTTCAGAAGAAATGGAAGGTGTCAATGAAACAAAACTTGGTATTCCCGGAGATGTATATTCTCCTTCTGTTTTGGCGGTAAATGAGGGTGATACTGTAACTATGCACTTTTATAATCTTGATCCAAGCGATAGGCACACCTTCACGATGGCAGCGCCATACAACATAAATAGGGATGTTGGACCATTAGAAAATGCGACTATCACATTTGAGGCAAGCGATCCTGGGGTGTATAGGTTCCATTGTACCTACCATCAACCTACAATGTCAGGACAAGTAATTGTTCTTCCGCCTCCTACTATAGAGAAATCTACTCCAGCAAACCGTGTCTTATTAAAATAATTAATCCCAAGAGATAGTGATACCTCTCATTGCTTCTAACTAATTCCAAACACCGTAGATTTCAATTAGTAGTACAATTCTTATGTATCATCACTCTTTTGCTTCGCACGAAAAGACTAGACCTATTAACTAATCACAAAAGGCTTTCACCGTATAGTTAGGACAGTATTTGGGATTATGCCAATATTACTGTAATGTGAACAAGATGTCTTCACTAGATTCTCATATGATAATTCCCAATTTCATTATAACCCTCTTTAAACGTCTACTCCTTTTTATTTTCTCATTTACGATATAGTTCTGATGTCATTACTACGTTATAGGTATAAATTAGATTAGTTGCTACTTGTCTTCTCTAGCCTCATTTTTATACTTGTTCCATTTATCCGATTGAATATGTATTTTGTAATGATTGTCGTAAGATAACCAGCAACTGATATAATAACGATTGTTCCTCCAGGAGCTAAGTTCATAATGTATGAAATAACTATTCCTGCGATCACAGACAAAACTGCTATAATAATGGATATCAATGCTGTTTTCTTAAATCCCTTTCCAAACATCACTGCAGTAATATTAGGAATCACTATTAGTGATGAAATAAGCAAAACTCCAACTAACCTTAATGAAGTTATTACTGTAACACTAGCAAGTACTATGAAAAGGTAATTTAGCTTTGTTACATCTATACCACTAACATTAGCCTGCTCTTCATCAAAAGCAATGTACATAAGCTTTCGATAAATCTTATACATAATTACAAGTACTATTGCAGTTATGATCAAAATCATAGTTTGATCTTGTGAGCTAATTAATAAGATACTTCCAAATAAGAAGCTGTATAGATCAAGCGAAAAGCCACCAGCCAATCCTATCAATACTACACCTATTGCAAGACCAGATGACAGCAATACAGC
>Ga0164303_10000122_pt1 | contig 14220 bp, 16 predicted proteins | sample Whisoiple_207_MG_FD_109715 | JGI IMG/M metagenome (GOLD analysis project Ga0164303, IMG submission 109715) | Soil microbial communities amended with pyrogenic organic matter from upstate New York, USA - Whitman soil sample_207_MG | ecosystem: Environmental > Terrestrial > Soil > Agricultural...
ACAAACAGTCAACAGAGCATTAGACGAGACCAGAGACAACATTAGAAGGTCTACTGATGAAGCAAGAAGAGAGATTCCTCGTTATACACAGGCAGTCAATGAATACCAAGAGCAAACTATTCAGGCTAGCAGAGAAATAGCGGATAATTACATAGACTCACAAAAGCAGATTATCAATTCACTACAGTCAGCATGGGTTCCATTTGCAGAGAATACATACGGAGTATTTTGGAATTATTGGGTGTCACCAAGAAGAACAACTGCGCTATATGCACGTGCAGTTAGCAGCGTTGCAGATAATACAATCGCTGTAACAAGGCTGGTAAATAATACAGTATTTGCAAATATGGAAGCGTTCAGAACGCTTATTCAGCATGAAAGAGATAACGCAAAAGAATTTTCCAGGATAAACGTTAACACTGCAAAAACATTTGAACAGACCGCAAGAAATACTGTAAGTAATTTCTCTTCATAGATGCAAGGCAAAGACTAGGACGTCTTACCTCTGCTGTTCATTTTTATCTTCCATCCCTGAAAGGTTACTTGCAGTATATGTTGTTGTTCTTGTAGAGTTGCAGAAGCTATCTATTCTGATTCACTAACAGAAAAATTTGCTCAATATTGTTTAAGGGATATATAATCCCCGCGGATCTATTCACCTAGCAAATACAATCATACCATTATATACATCTACAAACAGATTAAACCGATTTTTAACACGTTTTAGTTTACAGTTGTCTTTTTGATGTGGAAAATAGTAGAATGTATAGATTTACTTATAATTGCACACCTTGCAGAAATTAAGCCAGGATAGAAAGTATTGGATATAGCAACAGGAATTGGAGAACCGGCTGTTACAGCAGCGGCGGTGGTTGGTGATAGTACTACTACTACTACTACTACTAACGGCGACAGTCATGTCTTGGCTATAGATATTTCACTGCAAATGTTGGCAATTGCAAAGAAAAGATCTATGTTTTTAGGATGCAAAGCCTTATCTTTTGGTAATGGCCAAATATCACAGCAGAGGGTAGTAGTATCGATGCCGAATTATGATCCACATAACCTTATCCACACTAATACAAATAATAACATCACATATCTCTACTAAAATTCCTAATGCTTACATTTTATATTGTTCTTATTGTCATTAATGATACAGTTACGTGGAAGTTGACATAATATACACAAAAAACAAAAAATAGGAGGAATTATGGATTTGGAAACTAAAAAACGAAACAAGCATCTTATCGTCTGTCTGACAGGTATGCCCGGTGCAGGTAAATCCACTGTTGCAGATTCACTCAAGAAAAAAGGATTTTTAGTGATAACAATGGGTGACATCGTAAGAGAAGAGGCTAGACAACAAAATTTAGAGCCGACTGACGCTAATTTAGGCAATTTAATGTTAAAATTGCGTAAGGATTTGGGTCCAGGAGCAATTTCCCATTTGATTCTAAGAAAAATTGAAAGAGAGATAGTTAGTGGTGGTAATATAGTTATTGACGGTATCCGTAGCCTTGCCGAAGTTGAAGTATTAAAGACTATAGGGCACGTTAAAATACTTGCAATTCATGCATCAACAATTACACGGTTTTGGCATTTGAAAGAAAGAGCCAGAACTGACGATCCATTAGTCAGAGACCATTTTATAACACGTGATAAACGTGAATTGACAGTAGGCATTAGTGAAGCAATCGCTTTGGCAGATGAAACATTGTCTAATAATGAGATAACGATTGAAGAGTTAAAGGAAAAAGCTTTTACAATAATTCAAAAATGGATTACTGAAATTAAATGATGATTATAATAATGGTATGTATAAAGTATAAAGTAGAAGAAACTAATGAGAAAATTTCCTTTGACATCCCAAATCGAATTGAAGGTCGAGGCTCCTGTTAATCCTTCTGAATATTCTGAAAAGGTAATTGCCGCTATTACCAATGTTATTGACAAATGTTCCCCGGAATTCAGATATAATAGCAGGGTTGTTGCAAGATCTGTTGGAGCCGATTCCCTGAATACCATTTATCAGCAAATTAGATCTAGATCTGCAATGGGAGTATTGAGGAGGATGTTAACATATAATAGAATAACAAATACTACGTGGTTCTTCTTGAATAAGCAGGCAGCAGCTGCTGGAATTGTAGTAATAATTGAAGATGAAAGCGAATCTCCGTTAGGTCCAATAAGGATCACTATGGTTTGTGATGAACTGGATGTGCTTATTGACTGGCTAGCTCCAATATAATAGAATAGCAATTTTGAAATTAAGGATACACAAACTTTAGACTGGCGAAAACAGCACTTGTTGTAACCTCAGCAGCAACGTCCATAATAGTAATCATCTTTTTATGAGAGGTCCCCAGCTAATGCATTTAGCTAATCATTATCAATCTTAAAAAGGTGATTAATGATCATTTTAGACTACTGTATATTGAAAAATCAGCTAGTTGGATATACTTAACATACAACTTTGTTTGCTTTATTTTACTATAATTAAGCGCCCAACCAAGAAAATAGTATGACGATATATACTTCGATAGAATTTACTAACATGATATATAATGTTTAGAAAATATTACTACTTAGTTATTCAATTGTGACATTGTAATTTAACGTCATTTTACAAACCTATCTTGCAATGACGAATTTTAGCAGTAGCTGGGTAAATGAAAGAAGACTAAATACTTCAGAGAAGATAAAGGAAAACCTGAGAACACAACAACCGCTCAAACCCCGGATTGAATTTGCAAAAAATAAAATCCAGACACAAAATCATAAACTAAACAATATTTTAGAGAATTTAAGAGGAAAGGAAAAGACACTTTTTAACCAAGTTGTATTAAATTTGCAAAAACATGATGCACAGCAAGTTAAGATGATGTCGAATGAATTAGCACAGATCAAGAGGACAACCAAGATGATTTCACAGGTAAAGATGTCCGTAGAACAGATACAGCTTAGATTGGAATCAACAATAGATATTGGCGACGTAATGACTTCCATAGGCCCAGCAGTGGGAGCATTGACAAGAGTAAGATCTGGCATGTCAGGTGTTATGTCAGAAGTAGACACAGAATTGGTAGAAGTTGATAGAGCTTTCAGTGACATTATAATGAACGTAGGAAGCATAGATAATAATGCCTCGTTTACATTTGATGCTGGCGGAGAAGATGTGGATCGGATTTTGGTTGAGGCAAGTGCAGTTGCAGAACAGAGAATGAACGAAAACTTTCCCGATGTTCCAGTTGAATCATCATTCAGCAACGGTTCAAGATCACCTATGGGCGAACATTCACAATAACATGTTTCTAATAGCTAATCTATAACTTTTTTAGTTGTTATAGTAGATCTGTCAATCGAGTGCATGTATACGGAGTATAATTTAATGACTAATACATACTATAAGTCCATAGTTGGCATGATGGACCTTGGAAACCCAAGGATTTTTGTTACCTATGGAAAAGATAGATTTGGTCCATCAGGATATATTTGTTAATAATTATATATAAAGAATACGCTAAATCGACTCGGTAGAGACCATCCTATATGTGTTGTCTTGCCTAATACTAAAAAATCAGCTAACCTATGATCAGTTTGAATACTGTCTGCTTCATTTTCATACGCGTTATTACCCTTTTTAATATATCAAAAATATAGCCCACATCGAGGGTCTTTCTTTTTGATTTTGCTTTAATTCATATCTGAATGATATCGTTCTACTCAGCAAATCCGTTCTTTTGCCAGATCGCTAATTCCACTAATGTTCTTGATAATCTGGGTCTATGGCATAAAAGCACATTCCATCTGATTCTTCATTCGTTAGGTGACTTATATTATCAAAGTATGTCAAGTAGTTTCTTGAAATAATAAGACGTGGCCTCTTTTGATCATCAGGTCTGCTAATGCGTGTATAGATGTTACGGGGATCAAAGAGATATTTTATTGTTGCAGGAAGGATTAATTTTGCTGAGTCATGAGGCCCAGAGACTGTTATAAGCATCAAAATTTAGGATTTGTATCAAACTATAAAGATATAATATACTTTGGGAAGTAACTTTTGGCTGTCCTAACTTTTTGTCATTATTACCATTAGTTTCAGATATATTAAATGAGGGAATTAAATTGTTAAATATTGTGTGTCATTATCTTCTTATATAAAATACTATAATTTCTAGCGCTTACCGAAATATACTGGTAAGCTTCTTCTGCATTGAAAGGTTAAATTAACCTCTTCAATAAAGCTCAGACACGATTCAGGTCTTGAAATTGAGTGAATTAATAGAAGAAGAGGATCTGGGACAATGGAGAAGGACACATTATTCATATGAAATCGACACATCACTTAGTGGCAGAGAAGTAATAATTATGGGCTGGGTTTCTACAATTCGTGATCATGGCAATATGCAATTTATCATGATAAGAGACAGATATAGTGACATACAGGTAATCGCAAAGAAAAGTGAATGCACTGGACAGTTATTTGAACAAATACGACAGATAAGAGAACATAGCACACTAGCAGTTCGAGGAAAAGTTAGATCTCAGGAGAAAGCACCAAACGGCGTGGAAGTCATCCCTTTAGAATTGAAAGTATTTTCCATAGCCAGGAAAGCAGCCCCATTTTTAGTTCAAAGTAAAACATTATCTGTTGGTATTGATACGAGATTGAATTTGAGGGCAATAGACCTTCGTAGAAATGTGCTGCAGAGCGTTTTTCATATTCGCCATACTACTTTGAACGCAATCAGGGAATTTCTTGTAAGACAAGGATTCATTGAGATAAATACTCCCAAAATGATCGCTACTGCAACAGAAGGTGGTGCGACATTATTTCCAATATTTTATTACGATAGAGAAGCATTTTTGGCTCAAAGCCCCCAATTGTATAAAGAACAATTGACCATGGCATTTGAAAACGTATTTGAAATAGGTCCAATTTTTAGGGCAGAACCATCGCGTACTAACAGACATCTTTCAGAGGCAATATCTATTGATGTTGAGCAGGCCTTTATAGACTATAATGACATAATGTCATTGCTTGAGAGAATGATCTTCCATATTGTCAATTCAATTAAAGAAAAGAACACAAATGACCTTGATTATCTTGATCTTGAATTGCCAACCATCAAATTACCATTTCCAAAATATTCTTATTCTGATTTAATAAATAAGTTACAAGCACTAGGGGAGAGAATTAAATGGGGAGATGACCTTTCACCCCAAATAATAAAAAACCTGCCAGATAATATAATGCATGGATTCTATTTTATCACTGACTGGCCTACCAGTGTAAAACCTTTTTACGTAAAACCAAAACCTGCGGGATCTGAGAGTATCTGTGAATCATTTGATCTAATGTACAGTTCTCTTGAAATATCGTCTGGTAGTACAAGAATAAACAGAAAGGATGATTTATTAGAAAGAATGAGAAAACAAGGATTGAATACCCACGCATTCGATTATCATCTCAGAGTATTTGATTATGGAGTTCCACCACATGCCGGTTTTGGCGTTGGTTTGGAGCGTCTACTTATGGCCATTACGACTATCGAAAACATACGTGATGTAACTCTGTATCCAAGGGATATAGATAGATTAACTCCATAAGAAGAAAAAATAGATGCAGATTAAGAGAAGGAGTAAAATTATCATGGTATCTAAGGATGAAATAAAACATCTCGGTTGGCTTTCAAGGTTAGAATTAACAGACGAAGAGATTGTAAGATATACGTTCCAGATTAAAGAGGTAATGAAATATCTTAATAAGCTAGATAGCATATCCTTGTCTGAAGTTGAACCGATTCATTTAAAGAAAAAGATTTCTGAATTAAGAAAAGACGATGTTAAACCTTTTGAAGGAGATGCGCTTGAAGGTGCCAAAAATAAAAAAGATGGTTTTATAAGGGGTCCGCGGATGGTTTAAGTTGGTAAACTAAACTATGAAGAAGAAATGACGATGCATTTGAAGTGAGTAACAGACATGGTAAAAATATTAGGACATTCACAACTGCCAGTCCAGACTGGCATAGAACATTATAACTCATGTTCCGAACTTCCTCCTTTTGGTGAAATACTATCGATGGCTAAAAAAGTAGAAATGTCGGCAATAACTTTCACTATAGATACAGTAGCCATATTCGGTTTCTTGATATTGAATCCAAACTCACATTATATAGAAATTTATAGTAAGGGCCTTTATTCTGCTGCAGATATTGATTGCCATGATAGAATAACTATCAAAATGTATAACTCCTTTAAATCATGCAGCATGACATATAAACAAAGGTATCTCTGATAACGCATGGCTAAAAATCGAGTATAGTTACCAGGGGTTCATATCAAATCGCCGTCTTGTATTAGAATGACATTTGATATATTAAAAATATAAAGATATTTTGTTATTAATTGACATAATTGACATAATTTGTGAAAGTCCAATTATAAGCACACTATTTACAAACTTTTTAACTCTTCTTGGGATCGTCTTGAACATATCATGGAGATCTGATTCCGACCCTACTGTGTGAAATATAGAAGCAGATTATTAAGTGTCAGATCGGAATCAGGCGGCACCATTATATAGTCCATATTGCGAGGAGAATAGAAATAAACTTTTCAGATGTTCTTTTTTGTTTAATCACTCATTATTAGCTAATATACACTAGTTACTATTTTTTATTCTGCATGAAAGTGTACTTACATATGTATGCAGAGTATCTTCTGATTATAGAATTTCATAATAGTATTGTATTTCCTTTACTTAAGTCTCCAACTTGTTTAATTTTATCTTCGTGTGTCAAATGACGTATGGCATATCTCATCTTTGGCTTGCTCGTATCATTCATCTCCTTTTCAAGATCCTTCGTAGCGGCTCTGCCGCCATAATCGTGTTTTATAAGCACGTAAACCGATTCAATCAGCTTTTCCTTAGCGATTGTACCCCGTTGAAGATCAGCAAGCTGCATGCAGATTTTAGCAGAAGATTTTGACTAAAAAAATGTAGTAGTTTGCACCATTTACTATCATACAGAAAAACTCTAATTGATAATGCAGCTTCTGGTACAAAGATGTTAATATTTACTTAGAGCCGAAAAAAGAGTTTACTTTGAGAAGCCTTCGAAGTGAGAATTGCCATTACGTCTTTCAATGCCATGTATTCCAACAACTCCTGAGTAGATTTGTCTCCACCTGCTGTAACAGTTCCACCATTTTCACCTGTACATTTTCCATCCGCATACTTTAATATGTCAAAACTAGTAGTATTTGTACTACCTTTCTTAGACTGATTCTAGGACAAATTCATAGCATAATAGGTTCAGAAAACTATAAGATGCGAAAGGAAATCAGAGAATTACCTCGCACTTGTGTGTTTAGCTTGCTGTATTATTGTATACAGGAGGATAATTTTAGGATAGGCACAATCAAATTTTTCTTTTCTGTTACAACTGTGTTTCGGCTTCTTTAACTATTTTTTCTTATTCTTGTTGAGATCTTCACTGCCTGACATTTCATCGTGACTTTTCTGATGACATTATAACTATTGGCTTTAGCAAATAAAGATAGTCGTATTGTGCCCTTGCTCGTAGATCACTATGCACCATCATTTTTTTGCTGTCTTAGCTACGAAAATTTGCTCTTTTCATCTTCGAACCACATTTGGGACAAGCAATTTGATTATATTTTATTCCTCAGTCGATACAGGAATAGCTTAAAGGGAGTCGGAGGAATTTCTACCGCTAGCCAGTACTGTATTCATTCTTTCAATCACTCTTTTTCTCAAATAGAAATTCATTAAAATGAAGCTGCTATGGCTAGAAAAAGGAAGAGGAGTATAGAATAAGATTGCGAAGATGAGGCCAGGTGAAAGACCAACCATAACAAAGGTCCAGAAAGACACTGTCCGTTGGTATTCAGTGATTACTATACAACTATCACTTATTCTTATTTAAAAATACCATATAATTCAAAATATTACGAAACAGAATGAGATTCAATAAATATATAAAATAATATAATGACTACTAAATTATATGGGATTACTAACATGGATTATCTTAACAGTAGTAGTTCTATCTATAATTGGACAGGGGTGGAATGTATTTGTTTCAAGCGTTTTTAGAGGTATAGACAAAGTACTAAATGGCATTAGTCCAATAGCTAGAGATTTAGGTAATGAAGCGAAACAATATGCAGATAACATCACCAGCAGTATTCAACAAAAGGCTGCATTATAAGAGCCGTCATAGAAGAAAATCAATTCATAACATTTCCAGGACATAATTTCTTCCACCTCAACAATGCTAGTGAATAAATAAATATCAGCTTTGGGAAGCAGTTGACATAGTAAGCATTGCCTTTGCTATTGCATTGTGGTTGGTTGACCAACTAACATATAGAGTTGACCCATTCGCCAGTATAATCTATGATGTGCAGAGGAACAAAACCCATTGTGATTGAAGAAAAAACTACTACTATTTCTCGAATAAAACCCAAGACTGTATACGAGTGCAGAGAATACCCCGAGGTTGACTAAGTAACCAATCCTCAGGTAACTAATTCCTCCTACATTTTCTTAGAAATACCACATGTACTATACCTATTACTCCAAAAAGATGATTGTCTTAATATATGATGAATACCAACTATGTAAGTAAATACATAAAGTGGGTTTGCAAATAAACATTTTCATAAGGATTATGTACATCTTGTATAAACATATGCCGTATTAATTTGTTGATCATTAGTCCAATGAGTAGGCAAAGTTAGGCATCCAATCAAATCAAGGTCAAAGTCTTTAATAATTTTACCCCACCCCCACTTTGTCTTATCTCTTGAGTATTCTTTCATAATGTGACTTCCCATAAAATTAAAACCTGCAGAATGTTTTAATTCTGTACTTTCCTTGACTTTGTTAAGCACATTGCTTGCAAGCATCTCGCCAGATTCAGGTAAACCAGAAATAAAAAACATGGGCTTCGAAAGATTTAATGAACTATATTCAACAGCGGTCGCATCTTCATTCAATACGCCGTATTTAATATTGGTTAAGTTAGAGATTTTGTATTGAAGATTTACAAGATCACTGTCGATTTCTATTCCAACAGATTTCATCCCTAGTAATTTACTACAATATGCTATCCTACCATCTCCAGATCCAATATCTACAACTTCCTCAAAACCTAGTCTTTTAGCTTCTAATGATAATATATATGCAGATAATATCCATGTCGGATAAAATGGTTGATAGTTTGTATCATATTTTTTGCTGCTTAACCAGTAGTCGTTGATATCGCCCTCATAAGTTCTGCACGGTATGTCTGATACAAATACATCAGTTGATTTAAAATAAATAGAATTACTTTCTGCGAAATTGTTTAGCGTAGACAATATCTCATCACTAATTGGTAGTTGGGTGGAGTATACTAATGGAATAACCTCGTATATGATACTTCTTGCTTTGTGACTTTTTATAAATTCATTTTTTAACTTTACAATAGATTGTGAAAGTGAATTATTGTACATTTTTTCTTCCACTATTCCAAATCATGTTTAGTAGACAGATTCTGCACTAGGGCGCAGCCCTCGCCTATAACTTTTATGAGTGCAAGTTTTACAGATATAGATTCTCTTATGCTTGTATGTATAGACAATATCAGGATCTTCAATTATTTGATGTATTGTTTTTGTCATACACCTGTCACAGAAACGCAATTCGGAGTTCATGCCATCTTCACATCAATCCTTGAGTTGGTTCCACTAATGAATTTAATGACAACAGGCTTTATAACATCTTCCACTAATAAAACATCAGCAATTTTTCACATTCTAGTTAGAAGAGTCGTATTCTCTAGATAAAAATTGTATAAATTACTATATAGTACCTAGATATAGATCCTACTTAAGATAAGGTTAAATTAGAACAATTCACTATAATCTATAGTTATCAGTAAATGGTTTAATCTGCTTATTAATAAGCATGCTATTAACTTATAAGTGTACATGATTAAAATAATCGATAATAACTATGCCAAGGCAAGATCCAAGCCCAATACCCTATGGAGCTTTACAATATTATCAAATTCATTACATTATTGAAGATACGCATATTGCAAATCCTGAGGCACTTTTGGCCAAATGCGAACCTATTAGCAAAGGTCATTTTAGAAATAAAAAAGTAGTGGATGTAAAGTGGTGGGGTGGAAGATTAGCTGAGGTCTTGCAAGCAGATATGGAATTAAAGGAGATGCTAAAAGTAATTTTGCCGCAAGAAGGTGAAATTAGGATTGATCCTGTAGATGATCATGTGCGTATTTATAGCAGATGGAAGCACGAAGATGACCTTGAATTTGATCCTAAAGTGTTCGAAGTCGTGGATAAGATAGCTTACCACATACAGAAGTTAAAGGGACAATAATAAAATAAAGAATGAAATGTATTTCTAAAGGTGATTGTTTGATTGTTTTTCTTCGATTAATCTAATCAAATTCCATCTGCACAAATTTGTTTATGTTTATAATATGACATCATTGGGATGAAAATATCGTTTGTAAATTAATAGCAAGTCGATTTCTTGAATTTCCTTTTGCAATTCTCCTTAGGCTATTACTGCATTGTATTTCAAATTCTTTTTCATATTAGAGCCTTTAGAATGTAATTAAGGATTTGAATCTCTAAAACGCTAATACTTTAATATTATTGTATGGAATATATCTAACTTCTTAGCAGTAGGCTAAAGCAAAAGGTAACTCCTTTTCCAGTTATTTTCAACCCATCCTCCCAGCATGTGCTTCTACCACATTTTGGAATTAATAATCCTAACCCTATTCCATGATATGATTTTGTGGCAGATTTTGAAAATAATATTGATATGATCTAAACTAATGACTAAATCTGTCTCTGAGACCTTTTCTCATTCTAATAAGTCTTGTTGCCGAGTGTCTTTATCTTATCCCAGATATCAAGTATATGTAGAGACAAAAAAGAAAATCATTGACTGACTGACTGACTGACTGACTGATTGACTACCGCTCATCTTGTAATTATCTTGACTATGAGTCTAGTATCTTGGCTCCTACTCTTTTTACCAAATCATCTATTGTGATTGGTTTTCGAATAATAACAGGTTTTTCATTTAATGTTGCTACGGCCTTCAAGTCCTCCTCCTCTTTTTGTATATCAAATGCTGTAACAAAACAGACCTTGACTTTATCATTTACTTTTCTCATTTCATTACATAATTCAAAACCATTCATCTTTGGCATTTTAATGTCAAGAAGTGCTAAAGTATATGATTTATTCTCCTTAAAAAACTTCCAATGCCAATAGCGAATCGTCGAATGCATCAACTGTAAATCCGCTATCTTCTAAGCCCATGCTAAAGGCTAAGGTGATATCAGGTTCGTCATCAACAACAAGCAATATTCTTCCGTTGTTTTTCATTGTTATTGCCTCACAGCCTTTTCAATACTTATCTGCTGATGTTTACCTGGCGATAGACTGAATGTAAATTTAGCTCCTTTACTACAAGGTATATTTTCAGCCATAATCGTCACCATGAGAGACTTTTTGACATGGACATACTACATATAATATTCTAAAGCGACTGAGAATAAAAATTCGACTACAACTAATTATAATTATTGTTGTTGTTGTTGTTATTGTTATTGTTATTGATTACTCATGAAGCGGTAGAACATTTTGCTAATAAGTTAAAGGCAGCTGCGTCAAGTTCGAAACTTTAGAAGTCCATTTAGTAACTTCACCAAAGAAAAGCATCTATAGATAGTGCTTCCTTTATGCTCTGTAAATATAAAATACTCTATTCCTCAGGTTGGAATTCCTTAGGCATAAAAGCAGTTGCATTGGGATTCTTTCCAGCAATTGCTCCAAGTATGTGTTTGTCTGTGATTATTCCTACCATCTTTCCATCATCGTTAATAACAGGAAGTCTACGAATATTATTTCCATGCATAATTGCTACAGCATCATGTATAGAACTATCTGGTTTTATAGAAATCACGTTGGTGCTCATCAATTCTCTTAAAGGAGTCTGGGTAGGAAATAGCTCCACTGAACCTAGTGCATGCGTTATATCTCGTTCTGTAATTATTCCAATCGGTAAAAAACCGTCTACTTCCCTTTTTACAATAACAACACTTCCAATATTATTTTCATACATAATTTTGCATACTGTTTGTATAGTTTGGTCAAGAGTTGCTGTTATTACCGTTTTCGTCATGAATTTAGAGACTGGAGTCGATAGATCCAAACTCATATGGAACTATCAACTACTACTGCGGACTAGATAAGTGTTGAAGAGGGATAAATGGTAGGCTAAATAAGAGATGCCAAGTTTTTTGATTCTGCAAAACTTGGAAAACAATATCAAAATGATATGTTCGTACGAGATAACAACAGTTGCAAACTGTATGATTTTAAACTAAACCAAAGTATGACAGGCGTGATTCTTAATGGCACACTATCCAATAAATAGCCAATACTCCGCAGGATACTCAATCAGTGTTATTTGCTAGTGAATCTGATGGATTTACAAGTTGGACCTGATATGGCTATCTCTACGTTCTTACACTTGCACTTGCAGGATCAACATATAAAAATAATTCCGGCGTCTCCTTCTTCTCCATCTTGATCTTAATAACGATGTGAGTCTTTAGGTAGTTTTTGACGCCGAAGAAAAACGAGCTAAAAATTGAAAAGATATATGTATATGTACATTAGTGAGCAGGTTATTATTAGATACCTAGTTCTCATTATAATGATCAGACAAAAATTTACTAGTTACTACTATAAAGCTCAAAAAGTACATTTGTCATTCTCCAATTATTTGCACTATGATCTCGCGTGTTCGTTGTCTGGTATCCATTTCAAACAATACTATTTGTTGCCATGTCCCTAGCATTAAACTTCCATCTTTGAATGGTATAGTCAAGCTTGGTCCAATCAGTGATGCGCGTACATGGGAGTGCCCGTTTCCATCATGCCATGTTTTATCATGTTTGTATCCAATATCTTTTGGTACAACCCTAGATAGCATCTCTGGAAAATCATTGATAAGTCCAGGCTCATATTCAATAGTAGATACAGCAGCAGTTGAGCCTGGGACAAAGACTGTAACTATCCCTTCATCAAGTTTGCTTTCTTCAAGCAGTCTAGATGTCTGTTTGGTCACATCAATCATGTCATTTTCTCCTTTTGACTTGACTTGAATATTTTTGGTAATAACGGTCATCTATATACCCATCAAGAGATTACAACTAGTTATATTATACTAAACTCCTGTGATGTGGACTTTATTAGCAATTTGTTGACTTTTCCAACTGCCAAAAAACAAAAAGGCTAGTCACCACCATTACGCCTCTAGTCAGTAGCGGATCAAACCAACTGCAACTATCAATCGCGATATCTTGTCAGATAATACTTTTTCAATTAAGGAAAACTCTTTCCGAGGTTAGTGTAAAATATCAATAGCTATCCCGACTATTCAAAATTTCAGGAGAGCTCTTGTGCTATAGCGAATCTTCTAAGGAGCTGCTTAACGGCGTTTTCTGTCTGTCTACCCGTATAACGCCATAAGAACCAGCATTATCAAGTCATTTTCTTTTTTCACAACCTAGAGTGGTATAATGTAAATTATCAGCAATCAAAATATATTCATGCCATTCATAGTATCGATTTTCTTTGACTAATTTTGACATCTGACTGAGTTTCTAAGAATGTCTAAATCTTGCAATAGATCTTCTCTTGTTATTTCTTTAATGGTTCTAGATTATCATAAAAATCAGACATTCTATTTAGTGGGAATGTTTAACTTTTAATAATTGTCTGATAGATTGATTTTCGTTTTCATCGCGTAAATATAATAACTATAAGTTAAGTATTCAAATTCCATCTACAAATCTGGTGCTAATCGTAAAGAGATGGAATGTGTTTTATTTACCTAATTTAAGATACTTAACTTAGTAACCAATCCTTCTATACAACGTTGACTTTTCTACCAAAACAGCATTATTAGTCTTAATTGTAAGACTGGTTTTCACATTTGTGTTAATTTTTTACTTGTACTACCTCAGATAACAGCATGCATTACTACAACGCTAGTATACTCGTTTACGTTGGGGATATCTTTAGATAAATTTGATTATACTCGCAAAGCAATTGTGTATGCACAGCAACACGATATTCCTAGATTAAATG
>Ga0164303_10000125_pt1 | contig 14128 bp, 10 predicted proteins | sample Whisoiple_207_MG_FD_109715 | JGI IMG/M metagenome (GOLD analysis project Ga0164303, IMG submission 109715) | Soil microbial communities amended with pyrogenic organic matter from upstate New York, USA - Whitman soil sample_207_MG | ecosystem: Environmental > Terrestrial > Soil > Agricultural...
CTGGTGAACCACGACAAGCAGACGGAGTTCGCCGCGTCGGTTGCCAGCCAGATTGCCGGTCAGGACAAAGTCGATACCGGGCTGCCGCCGATGATGGGCGCGGAGGATTTTTCTTTCATGCTCAACGCCCGGCCCGGTGCCTTTATCTGGATCGGCAACGGTGCGAGCGCGGGGCTACATCACCCATCATATAATTTCAATGACGAGGCGATTCCATTCGGAACCTCGTACTGGGTGAAGCTGGTCGAAACGGCGTTGCCCGCCTAGCGGCGGACGTTACTGGACGAGTTCGCCGGGGTTTTGTGTCGGGACGGGTTGCGGGGCTTTTGCCAGCGCGCCGTTGCGGCGCAGGACGGGAAGCAGCCGCGTGACACGCGCCTCGACGTTGCGCCAATAGGCGAAGTCATTGAGCTGCGTGCGCTCGATCACAGCAAGCCCGACTGCCGCGATGAACGGAAGGCTTTGCACGACGAGCACCAGTGCGAAAATGTTGATCTCACGCACTTCCTTGTAGTTCGTGAAGACCAGCACGATCGCTCCGAGTATCAGCAACCCGGCCAGCACCGCTTCCCAGAATGCGTGGAAGTCCGTGGTGCGGCGCAGCCCGCCTTTCGATGTACGCACGAAGGGTAGGCGGTCCTTGATCATGCCGAAACCGACGGCGCGGGCAACCGTCCATTGTACCGACATCGCCGCGAAGACTGATCCGAGCAGCTGACCGATGCGCGGCCGCACGCGCAATTGGTAGAGCGTGGCAAAATGCACGACCGAGACGATGAAGCTGACGATGATCGGCGTCGTCAAAATGCGGTCGGGCACCGCAATGTCGAGGAACGCCACGACTGGCACCCAGATGATATTCAGGATCGCCACCACGGCACCGATGCTTTCGGCGCCGAGCCAATTGAGCCAGCCGAGCGCGAATTCGCGCTTTTGATCGCGGTTGAGCCGGCTGGCGCCAGGCAGGAATCGGCGCCAGTGCTTCTTCATAATCTGGAAGCCACCATAGGCCCAGCGGTTGCGCTGTTTCTTGTAGGCCTCGAAGCTGTCCGGCAGCAATCCGTGACCGTAACGACGATTGGTGTAATGCGTCTTCCAGCCGAGTTCGAGAAGAGTGAGCCCAAGATCTGTGTCTTCGCAGATTGTGTCGCTTGACCAGCCACCGGCCGCCTCGATCGCCTGGCGCCGGATCAGGCACATCGTGCCGTGCACGATGATCGCATTGAACTCATTGCGCTGAACCATGCCGATGTCGAAGAATCCGGCGTATTCGCCGTTCATCGCGTGGTGCATGACGCTGCGCTCGCCATCGCGATGATCCTGCGGCGCTTGGACAAGGCCGACCGCCGAGTCGTTGAAAAGCGGCACAAGGTCCTTGAGCCAGTCGGGCTGCACCACGTAGTCAGCGTCAATGACGCCGATCACCTCGGCATTCGCGGCCGTATGCGCCAGAGCGAGACGCAATGCGCCTGCCTTGAAGCCAGCGAGGTTGTCGTCACGCACAAATTTGAAGCGGTCGCCGAGTAGTCGGCAATGTTCTTCGACTGGCAGCCACATGGCCGGATCGGGCGTGTTGTTGATGACGATGATGCACTCGAAATTCGCGTAGGCGAGCCGTGAGACCGCGTCGAGCGTCTGTTTGAGCATCTCGGGCGGCTCATTATACGCCGGGATATGGATCGAAACTTTCGGCAGATAGGCCTCAGGGACGAGCGCCGGGCTACCGATCAGGCGCAGCGGCTTGCGGCCGAAAGCGATGGCGGCAATTTCCTCGATGCGCGCAAGCGCAATGATGATCAACGGGATCAGGAGAATTATGCCGAGGCCAAGCGCAAACGCAGCGCCCGGAACAAAATAGTGACCGTTCCAGTACGCAAAGACCGCGGCGAACCACGCGCCCACGACGTTCGCGGCGCCTGTGAGAATTGTGGCTTGCCACAACGTGACGGCACTCATCGCAAGCAGCGGCAGCGAGAGCAGCACGCTCACGAGAATGGCAATCGCCGCAAGCTTCCAATGATCGGGTTCGGTGATCGGGCCGGTCCAGCTGAATTTGGGATGGCGCGACGCGTCGAAAATTCCCCAATAGGGTCCGACCCCGCCTTCGTTCGTCTTCCACTGCTGGTCGATCGCTTCGACGATGTTGTAGTCCATGCCGTAGGCTTCTGCGCGCGCCACGAAGTCGCGCAGCACGACGGCCTGCTCGATGCGGCCGGGATTGGCTCGATGCATATTGTAGCCGGCGCTCGGCCAGCCGAACTCGGCGATGACGATCCGCTTGCCGGGATATGCCTTGCGCAGCTTGTCGTAGATGATGACGGTCTGATCGACCGTCTGCGTCTCTGAGAAGCCTTCCCAGTAAGGAAGAATGTGCGCGGCGATATAGTCGACGGCGGAAACGAGCTCGGGGTGCTCGATCCACACGTGCCAGATTTCGCCGGTGGTGACCGGAACGCTGGTCGAGCGCTTCACGCGCTGGATCATCTGAATCAGGTCGCTGACCTTTTGCTCATCGCGGTAGATCGTCTCGTTGCCGACGATGATACCGTTGACGTTACTGTGACGCTTTGAGAGATCGATCACCGAGCGGATCTCGCGCTCGTTGCGATCCTGATTTTTGTCGATCCATGCGCCGGCTGTAACGCGCAGCCCGAATTCCGAAGCTATGCCCGGTACGAGTTCGACACCGCTGGTCGCCGAGTATGTACGGATTGCGCGCGTGTAAGGCGCGAGAAGCTTGAGGTCGGAACGGATTTGGGCGGCTTGCGCCGTGGTGCCGGAATCAGGATGCGCGGATCCTTTGAACGGAGCGTAGGAAACGCTCGCGAGCTGCCCTTCGAAGTTGGGGGCGCGAACCTCGTCGCGCATTAACGCCCACAACCCGACATGCACGCACGCCACAAGGGCGATCACGGCAGCGACGGTGCGCATAGAACTCAAAACCAAGCGGGGCAGGATGGCAGACCCCTGAGCCCGTCCCCTGGGCTCAGCCGATACTCCGTCTGCGCAAGCAAAACGTAGCGCGGCATAAGGTGACGATTCAAGTAACTAGCCGACATGGCAATTCCTAGGCACTTGCATGGCGCCCCGATGAAATTCAGTCGTTAGGGAAAACGCCGGCTAGCGCTGGGTGGTTCCGCCCGACGTGGCCGCTGGCGGTTGGGCCGGCGGCGCGGCAGCCGTGGCAGGGGCGGGCTCAAGATTAGGGTTAAGCCAGCACCCGTGAACGCGGCCGTTCAGCGTCTCCTGCTGCTTCGGATCGATGTTTCCTTGCCGGACCAGGCAGCGGAAAGTGGCCTGGATATGCGGACCCGGGCAGCCGAAGCGGTCGTAAAGGTCGAGATGCCGGAAGGCCGTATCGAGGTCGTCGCGCCAGAGCAGGCTAACCACGCGGCGGCCGAGCCAGACGCATTCCGGGTTGCCGGCCGGCCCGCTCAAGGCGCGGGAAGCCTCGGCGATTTCGTCGATCTTCTTCTGGCCTTCCTTCGCGGTATCGGCCTTCGCGGCATCGGTGGCCGGTTTCTGCGGCTCGGGTGGCTTGCCGTTCCCGCTTTGCGCAAAGGCTGCCGGAGCGAAGATAGTCAGAGCGGCCGCACAGCAAAGCACGGCAAAAACCTGACGCAACTCGAAAGAAAACAGCATTGTCCCCGTCGGATGTGTTTTTACTTGGTCTTACGCCGTCCCTCGCGCCCTGTTTGCAACCGGATTGGGACGCTAATACGGCGGTGTTTTCTCTGATGAATTTGCCCCGCGTGCACTGACGGCGCGCATTAACCTGAATTCCAAGTTCCAAGACTTGGCCTCAACCCGGAGCCTTTGTCCAGCGTAACCAGAAACCTTGCTTAAGACCGATCGCCTTGGCAGGGGCGGCCACGCGCGATAAGTCGGGCAGCAACCATCGACCTCATTGTTCGGGCTTCAGATGCGTCATGCTCTCACCTGCCTCGCCCTTGTGGCGATGGCGATTGCCGGTGTCTGGGTTTGGCTGGGTAGCCCGGTTCTCATGCCGTACCCCCAGGCGGGGCGGGCGGAAAAGCTCTATTGCGTGTCGTACACGCCGTTTCGCGGGCTGCAGACGCCCCTTGACCCGTCGACCATGATCCCGGCGGCCCAGATCGACGACGACCTGGCCCGGCTATCGGAAATCACAGACTGCGTCCGCACATACTCGGTCGATTTTGGTCTCGACCAGATCGCCGGAATTGCCGCCAAATACGGCCTGAAGGTTATGCAGGGGCTATGGCTGTCCAGCCATCCCGCGAAAAACAACTACCAGATCGAGACCGCGATCGCGCTTGCGAACAGATACCCAGGCACCATCCGCGCCCTCGTGGTTGGCAATGAGGTCCTGCTGCGCGGCGACATGACCGCGACCGACCTCGCGCGGACGATCCGGACGATCAAGGCACGCGTCCGGGTGCCCGTGACCTATGCCGACGTCTGGGAGTTCTGGCTGCGCAACAGCGACATCGCCAATGCCGTCGATTTTGTCACCATCCATATATTGCCCTATTGGGAGGATTTTCCAATTTCCGCCGGCCGGGCCGGAGCGCATGTCGATACTATTCGCCGGCAGGTCGTCAACGCGTTTCCACGCAAGGAGGTTCTCATCGGCGAAGTCGGCTGGCCGAGCGCCGGCCGCATGCGTGAAGGCGCGCTGCCATCGCCGGTGAACCAGGCAAGGGTCATCCAGGATGTGCTCGCGCTCAGCAAGCGTGAGAATTTCCACGTCAACGTCATTGAAGCTTTCGATCAGCCGTGGAAACGCGCTCTCGAAGGGACGGTCGGCGGTCATTGGGGATTGCTTGACGGCTATTCACGCGTGCCGAAATTCGGCTGGGCGCAGCCGGTCTCCAATCATCCATTCTGGATATGGCAGGGCTTCGGCGGGATCTTGTTTGCCGTCATTATCTTCGGCGCGGCGACCTATGTGCGCGACGAAAACGTCGGCACTTTGCAATGGCTGGGCGTCAGCGCGAATGCGCTCGTTGGGGGAGCGCTCATCGGGTGGACGATCGAAAACATTCCGATCGAGAGCCTCGGCGTTGCGGGTTGGGCTCGTTCCTTGATGCTCGCCGCAGTCGCATTCTTGGCGCCGGTCGTTTTGAGCATGGCGATCATGCAAAAGGGTCTCGTCCCTAGCTTCGCGCAATTGCTCGGACCGAAAGAGCAGCGTGCGAGCGAGCCGCTCGGTCGCGCCGCCGGTGCCGTATTGCTCGCTGTGATGCTGCTGGCTTTCCTTGTCGCGCTCGGTCTGGTGTTCGATCCGCGCTACCGTGATTTTCCCTTTGCACCGTTCACTGCGGCGACCCTGCCTTTCGTCGTCCATGGATTTCTTGTTGGCCGCGCGAAAGGGACACGTGGTATTGCGGAAATGTCTGCGGCCTGCGTGCTGGCGCTGTCAGCGGTCTACATTGTCTTCAACGAAACCTTTGCCAATTGGCAGTCGCTATGGGTCTGCGCGGTTCTGGCGGCTCTGGCATTCAATCTGGCTCAGGTGCGCGACGCGCAAAGCTGAGCACCAGCAGGCCGATGGCGAGGGAGGACAGTCCGACGTTATAGAGAACGACTCCGAAACAGGCCGCTGCGAGCGCAATTGCGAACAAAAAAAGCGATGGCCTCAGCAAATTCACTGCGGCCACCACCAGCGCGGCCCAGCCAAAAGCGGAATACGTGAACAGCGCGATGGTGATCTGGCGCGTAAAGCAGAGCCACGTGTTTAGTCCGGCCTGGCAGGCAAGTCCGACCGTCGATTGCTCGACCGCGAGATAGCGCATGTAGAGCGCGTAACCGATCGAGCAAAGTCCGACGATCAGCAGCCAGTTTGTCGCCCGCGCGCTCGGAAGAAACAGTTTCATACGGTCAGTATGGCGCTGCAGTGCCGCGGCAATCAACGCTGCGCAATTTGTTCGCCCTCAAACTTGACTGCGCGGCAAGGCGTGTGTGCGGCATTGAAGTGCGCGCAGAGCCCGGTGGCGGCCGGGCTGTTGGGCAGCGGGCCGACCACGAGCCGGTAGCCCGTTTTGCTCTGGCGGCGCTCAGGCGCTGCCAGTGGGTGCAAGTTGATCAGAAGCGGACCAAAATTGGCCTTCACGGTTGTCCAGCGTTGCTGCACGCCATCGAGCGTCAATGCGCCGCCGAGATCGAGACCGAACTCGTTCGTGCTTGTCGTCGGCTCCGGCCCGGCGGACGCCTGCGCAGCCGCGGCGCGTTCGGGCGGCAGAGGCACAGATGAGGTGATGGCGGGGTCGATTTTGGCTTCGGGTACAGCCGCCGCTGGCGTCGCAGTGGCCCCCGGTGGGGCAGTGCTCGGCTGTGGCTGTGATGCGGGGGCTGCCGCTCGTGTGGCAAGGACGGCCGCAGTGGCAGCGGCCTGCCGTTTGATGGCCCCTGTCATGTCGTCAACGCTACTTTGAAGCAGCGCGATGCGCCCGGCGAGCCGGTCACGGTCAGCATTCAAGGCGCGGACCTGCGCGGTCAACATCTGGGTTTCCAATTCAAGCTGAGCGACGCGGGGAGGCATTTGTGCGACAGCACTCGGCTCGCTAGAGGCGAAAATCGAGCGCAGACGGTCGGTTGCGGTCTGGGTCTGACTCGTTATTGCAAGCGCGCTCAGCGCAACGGCCGTCGCCAAGCCCCAACCGCACAGCCAGAGCAGGGTGGAAAAGTCGCGCCCGCGTTTGCGTGGCTCGCGCAAATCGATTTCAGCCGACGCCGGCTCGCTCGCCATGGGGTCCTCGATGGACGAATCATTGAAAACATTAACAGAATCCGCCCAATCCCGCTTTTGCCGTCTTTCACGATGTCTTGGTATCGGGCTTTTGCCTGTCAGCCACCTCGGCTATGGGATGCGTCAAGTACGGTAACGAGAACCAAAATCCGGATGCCTCGTCGATCATGCCTTGCCATTGTGCTCGCTGCCGGCGAGGGCACGCGAATGCATTCGCGCAGGCCCAAGGTCATGCATGAATTGGGCGGGCAGACATTGCTGGCGCATGTCATTGCTGCCGCGAAGTCCGCAGGTACCCGCGACATCGCCGTCGTCGTGGGACCTGACCACGATACCGCTCGCGGGGAGGTGGAGCGGATCGCGCCAGAGGCGCAGATTTTTGAGCAGCGCGAGCGGCGCGGCACAGCCCACGCCGTTCTTTCGGCGCGCAAGGCGATCGCCCGCGGCGCTGACGATATTCTCATTATATTCGGCGATACGCCGCTGGTGCAACCGCAGACGCTTGCGAAACTGCGTCAGGCGCTGGCAGATGGGGCCGCCGTAGCGGTGCTTGGATTCAGCCCGGCGGATCCAAAGGGCTATGGCCGGCTTTTGCTGCATGGGAACGAGCTTGTCGCAATCCGCGAGGAGCGCGAGGCCTCGCCGGAGGAGCGCAAGATCGGCTTCTGCAATGGCGGGCTGGTGGCACTTGCCGGCAATCACGCGCTCGGCATCCTGAGCCGGATCGGCAACAAGAATGCGAAAGGCGAATACTATCTCACTGATGCCGTGGCCATTGCCCGTGACATGGGCTTGAAGGCTAAGGCGATTGAAACCTCGGAGGACGACGTGCGTGGAATCAACACGAAGACGCAGCTCGCCGAGACTGAAGCGGTGTTGCAGCAGCGGCTGCGCGCTGCCGCGATGGAAGCAGGCGTGACCATGGTCGCACCTGAAACGGTGTTTCTGTCAGCGGACACGAAATTCGGCAAGGACGTCACCGTCGAACCGAACGTCGTGTTCGGACCGGGCGTCACGGTGGAGGACGGTGCAACCATCCGATCGTTTTCCCATATTGAGGGATCGCGTGTCGGCAAGGGCGCACGCGTCGGCCCGTTTGCACGGCTGCGGCCTGGCGCCGACCTTGGCAAGGACGTGCACATCGGAAATTTCGTCGAGGTCAAGGAGGCCAAGATCGAGTCTGGTGCGAAGGTCAATCACCTGACCTATATCGGCGATGCGCGGATAGGCGAGGGTGCAAATGTCGGAGCCGGCACCATCACCTGCAACTATGACGGCGTAGCAAAGCATCGTACCGAGATCGGGAAAGGCGCGTTCATCGGATCAAACACCGCGCTCGTTGCACCGGTCAAAGTGGGCGACGGAGCCTATATCGGTACCGGAACTGTCGTGACCCAGGATGTTCCGGCCGGCGCGCTCGCGATCGGGCGTACGAAGCAGACGGTTAAGGAAGGCTGGGCAAAGCGCTTGCGGCAGGTGAAAGCCTTGGGCAAGGACCTGACAGGGAAGAAGCCAAAAAAGTCATGAAGCCTGGGCGTCCGTTGTCGAAGAACAATGTCACACGGCGAAATGCGTTTTGATTTCCTCGGGCTTGGTGGCAGCGGCTAAACCATAAGCGAGTGGGCAAAGGGGCCATCCAGGCGGATGTGCGGGATCGTCGGAATTCTCGGAAACAATCGGGTTGCGGGCCAATTGGTCGACGCGCTCAAGCGCCTCGAATATCGCGGCTACGACTCGTCCGGTGTCGCCACGCTTGAGAAAGGCGTGCTTGGCCGCAGGCGTGCCGAAGGAAAGCTCCGCGCGCTCGAAGATCGTCTAGAGCGCGAACCACTCGGTGGCACGATCGGCATTGGTCATACGCGCTGGGCGACCCATGGCCGGCCGACTGAGGACAATGCCCATCCGCACGCAACCGATCTGGTTGCCGTCGTGCACAACGGCATCATCGAGAATTTTCGCGAGTTGCGAGAGACGCTGACCAAAAGCGGCAGTAAATTTTCCAGCGACACCGACACAGAGGCGGTGGCGCATCTCGTCACGCAGGAAATGAAAAGCGGCAAGTCACCGGAAGACGCCGTTGCGGCCTCGCTCAAGCAGCTACGCGGGGCTTTTGCGCTCGCGTTTCTCTTTACCGGCAAGGACGATCTCCTGATCGGAGCACGAAAGGGCTCTCCTCTTGCGGTCGGTTACGGCAATGGCGAGATGTATCTCGGCTCCGACGCGATCGCGCTTGCGCCATTTACGGACACGATCAGCTATCTCGAAGACGGCGACTGGGCGGTGCTCACGCGCAAGGGCGTGCAGATTCGCGACGAACAGGATCGTAAGGTCGAGCGTCCGGTTCTCAAATCCACGGCATCCGCGCAACTGGTCGACAAAGGCAACCATAAGCACTTCATGGCGAAGGAGATTCACGAACAGCCGGAAGTGGTCGGTCACACGCTTGCGCATTACATCGACATGATCAACGAACGGGTTGCGCTGCCGGGTGCACTACCGTTCGAATGGAAAAAACTGAAGCGGGTCTCGATCTCGGCCTGCGGCACGGCATTCTATGCGGGGCTGGTCGCCAAATACTGGTTCGAGCGCTTTGCGAAGCTGCCGATCGAAATCGATATTGCCTCGGAATTCCGCTATCGCGGCGCGCCGCTTGAACCCGGCGATCTCGCCGTTTTTATTTCCCAGTCGGGGGAGACCGCCGACACGTTGGCGACGCTGCGTTATGCGAAAGAGAACAAGCAGCACATTCTTTCGGTGGTCAACGTTCCGACCTCGACGATCGCGCGCGAAAGTGACGTCGTCATGCCGACATTGGCAGGACCGGAAATCGGCGTCGCGTCCACCAAAGCCTTCACCTGCCAGCTTAGCGCGCTGGCCTGCCTTGCGATTGCGGCGGGGCGTGCACGTGGTGTGCTGTCGGCGGCCGATGAGCAGAAACTGGTGCATGCGCTCGTCGAGACGCCGCGCCTGATGGCGGCGGCGCTTGCGCTTGAGCCCCAGATCGAGAAACTCGCGCAGAATCTTGCGAAAGCCCGCGACGTGCTTTACCTCGGCCGCGGGACCAGTTTTCCGATCGCGCTCGAAGGCGCACTCAAGCTCAAGGAAATTTCTTACATTCACGCCGAGGGCTATGCGGCAGGGGAGCTTAAGCACGGGCCGATCGCCTTGATTGACGAGACGATGCCGGTCATCGTGATTGCGCCTTATGACAATGTGTTCGATAAAACCGCATCGAACATGCAGGAGGTTGCCGCGCGTGGCGGCAAGATCATCCTGGTGACGGACCCGCGCGGCGCAAAAGAAGCGGCAATCGCATCCGTCGAAACCATAACCTTGCCCGACATGAGCTCGACGGTCACGCCGCTGGTATATGCAATCCCGGTGCAATTGATTGCCTATCATACGGCCGCCGCAATCGGCACCGATGTGGACCAGCCGCGGAACCTCGCGAAATCGGTCACGGTGGAATAAACTGACGTCATGTCCGACCCGGCAAGCAATCCCAGCAATCCATTGACCGTGGACGTTCCAAAGGTCGCAACCCCGCATACGAGCGTTGCCAGCCGCCTACGCAATTATTTCCTGACCGGCCTCATCGTCGCGGGGCCCCTGGCCATAACGGTCTGGCTGATCTGGTCGCTCATTACTTGGGTCGACGGCTTCATGCGGCCGATCATTCCGCCGGACTACCGGCCGGAGAGTTATCTGCCGTGGCCAATTCCGGGAACGGGGCTAATTATTGCGGTGATCGGACTGACGCTGCTCGGATTCCTCACGGCAAATCTCGTTGGGCGTACGTTGGTCGGCTGGGGCGAGGGTGTGCTCGATCGCCTGCCGATCGTGCGACCGATCTACAAGACAATGAAGCAGATTTTCGAGACATTGTTTTCGAAGACCGGTTCGAGTTTTCGCAAAGTGGCGCTGGTGGAATTCCCGGCGCCGGGCATGTGGTCGCTGGTATTTCTGTCGCAGCCACCAAGTGCCGATTTGGTCAAAAAGCTGCCATCCGGCGAGCATGTGTCGGCCTTCATGCCGTGCACACCCAACCCGACAACCGGATTCTTCTTTTATGTGAAGCGCAAGGATCTCATCGAACTTGACATTTCGGTCGAGAACGCGATGACGCTTCTGATTTCCGCCGGCATGGTGCAGCCCGAAGGGGAGGTACAGAAAAATTTAGCCGCGCTTGCCATCAAGGCGAAGGCGGCGCGTGCCAAGCGCAAGGTCGAGGCGGCCGAATGATTCAGCCGGCCCTGATCAATTTGACCGCTTCGTCTTTCCCGAAAATATAGAGCAGATGACGCAGCGCCTCGCCGCGCGTCTCTGACAGGGTGGGGTCGCGCGAAAGCATAAGTGCAGCATCGTCGCGCGCGGCGCCGAGATATTTTCCGTGCAGCTCGGGTCGGGCAATCTGAAAGCCTGGCCAGCCGCTTTGCCGGGTGCCCAGAAGGTCGCCTTCGCCGCGCAGGCGCAGGTCTTCCTCGGCGATCCGAAAGCCGTCTTCGGTTTCACGCAAAATGGCAAGCCGCGCTTTTGCGGTCTCGCCGAGCGGCGCCTTGTAGAGCAGCAGGCAGGTGGACGCGCTAGGTCCACGCCCGATGCGGCCGCGCAGCTGGTGAAGTTGTGCCAGCCCGAAGCGCTCGGCGTGCTCGATCACCATGATGGTGGCCTCGGGCACGTCGACGCCGACCTCGATGACGGTCGTCGCGACGAGCAGCCGTGTCTCTCCGGCGGCGAACCGGGCCATCGCTGCATCCTTGTCGGCGCCTTTCATGCGGCCATGCACGAGGTCGACTTGTTCGCCGAATTTTTTGCGCAGCTCCTCGAAACGCGCCTGCGCCGCCGCCAGATCGATTTTTTCCGATTCATCGACTAGAGGACAGACCCAGTAAGCACGTTTGCCTTCTCCAAGCGCGCGACCGACCGCATCTTCCACGTCTGCAAGACGGGAGAGCGGAATGGCGCGGGTGTCGATCGGTTGCCGTCCCGGCGGCTTTTCACGCAACTCCGAGATATCCATGTCACCGAAATAGGTGAGCACGAGCGTGCGTGGGATCGGCGTCGCCGTGAGCACCAGCACGTCGACGGCTTCGCCTTTCTGCGTCAAGGCGAGCCGCTGATGAACCCCGAAGCGGTGCTGTTCATCGACCACCGCGAGCGCGAGATCGTGGAATGCAACGTCCTCCTGGAACAGGGCATGCGTTCCAACAAGAAGATCGAGATCGCCGAGCGCCAGGCGATCGAGAATGTCCTTGCGGGCAGGCCCGCGCTCGCGGCCGGTCAGAATGGCAACGCGAATGCCGGCGGCGTCGGCGAGCGGCGCGATTGTCGCAAAATGCTGGCGTGCCAGGATCTCGGTCGGCGCCATGATGGCGGCCTGCCGTCCGGCCTCGATGACGCCCGCCGCCGCGGCAAATGCCACTACCGTTTTTCCGGATCCGACGTCGCCTTGCAGCAGACGCAGCATCCGTTGCGGCAAAGCGAGGTCGGTGGTGATGTCGTCGAGCGCCTTTTGCTGCGAATGCGTGAGCGTGTACGGCAGCGCCTTCAATATACGCCCCCGCAGGCGGCCCTCGCTGGCGCTGCCGCGGCCGGGTTGACGGCGCATGTGTGTGCGCACAAGCGCAAGCGCGAGCTGTCCGGCCAGCAATTCGTCATAGGCTAGCCGCGTCCATGCAGGGTGTTCGGGGAGGATGTCCCCTGGCTGATTTGGGCGATGAAGATGCCGCAAGGCCGAATTGAAATCCGGAAATTTCTCGCGCGCGATCCAGGCTTCGTCCTGCCATTCGGGGATCGTGGGAAGACGGGCGAGGGCGCTGTCCATTGCGCGGCGCACATTGCCCAGCGCCAACCCTTCGGTGAGGGGATAGACCGGCTCGACCAGTGGGAGCGCGGCAAAGCCGGTTTCATCGACGACGCGGTCGGGGTGAACCATCTGCAGCATGCCATCGTAGAATTCGGCAGTACCGGAGACGTATCGGGTCTCCCCGACCGGCAACAGCTTCTCCAGATAATCTCGGCGCGCATTGAAATAAGTGAGGGTGATGTCGCCGGTATCGTCGTGCGCGTATACGCGGTAGGGCGCGCGGGAACGGTGCGGCGGCGATGGGCGGTGCTTGTCGACCGTCACCGAAACCGTGACGACCTGGCCGGGCTGCACATCCTGTAGTTTAGGGCGGGCGCGCCTGTCGATCGCACCCGACGGCGTGTGGAACAGCAGATCGACGACGCGCGGCGCATCGCGGTCGAGCAGCCGCGCATAGAGCTTCTCCAGCTTTGGCCCGACGCCCGTCAGGCTCCTGAGTGAAGCAAACAAAGGATTGAGCGCCAGCGGCCGCATATGGACATGCTGGCTTGTGCGGAATTTCGGCGCAATGCAGCCCTGTGCAAAGGGGCGGCTGACATCGCAGTGCGAGGCCTCTATATAAACCCACCCGGCCCCGTCCGGGTTTTTGGCGTTGGAGACACGCGGTGACCACAGGAACGAACCTTTCGAGCGAGGGCCTAGATCCACGCCGACGCCGTCTGCTCTTTCGCTGCTGGCATCGCGGCATTCGCGAAATGGACCTTGTGCTCGGTGGGTTTGCCGATGCGCACCTGACGTCCCTGACCGAGGCCGAGCTCGACGAGCTCGAGCGCTGGCTTGAGGTCCCGGATCAGCAGATTTTTGCCTGGGTCAATGGAATGGAAATGACGCCGCAGGAATTCGACACCGTGCTCTTTCGCCGTCTGTGCGATTTCCACCGCAAGGAGAGGGCGTGAGTACGAGCGGTAAATCACCTGCGGCATTGCTGAAGCCCGGAAGACCGCTCGTCCTTGCGCAGGTCGCGGACGGCGCCGAAGGGCTGGTGCTCGCCGATCTTGCGCGCGCGATCGCTGCCGGCAAGGACGCGCCGGCTGTGTCACTCGCCGTCATTTGCCGGGATGGACAACGTATGGCGGCGCTGTCGCGCGCGCTGACCTTTTTCGGCCCCGATATCGAGTTCATGGAATTCCCGGCATGGGACTGTCTGCCTTACGATCGTGTCTCACCGAATGCGGCCGTGGTCGCGCAGCGCATGACCGCGTTGTCGCGCCTCGTTCGCGTGAAAGGGCGTGACAAGCCATCCATCCTGCTGACGACGATCAACGCCGCGCTGCAGCGTGTGCCGGCGCGCGACTTTGTGTCGACGCATGCGTTGTCGGTCGCGCCCGGCAATGTCATCGGCATGCAGGGGATCGTCGACTGGCTTGAGCTCAATGGCTTTATCCGCGCCTCGACCGTGCGGGAGCCGGGCGAGTATGCGGTGCGGGGCGGCATTCTCGACCTTTATCCGCCGGGTCTGGATATGCCCGTCCGTCTCGATTTTTTCGGCGACGCGCTTGAAACAATCCGTGTGTTCGACGCGCAGACCCAAC
>Ga0164303_10000128_pt1 | contig 14032 bp, 13 predicted proteins | sample Whisoiple_207_MG_FD_109715 | JGI IMG/M metagenome (GOLD analysis project Ga0164303, IMG submission 109715) | Soil microbial communities amended with pyrogenic organic matter from upstate New York, USA - Whitman soil sample_207_MG | ecosystem: Environmental > Terrestrial > Soil > Agricultural...
TCATGAGTGGGCATGAGATACATCTTCAGACCTTTACAATGGTTTTTTTAGTTTGTTAAATACAGACTTTGCACTTTCCTTTATTTTATGGCCTGCATTTTCTGCATCTTCCTTTACCTTATTTTCAGTATTTTCTGCATCTTCATTTATTCTAGACATTTTTCTTAAAGATCCTTACTGATGTTATTATAAATATATTATTGTTTATCTACTCCAATCTTATAACTTAAGACAGCTTCCTCTTACTAGCTAAATAAATTGAGGAATCAGGTTAAAAACTGTCAAATTTGCTAAGGTTATGACGCATCAGAAAGTGATTCTCGCAGGATGACGCACCGGTTCAGCACCTAATGTTTTTCTGAAGGCACTTGTAATATGCCTATTAGTCTGATAGCTAAATGGTGTTATTCTCGACTTATTCGACAAAAAAACCGTTGGAGCTGCACAAATATTTTCCTGTAATTTGTACAAATAAATCTTAGCAGAACTAATTAAATGAATACTCAAATAATTGGTATATTTCGCTATGACAGTAGGCGATGATTTTTAACAATCTAAGGTAATAGGATTCAATTAACCACTCTACATCCATCCTATAATTCTTACCTTCGTACTATCTTATACTGAGCATTATCAGATGCTGCCACATTGTGAAGACATGATTGCTCTTCCTATGAGGAACCAATGGTATCACTGAATTTCTCTAAACACGTTACATGGTATCTGCTAGCCTAACATATCTTGATTCTTTCAACATCCATATTGGATTATGCTCCTAAAAAGCTCTGACGATGTTCAATACATAGTTCCTACAGAGCCTCCATCAAGACATATTTAAATATATATCGGTTTGATAATTATTCTAACTGAAATATATAGCATGATCCTTTGCAAACTCAATAAATGTTCTATGTTTAGTTCCAGTTATCGATTCAACTGCAGGAGATATGTTTAATGCGTATCCTTTTCTATAGCTATCATATAGTTCCAATGCAATATCAATAAACCATTCATCCGTTGCCTTCTCTCACATCCCTTGACGAGCTTCTGCATCAGTACTATTCACATAACTGATTTTCTTATTTGTTATCTTAGATAGAATTTCTGCAGCTCGATTGTAGGAAAGAGCCTGGTCCTGTAATGCCACAGGCTCTGCCAACGTGAGTCATTTCACCATTTCAGTTCGCATATATGAGAATATTGGCTGCTACTGATGTGAATTCTCGCATGTCAATGAAACTGACTGACCTTTGCATTTCCTCTATGTGCATAAAAAGCATTCTTACTCCTAATAGATGGACCATAGAAATTAAAAGTTCTGCATAAAAGAACTTGGTCTCAAGAACGGTAAACTGGATCCGTGACTTTCAATCGCTTCTTTCTACTTGTCTGTGTAAGCGAGTTATTGTTACACTCGATTTAGTATAATCTCGCAGATAATATACCTTCACTATAGATCAAGCTCCGGCCTTCCATAGTCCTTTATGAGCCTAGAAGCATACTCCATGGCTGTGGGCCCCCTGAAATAAGTAGAACAGCTTATCTACAATACTGCATGCTCTGTTAAGAGTACCGTGTTTTATAATCTATTTCATTAAAGTATCTCCTCCTCTGGAAAGTTTTGTTAACCTCTTTGCATCTCCGTTTGAATGGATGCCTGGCCTAAAGATAGCACCAGAGTCTGATAATTGTTTTACTAGTTCGCTACATATGCCGCCAGACACACCGGTTACCAAAATTCTATCTTGATGGTATTTCATCGCAGATACTTATTCAATTATGCAATATGCTATTTGGTTCTAGTAGAATATTTACTAGTATGCCCCATATTGACCATTAATATTTTTCCATTACATTTGGTTTCGCTGGAATTACGGACTCAATTTATAGAAAATTCTCGAAAATTAATTTTATACTACAGACTTGATATATATTCGAATTCTATAATAGACGTAATGCCGCCTTGAATTTATCCCGCATGTTATATCGATTTGTTACCAAAAATGCAACAGCAATTGTGAATCCTGTTTGCAAGAATCCTTCTCACGCTTCTAATGGGCTGTATGTTAAACGTCTTTGACCAGCTACAGCCTCATCAAGGAAAATTGAATTACACTCGCCGAAGAAATTATCAGTGTGTGAGATTAGAAATATCTGTCTAAAGCTCTTGTCCTCCCTTAACTTGTTTATTATTGCTGAGCGTCTAGATGAGTCTAGGCTAGCCATAGGTTCATCCATTATAATTAAATTTAATAATGGAAGCTGTCTCTCAGAGTCCCTAAATGGTCTTATTCTACCCATTAGTTTAGAGATGGCTATTCTTAATGCCAAACCTAAAGCGGTTTCATCACCGCCGCTAAGCTGTTCCCTAGATTTTATATGATTGTCTCTAGAATCAAATAGAGAAATTTCTAAACCATGAGACTCTCTATCTTTTACTCTTTTAGTTACAGAGTAGATTTTATCGATTGTATATCTTGAATCAGTAAATGGTACAAGATAGAAATTAGTAGCTTTTTTTAATATTTCTACCAATTTGCCTTCAACTACATAGTGTGAAATAAATCCGTCTATTTCTCCCCTAAGATATTTTATATGTCGAATTTCATTCTCCTTTTGACTAATTTCTAATTCCTTTGCTTCGAGTTGACTTATTACTGCTTTCCTGTTAAAAATCTCTGTTTCCAGGTCTGAAAACAGCTCCTTCAGTGGTTGAATTACATCTTCTCTTAAATCTAAAATTGAATGTTCAAGAACTTTTCTCTTTGTGATTAATTTCTCTATGCTTTCGCTATTATTCTTTCGAGTTAACTGGTCTATCGACTCTATAGACATATCTCTGTAGATTTGACTCAACTCCTGCTCTAAGCTTTTGAGACTATTTGAGGTCTGATCTTTTTTATTTTCTTCCTCAGATAGTTGAGTGTCATATAGTGCGTATTGATCTATTTCATTATTAACTTCCACTTCCAAGGAACTAATTTGTCGATCATAATCTGGTAGCTTTGATTCCAGTATTATTCTAGCAGAAATCATTTCATTAACGGAATTAAAACTAAAAAACCGCAAAAATTCTTGGATAGATTTTGAAGAGAAGGGCAATAGAATTGATAACAGTTCTTTTCGATACTGGATAAGATTGTGTGAAGATGGTAGTAATGAGTTTAGTGCACTTTCAAGTTTATTGTTGTAGGTAGCCAATAATTCTAATTCGTAAAGGTTATTCATTTTATCTGCCAATTCAAGATTTGTAGAGCCAGTATTTAGACTAGTACGCTCTACTTCTTTTCTTATTGATGAAATAAGCCTATTTTTATCTTCAACTGGTTTATTACATACAGGACAATTATCGTTCCTCTCTACATGAATTATGCTATTCTCTTTGAGATTAGATATTGCTTCATTATATGATAGTTGTTCTCTAAGTTTTTCTATATTTTTATTGAGGCTACATATTTTCAACTCTACAGATTCCTTGTCTTTCTTTGCTAACTCATGCCTTTCTAGGATCGATTCTGGTTTTTCAGAGTCAAATTCAAACTGATGATTAGATTGTGTAATTGTACTTCGAATTACATCTTCTGTATTGAAAATCTGTACTTCTAGTTTAGATACCTTCTGCAGAACTTCCTTTGAGGGCAGTTTATTCAATTCCTTCAGAGTTTTATTTTTCTTGGCAGTTATATCATAAATTGAAGCTCTTAACTTATCTAACTTCGAATCTCTGGTTTCTATTAGTCTTGTTATGTCATCTATTCTTGTATTAATTATTACAAGATCTCTCTGCGCATTGTCGATTTTATTTTCTACATCACTTATTCTTATCAAAACATCTTCAGAAGGGATATTAGAGAGCTCCTGAACCCTGTCACTTAATTCTTGTTCTCTTGATGCGATCTTGCCGCGGCAAATCCTCATTTCATGCTCTTTATCGTCAAGATCTTTTTTCCAAATATTCATAGCACCTATGCTTTCCTTCAAACCTGAGATTGAATCCTGCAGACTCGAAGACTTGTTTTGGAGATTGTCTTTAATACGATCAAATTCGTCTAGATCAAAAAAAGTTGATATCAGACTTCTTAATTCCACGCTATCTGCCTTAGAAAGTTTGTCCACGTCTTTTTGTCTAACGTAGACAGTTTTTTCTATTATATCGGAAGTCACACCTAGCATTCGCTCTATTTCAGCATTCACTTTACGTGGATCACTAACAATTATCGAAAAGGCATCCTTACCTTTCCTTAATAGTGTCGCATCAGATACAAAACTCTGAGTCTTGTTAGTTGGATTGCCAGACTTTCTAATACTTAGCTTTCTGATAACAAGAAAAACGGATTCCCCAAGCTCAAAAGTGATTTGAACCTTACACTCATTCTGACCAATTTTTAACAAGAGACTTCTTTTTCGTGCATCAAACAATTGCTCGCCGAATAGACCCCATAATGTAGCCTCTATCAGACTACTCTTGCCCATAGAGTTTTTGCCGCAGATAAGGAAAAGACCATTGCCAAATGTGTCGCGGTCAGGAAGAATAATTTCTCTAAAAGGCTTAAAGTTCTCTATTTCTACACTAAGTATTTTCATTACTGTCATTACCCTTTAGTGTCATTACAAAAATTTTGGCAAGTAGATCTGGATCTAAGTTCTCCTTTTTAAGTTGCAGATCCCTTACCGACTTTATATAATCTTTAAACTCTATTTCAGCGTTATCTATTAAATATTCAATACTACTCATAGTCTCTATTTCACTGACCTGTAGCTGCTCTTGACTAGCAGGGCGATCTAAAATAAATTCGACTATATTGTATTCGTCAGAATCTAGGGTCAACCTATTAAGATACGATTCAATCTCGCCCATATTAAAAGATGAACCATAAGTCTTACTACCTTCCAAAATTATTCGCACTCTGGCAGCAGTCTCATAGTCATAATGTACGTTAAGATTATGAGAATCTAACACGCTTTTTACTCTTGCAATGACCATTGAGGAAGTATCTTCCGGGAAGATTTTGACACTTTTATTAACTATATTTCTGTTGGATTCTAATTTATTGAATGTAACATTAACATTGTCTGATTTTCCTTTTATTTCAGCGATCAAATATCCCTTTTTGTCATTCCATTCGCTAAAGCTGCATATTTGACTAGAACCGGAATACCATGCAGTATCTGTCACTTTGTGCGCTCTATGATCATCTCCAAGAGCAATGTAACTATATTTTCCGTCTAGTATGCTAGGATGTAAAGTATAATTCGACGTCATACCGTGGGCAATGAGTACGTTTTTCATACTTGATGCAATGTTATTATTCTGAATAGAAATCCATTTTTCGTACATTGAGTATAATTCCAGTGAATTTAAAGACCTTGCTTGAATAACTGGATGAGCCAAAATCCTTAAACCGAGTTCGGGAAAATCGCAGAATAGAGGCTGCTTCTCTTTTAGCGCTTTTCTGATATCATAATGTGTAAAAAGGTAAATATTATCAAAAAGATATGCGTATTCACTAAGCGTAGAAGTATTATATTCCATATAATGTCCATGGTTACCATCTATAATAACGACCGGTATCTTCGCATCATAAATTTGTTTAAAGGTCGTGGCTGCAATAGTTCTAGCATATTCAGGAGGAGGATTAGAGTCATTGCCAGAAGGGGTATCAAAAAAGTCGCCACAATGTAGAATAATGTCTGGTTTCCGGTCGCTATGAGTAACCTGGTTCACGAATGCCATCCAAGCGAGATAGAAATCGTCTTCTAATGGCCGTATTTGATTATTAATAATGCCTCTTCTTACACGCTTTGGCCGTTTTCCGAGATGAGTGTCTGAAATATGTGCAATTCGAACCATTCTTTATTCACGATTAATTATCTCTTGTTTTGTGTAATCATTCGTCATTACGGTTATTAAAAAGTAGCTAATACAATTTAAAACCCAGTATTAAAGCTAGAATTTAAGACTTTAACTTTGACATTCCTTGACGTCACGAAACTTACTTAGTTCAGTAAAAGGGAACACCTGACATATCTAATATAGCCTATACATCACTTTTTCTGGAAATTCGTACCAATTTAGTCGTACCATTCTAGAGCAGATTTATAGTACGACTTATTTCTTGGCGTAGACTTATTTGGCGTAAATGTTACAGAGTAGTCTGGAGCAGTGGAGGCAATAACGAGTAATTCCATGATTTCACAATTCAATTTCCGTACAAAAGGAAAATGGATTAATGGTGAGCATACCAAACGACTATAAATGACTTTTATGGTTTCTGCCAGACTCACAGTAGAGTCATCCTTTCGTGCTCGATAAAGATGAACCACCAATTTTATTGGGGAAAATCAGGACCAAATCCGGCAGAGTGCACTCCAGCTTTAAATGGTTGCTTGACTACTACTCTGATCTATCATGCAGCCGCTCAAGGAGTAAAGATAGATGAGGTAGAGTCAATCCTAGCGGGAGACATCGATTTTCAAGGCCGTCTTGGACGTCCGAGAAAGTTAGAAATGGATACTAGAAAATCAAAGTCACATTCAAAGTTAAGTCTAACGCTCCAAAAGAAAGAGTAAGATCGCCTGTGTTTGATATAATCTCCAACAATCCAACCCAGTGGAAGTCTCTCTTGAGGAATAACGTAAACAGCGAAAATATCCTACTCACGAATTATAACAAAATAGATGATTTGACCAATCTTGAGATATCCAATCTTAATTTTTTTAGCATTATCTAGTGTTTAGATTTGACTTTCCTAGTTGGATATTCTAATGATTTTACCAGTTTTGACATCATATATGAATCCAAAGACTGATATGTCTGGAGAAAAGAAAGGCGTAGATTTTATCTTTTTTACCTGATCCCTGACATTTTGTTCGAGATTTGGAAACGAATGGAATTTCACTTCACTTGCATCGGTATTGTATTTGTCTGTTAATTGCTTCTGAAGATCATTGTCAGTAAATTTGAGCAACCCACAATCTGTATGATTCAAAACAATAAATTCTTTCGTCCCCAGAAGCTCGTGTGAAATAATAAGAGAACGTATAGCATCGTCTGTAGCTATACCACCGGCGTTTCTGATAATGTGCGCTTCTCCCACATTTAATCCAAGCACGTTCTCCACATTTATTCTAGTATCCATACATGCAAGTACTGCTAGTTTTCTTGCAGGTGAGCTCGATAGTGTTGCATACTTAAAATCATTTGAATACTTCTCATTTGACATAAGTATTTGATCAATTTCAACCATAGCTATAGCCTACTCATGTCGAACATATACCACTTACGTAACTGGTCTATATCAAATATTAAGTTTCAGAATCTGACAAGTATCATGAATTAACGCTTATAGGATTGATATCACTAGATAATGTGGTATGGAACTCACTAACAAGGAAAATGTACGTAAAATATTGGTACATGCCGAAGTTAGCCTAATACCCATCGGCTCACGAATTCCGTCTGCACCAGACGACCAAGAGGAGACTAGTATGAGTAGAGAAATTGCAGTAGCATTTGATGCAATCTCTAAGGTGGAGGGTCTAAAAACCATTCTTACTCCAATGGGAACACAAATAGAATCAGAAAATTTATCAAATATTTTTAGAGCAGTCGAATTAGCACATAAAGCTGTAAAGGATACTGGAATTAAAAGAATCATATCTACAATACGTATAGATGAAAGAATTGACGCCTCACACACCCTCGAAGACAAGATGGAATCGGTCAAAAAGAAATTGCCTACTTAACTGTCAGTCCCTCAATAATTATTCATGGCAATTGTTACTAATGACCTATCAACACAGAAGCCTAATAAGAGAATAAATTTAATCTCGTATTAATTTTGACAAATGAAAATACTAGCCCATATTTAATTGTAAGTCGGTTGTAAGATAAACCTACTTGTACAGTCCAACTGAAAACAAACTGTAGATCAATTGAATACGTAATGTAGTATCCGGCCTTTTTCAATAGACATCTTATTACCTTCAACCTTCCTTCTGCAATCTTCCGCACCATAATATACATTAGATTTTTCGATCAGTCCATCATTGTTGAATTCAAACTTTTCGATTGCAGACCATTGTATTTTATTATCAGGGGTTGCATTGTATTCGAATATTACTTTGATTTTTCAAGAAATAGTCTGTTGGTATGAATATAACATTAGAAATTTCTTAAACCTGAGGAAAATACTCAATCCCTCTTGATTATTATTATTGCTGAAATCCGACTAGGATACACTGATTTTAGTTTAGGAGTACGAAATAAATATTCTCAGAGTAAAGAGAAAGAATTTCTTTTGTTATGATCATTCCATGCCTTAGTCATCCATAAACATGCTTTTTGTAAATTATCATCGATCTCTTCTACAATACCCCTAATAGCAAATTAAATATGGCATTTATTATGTTATATTGTTTATTGTCTTTACATATTAATGCGAAGAATGACACCAAAGTATATCCTTTAAAAATTATAAGAATATGAAGTCTTGCTATACTAGTGCAAGTACCATCTGATTTAATTTATATAATGATACAGGTTTTTCTATATATCCCTTTACATCTGATGATGAAAAACCCTTTTGAAAAGCAGAATATTCGTACTCAAATGCACTCATAAGCAAAATCTTCACGGTGGGTTTTATGTTTTTGATTTGCCGTACAAAATCATAGCCATTAAGATGTGGCATTCGGATATCAGAGATTACAAGATCATAATCGGATGGCGTCTGCCTAAACGTTTCCAAGGCCATTAACGGATCAGTAAAAGATGATACCGAAAGACCTGCTTTCTCTAAACTAATCTTGATTATCAATACAATTTCGCAATCATCATCGACTATAAGGATCATCTCATCTTAACTAGTGTTAATTAGACGGAATTATATAATGCCTTCTTTGATTAAATCAGTAAAGTAATGAAAAAAAATGATAGGCAATGAATTGATAATAACAAATTTTGATTCGATATATCATCGAGGCGATTCTAGTTAGTTAAAATAATTAAATTAAGGTATATTATCTATGTTGTCACATTGCGATATATTTTATGTCTAATGATCTTTATCAAGGAATTCTGATTTAACCTATCTGAATGTCTTTGAAATTATTTTTAACATTTTTAATCTAATCTCATCCTATAATAGATCGATTGAAAGTCTTCCTGTGGTTCGAAAAATCAAAAACTCTGTTTAATGCTAATCTAGGCCTAATACTGATTGGAAATTATACATATTACGGAAACCCTTGAATATTGAATTCCTTGCAAATTTCTGTTGTAATTACAAATCCTTTTATTGTTTGTTTGAACAAAGCTAATGATACTAACTTCATGTTTGCCAGTACCAAAATAGATAATGATGTTAGAATATCTCAGCAGATTGATGATATTAACCTTAAATTACCGACATTTTAAATAAAGACTCTTCAACACCATTTGTTGATGTAGCAAAACGAATTGGTGTTTCAGATGCAACCGTGCATATGAGAGTTAGAAGAATGATTGCAGCAGGCATTATCAACAAATTTACAATCTTGGTAGATAATGATCTTCTGGGATAAGATCACATGTCGTTTATGGGAATAAATATTTCTCCGGGTCTGCAGATCAGATTCAGAATATGTTGAAATAGGCATTAGCAGAACCTTGGCGAGAGGACTAAAGGTACTTGAAGGGAAATTCTTGAAACACAGAGATATTAGGAAATCCACACACAGTAAAATATAGATTCACAACTAAGGGCAAGAATTAACAGGGATCTTTATCTCTCTATTTAACTGGATGAAGGAATGGACAAAAGACTAGTTATATTGCACTTGTTAATCGAACCAGGCAAACCTACTTATTAAAATAGATGAGATTAAGATACGATTGAGCATTAATTCACAATTGAATAAATCAACTCAGTCCAATCTTGGAATAAGAGTTGCAAGCTTGATACAATGGGCCTGTTTTGTTACATCCACCATATAAAGAATGTTTATTATTTATCAAAATTATTGTCTACTAAAGTAAAATAAGCACAATATACAAGTTCTTTTGTGTTTGAGTATTCGATATATCCCGCAATAGGGTTTATAATAGCTGTATTTGGACTTGAGACTGCTTGGCACTTTACAGCTTGCGATATACCAGACATGAAGATAAAAGCTTGCATATGTAGGCGGCTAAAGTTAGCTCTTGCGAGTACATAACAGAAAATAAACATCATGTAGTTCAATAATGATGTCGAAATGAAGAAGCAATTGTAAAACTAAAAGGGAAATTATAAACAAAATGTCAAAAAGAATTCTAGTAGTCGATGATGAGGCTGACACCAATACCGCATTGCATGAGATATTAGAACAAAATGGTTTCATTGTTGATTCATACGAGGATCCTTTCCTTGCTTTAGAGAACTTTAAACCTCATTTTTACGATCTATTAATTCTTGACATCAAGATGCCAGAAATGAGTGGTTTTTCTTTTTATAGAGAGATTAAGAAACGTGATGATAAGATGAAAGTATGCTTTCTTACCGCTGGAGAAATGTATTATGGGTCATATTCTGATATATTTTCTTCTCTTCCTGCTAACTGTTTTATTCGGAAGCCTGTAACAAATGACGAGCTCTTAAAACATATGGATAGAATAATGTTTGGTGGTCGGGAAAATTATTATTAATCGGAATACTGGATGGATGAATAAAGAAGGAGATATTTATCTTGAAAAAATGGCATACTGGTAAAACTAATATCATTATACTAGCCAGTGTTGCTGCTGTTGTATTAGCAGTATCAATATTTTCATATCAATATTCAGTTTTTACTTCTAACAGGATTGTTGATATTGCCTCAGGTGAAGTAAGATCAAACACAAGGATTGAAGCACACGACATATCACAAATATTAACAAACAAGTTGCAAACTGTTGGTGCTCTATTACAAACACTTGCTGATTCACCTGCCATTCACAATAATGAATACAAACGAGCTGATACTGTCATTAACACTAGACAGAACTCTTCAACTGATTTTACTGACTTTTACATGTGGCTTAATAAAGATGGCAAAATAAATTGGATAAGTAATATTAATCAAAGTGCATATCAAAAATACAAAGGAGCAGACCTAAGTTACAGGCCATATTTTATTATTCCAAAACAAACTCACACAGTATACTACAGCAGTTTAATAGAATCAAATGACAAAATTCCAAGATTATATATATCATACCCAGTCCTTAACAAGACAGGCACCAGTAACAACCAGGGCAGAGGCATACTTACAGGTGTAGTGGTTACTTCGATTAGACTAGGAACCTTAGGCAATTTTTTAAAAGATCAATTATATCCGCAATTTAATAGCACTATCGGGCTACTCGATAGAAAAGGAACAATTCTTTACACTACTGGTACCCAGCAATATGCTGGCGAAAACATTTTTGGCAATAAATTTCAATCTGTGCTCGCGTCTTCGCTACATTCTTCTGATTCAAAGAATCTCCTAGATGACTTGATAAGAGATTCATTGCAGGGAAATACTGGCTCAAAAGATATTCCTATTAATGATAAAGTAAATACAATTGCATACCAGCCTGTCACAGTTAATGGTAAGGATTTTCTGATTTTATATATTAGTGCACAGCATAACGTTGCAAGCGATGTACGTGCTCTAATTATTCAGCAGCAATATTTTACGATATTAATGGTGACAGTAATCGGAGGAGTAGCATTTATCATTGCATTTCTAGTTTTTTCATGGAATAAGCGATTGGAGACAATTGTAAAAGTAAGAACAGGTGAGTTAAAAATAGCAAATGATTCTTTAGCAGAATCTAATCAACAGCTTGCCCTATCTAACAAACAGCTTGCACTAGCCAACCAGCAATTGAAAATCCATGATAAAATGCAAAATGAATTTATCAATATAGCAAGCCATGAAATGAAGACGCCTACTCAAGCAATTCTTGGTTACTCTAAGCTAATACAGCGACATCCTGAAAAAAGAGATGAAATGATAGAGGCGATATCTAGAAATGCATCAAGACTTCAAAGGTTAACAAGTGATATATTGGATGTTACTCGAATCGAAACTGGCTCATTACGACTCAATTTAGAAAAGTTCGACCTCAATGAAGTAATATCAGACATAGTAAACGACTATAGAAACGAAATTGAAAGATCTGATAGCGATGTCAAGTTAATCCATCAAGGAGATAATGAGATTATTCAGATAGAAGGAGATAAGAACCGTTTAACCCAGGTTATTTCTAATCTAGTAGGTAATGCAGTCAAGTTCACTACGCAAGGTAGTATAACAATTAAAGCTGAAATTGAGAAAGAAGAAGAACAAGACAAAGATAAGGCTCTAGTAAGCATAAAGGATACGGGGTCTGGAATAGATCCTGAAATAATGCCTAGGCTATTTACGAAATTTGTCGCAAAATCTAATGCAGGCACCGGATTAGGATTATTTATCTCAAAGAGCATAATTGAAGCCCATGGAGGCAAGATTTGGGCTTTGAACAATCCTTCTTTAGATGGAAATGGTAGGAGTATGGGAGCCACCTTTACCTTTAATATATTCTTGAGTAAGTCAAGAGACAAAGTAACACACTAAGAAGAACCATGAGTAATATGGACAATTATAACAAAAACGATAATAATAACAAAAAAGATGATGATAATAATAGAATTCTATTAGTAGACGATGAAGTTGATATCACAATAGTTTATACTATGGGTCTTCAAGATAATGGTTTTAAAGTTGATGCTTTTAATGATCCCTTACAAGCATTATCGGATTTTAAGAGTGGCATCTACAGTCTAGTTCTTATAGACTGTAAAATGCCAAAAATGAATGGATTTGAGTTATATCAAGAGATAAGGAAGGTAGATACCAAAGTTAAGGTATGTTTTATCACAGCATTTGATGTATATCATGGAGATATCAAAAAACAATTCCAGGATAGTTCGGATTCAATGCGTCAAGAAGGAAAAGAAGACTCAGACCTAAAATGCATTATTCAAAAACCTATTGACCTAGACGAGTTAGTAAAACGAATAAAGGAAGAATTGAATTCATAATTGATACCAGTAACGGGAGTAACGTTAAGTAGCAATAGTATCATTATTATTGCTATTGCTGTAAATGATAGTAGTGAGCCACAATAATAGTGCTACGACGACGACGAGACTATTACTTGTCGACAACGAGTATGATAATATCTCAGTCCTAAGTATGGGTCTAGAAGATGAAGGATTTGAGGTTGATGCATTTACTGACCCACTACTGGCACTCTCTAATTTTAAGTCTAATTACTATTCTTTGGTAATACTTGATATTAATATGCCTAAAATGAATGGATATGAATTGTATAAAGAAATAAGGAAATTAGACAATAAAGTTAAGGTGTGTTTTTTGACAGCATCTGAATTACATAACGAGAGCCTAAGGAATCCAACAAAAGAGATTCTCAATGAAGTGAAATGCTTTATCCCAAAGCCCTTAACCATCGAAGATTTGATAAGAAATGTAAAGAAAGAGCTAACGTAAGATTCTCAATGAAGGCCATGCCGAATATAGATCTGAAGATCAATCGGATCTCCAAAACTATTGACTACAAGCCAATCAAGCCAACCACTAAACAATTTCAATAAGTAGTTCTGACAATCAAACGGATAATAAGATTAGTAATCAAAATATAGATATGAGGCTAGAATTGGGAGATGAGAAGAACTTAAAAACTAAGACAATGGATCAAAAGGAAGAAAAATTCATCATCACTAGAAGCAGTCATAGCATCATCTTCATCACTGCTTGCGTCATCTTCATAATTATCAACAACACCTCAACCAGAGGTATTGGATTCGTCTGGTGACAATACTATTTCGGAAATGAAAGAAGTAGTTGATATGGGACAAAAGAGGTGGCTAAGGTTTTCTTGCATGTGGAAGAAAACAGCAGGATAGATTCTATATCTACAAGTATCAATGATAGCATTAAAAATACCGATCCTGAAAGTAAACCCAATACAAATCCTGATCCA
>Ga0164303_10000129_pt1 | contig 14021 bp, 18 predicted proteins | sample Whisoiple_207_MG_FD_109715 | JGI IMG/M metagenome (GOLD analysis project Ga0164303, IMG submission 109715) | Soil microbial communities amended with pyrogenic organic matter from upstate New York, USA - Whitman soil sample_207_MG | ecosystem: Environmental > Terrestrial > Soil > Agricultural...
TGGGCATCTGGCTCAAAATTCAGTTCTCTGAGGCGCGGCCGCTCACTGTAGGCAACTCCCCAGTATTGCTCTTTTAGCGAAGGGTTGTTCTTTTCATACCGTGCAAAACCATCCTCAAAATCCTTGATCCAGTTGTCGAGGTCAAAGTCTACAGAACTGGCTTCTACATTAACTACATTCTGTAGAAGCGTTTGTGCATTGATAGGGGATTTTGAGGATGGTTTTGGATCTGCCATTGGTCTTAGCTCTTTTTCTTCCGAGTCGTCAACTTGCCACTGGTAAGCGATTGCCTCATGTTTCTTCTGTCAATCGCTGATTGAAGCTGTAAAGCTACTTGTGCAGCAGCTACTAAGCTTTCTAGAGTTTCGCCATCACTGTTAGCGCTGTTTGCAGCCCCGGCGATCGCTGCATTTCTCCGAATCTCCTGAAGCAGATCATTGAGGCTAAGCTTCTCCTCATTCTCAATGATTTTTATTTCAACCTCGGTATTTTGTAGCAGGGCTGATAGTAAATCCTCAACCTCTTTCTCAGTCGTTGCCCCTTTCCCGCTAGTATTCCCAAACTTCTCAGCGTCTGACCCCTTCCCAAAACCCAGCGTTTTTTTAGTCCCGGCGTAGGGGTCAAAGGCGAAAGGTGCTTTAGTCTTTTTCCAAGAGTGTTTAAAGTCGAGATGCTCGACTATCGCATCCAGTAGCGCGTGGTTTTGAATGCTCAATTGATGAATGAAGCCCAACTCATAAAGCTGTCTTACATTCATATTGTTACCAGCGTCTGTATCAGCATTCGTATCGTAGATTTGCTGAAGCATGATCCGGCAAAAGTCAGCCATAGAGTTGATCTCTAGCTCTATGGACTGATTACCTGCCTGTACCGTGTTGATATCAGCGATTTTGATTTTCTGAGGCAGAAAACCAACAGCCCGATCCACTTGCTTAATTAAGAAGTCGAAAATTCCTGGTAGGTCTTTAACCTCATGATCTCCGGTTGACTTTGGCTTAATTAAGCGTTTTGGCAACTTTGCAGGCATCTGATCTATGCCTAAGAATTTACGAATCTCTCGCAGTCCATCGAAAAGCGTTACAGGTTTATCCTGTTTTTCTCCTACTTTATCGTGTAGTTCGTTGACCCTCCTCAGAAGCTGTCTCATAAGGGCTTCATCAGGTCTATCGTTATTGTTCGGGCAACAACTCATACAACACCTTTTTTTAGGTTTTCGGGGTGGTGGATTCTTTCTGTTAGGATTTAGTTTTTCGCAAGTCAGATTACGATAAATCGCTACTATATTCGCGCTGATAGAATGCCCGGTTATAGTTTTATGATCAACAATTTTAAATAAAGCTGTTTTGATAGCCTGCTTGGAACCTCCAAAGCATCTTATTAAGGCTATGCCTCCAATGCTAGGGACTGGCTCATTAAAAGTAGCTAATGTTATACCACTACCAAAACCAAGGTTGATTTGTCCTATGAAAGGGGTATCATATATATCCAAAACTGGCTCGTCATCTTCATTAAAGCCGCCAACTTGGTAGCCAAAGGTATAACTGTAATAATTTATATTATCGGGATTACTAGAAGGATAACCAGGGCAACTTATATCTGTAAACCAAGCAGACATTGCTATTGATCTATCTTTCCCATCTGCTCTAACCATGGGTAGAAAATTAGAGAATTGGACAAATACAGTGTAAAAATCGCTGTCATTTGCGAACAATTCTAAATCTTCCAATCCGTCGATATACCCGTCAGAAATATTAAAAGGATCTGTGGGCGTGACTGGTGGTTTTTCTTTCTCTCTACACTCAGGATTCCGATAAACAATTGAGATGGGCGGGGCTGCAATATATCCTAATACAGGCGATAAAGTGATTCCTATATCACAGCTAGTTGCTACTATCTTAGGATTTAAAGCAGCAAGTTGCGTTCTTAATGGATTCCCCCCACAGTAAGGTGAATCAGGATAGCGATCACAATCAAAAGGATCGGCTGGTGTATCGGGGGTAGTATACAAGCCCGTGTTAGCGATTGGGACTAAGCCTGGAATAGGTTTTCTTTCCTTGGTTATTTCATCAGGCTGGGGTTTAATAATTCGTTGTCTAACCATTGTCTACCATCTACTGATTAAGCGAACTTTAGCGCCATGGGAATAATTATTTAATTCTTGATAGCGACGTTTCATTACTTCTTGATCAGTAGGAGTATAGGAGCCATAAGGCATCTTGAAATCTTCCAAATCATTAATAAATGAAACTCTAAGGCTATAAGGATTCTTTGCCATAAGTCTTAGTAGTTTGGATTTGAGAATCTGGTAGATGTTGCGAGTTGCACCCATGGATAGTATCGGCTTGCATAATCCAGCCCAGTTGCAACCCAATACTCCCCAGATGAGCTATTATGCCAAGTTTGTCCTATAAAATCTGGCACTGCCCCGATTGAGTTTGGATTATCTCCATTAGAAATTGGAGTGCAATAAACTAATATCCAATCTTGCAAGGTTAATCCTTGACTAATATAAACAATCTTTCTAGAAGCTCCCCCAGTAGGGTTGTAAATATAAATTTCCCCTGCTACTGTAGGCGCTCTATTAGGTTTTTGATTGTTAATAGTTAGCGTTACACCTCCCGTGCTTAAGTCTTCAATGTCACTAGCGTTTAACTTTTTAGCAACGATATTGCCATCCGTAAAATATAAAACTTTGTTGTCATCTAGATTTGGATCTAATGTAGCGACAGCATCTAAAAGCGCGTCCCATCCTTGAACATTACTTCCTATTCCTAATCTAGCTGGGTCAATTGTTCCTGAAATAATTGCAGCAGCATCAAAAGTACTAGGCACGGTTTCTGTTCCTCCAATGATTGTAGTTTCTATTAAATAAACCAGATACTCTTCTACATAAGAGCCAAAGATGCTAATAAAGTCTTGTCCTTGCAAGAAACCATAATTTACATTAACCATTTGTACAGCGAGACTAGAACCTAAACCCATCTCATAGGCTAGATTGTTGGTCAATAAATCCATTAATGCATATTGCCTGTAAGGGTAGCCGTAAGGATTTAAAACGCTAATTGCTCCCACTGGTTCCCATATATTTGGCTGTACTGAACTCAAAAGATTAAGTTGTTTTCTTTCCGACTTCCACTCACTATCTATTACTTTTAAATTTCTCATTGAATCAGTATCTTCAGGGAGAAATTCAGCTAAAGGAGTCTCGTTGATTGAATAAATCCAAGCTGTAGCTGATAAATTCTTTAAAAAAAGATTCATTGCTACTACTTTGGCATTACCTCCAAATTCACTAATAATGCTATTCCCTGAAAGATTGTTTTGACAAACTATTACCGGATTCCCTTGGTGAGAAGGCAATATTTTTAGACTGATTGGTTTAACTCTTGTTACTGGGTAAACTCCCATTTTGAAAATCCTTAACTAATAACTTCTTAGTCCTCCAAAACTAGAGTAAATACTCGTCAGCAGTGTAGACAGTACCGCCCTCAGCATTTATAGATGTAATGATGGGCACTGTGATGCTACCTGAAAAACTGTTGTTCTCGCTGTTGTAAGTACCTGTTACATAATTTAACTTGTTGGGATTTTTAACAGTACTTCTTTCTAAATTTTGAGCAAACATGACTAACTCAATTAAGTAGCCTGCACAGGTAATAGATTTAAATGTTCCTCCGGTTCCTGGAGAAAAAATCAAGCCTGTTAAGTACTCCGGTACAGCCAAAACATTTTGACCGCTATCATTCTGAGTTGGATTAACTAGCAGATTATAGGAAGAATTAAAGATGCCATCTGCTTGGTTATGGCTATTGCTGACTCTTGCCTCATTGTTTGGATTATGTACCGGATCTAGCTCCTTCATCCTTAATAAAGTGCAACACTCCTGAAGTAATCCTTCTAGAGTAGTTGCTTTTAAAGTGCTTCCTGTACCTACTACAACTTGTGCCATTTGTATGTTTTTTAGCTGCAAACAAATTGTACCAAAAAAATATATACAGCAGCATAGAAAATTCGCAAACCCTTAAGGGTTTGTAAAAATACAACCCTCTGTGATTGCACGGATCATAAAAGCTATTTCTTTGGTTTTCTCCGTGTTCCTTTTTGAAGGTTTTAAAGCTATATTTCAGATAACAACTAGAAGGATTTAGGGATGCCTAGGAACCGACAACGTTTTAGTGACTTAGACCGACGATTAGCTCTTTTAAACGGTGCTGCTCCTGCACCGGGGACAGATTTAGAAGCTTATTTGCAGTATCGGACAGGAGCAAGAAAGGTTGATATTAAAAATAATAGAAGTAGCGCAGAACGAGTTACTTGGGGCGTTGGTGTTTTACCGTTTGGGATCAGCGCTGAGGGAACAGTAACTGCTGCTGATAGATATATTGCCCCTGTAACTCGATTAAGTGACACCTTACGGGCTTCGTTGGGATTAAACGACAACCGATTAGGTCACGCCGCTTATGATGCTGCGATGAAGCAAAATGTCGGCTTCTATGCTGCCTTGGTCAAGGTTCAAACGACGGACGTTACTGGTTTAACTTCGACTGACCCAACGCCTAAAAGTGCTGTTTTAAATCGCAATTACAAGCGTACTTACGGGAGAAGCTTGGTTCTGCCTTTTGGTCGGACTGTAACCGCAAAGGATGCTAAAAGTGGAGCAACAGAAAGCACTGTGGATGCAGTGGATGAAGAAGATGTACGGCGCTCTCTAACTTCTGAAATCAAAGCTTTAAGCGGACAGGTAACCGCTAGAACTGTTAGCTTTGAGCCTGAAAAGTGGGTTAGGGTTGGCAGAAGTTTAGGCGCTAAACCAACCACGACTTAATTAAGGAGTCTATTAAAATGTTTGACCCTCACCTGGAAAGATATCTGGCAAATGCTTTCTATTTACCGATTGATTTATCTGCTGACCAAGAGAAGATTAATCAGGATATTCATAGCGGAATCATTGTAGAGCAAGCCGTTGATCAATATTTTGGGGGTCAAGCATCCATTTTTGATGTTTTAGATACGGTAGAGGGTAGCCATGAAGATATTGATATGGACACTTACACCGATTCTCTAGAACAGGCTTTGATCCAAAAACTTATCTTTGACCCTAATTTGAGGGCTTGATATGGCTGATACTTGGCGAATTGAAACAGATAAAATTTCCAGTGCTATTTTTGGAGGATTTGCTGATAAATCCTTTGTTAATGAAGAGTTTCAGGGAAAGAAGATCCCTAGCCTCATTGCTAAAAGCCTTTTGAAGAAGATTCAAGGGGGGTATGAGTTTGCTAAAGCCAAGGTCAAAGCTGGCTGGAATTTTTTCGCGCAATGGTGGACTGATGATCCGGTCGGTGCAACTGCCGGGGCGATCGCTGCTACTCTCGCGCTGGGTGTTGTTGTTGTTGTTGGGGCTGAGGTGATTGGTGCGTTAGTTGGTGGGATTGCTGGCTTAGCCTCTTTAAATCTCATTGAGTTGGGAACGGTAGCACTACAAGGTCTACTCGTTGCGGGTACAATTGGTAGCCTTCTAAGGTTTGCCATTCGTGGCGTTCAGTTTTTGTGGCGTTTCAACTTCAATATCACCGATAAACAAATTGTCGCTCAGCAGAAATCTTTGATTGATTCTCTCTATGGGCAAGCGGGTAGTACTATCGGGTCGGCTATCGGGTCTTTATTTTGTGGGGCAGCGCCAGTTGAGTTTTTAAAGAGAAATAAGCTGGTTAAGGTTAACCCGGTAATGTTGGCAAAGCTTCGAGAGGTTTCTAAATTCGACCCTCATTCTGATGAATATGGCGAAATTTATGAAGAAGTCATGGAAAACGCGAAAGCTTTAGTTAATGCTGGCACTCGCGTTGCTTCTCAATGGATTTTTCTTGAAAGCTACAAGAACGTGCGGAAGTGGATTAAGGCTGGCTCGAATGCTATTAATCTAAAGAAGTTTCTGCCCGGTCTTGACAACATCATTCAGAAGTGGGGCGAAGAAGGTAGCCAGCCCTGGAGTTTCGCTTCTGCAATGGAAGAAGCAATTGAGAGCATTGATGATCAACGGCTTCAAACCTTTACAGAGGAGCTAGTTGAAAGCTTCATGGAAAGTTGCACTGAATCAGCAATGGTCATTAGTTACGCTTTATAAAGTGACTACCAAGCCTTTACTAGATTTACAAAATACTCTCAATTGGGATGCTATTTTTCGGGGTGGAATGACCCGACCGACTGCACCCAACGGAAGCCCAATGAAAGATGCTAGAGGACGGATTATTCCAATCAAAGACGCAATCTTTACTGTTAAAGCTCAGCGTTTTTTAGTAGGTACAATTAACCCTGAATCTCCTGCAAATTGGCGGTTAGGCTGTCGGGCAATGCCTCGATTGCCCGTCGTTCCTACCTCTTTTCAGCCCCAATTTCCTAATTTAATTGATGCTGAAGAAAAGCCCTTTTATGTGCCATTGAACCGATTTAAAATGCTGACCATTCCTGATTATGGTGTGGGAGATTATGCATTAGCGCTGACGTTTCCTTTCTGGCATGAAAATCTTTATGTAGAGATTTGGCAGTACTCAGGACTAGAATCCGATACGGTTGAACAATCACTGCTCACTGCTAATCAAGCTTTGGTTTCAATTAATCAAAAAATAGAAGAATTTCAAAATCAGACACAGATTAATAATCAAGGACTCGATCCAGGTGGATTTATATAGAGGATTTCTATGTCATACGATTTTAGACAGTGGCAATACCCAGCCAATGGGAACAACATTCAATCTTACTTACTCAATTCTTTGATGGTGCCATCTGGGGGAATAACTCCCTGGATTAAATTTGAGATCAACTGGGCTGGCAATGGTGATACTCAAAGAATTTTTATTGGAGATATGGGGGCATTTGAACCTAAGACAATGCTTTGGCGAATGAGTGATGGTAGTACAGATGCTACTGTAAGGCTTAGATTGTGCGAGATTGGGGCATACGATCGACCGATACAAACACTAACCACTGATACCAGTCCTTTTATTTTTCCACCGATGATTTTATAGTGAAATTATGAAATATACGTTGAATCTAATCAACCCTTCAATCACCTTTGGATTTATGCTCAGCCGGGGCATTTAGTGCATACTTTCCGCGTAAACGACCGATGATAGAAGTTTTACTGATGCTATTTGGGAGGAGGTCTGAAACAGTATAAGAAGTATGTATTGGGATAAGTGAATGCTGGCTTGTAAATCCCTCTTCGGACTGAGTGGACAGCTAGAGCCAATAGAACAGGATAAATTTAATGAGTTTTTATCCTGTCCTATGCCCGTCAACTCTCGCACCTTTGACCCAAAAGCTAATAATTATAATTTGGATTCCCTGAGACGATATCAATGGGAACTTGAAGCAATTTTGGAAAGAATTAAAGCTCATCTCCTCAAACCGGATCAACATGGGACAAATACCCAATGAAGAAATTATTACCCTTTTTACTCGCTTGGTCGGCGCTCAGTCGATAGCAGGTAATGAACTGGGAAGAGTTAATCAGCGCATTGATGAAATCGCTATCCAATTTAAGGAACGGGTTGATGTTTTGACTGCTACAGACAAATCTTCAACCGAACAACTTAAAAAAGATATTGAAGAAATTAAAGACTCGTTGAATAACATAGTTACTCAGATGGCTTTGCTTCAACACACTTCGCCAACGCAACAAATAGAGACTTTGAGGCTTCAACAAGCTGAACACAAATCTCAATTAGATAAATGGAGTGGACAACTATCTGCTGCTGCGTGGTTCGTGGGTGCGATTGGAGTAAGTGGGTTGGGAACAGCGATCGGTGCTTTTATGAAAAGTTCAGGGAAATAAAACCCGATCGCTTAAAAGTGCGATCGCTCTAATCTACTTCTTTCCTCCAATATCTTGCCCTGCCTGGTTCAGATGGATTTGATAAAAGCGTGTTCATTGCCTCAAGATCAGTTTTCATTCCCTCAATCCCCATAGCGTCCAGGTGCAGATAAAGCCTTCTAAGGTGATAGGTCAATGCTGCTACCTGATTTTCTAGTTTGGTGATCCGCTCCTGATCGCGCATAAATTGCCCCTTAAAATGGGATGTAATCTTGGCAGGTGAAATGATAGCGCTGGCTGTAGGCGTTCATTAGCCAAGCAAAGTGATTGCCACGCTCCTGATCAGTGAACCAAACGCAATCATCTTTTATCTGGCCACCACACAGCCACGCGGCAAGCTCTACAAGCGGCGATCGTTTGATGTCAACGCCGTAGCTTCGTGTACTAAGCCCCAGGTCAATTACAAAAGTCCATCTTGGCAACGGGCTGATCCTTAACTTCCCGTTGGCGTAATAGTAGCCTTGAGATAATGTCTGCTCTCTCCAATAGCTGTACATCCGCATAGGATTGTCCTTTGTGCTTCCAAAATTTTCTAAAAAATGTCCTAGTTTTCCCGGTAGGCTGAAAAAATTTCAAACCTCTTTTAACAACCTCCTCAGGAACATCATTGACCCCCTATACCCTCCGGCGGCTCCTCAAATAAGTAACTCTTATGATTTGCAGATGCAATTGGGGGTTTTTGGCTTATTAGACTTTTATATCGTTGACGACTTCGACGCATGGAGTTGATATGGTGGTTCAAGGCGTATAGGTTGCATCTTTTGAGCCAAGTTCGTCCCCTGTAGTGGAAGACTTGACCCCTTGAAACCTTATGCCCTTCTTGCCTTCTCGATGAAGTAATCCCGTTACGCTCAAAGACTCTTGCCTGTGGGCTGCGGAAATTCCCTTCACCTTGAACAGAGAAGTCGTCCTCTATTTGCCAATAGACATCTGTAGCCCCTTCATCTAAGAAGTGCTTCAGCCGTCCATACTCCTGCTTACCCTGTGCGATTTGCCTGCGTGGGACATCTCGTAGGGTTAAGTGCCTCCGAACAGTCCGATCGCTCACTTGCAAATGATCCGCGATCGCCTCTTGTGAAACTCCAAATGGAATGAATGATTTGCTAACAAAAACAAATTTGCGGCCTACGGCTAGAACAGCAGGAGGTAGTACCCCGCGATCCGGTATTTGCGAGGGATTGCTTATCCTTTCCAATAGCTCGACAGGTTCTAAAAATCGATAAAACTTTCTTTCTCTGGTGTTTAGACTCCTCCTTGCTGCGGTACGACTGCGATTTTGCAACGCTTGTGTGGCGATTGACGTTGCAATTGTTCGGAGGGATTTTAAATCTAGTGGGTTAACTTCTCCAACGTGCCCAAAAGATTCTAGTCCCAAATTCTGACAAATCTTGAATAAGCTACCGAGCCAAATTTTAATAATTCCGCCCCTGGCGCTGTACCTTCTGAAAGCACCTACTGCTCTGCCCTCAAGCAACCACTGGTAAAGGCTTGCAGCCTTTCGCTCTAGTAGCGCTGCGGCATATTCAATCGAAATTTCTACAAATCCTCTGCCGTGTGTATCCATTGCGCGGCATAGATACCAAAGCTTAAGCCAACTCCTACCCGTGGACGCTACCAGTGCTGTATGGACCCGCACATAGGAAGGCTGAGGTACTAGCAGTGTAGCTAGCACCTCAACCGGAAGCAGTAGGAGAACCTTAATCAATCGGCTCGATCTCGCGAGTGAAGAAGACTAATCCTGTGCTGTAGAGCGGATTGTCGCTTCCTTGCTCGTCCAACCGAATCCTACATAGGTGTGCGTTCTCATACCGAAAGAACGCCCCAGTCATACCGTGAAATGTGCTTTTGGACTTGTTGATTCTGACGCGATCGCCTTCTTTAAATGTGTGTTGGTCAGGAGTTGGTAGACCGTACATGCTTGCTACCTCCCTGATCCACGAGTGGACTTTGGGGGCTGTGCTGCAAGGTTCCCTTTGATAGCACAGCTTAGGCAATGAAAGCTGATGTATTTAAAGGATGATTCAGGAATTCGTTTCCAGAGCGTTGTTACAGCCCGTCCCCGAATTGATTTATTGCAAGTACGACAGTTTAAGCCATTCAGATAGGAGTGCCGACCGTTCCAGCAAACCGGATCATTGATCCGGCTTGTTAAGGTTTGTGTTAACATTCACTTACCAGCCCCTTTGAAAGCTCAGCCACTAACTCGGCTTTCAGAGGGGTTCCCCTTTTCTAATACAAATAAAAGTATATGGGGGGAGTTCTACCCTATAGAATAGGGATAATGTGGCTGCCCGTGCGAGCCACAGCAACCCCAAATTGCGTGTTATCTGGCTGTGGTAAGCGGGGCACGCAAGGAGGGGTATTTAATTGTTCAGATATCGTGCGGGATGCGACGTTATCCGGCTGTGGTAATTTTCAGTATACCTTCCAACGCTTTTGATTGCGCTTCAGTCAAGAAAAGTCAATCTGAGCATATATCCCCCCAGAGGTAGAGGCAGGCACTCGCTCCAAGGAATCCTGATGAATCCTAAAAACTCTTGACGCTACCCGATACCCTATCGGTATAATATCAGGTATACGATAGGGTATCTGATATGAGTAAGAAAATTCAATTTGAGTTAAAAGACGCTCTCTTAAATAAACTAGGTGAGCTAGCCCAAGAAAAGGAAAGCTTAAATCAGGTAGCCAAGCGGCTACTATCCAATCTTCTAGAGGGCAATCAGCCTATACCCGATACTGAAGACGATAGGCAGCATATCGGCTCCTTACAGGTAGGTGAATTAATTGCAAGGATTGAATCTTTAGAATCACAGGTTAACCGCTTGCCCTCCCCAACTCTGGTTGAGGCAGCTATACAAAAAGCTTCCTTTTTAATGGATGGGGGTTGTATAGTTCGTAATGATCTAAAAAGGACTGAAACAGAGCTTAGGCACGGCATTGAGAGTCTTTCTAGCAGGGTTGATAGCACGATTAAAGAAACCCTGAAGGAGATTAAACGGGTTAACCGTTGCCTCAAAAAGCTACAAGTAGAGCCGATTGAATATGCTGATAGCCAACCCGATAGCCAACCCGATAGCCAACCCGATAGCCAAGCTGAAGAAGATTATCCGATACTAGAAGCCATTAAACAAGTCAGGATTATCGGCAATGGGGTAATTAAGCCCAATTCTGCATCTGCTGATATCCCTACAGAATCATCTATTGAATCGCTGGCTGAGCCGATACCCCAGACAGATAGCCTATTAGATAGATCTTCTAATGAAGAGTCTTCCGACCTGCTGGAAACTGCCCCTGAACCCTCTGCAAGTAAAGTTCTCGAATCCCTCCCCAGCTACCTAGCCCAACCCAATGCAGCAGATGCGATCGCACCTTTTAACAGCCCTGAGAATGCTGATCTAATAGATAGCGCTGCCGCTGTCAAAGTCTATGTAGAGACAATTGACGCTTTCGATGGGAAATGGTGGAACGCAGAGACGGATAATCCTGTACCTGGAGAGGTCTGGCTCTATTGCACTCAGAATATGCGGGTTCCTGCCATAGTTGATGTGACCTTCTGTGCTAAAGATGATTCTGATCAATCACTTTATGGCTGGAAAAATAGAGGCAGTCAGTCACATGGAAATTGCACTCGTCAGAGTTTGCATATTAGGCTATTGCCAAACCCTAGTAAGCCATCTTCAGAGGCTTTATCAGCCAAAGTTACTGTTAGTCAAGAGTTGCCTGAAAGTGCCCCAGAAGAAGCGCTAATCATCATAGATGACGGTGTAATACCTCCTGATTTAACTTCTACCTATGACTCAAACCCTTACTCAATATTGTTGATTGCCCGTGGTGATAATGGCATGAAGCAAGGTGAAATTAAAGTTTGGGGCGCTGGTAAATTTTCCAGTGATATTTCACAAGGCAAAATCTATAGATCAAAGCGTGGGACTGCAACGCTAATTAAAGAGCAGTATCAACACTATCCTTCTACTCAGTATTATATCTGTCTGATTAATGCTGAATGGTTGCAATCAAAAGCTGTAAGCTCTCCAGCACGGTACATTCTAGAGCCATCGTTGTTAAAACACATTGTTTTAATTTGCCGTTAAAAAAGCCATGAAGAAGAGTAATAAATCCTGCTTTATGTTCTTTGATTGTCAGACTATGACAGGTTGTCAACCTTCTGACTGTCCTAACTACAAAGAGTGTAAAAAAGCTTCAAAACATCAGCCTCAACCAGAATCTAATCTACCGTACACTTTAGGAAGTTTTTTAGATTCTGATTACGAGTATTGGTGTTTATCTGTCAAGCAAGACATAAGCAGAGAAGATATTGAAATTGGGTATCATCCTGCCGTCAAACTTTTTTATCAATGGACTGAAGAGGAAGGATTGACAATTGGGAAAACTCAAGCTTTTTATATGGCTTGTGATATTCCACATGATGCCCGTTTGATGGGGTTTGAGATACCTGAACTGATGCCCTATGGATTAGCAATCATGAGTGATAGATCCGTTGTTGTTCGGTTTCGTGATGCAATGCCATTCCCTCAAGCCTGGATAGATGCAGGCTTTTATCCTGCTACTACTCTTCCCCGTCTTCAGTTTTATACCTATGCTGATGGCTGTCATGAGATGACTGTAGCTTTTGACTACGATGACACAAGCTATCAGCAAACAATTGACGACGGCTGGATACCTGCTGAAGCCTTACCCTATGAATATTTCAAGGTTGGAACGTCTGATCAAGAGTTGGTTGTTTATCTTGATCGGGAGGCTCCTTACAACAAGGCAAAAATCAAAGCGGGATTTTACCCAGCAGAAGACATCTATGAGGATCAGGATCATCTGTATATGTAGCTGCCGCAAAAGTGCGATCGCCTGAAATTTACTAAAAGGATGAAACCCAATGAAATTAATAGTTCTAAGTAAAGATGGCACTCTGATTAAACCCATTTTTAAGGGGCGTTTTTGGGGGTTGCCAGATACTCAAACTGTCCTGCCCGGTGCTAGAGAGGCAGTAGCTTACTATCATAGCCGTGGCTGGAAAATAGTAATCTGTGCTAACAAGGGACTTGTTCACGCTGGTTTACTGACGATGGAGTACTGCCGCTTAGAGATGCGTGCTTGCCTTCGGTTGTTCCCAGAGATTGAGGATGTCTTCTTCTGTGCTGATTTATTGGGTCAAAGCTGTTATGGGATTAAAGCCCATACTGAAACCTTCTATAACTGGCGAATGCCCCTTGTTCAGCAGCTAGGCATTGAGAAACAATTTAGGAAGCCTCATCCCGGTATGCTGCTACTGGCACGGCATCTCTATAATGCTGACGAATGCTGGCATATTGGTGACAAACCAGAAGACGAAGAAGCGGCGATCGCCGGGGGTATGAACTTTCTGGATGCTAAAATCTTTCGCTCTAGATTCCTTCTAGGTGTCCATAATTTTAAAGTTTCTCCCTTGCAGGTGCAATTTCTAGAAGGGATTAGGTAAGCTCTGACCTAACAATGTACTTTGTAAAATGTCAATCTATGCTTGTGACAGTTGCAGCTGTAAATCACTGGCGATCGCCGGGGGTATAACGCCTCAAATGCTGATTCTATCGTTACCCCCCTTGTGACAGTTGGATTTATTTAGACATTAGTAGCTTACTGGTAGGCTACTAATGTCTAAACAAGCCTTGTTCCCCTTGCAGGGAACACATTTCTAAGTAAATCAGGCAAATCCGCAGTCCATTGGTGCGGTTCATTATCTTCATATATAAATAGTTTGTTCCTTTTAGAGATAAGCTTGCCGCTTAAGGTCTTTTTGCCGTCCCTGCGCTTATCATCGGCTTGAACCAAAGTAGAATTAACTACTGATATCCAAGCTGGATAAACCTCGAAACTTTGCTTTAATTCCTTGTCTGGGTCATCTTGACGGGTTCCTTCTTCATAATCTGTTTCTGTGTGTGTAATGCCCCTTACAGTTAGCGTTGTAAGCTTAAGAAATCTCTTAAGATTTGCTTCTGCCTTAGCTTTCGTGTTGCCTGAAGCTGCCATCTGATGCATATTGCTGCGGTTGTCATCGTCAGATAGATAAGCTCTCGCTGTCCAATTTCCCCATTGCAAACCAGCGCGATTTCCACAGATACTTCTAATATTTTGATACGTCAGCTTTGACCTATCCACA
>Ga0164303_10000132_pt1 | contig 13901 bp, 10 predicted proteins | sample Whisoiple_207_MG_FD_109715 | JGI IMG/M metagenome (GOLD analysis project Ga0164303, IMG submission 109715) | Soil microbial communities amended with pyrogenic organic matter from upstate New York, USA - Whitman soil sample_207_MG | ecosystem: Environmental > Terrestrial > Soil > Agricultural...
ATCGAAACGCCCGGGCCGCAACAATGCGGGGTCAAGAACATCGGGGCGGTTCGTGGCCGCGATGATGATCACGCCCTCCTGTGTATCGAAGCCATCCATCTCGACGAGCAACGCATTCAAGGTTTGTTCGCGCTCGTCGTGACCGCCGCCTACGCCGTGGCCCCGGTGGCGACCGACAGCGTCAATTTCGTCGATGAAAATGATGCAGGGCGCGGATTTTTTGCCCTGCTCGAACATGTCGCGCACACGTGACGCGCCAACGCCAACAAACATTTCAACAAAGTCCGAGCCACTGATGGAAAAGAACGGCACATCAGCTTCGCCCGCGATCGCGCGCGCCAGTAGCGTCTTACCGGTTCCGGGAGGGCCGACCATCAACACGCCTTTCGGAATCCGGCCGCCAAGTTTCTGAAATTTTTTCGGATCACGCAAAAATTCGACGAGCTCCTGAACTTCATCCTTTGCTTCCTCGACCCCCGCGACATCGCGGAATGTGATCTTGTTCTTGTCGCGGGCGAGCATGCGCGCCTTCGACTTGCCGAAATTAAGCGCACCTTTGCCAGCCATGCGGATTTGCTGGCGGAACAGGAAATAAAGCACGAGCAAGAACAGCGCGATCGGCAAAAACCCAACCACGGTTTGCGCGAGCATGTTGGATTCCGTCTTGATGGCAGGTTGCATCCCGGCGGCGGCGAGTTTCTCCTGCAAGTTGTTGGTAAAACTTAAATAAACCGTGGTTCGAAACGGCACTGGCTGGGCAGGCGCTGCGCCAACCCCCTGGCGGATATAGGCGCCGCGCAATGTCTGCGTTGGTCGGCCGTCCTCGACCACCAACTGGAGCGGATAGTTCTTGTCGTTAACGATCTGCTTGTTTTCGAGGAGTTCGAGAAAACGGTTATACGGCACGTCTTCCACCGGCTGCATCCCGCCGCGGTAAAAGAGCATGGCCATCGCAATCAGACTGAAAGCGATCACGATGAGAATGACGCCGCGCCAATTGAAATTGGGTTCGCTTCCCCTGGGCTTATTTTCCCTTTGCGAGTTGCGATCAAATTGAGCCATAAAAGCTGTTAACGGGGTTAAAAATTAACATGAACAATTGCCAATGCAAAATGGAGGCTGGCATGTGCGTATAAAGCCCTCGCTGATTAGTCATTTGTTCAACCTTGTTCGTTCGGATTTCGTCAATTGTTTTCGCTTTATATTCGCGCCTGCACATTGCGTCGCTCGGCGGTTTCGGTTAAAATTCGCACCCGGACTATCCAGATGACCGAACTCGTTTCATCCGTCGCAGGTAAGATCGACCGCGCTGTGCAGCGTGTGACGCCCTTTGCTTATCGGGTGCGACGGACTGGCCGCCGCTGGATGCGGCGGGCGATGCGCAAGCCTCGCAGCGTTTCCGAAGGGCCAAATCTGTTGCCGTTGTTGATCCAGGTACTGGCAAGCTTCACCAAAGCGGACGGCGTTATTCTCGAGGAAGAGATCGACTCCAGCCTCGGTTTTCTGCGTTACGATTATCCGGAGACGGTCTATTCCGAGCTGCGTCAGCTATTCCGGCAGGCGCTTTACGAGCAGCAGGACCTGGCGGCCATGGCCCAAAAACTCGGCGCGCAACTGAGCACCGAACGAAAGATCATGCTCGGAGTGCAACTCTACGACCTGATCTCCCAAGCCGGTTTGAAACAGGAACAGGTCGTTGCGTTTTATTCGTTCATGTCGCAGATGGGCATGGCTGCGCAAGCGATCGACATCGTTTATCAACTCAACGCGTCAGAGGACTCGGACCCGTCGATCTATCAGCATGGCGCGTCGCCGCTGGAATCACTCTCCTTCGGAACTAATGGCAAGGCCGATGTATTACTCAAGAATCTCGGTGAAACCGATCACTTGATGGCCTTTCGGTATCACGATCTGATTTTGTTGAAAAATTACAGCGGCCAGAACGTTTCGGTGCGCGGGAGACCGCTGGTGCGCGGGGGCTTTTGCCGAATTTATCCTGGCCAGCGCATTTTGGTAGGTGACCAGGTGCTCAGCTACCAGGAGCTGGCGCAATATTTCAACGCCAAAAAGAACGTTTCGCTGCCCGAGATTTTCATCCGTGTTAACAAGGTCTCCGACGAAGTGCAACTGGAACGCTCGCGAACGCGTGAAAGCGCACTTCGGGTTACCTTCGGATTAAACGTGCGGGTGAAGGCATTGCGGGACGTAAATGCCGAGCTCAATGGAACGAAGCTAAACGCCGGCACACAGGTCGATGCGACTTTGGAAGACAAGATCGTTTTTCACAATGATAGCGAATTGGATCTAAACGATTTGCGCCGGCGCGCTCGTGCGCTAGGCGGTCGGTTTCAACTCAAGGCGTCCAAGTCGGAGTATTTAGTTTCGAACGATTCGAGCCGCCTGGAACCTGACGACATTCTGCTGTCTCCAGGCACGAGCGGTGATGTGGTGCTGAAGATTTTCTGCGATTACGATCAGCGCATAGGCGTTCTCGAGGTCATCGAGGCGGATCGGCCGATCATGGTCGGAGACGAGTCCGTGCGCACGACCGCGCAGCTGAAGGACGGCGATACGATTCGAATCGATGTCGGACAGATTCTGCGCTGCAACTTTTCGGAACGAATCATCGAGGAAGAGCGCAATATCATTCGGACGCTGGACGTGAATGAAATCACGCACCGTTTTGGCAAGGGCCAGGTTGGCCTGGAGGGAATTTCATTTTGCATTACGCGTGGGGAGCTGGTTTGCGTAATGGGCGCGAGCGGTTCGGGAAAAAGCACGCTGCTAAGAGTGCTCGCCGGCCAGCTCCAGCCGACGAGCGGGGACGTGATCCTCAACGGACAATCGGTCTACCAGAATCTCGATGTGTTGAAGCAGTACATTAGTTACATGCCTCAGCAGGACGCCTTCGACGAACATCTCACCATTGGCGAAAACCTGCTGTTTGCGGCGGCGATTCGCGCTCCGCACCTCTCGCGACGCGACCGCGGCCGGCGACTGGAGGCAAAACTAGTCGAGCTTGGATTGGGCGAACGCCGCGACGCGGTCGTGGGCAGTCCCGAGAGTAAAGCACTCAGCGGTGGCGAACGGAAACGTCTGAACATCGGGCTCGATATGATCGGGATGTCGGACGTTTATCTGTTCGACGAACCGACTTCCGGCCTTTCCTCGAAAGATTCCGAGCACGTCATGGAAATCATTCGAACCCTGGCGCACAACAAGATCGTCATCGTCACGATTCACCAGCCAAGTTCGAAAATTTTCCAGATGTTTCACAAAGCAATCCTGCTCGACAAAGGCGGGCGCCTCGTTTTTTTCGGAACTCCGTCCGACATGCTGCACTATTTTGCCGAGGCGGAACACCAACACCAGTTTGGAGCGGAGCTCGGCGCGTGTCCCGCCTGCGGAACAACCCGGCCGGAATTCATTTTTGATGTGCTGGAGACACCGCTGCGCGATTTAAGCGGCGACATCATTTACGAAGAAAACAGCCGCGGCCAGCTCATCGCCGCGCGCCGTTATTCGCCCGAATTTTGGCGCGATAAATACGAGGCGTTCCGATTGATTCAGGACGTCAAGCAAGTTTCTCTGGCTCCGGAGCCGGCTGTGCCGTTGCCCGTCGCGCCGGTGCAAAGAAAGCGGCTTCCGCTCCGCTGGCACGACGAGTGGACGCAATTTCGCACGATTTTGCGCCGTTCTTTTTTAAGCAAACTGCGCAACCGCGCTAACCTGGTGATCACGATTGGCGTGTCGCCTGTGCTGGCGCTGCTGATCTCGACGATCCTGCGCTATTCAGAGAACGGCACGTACGATTTCGCATCTGCCTATCACATTCCGACGTATTTGTTTCTCGGCCTGATCGTCGCCATGTTTCTGGGGCTAACCAACAGCGCCGACGACATCATCCGGGATCGCCCGGTGCTGCAACGCGAGCGGAACATCAAGGTTCGATTGTCGTACTACGTCATTTCAAAGACCCTCACCCTGGGAGTCTTTGCCCTCATTCAGTGCATCCTTTTTGTTCTGATCGGCAATTCTCTCCTGCAAATTCGCGGAATGTTCTGGATCGATCTCGGGATCATGTTCTTGACTGCGATGGGTGGCGTGGCGCTGGGCCTGCTCATCTCGTCTCTCGTAGCCGACCCCAAAACCGCGGCTAACATCGTCCCGCTCGTTTTGATTCCGCAGATCATCATGGGTGGCGCACTGATCAAGTACGAAGACATGAACCGGAATCTGGCGCTGCTGCACTCGCTCTCACAGTGGTTCTCCGAACATCCGGACACAGACAAAACCGTGAAGAGCGAGAGCAAGCTGCAGGTGCCATTGGTGTGTCAATTCATCGCGATGCGTTGGTCATACGAGGAGATGGTCGTCGCTCAGGCCAAACTCAATCCGCTCACCCGGCGGCAGGATCGCGTTAATGACGAAATTCAAAAGCTCGCGCCCAAAGCGAATACGCCCGAGCAACGCGCGCGTCTCAATGACTTAAAAGACGTCCTGGCGTTGCTTTCGGGTCTCGAGGGACGTTCTGCGAAGGAAGTCGATCGCTTTATAAGGCTCGTTGATCCCGTTATTGCCGGCAGACAACGATTCGATTCCTCGCTCTTCCAGGACGCGAAAGGCCCGATCACAGCGGAACAAATCTACGTCAACCAGAAGGTGTCGGATTTGATCTCGAAGGCCGAGATGGAACAGAACGATTATCGCCGCGGCAAAAAGCCAAACGTGTTCTTCGGTCTGCAGAAGCGTTATTTCGGAATCAGTTTTGGCGTGTTTACCTTTAACACGGTGGTCCTGATTGCATCGATGCTTGGATTGCTCGTACTGCTGCATTGGATTTTGCGAAAGCAATTGGAAGTCGTGCGAAGGAGTTGATCGCACTTCTCAGTAACACCTGCGCTTCAGCGCGGTGGTGTATGCATCCGAGGTCGCCCCGAACTGCTTTAGCAGTTTCCTTTGTGCTCCTACAAAACTGCGAAAGCAGTTGTGATGTGGTGTCGCGCGTTGACACCTCGCTGAAGCGAGGTGTTAATGAGAGATGAGTAAGACTCAAACCAAGCCAGCCCGCTTGATCGTCGCGGCCAGCGACAGCGATGCCGACATGCTTTATGCGACGAAGTTTTGGGCGCCTGATCCATTCATTTTTCTGGAGCGCAATGGTAAGCGCACGCTGGTGTTGAGCGATTTGGAAATCGACCGCGGCCGCAAACAGGCCGACGCGGATGAGTTCGTCATGTTCAGCGAGCTCGAGCGCGAAGTGCAGGGAAAATCACGAAAGGCGCCGCCTTACGAAAGAGTTCTCGCTCATTTTCTAAAAAAACGCGGCGTCCGATCAGCAAGTGTTCCCGCAAATTTCCCGCTTCGCTACGCGGAGGAACTTACCGCCAACAAGATCCGTGTCCGCGCGACGAACGGATTTTTCTGGCCGGAGCGGGAAGCGAAATCGAACGAAGAAGTGGAGATGATGGGGCAGGCCTTACGGATCACTGAGAAAGGACTCAAACGCGCGATTGAAGTTTTGAAACAATCAAAATCGGGCTCTGGAAAACGATTGCGCTGGCATGGTAAAGCTCTGACTTCCGAAATTCTCCGGGCCGAAATTGATTCCGCGATCTTGCGCGCTGGAGGTGTTCCGACAGGCACAATTGTGGCAGGCGGCGATCAGGCCTGCGATCCACATGAGCGCGGATTCGGACAGCTTTACGCGGATTCATTGATAATTCTCGATGTTTTCCCACGCGACGCGAAGACCGGATATTTTGGCGACATGACCCGCACCGTTGTGCGCGGACGCGCAAGCGACGCGCAACGAAAACTTTGGGAAACTGTCAAAGCCGGGCAAGCACTGGCCTTGAGGAGAATCAAAGCTGGCGTGGATGGAATGACGATTCACAAGGCGATCCAGGAACTCTTCGCCAGCCGCGGTTTCCCGACTGAAATTCGCAAGGGCAGACGAGTGGGATTTTTTCACGGCACCGGTCATGGGTTGGGATTGGAAATTCATGAGCATCCGCGTTTGCAAAAAGTTACGCTCAAGGATCGACAAGTGCTCACCGTTGAGCCGGGGCTTTATTATCCGGGCGTTGGAGGAGCGCGCCTGGAAGACGTGGTTTTGGTTACAAAAACGGGTTGTAGAATTCTGTCGCGGTTTCCCAAGCAGTTGGAAATTTGACCACGCATACACGCATGGTCATCCTGAGCGGAGCGAAGGATCTCGCCCACGGGAGTTTGCAGCACGCTGAGGTCGAAAGCGTAATCCATCATCCCATGTGAGGTTCCTCTCCCGCGCCTGCGGGATGGGAATGACATCCACCAAATGAACGCGCAACGCGGTTGAGCGTCTAATTTCCCCGCGGCGAAGTGACAAGTCGCTTTGCCGGGATAAATTTAAATTCGATATGTATTATCCATCCGGTTTCGGCCTTGGGTCTCACTGGCTCCTCTACATCGGCGTGCCGTTAATCATGGGAATTTGGGCGCAGATTCGTGTGACCGGCGCGTTCCGAAAATGGGGCGAGGTGCGGGCAAGCTCGAACATCACCGGCGCGGACTGCGCGCAGCAAATTCTCCAGGCGGCCCAAATACATGATGTGGAGGTCGTCGAAACAAACGATTTTCTGGGGGACCATTACGATCCGAGGGACAAGAAACTGCACCTGTCGAGCAACGTTTATCACACGCCGTCGGTAGCGGCGTTGGGCATTGCTGCGCACGAGACGGGCCACGCCATTCAGCACGCCAGGGCGTACGCGCCGCTGAAATTGCGAATGGCCATTGTGCCGGTGACAATGATTGCGTCGCAAATGTTGCCGTTCATCATCATCGGCGGTCTTTTCTTCAGAATCAGCGGTCTGATTACGCTGGGAATTTACTGCTACCTGGTCCTGGTGGGTTTCCAGTTGATCACGTTACCGGTTGAGTTCGATGCTTCGCGGCGCGCGAAAATCATCTTGCGTGAAATGGGAATCGTCCAGCCAGGACAGGAAACTGCCGGTGTGAACAAAGTCTTGAACGCAGCGGCGCTTACTTACGTGGCGGCATTTATTGCTGCGCTGGGTAACCTGCTCTGGTTGCTTTCCATTCGCGACCGGCGCTGATCCACATCATTGCGTGTGAAGAAAAGATGAATCCCTCAGTCGCACTGCCTGCTCGCCGCATCTCTGATTTGTTGTCGTCGGGTCTCGACGCTCGTGCTAAATCTAAGCGCGACGCAATGGACCAGCCAAGAACCGACCCAGATCAGGAGTTGGTGAAGCGCACACAGTCTGGCGAGGTCGCTGCTTTCGACGAATTGGTCATCAAATACACGCCGCGTCTGTACGGCCTCGTCTACAACATGACCTCGAACCACGAGGATACGAACGATCTTTTGCAGGATATATTTGCCAAAGCGTACAAAGCGATCCGCGGTTTTCGGGGCAAATCGTCCTTTTACACCTGGATTCATTCCATCGCGGTCAATATGACGCTGAATTTTCTCAAGAAGCGCGGCCGCCGGTTTCAACTGAGTCTGGATGACGTGGACGCGAGCGTTCAGAACGACAAGGAATTCCTGGAGCTAACCGCGACGAGCAGTCCGGTGCGGGAAGCCGACCTTTCGGAGCTGCAGCGAAGATTGAACGAGGCCATGATGAAATTGTCTGATGAACACAGAGCTGTGGTAACCATGTTCCATATTCAAGGGATGCCCCACGCGGAAATTAGTAAAATCTTGCGTGTTTCAGAAGGAACAGTACGTTCCAGGCTCTTCTATGCGAATCGACAGTTGCAAAATTATCTGGATGAATTTCGGAAAAATCCTGTTTCTTAACCTGGGCTGAAAATGGACGAATTTGACGATAGCGAAATCGCAAGACTGCTTCGGTTGAAGCGTTACGAGCAACCGCCGCCCGGCTACTTTGAGAATTTCCTGCACGAATTTCATCGCCGGCAGCGCGATGAATTGCTTCGCCAGCCGCTTTGGCGCATTTGCCTGGAGCGCGCTCATAACTTCATGCTGCAGCTGGATGTTCGTTCTTTAGCTTCCTATCCCGCTGCCGTGACGGCGGTCCTGCTTTGTGCCGCCGTAATTTCAGTAAAGATTTATCAGCAACCCGAGACAGCTCGCGTCGCTCTCCAGAGTCCGCCGGCCATATCGATGCCGGCGAATTCCGAAGGAGAATGGAGCCTGGCATCTCCGGTCGCCAGTCAGGTTTTCAGGACGCAGCCGGTTCGCAGTTTTCGTGAAAGCGCCCAGACTCACCGAGCAACCCCTCCACGTTATGTGCTCGATAGCGTCCCCGTGAGTTATGAGCCCACTTTCAGATTCTAAGCGCACCGTATTTGCCCTCGCGCTGATTTTCTTTTCAGGCGGGGGCTTGCTCTTTGCGCAGGAGCAGTCCGCGACGGCAATAAGCCAGCACGTCAAAGACATCTTTGCACGCGCCGCAAAAGCGGTCGTCAAGATCCATGGCGTCGATGAACACAGCGAGATTTGCGGCACCGGATTTTTTATCGACCCGACCGGCACGCTCTATACGGCATACACAGTGGGCGGAGAGGCGGGCAATTTCACAATTGAATTCGAGGGTAAAAAATATCCGGCGCGCCAACTTTTGGCAGATATCCGCAGTGGAACCGCGATGTTAAAGGTCGATGAGACCACTCCAGCCCTGCCGATCGGTAAATCCGAAGAACTGGAAGTGGCGGCCCCTGTCGTGGCGATCGGTTTTCCTTTGGATTTACACGAAACACCTAACTTCGGAATGATCGCGGGATTCGATCGCAAGTATCTGGGTCGTTATTTTTCCACAACCCACCTGCGTGTTAACGTGCCGACGCAACGAGGAGAAGCTGGCGCGCCGCTCTTGAACATGAAAGGGGAGGTCGTTGGCATCGTGGTTAGCAGTCTCGAAAACAACTCAGCGTGTTATGCGGTGCCAATCGAAGCGGCTGAGAAAATCCGCAGCGATTTCGTCCGTTTTGGCGAAGCCAGACACGGCTGGGTCGGGATCAATGTTTCGGAGGCCGCTAAACCGGTAGAAGGTTCGCGGGCGGAAATGACGCAGGTTATGGAGGACACGCCGGCCGCCCGTTCCGGAATTAAATCCGGAGACGTTCTGTTAGAAGTGGGTCAGAAAAAAGTAACTCAACCAGAAGATGTGCTGGACGCCTCGTTCTTCATCACTGCGGGCGATTCGGTCCCGATCACTGTAATGCGTGGGAACCAGAAGTTGACTTTTCACGTGCGTGCGACTCTTCATCCAGCGAGTCGCACCGGCCTATTGCTTGCCTCTCCCGTCACCCCTTCGACGAATCAGTCGAGTCCGCTCTCGCTTGGCGACGACGAAGTGCCGCGTACGCCGTAGCAAGCTACCTGCGCTCAACTGACGAGAATTTTCCGGAACTCCGCTTCGTCGATAATTGGAATGCCGAGTTCCTTCGCCTTGTCGAATTTGCTGCCGGCGTCAACACCGGCCAGGACGTAATCAGTTTTTTTGCTCACGCTGCCGGTGACGTGTCCGCCAAGGGCGACAATTTTTTCTGTCGCTTCGTCTCGGGTCATTGAAGGCAGTGTCCCGGTCAAGACGAACGTCTTTCCAGCCAGCGGTAAATCGGCTGCTTTTTTTGCAGAAACTCTTTCGCTCTTCGGTTTGATTCCCAACTCCTTTAGTCGTCGCAGAATCTTTTTGCCTGTCGCCGAGTTAAAGAAGTCGAGGACGCTCTGTGCGACTACCGGCCCAACTTCAGTGACGATGCCATCCTTTTCCGCTTTGTTTTTGGATCGCCTGGCAAAGCCGACCTTGATCAATCGTTCCGCAAACTCCTTGGCAGGTTGTTTTTCGAGCCGCCTCTGATGGTAGCCTAAAATGTCCCGGAGCAACTGTGAATGAGCTACGTCTTCGATGCTCTCGTGGAAGCGGGCGAGCTGTGTTGCTGTTGTCTTGCCCACCTCCGGAATTGCAAGAGCGTATAGCCAGCGCGAAAGCGGCAAAGTTCTGGCTCTCTGGATTGCGTCGATTGCTTTGGTCGCGTTCTTTTCACCGAAAATCCGCGGCGCTTCATCGGTGCCTAGATTCAATTTGGCGAGCTGTTCGGTCTTTAGCTCAAAAAGATCGAGCGGCTCGCGCACGAGGCCGCGCTCAACCAGTTTGTCGGCCACAATTCCGCCGACACTCTCGATGTCCAGCGCGCCGCGTGCCGCGAAAAATTCCACGCGCCGGGTCGTCTGTGCCGGGCACTGAAGGTTTTCACAGCGCCAGGCGACAAATTCGGGGTCACGCCGGATGCGACTCCCGCACACGGGACACTTGCCATGAACGTGTGCAGTAAAGTCGAACGGCTTTGCATCGCGGGGTCGCTTCGATTTGGCGACTTCAACCACGGCGGGAATTACTTCGCCTGCTTTTTCGATCACGACAGTGTCGCCGATTCGGATATCTTTGCGTTTGATTTCGTCTTCGTTGTGCAACGTTGCGCGACCAACCGTGCTTCCGCTCACGAACACGGGCTCCAGCACCGCCACCGGCGTGAGAATTCCAGTGCGCCCAACCTGAATTCTTATGTCATTCAAGCGGGTCTGGACGCGTTCCGCGGCGTATTTGTATGCGATCGCCCAGCGCGGCGATTTGGCGGTGAAACCAAGCCGCTCGCGCTGCGCAAATGAATTGACTTTCACGACGGCACCGTCGGTCTGGTAAGCGAAGTTGTGGCGGATGCCGTCCAGTTCGTGAATCGCGTCCAGAATTTTTTCAACTGAATCGGCGAGCCAATAGCGCTCGGTTACAGGCAGGCCGAGCTTCTTGAGCAGCGGAAAAATTTCGGAGTGAAGATCGACATCGACTCCTTCGGTTGCCCCGGTTCCGTAAAGCACGATACCGAGCGGGCGTTTCGCCACGATGGCTGGGTCGAGTTGCTTGAGGGAACCAGCTGCGGCGTTCCGCGGATTTGCAAACAAGGGCAAGCCTTGCTTCTTGCGTTCGTCGTTAAGTTTTTCGAAACCTTTCCTGTCCATGTAAACTTCACCGCGCACCTCCAGAAGTTTTGGGGCGGCGTCTCGCAGGCGCTCCGGCACGGAGCGGATTGTCCGGATATTTTGCGTGATATTGTCGCCCACGTTTCCGTCTCCGCGCGTCGCTGCCTGGCGAAGACGGCCGTTCTCGTAAATGAGCGAGACCGCGACGCCGTCAACTTTCGGCTCGATCACCACGGGGATATTTTCATTTGGCAAGAGTCGCTGGATCCGAGCGTAAAAATTTTGCACTTCCTCTTCCGAGTACGTGTTGTCGAGGCTGAGCATCGGGATGAGATGCGCGACCTGCTCGAATACTTTCAGCGGTTTCCCGCCGACGCGCTGCGTGGGTGAGTCTGGCGTTATCAGATCTGGAAACTGCGTCTCCAGATCGAGCAGCTCCTTGTAGAGCCGGTCGTATTCGCGATCGCTGATTATTGGCGCAGCTTTGTCGTAATAGAGACGGTCGTGCTTCCGGATCTCGTCTCGCAGCTGCTCGAGACGCTTTGCGGTATGCTTCTCGTCCACTGTCATTCTGCACGATACGAGCAGACCAAATTCTCGGCAAAAATGGAACGTGTTGTCCGCAACGTGTTGGTGTTGTCTTCGAAGAGGCCGACGCACTATTTAACTTTCCGCAAAAACAGCTAAGCATAAGAACCAATGAAACCCGGTGAACGCATTCTCGGAGTCGAAGGCGGCGGCACGAAAACCGCCTGGGTTCTTGTAGAAACTGTGGCAGGAGCGTATGCAGCCAGCTGCGAGTTTTGCATTATCGATCAGGGAAAATTGCCGCCGTCGAATTTTCGGCTCACCGCGCCCGAGCGCCTGCGCGCGATCCTCACTGAGCTGCCAAAGCAAATCGATCGTGCGGGAGTTTTCCTTGCTGGTTGCGGCACGGAAGGGGACCGCCGGTTGCTCAAGCAAATCGGTCTCGAGGTCTGGCCAAACGCCAAAATCGTTACGGGTAGTGACCGCGACTCCGGGCTCGCAGCGGCCCTCGATCGCGGAGACGGTGTCGTCGTCAATGCCGGGAGCGGATCATCAGTCACTGGACGCCGGGATAACCGCGTCGAGAGAGCCGGCGGGTGGGGACACATTTTGGGGGACGCCGGAGGCGGTTATTTTCTTTCCATCCAAGCGCTCCGCCTGGTCTTGCGGGAACACGATTTGCATCATGGGGAGATGCAATTCACTGAGAAAATCCTGTCTGCGCTTTCGTTGAACAGTCTGGATGAACTGGTTCGCTGGGTGCAAACGGCGGACAAAATGGAAATCGCCATGCTGACCTCGGTTGTTTTTGAAGCTGCAACCAAGGGTGATGTGCGCATGATGGAGATCGTCGAAGAGGGTGCCCGTGTGCTCTGCGAATACACCGAGGCCGTGGCATCCGCTCTCCATCTGCTCGCGCCAAAAGTCGCGCTGATTGGAGGCTTGTTCTACCGCGACTCAATCTATACGCACGCGTTTCGGCGGAGACTTAAAAAGAATTTGCCCGATGCTCGGGTGGTAATCGCGGAGCGTGCGCCAGAGCTTGGTGCGGCGTGGCTCGCAGCTGAATTGGATGATCACATTGATTTCCGGGCAACGCCTTCCCAGGGCGAAATTGATAGTCTGGCGGCGGCGCTGACCGAACAGCGTAACCCGCGCTCGGAAAATCTCGAAAAAATGAGCGGACGAGAATTAGTCGAAGTTTTTGTCGAGGAAGAAAAGTTTGTTCAAGAGGCGTTGCGCGCCGCCGTTATGGAGCTCGCCAGAGCGATTGAGATTGTGGCTGAATCGCTGCGAAATGCTGGCCGTTTGTTTTATGTCGGCGCCGGGAGCAGCGGGCGCATTGGCGTGCTCGATGCAAGCGAAATCCCACCGACTTTTGGCGCGCCTCCAGAGCTTGTGCAGGGAGTAATCGCGGGCGGCGTAACGGCGCTGTATCGCAGTGCGGAGGGGGCGGAAGACAATGAAACTGCCGGGGCATTAGCCATGGATGAGCGCCGAATAAAAGATATCGATGTTGTAATCGGAATTTCGGCCAGCGGCCGGACGCCGTTCGTGGTCGGCGCACTTGCCCGAGCAAAGCAATTGAGCGCAAAGACGATTCTGCTCACGTGCAATCCGACTTTGGTTGGCGCCGCTGATGCCGGCCAGACGCGATCGGCACCGGCGGCTACAGAAAACGTCGATCTAATGATTACTCTCGCGGTTGGACCTGAAATTGTAACTGGATCCACCCGCTTGAAAGCAGGGACTGCCACCAAGATTGCGCTCAACATTATCAGCACCGGCGCCATGGTCGCGCTCGGCAAAGTCCGCGGCAATTTGATGATCGATCTGCATACCACCAGCACGAAGTTGCGAGATCGCGCCGTGCGCGTCGTCGCTGAGTTGACCCAGTCCGATTACGACTCGGCACGCGAAAAGCTCGAAGCCAGCGGTTGGAATCTGCGTGATATCATTGGCGAGGTTGATAAAAACTAGTCTCCAACCGGTTCATCAGCGCCCAGACAGTTCCAGAAAATTTTACATTTCGATAAGCGCAGCAGAACTGCCTCGCGCGAAGGTAGGTATGACTTAACCGAAAGGAAACCTCTATGCTGTGGACAATATTTGTGATCTTGCTGGTGCTCTGGCTGCTTGGACTGGTCAGCTCCTATACGATGGGCGGATTCATTCACATCCTCCTCGTAATTGCGATTGTGGTGCTGATCCTTCAGCTAATCTCAGGCCGCCGGCCCTTGTAAAATCAGCGTCGTGAAACCCGCCGTAATCATCGGCGTCGTACTGATCATTGCCGGCGTGATCGGCTTTGCCTGGGGCGGTCTTGGCTGGACCACACAAAAGAAAGATGCCCAGTTAGGCCCGCTTGAAATCACTCACAAGGAGAGCCATGGAATCGCTTTTCCGCCGGTCGCGA
>Ga0164303_10000134_pt1 | contig 13873 bp, 12 predicted proteins | sample Whisoiple_207_MG_FD_109715 | JGI IMG/M metagenome (GOLD analysis project Ga0164303, IMG submission 109715) | Soil microbial communities amended with pyrogenic organic matter from upstate New York, USA - Whitman soil sample_207_MG | ecosystem: Environmental > Terrestrial > Soil > Agricultural...
ATCGATGACTTCCAGAATTATCCCAAGTTCATGCCCTCGGTGACCGAGTGCCGCCTGATTAGAAAGGAAGCCGATTCAATCGTTGGCTATCAACGGCTCTCGCCGAAAGTTTGCGCGGATCGCGATTATACGCTGCGAGTGTGGAAGGAATCGTGGCGCGCGCCTGATGGCCTGGTCTTTATGAGTCATTGGTCGCCGGCGAACGAACTCGGACCGCCAGAACAGAAAGGCGTAGTGCGGGTAAAACTTTGCGAGGGCAAATGGCTGCTTGAACCGGAGGGCGTAACCAAGACTCGCGCCACCTATTCCATATACACCGACACTGGTGGCTTTATCCCATCATTAATCGCGAATCATGTAAGCCTGACGGGGATAAAGAGGCTGTTCGCAGCCCTTCGCAAGCAGGTTAAAGATCCAAGATATACCGTCGGTCAGCTGTAGCCGCCCTGTGCGAGCGCATTAAACCTCGCAACGTTGCGAAGGAAGCTACTGATTTATCGAGGCGGTGCAGAGCTCTGCCCTCCGTTCGAATCTGTCTTCACCCCTCCGGTTTGGTTTCGCCTGCTTCCAGCATTCGAATGCGCTTGCCGATGTATGGCAAGCGGATCGTAAGGGTCAGACCTTTGCCCTGGCCGCTCTCGATGGAGAGTTCGCCGCCATGCTCGCGCACGATGCGGCGCACAATCAACAATCCAAGGCCGGTGCCCGACGGCTTGGTTGTGAAATACGGCTCAAAGACGCGACTCAAGTTTTCGGCCGACATGCCGCCGCCCGTATCGGCGAACCTGATGACGACATGAGTGTCGTCCAGATCGGTGCGGATGCGCAAAATGCCATGGCGTTGCATGGCCTCGACACTATTTTTGATCACGTTGTAAAACGCTTGCTTTATCTGATCGCGATCAAGCTGAAGCAAGGGCAGATCCGAGCGCAATTCTTGTTCGACGACGATGTCGCGGTCTTGAATTTCCGGCGTAAAAAAGCGCACTGTCTCCTCGACTATTGTGTTTAGATTTTCCGGACGGAGCTGCGGACGCGACGGGCGGATTGCCCGCAAGAATTGGGTGACGATTGAATCGAGGCGGTCGACTTCGGAACGTGCGACATCGATCGATTGCTGAAGTTCGCCCTTTGCGCCGTCATGCAGCTTTTGCACTGCGCGCTCCATCAGTTGCAAATGAATGTGCAGCGAATTGAGTGGATTGCCGATCTCGTGCGCAACGCCTGCTGCCAGCAACGTCAATGCGTTTAAACGTTCCGACTCGATAGTCTCCTGGGTTGTGCGCCGGCTCTTGGTGATATCGCGCAGGATCATGACGTGCCCAACCTCTCCCGGTGTAGCCGGGATCGTTGATCCCGGCCGAGTCTTACCATGGTTGCCGGCAACAATCCCGCCGGAGTCATCGACTCCGGCTACAGCTTCGCGGTGCTCTATCACCAGCGGCACGATGTAAAAATTGATGAAGCGATTTTGCGGATAAAAAATCTCCATGTCATGACTCACTGGTCCGCCGCTTTCCGTAAGCGATTCCCAGTCCAGACCGCGAATACGTTCCGCGAGTCGGTTGCCAATCGCATCCGCCGCTTCCAGTCCAAACAGAGCGCAAGCTGCCTCGTTTAGATAAGTGATCCGGCCGTTCGAATCGGTGACAATGATGCCTTCCTGGATCGCATTGAAAACCGTTTCCAGAAAACCCTTCTCCTGCGCCAGGCGCAGAAAATAATTCTGCACCTCTTCCGGTCCGATGCGCCCGAGTCGCTCGATGAGTTTCTCAAGAAAGCCGGCTTTCATGAAGTACCGTTCCTGTTAAGTCGCTAAAATCTTGAATCGTTACAACGGAAAAGCTCTTCAGCGATTCAACGATTCAACTTTTTCCCGCGCCGGCACTTCCACCGTCAACATTTCCACGCGCAAATAATTCAATACCACCGGCGCGAGGATTAGGCCGGGGATACCCATAAGCCGTTCGCCAAGAATCAGCGCAATCAGCGTCAACCAAACAGGGTTTCGTATCCGGTCACCGATGATCTTGCTGTTTAACAGATACTCCAGCTTGTGGATCAGAATGAGGAACACCAGCGCCACGATCGCCAGTTTCAGAGACACCGTTAAAGCGATGAATACAATGATGGTATTACTTATCAGGTTCCCGACAATCGGCACGAGGCCGCAAAGGAAAGTGAGTGCGATAATCAGCGGCGCATGCGGGAGGCGCACTGCAACAAGGAAGATCCCTGTCAATGCGGTATTGATGAGCGAGATCGTGATCTGTGCCCCCATGACGGTAGCGAAGCTGCGGTAGAAATCGCGGAAGCGCGTTGATACTTGATCGCAGCAAATCGAATAAAGGTTGTTCTTCAGGCGATGTGTGCCTCGATATGGATCAAGGCCGGTCTTATAAAAAAGGCTCCCGGCTGCGACGATGCCGAGTATGCTGAAAACAATCGCCGCCGCAGCACTCTTGGCAAAATTTGCGACGTTTCGCAAGTACTGCGCTTCCTGCCCAAGTGTCTCCACCACCGCTTGTCTAAGACTTTCAAAGTCAGTGAAGGGTAATTCGATCTGGCGCTTTTGAGCCCAGGCGCTGGCCGAGGGAATCGAGGTGTCAGCCACATCGGGCAGCGCAAGAATGGCGGTGCGCGCAAAGTACACCGCTGCCGCCGTAATTCCGGCCACGACGACGCCAAACAAAATCAAAGCGAGCCATTTTCGTTTCGTAAGGAAATAAAGCTGCCGCAATGCGAAATAAGAGAACAAAAGAACCAGTAGCGGTACTCCCAGATGCAGAAGGCCCGCCAAAGCGATTGTAGCAATGAGCACTCCATAAGACAGTCGAGTGGGAGTAATCATGGTCCCTCGCCGCTTTTACCTCCGCGCATGGCGCACATTGTCAACTACGCTGGCATGGATTGTCCCCTCCTTCTCACAAGCTGGTCGACGCGTTTAGCTAGAGCATAAGCAAGAGTTGTGATTTGTTAGTCGAAATGAAAATGGTGATCGCCGCCACCGGGGCCAGCGGGACTATCTATCTGCAAAGGTTGCTTGCGCAGATTGATTGCGCCGCGCATGAGGTCCACCTCGTCATGAGCACGCCCGCAAAGCAGGTTGCGAAGCAGGAACTCGATGACTTCAAGATTCCCCCGAACGTTTTACAGCATTCTGAAAACGACATGAACGTGCCATTTGTGAGTGGCTCCGCGCGCTTTGATGCGATGGTGATTGTGCCTTGCTCGATGGCCACGCTGGGACGAATCGCTTCCGGTTCCAGTGACAGCGCGCTTCTGCGCGCGGCCGATGTTTTCTTGAAGGAACGACGGAAATTGATTGTCGTGCCTCGCGAGACACCGTGGAATTTGATTCACGCGCGCAATGTAGTCACGCTGCTCGAAGCCGGAGCGATCGTCCTTCCGGCTATTCCATCGTTCTACAGTCGTCCTGGTTCGTTAACTGCAGTCGTGGACACAGTCGTTTGGCGCATTCTTGACCAAATTGGGCTGCCTAGTTCGGGCGCATACCGTTGGGGCCGTGAAAGCGCTTCAACCAAAAGCTCGCGAAAGAAAAGTTGAAGATCGAAGGCTGGCTTGCGCGATGGTTGATCGCGTTTGGATTTCGCTTGCTGCAGCTTTGGGGGCGTACGCTTCGGTATGAAATCGAGGATCGTGCAGGCATCGTCGGCAGACCGGTCACGGAAAATTATATCGGTGCGCTGTGGCACAATCGATTGCTGATCTTTCCATTAATTTTGCGGCGTTTCTTTCCGCAACGACATGGCGCCGCCCTGATCAGCGCCAGCCGAGATGGCGATTTGCTTGCCGACGGCGTTCAACGCTATGGCTACGAGGTGATTCGCGGCTCCAGTTCGCGGCTGGGAGCGAGCGCAATTCTTCAGCTCACCGAAGTGCTTGCGTCCGGTCGCGATGTCGTAATCACTCCCGACGGTCCGCGCGGTCCGGTTTATGAGCTTGGTCCGGGGATAATTTTTCTGGCGCAGAAATCGGGTGCGGCAGTGTTGCTGATGAACTTGGAATATTCGAGCTGCTGGCGGCTGGGAAGTTGGGACCGATTTATCGTGCCGCGACCTTTTTCAAGAGTCCGCGTGCTGATCGACCGGCCGCGCATTGTCAGATCGACCCAAACCGCCGAGCAATTTGAATCTGAACGCCTGGCCTTGCAGGAAGCCATGATGACGCTGGTTGAAATGCGGTGACGCATTTACGTTCCGCACATGGCGAAGCTAATCGATGGACGCGCAATTGCTGAGAAAGTGTACGTCGATCTTCGCCGTGACATTGCGGAACTAAAAGCAAAAGGCGTCACTCCGGGCCTTGCCGTCGTTCTCGTTGGAGACAATCCAGCTTCGCGCGCCTATGTCCGCTCGAAAGACAAGATGTGCCGGGAGCTTTCGCTCCATTCGCTCAAGCTTGAGCTGCCAGCATCGACGACACTGGCGGAGCTTCTTGCGCGCGTCGAGGAACTCAATCGCGATTCCAACATTCACGGCATTTTGGTTCAATCGCCGCCGCCTGAGCACATTGACGAAGCAGCGATCGTGCGCGCGCTCGACCCGCACAAGGACGTGGACGGATTTCACCCGGAAAACGTCGCAAAGCTCGTGCTCGACGATCCCAGCGGCTTTGTGCCGTGCACTCCGCTCGGCGTGCAACGTTTGCTTCTGGAAACAAAAGTCGAAATCAACGGTGCGCATGTCGTGGTTCTCGGCCGCAGCATGATTGTCGGTAAACCGCTAGCTTTGCTTCTGATGCAGAAAAATAAGACTGGAAACGCCACCGTCACCGTCGTGCATTCCCGCAGCCGGGATCTCGCGAAGATTACCCACTCGGCCGATATCGTCGTTGCAGCAATTGGCCGGTCGGACTTTGTGAAAGCTGAGCACGTGCGCGAAGGAGCCGTTGTTATCGATGTTGGCATTAATCGCGTCGAAGACTCAACCAGCGAGCGCGGTTATCGCTTGGTTGGCGATGTCGCATTTGACGAAGTCTCAAAAAAGGCGAGCGCAATCACGCCGGTTCCCGGCGGCGTCGGGCCAATGACCATTGCGATGTTGATGTCGAATACTGTAAAAGCGGCGCGGCAATCACTGTAGCGGGTGGTAGGGCGGGCAGTCCTCTGCCCGCCGTCCGGATTTGACAAAATCGGCGCGCACGGAGTGACGCGCCCTACCATCGCAGACGGTCCATAGGCCCGTGGCTACGACTCCGTCGAAACAATTTTCGCGGTGAGAAGCTTCAATACCGAGGGATCAAATCGGGCGGCCTGAATAAAGAACGATCCGATACGCGGTGACAAAACCGCCGCGCGCGCCAGCCGATTGATCCAGAGCCTTCCCCGATACATTTGGTCGCAAGCGCGAATGAATTCGCGCAAAACTGATTGCCGATCTTTGCCCCGACTGATTTTCGCGATCGCATCTGCTGCCAGTTCCCCAGAGCGGAGGGCGTAGTAAATTCCTTCGCCGGTAAACGGTTCCACCACGCGGGCGGCGTCGCCGATGAATAACAGATTCGTGTGTGCGCAAGGAACTGGCGAACGCGTAAGCGGCGTGATCGTGCGCCACGCTTGACGACCAGCGATCTCGAAATGGTGTTCCGCCCATTGGCGCAATTTGGGAATGGTGGGTGGCGTGCCGACCAGGCAAAGATTCAACTCCGTTTCATTAACCGGCGCCTGACCCGAGTAACCTTCCCTAAGAAATTGCAAGACAACGCGCCTGCCAAAATTACGCGGCAACGGGACATGCGCTTGCAGCGCCACACGCTCGCGCGCGGGCCGCGGCAATAAATTGGATAGCCTCGCAACGGTGGAGTTTCGTCCGTCTGCGCCGATTAATATCCGCGCAGAAAAGCTTTCGCCGATAGCAGTTTCAATTTCCCAATTTCCGCTGTTCGCCAACGCTGTGACTGTTGTGCCCTCGCGAACGTGCGCGCCGAGTTCATGAGCGCGGTTTAACAACAGCTCGTCAAAGAGACTGCGTTTCACCGACAATTCGCAGTCGTCGCCGGTCGGAAGATTGACAAGCGCTTTATGGCCATCGATCGCGATGAACTCAACCGAGTCGAGCTTGGAATGCGGCAAATCTCGGACGTGTTGCGCGAGACCGAGGCGCTCCAGCACCGGCCAGCACGATGGATTCAGACAATCGCCGCAGACCTTTTCCCGGGGAAAATTTTCCCGCTCAAGAACAAGCGTGCGCAGCCCGGCCAGCACACAAAATGCCGCACAGCTCGACCCAGCTGGGCCGCCGCCCACGATTGCAACGTCGAAACTTTCCATTGCCGGTTAGCCAGTGATCAGCAAGTCCGTTGACCGATCACGGATCACTGATCACACGTATGCTCCAGGTGTCCATGCCACCTATTCAGCGCTGGCGCGCGATGCAATAGCAAAGCAGATTGGCGTAAATGGGCTGGTCTCTTCCAATCTTCCGTGTCGCCGGGATTCAACTGCGGATTCACATTACGTTTTTGCTGATAATCGTCTGGCTGGCGTTCGGCTATTATGCGGAAGGCGGCTCGGCCGTAGCAGCGAGCCGCGTTATATTTGTTCTGCTTCTTTTTCTTTGCGTGGTGCTGCACGAATTCGGTCACGCGTTCGCTGCCAAGGCGTTTGGGATTAATACACCTGATATCACGTTGCTACCCATTGGCGGAGTGGCGCGACTTGAACGAATGCCAGAGGAACCGGTCCAGGAATTAATCATCGCAGTAGCGGGACCTTTGGTGAATGTCGTGATCGCGCTTGGTTTGTTTGCAGCTGGCGGAGCGCAAGCCTTGCTCAATCCCTCGACAGTCGAGGGCGGCGGTCTCGTCGCGCAGTTGATGACGATCAACATTATGCTCGTGCTTTTCAATTTGCTGCCGGCATTTCCGATGGATGGCGGTCGCGTGTTGCGCGCGCTGCTTGCCACGCGCATGACCTATGCACGCGCTACGCAAGTGGCGGCCACGGTCGGCCAGGGATTCGCGTTCGTCTTTGGTTTCCTCGGGCTGCTTTGGAACCCATTCCTGATCTTCATTGCGCTTTTCGTTTATATCGGTGCATCGCAAGAAGCGGCTCTCGCGCAGATGAAAGATGTCTCACGGCGATTTCCAGTCTCCAGCGCGATGGTGCGTGAGTTCCGCACACTGTCGGGAAATGCCAGTCTGCAGGAAGCGGTAGACGCGTTGCTTGCGACTTCGCAGCACGATTTTCCAGTTGTGAACGACACGGGCACCGTTACCGGCGTGCTCACCCGTCAGGATCTGATTGCAGCTTTAAGGAAGAACGATCCGACGCTGACCGTAGGCGATGTGATGCGACGCGACATTCCTACCGTGACCACGGGAACCCGTTTCGAAGACGCATTCCGGATCATGCAGGAATGCAATTGTCCAGCGGTGCCGGTGCTCGACGGCATGAAACGGCTGGTCGGTTTGCTGACGCCGGAGAACGTCACCGAATTAATGATGATTCAATCGGCGATGCCGCGCCGGCGGGTCTCGTAACGTAACTTAGGAGCTGATGCGCATCGGCATCAACACGTACAGGAACGGCGTCTGAATTTTCAAAACGCCCGGGCTCATCTCGTCGATCAGGTCGAGAAATACTTCGTCCTCACCGAGCGCTCGTAGCGGCGCCATCAGAAACTCTGGATTAAACGCGATGGAAAATTCGCGACCCTTATAGGCGACGGCGAGTGATTCCTTCGCTTCGCCTACTTCCGGGGTGTTGGCAGTTATGTCGATGTTGTTCTTGCTGAAATTCAGTTTGATGGAGTGCGATTTGTCACTGGCCAGCAGCGAGACGCGCCGCAGCGAGTTCAGAAACATTTCGCGTTCGAGTTTTATGCGCTCTTTTGCCTCGCCGGGAATGACCTGCTTGTAGTTCGGATAATTTCCCTCGATCAATTTTGAGACGAGCAGCGTTTTGTTGAGATCGAATGCGATCTGACCGCTGCCCATGGTCACTTTGACGTCGCCGTCATCGGTAAGCAGACGCTGCAATTCTGTCACCGCTTTGGTCGGAATAATCAGGTCCGCTTCGTGGCTGCGCGGGAATTCCAGTTCGATTTCCACCATGGCGAGCCTGCGCCCGTCCGTTGCCACCAGAGTAAGCTTGTTGTCCTTGAAACTGAACAGAACGCCGTTCAGCACGTAACGGGTCTCATCGGTCGATATGGCATAGGAAGTCTTGCGCAGGCCATCGCGCAAATCTTTCTGCCGGATAGTGACCACCTTCGCCCCCTCGAATTTAGGCAATGGCGGGAATTCATCCTCGGGCAGACCGAGAATTTTGAAGAAACTCTGGCCGCTGCGGATCGAAGCGGCATTTTTTCCATCGACATCGACCTGAATCTCACTCGAAGGCAACTCGCGAACGATGTTGAAAAGACGCCGTGCCGGGAGAGTAGTCGCTCCTGCTTTATCGACGTGTGCTTCGCAACTACCGCGCACGCCGACGTCAAGATCGGTCGTTGTGAGGTGGATTTCGTCTTCGCCAGCCTGCAGCAAAACGTTTGAAAGGATCGGAAGCGTGGTGCGCGTGCTGACGACGTTTTGTACCTGTTGCAGACCTTCGAGCAGTTTTTCTTTCGTAACGCTAAATTTCATGATGGACAGAAGCGTTTAAGATGTAACGCCTCGGATTTTATTCGGCAAGCTGCAATCTGTCTTTGTAGTAGCCTGGGCATTCTGCTGATTGAGCACGCGCATGAAGCGCATGCCACCCTCATCGCTGAAGCGAGCTGTCGATGAACGATATCGTCTGGCGAATGTTATCCTGCTCGGTCATCCTTCGCTTTACTAATTTGCACGCGTGCAACACCGTGCCGTGATCGCGCCCGCCAAAGGCTTCGCCAATTTCATTCAAAGACGCCTTGGTGAGCTCGCGCGCCAGATACATTGCCACCTGTCGCGGAAAGGCGATGCTGGCCGGGCGCCGTTTGCTTGTCATATCGGCCACGCGCACGTCGAACTGTTCAGCCACCCGTCGCTGAATTTGTTCGATCGTGATGGAATGCCGCCCTTCTTCCTGCAAAATGTCCTTGAGCAAATGCTCAATAGCTTCTTGCGTGAGTTCCTTTCCACTGAGTGAGGCAAAGGAGGCTACCCGCATGAGTGCGCCCTCCAGCCGCCGCACATTTGTGCGAATGCGACTGGCGAGGAATTGAAGAATATCGTCTCGCAATTTGATCTGCATGCTGTCCGCCTTTTTTCTCAGGATCGCCAGGCGCGTCTCAATGTCTGGCGGCTGAAGCTCGGCAGTAAGTCCCCATTCAAACCGCGAAACCAGGCGGTGTTCCAGATTTGCGATTTCCGAGGCCGGACGGTCGCTGGATAGGACGATCTGTTTGTGCCCGTCAAAGAGCGTATTGAATGTGTGAAAGAATTCCTCCTGGGACCGTTCCTTGCCGCCCAGAAATTGGATGTCATCAATCAAAAGAAGATCGGCCTGGCGATAACGCTTCCGGAACTTGACCAGATTACTGTGCTGGATTGCGTCGATGAACTCGTTAATGAAGAGCTCGCTCGAGACGTAGATGACCTTCACGTTTTTCTTTTTCGCCCAGACGTATTGCCCGATGGCTTGCATCAAATGGGTCTTGCCAAGGCCGACTCCACCGTAAACGAACAGCGGGTTATATGTGCGCGCCGGCGCCTGCGCAACAGCGAGACTTGCCGCGTGCGCAATCTCGTTGTTCGGGCCGACGACGAAAGATTCGAATGTGTTGCGTGGATTTAGCCCGGGCACTGTTGTCCCTGGCTTTGGGTTGCTCGGGGCGGCCTGCAAGACCTCTTCCAGCGCCGTGGCATCCGCCGGAGATGCTTGCGTGCTCGGTCCTGACGGAGAGGAAAACTTTACCGACCGCGGGCTGCCAAACGTTGTGACGATCGCAGTCTGTAACGCTGGCATGTAGTTACTCTCGATCCAGAACTGATAAATATTGTTTGGAACGCCAAACGTTACCGACTTGTCTTTGGCCTCGATCAACTCGACACCAGAAAACCAGCGTTTGAAACTATCCGCGCTAATCTGCGGCTTGAGCGCAGCCGATAATCGCTGCCACAGCTGCGCACATTTCTTGTCCATAGCAGAGTTGTTAACAGTGTTACACAAATGCCACAGTCATTGGCGCCGAGGGACGTTGCTCGGAAAAACCAGGGTGGAAGGAAGCTATTCCCCAGCGTAACGCGTTGGGGCAATGGGAAAAAAAATTGGCAAAAACGCGTGAATACGAGGGAAAACGGGCAGACCCACGTGTCAACCTTGCCTGTGTTTCGACCTGCCGCATGTGCACAGTTGCTTGTTCTTTCGGGGGACTTTTCGTGTTTTTCATTCTCGCTGGCAAAATTTTCTCAGAAGTGTTCACAACTTATTCACAGGCGCGTTGCTCCCGTCTCCGCCAGCGGGCTTGAGACTAGAAATCACTTTCAGAATCGACAAGAAAAAAATGAATTTTATTTTTCATTGTTGAAAGAATTTTTTCTTGACTAAAAAACTGAAACGCGCGTGTCCGAGAAAAAGACAAAATAATTTGTCCCGCGCGATTTGCGTCTGCGTTGCCGAGCCTGACTGATTGCATTTTGTGTGACACTCCCGAGTTGACCGAAATCGCCTGCGAGCGCAATTTTCTCGCCCGCAGAATGCCGGGTGAAACGCTCGGCGAATCCAAAATGCAGCCAATGCACGCCAAAATGACGAGCCGGCAGGAGAACTGTCTTGGCAAATACAACCGCTCGATCCTGCGGCGAATGCTTCTGTTCGGCCTGATCGCATTTCTCCTTTTTTCGCCGTACGCGTTTCCCATCGATGAGCTCGTGCCACCGTTCGGTTTCCGTTGGAACGACTCGATGGCGCGTGTGGAGGCGGTGCTGCACGGCGCCAAAGCGAAAATCACCTCGCGCGAGAAAAAAGAGAACCGGGACGTCTGGACTGTAGAAGGGCTTGTCCATCCCGGCCTAAAGCGCACCGTGTTTACTTTCAAGCAGAGAGCGCTTGTCGCGGTAGAGCTACAATATGAATACGCGGAGTGGTCGATCGAACGTTACAACCAGCGCATGGGAGAAATTCGCAAGTATTTCGATGAGAAATACGGAACAGGAAAATTGGTTTCGCGTTCTCGCGACAACGACACGGATGTCATTCAGACGCTGGTTGGTTATCAGTGGATGGTTGGCTCGACGATGCTCGAGCTCTTTTATTTTTCAGCGCAACACGACAAGCTTGTGTATCGCACCATCAGCGTCGATTACAAAGCGCTCTAAGCGCTTCCAGCTTGTAGGCGCGTTTCGCCATTTTTGCTGTCACTCTTTTTTCTAGTCTTCCCAGTCGCGGCAAGTTATCACCTCCTGCTACGAAAACAGTCGAGGAGTTGGTATGCCGGGGCCAGATGTTGTTGGATCATCCAGTCTGAGCATCGCCGAGATTCTGGCGAAGCTCGGGACTGATCCGAAGACCGGTTTGAATCCGGTCCAATTACAGGAACGCCTGAGCAAATACGGGCCGAACGCGTTGGCGGAAGAAAAGAAAAGCGCGCTTTCCGCTCTCCTCACCTATTTCTGGGGCCCTATCCCATGGATGATCGAGGCGGCGGCCTTAATGGCATTGATCGTAAGAGATTGAGGTGACTTTACGATTATTGCCTCGCTGCTGTTGTTCAACGCCTTGTTAGGGTTCTGGGAAGAACACGAAGCTTCCAACGCGCTCGATGCCTTGAAGAGCTCCCATGCGTTGAAAGCGCGTGTGTTTCGTGATGGAAAATCGCAGCAATTCGATGCTCACACGCTTGTGCCTGGAGATATCATCGAAGGTAAGGTGAATTGGAAGTATGGTACTGTTATGGCGGTCGGCGCGTTGCTGGGCGGCTACCTGGGCGGTAGTGTGGTGCGCTTTGTCAATCGGACAGTCGTGCGCCTAGGCATCGTCACTCTTGGTATTGCCATAGCGGCCTACTACTTTTGGAGAATTTACGGCGGTGGCATTCATCTCCTGAGAGGCGATTGAAAGGAGACGAATAACTTAAAGTGATATTGAAAGCTGTCTTGGCCGTTCTCGACCTGACGAGTCGAGGAACAAGAGAATTAGGCACTAAGCGCAGCTTGCGGCGAGACGTTCAGTCCTTCGTACGTTTCAGCGACAATCTGATCAACCACAGCTTTTGTATCGCGCGTGCGCTCATAGACAGCGAGTTGCCGATCTGCTCCCGTCCCTTCACGCATGATTCGCTCAATGTGCCCTATCTCGCGCTGCGTGCCGAACTCGTTCACTTCGCTTGCCACGAACTCGAGCAGTTCGTTTAGCAAACTTCGTTCCTCCACTTCGGTTTCCTTACCGAAGTCGATCAGTTTTCCATCGATACCGTAGCGCGCGGCGCGCCAGCGGTTCTCATCCAGAAGACGGCGGCGATAAATGCGGAAGGTGGTGTTTTGATGGAGCAATTTAAACAGCTTGGAGATGATAGCCTGAATCAGCGCCGCGATTGCCAGCGTATCGTCCACGCGGGTTTGGGCGTCGCACACGCGCATCTCCAACGTGTCGAAGAATGGATGTAGCCGAATATCCCACCAGATTTTTTTGGCGTTGTCGATGCAGCCGGTCTTAATCAACAGCTTGCAGTAATCCTCGTACTCCGAAAGCGATTCGAAAGAATCGGGAATGCCGGTGCGCGGAAACCGCTCGAAGACCTTAAGCCGATAACCTTTGAGCCCGGTGTCGTGTCCGACCCAGAATGGCGAGTTGACCGAGAGCGCATAAATATGGGGCAAGAAATAACGCGCTTGATTCATCACATGAATGGCCATCTCGCGGTCGGGAATGCCGACATGCACGTGCAATCCGAAAATGAGGTTCGCGCGCGCCAGCAACTGCATGTCGCGCACGATTTCCTGGTAACGGTCGCCCTGGGTGATGTGCTGGTCCCGCCAGTGTGAGAAGGGATGCGTGCCGACAGACGCGATTTTTAGTCCAGCTTTGCCCGCCAGCTCAGCCAGCTTGCTGCGAAGATCCACAACGTGCGTGCGCGCGTGCTCAATCGAATCGCAAATCTCGGTCCCCAGCTCAACCACCGACTGGTGCATCTCCGGCTTGATCTGCTCTTTGAGCATGACCTTACCGCCCTCGAGAATCTCCTGAATATGCGAACGCAACTCCCGCGTCTGAGGATCGACAATCGCGAACTCCTCTTCGATGCCCAGGGTGAATGTGTGATCTTTCATAAACAGCGGAAGAAAAACATCCGCAGATTTCGCAGATTTACACAGATTATTTTTGAAACCCGAAACTGCCTCTACCTTTAATCTGCGAAATCTGTGGACGATTTTTGTTTGCTATCCTACCCGACGTCGCTGAGCGAACGGCGCGTCACGGCGGCTTGCATGAATTTCCCCCAGCTAAGGTTATCACGGCCGGCAACGTGCTCTCGCGCCTTCCGAATCGCCATTTCCGAAACTGCTTCTACCACCCACTCGAAGTTTTCCTGACCCACTGAGGCTGCTTCCGCGTCTGGCGCCGGATTGCAAAAATCGATCGCCATCGGCACGCCGTCGCGGACTGCGAACTCCACTGTATTCAAATCGTAGCCGAGAAATTCGTTTAATCGCAGTACGCCCTCCTCGACCCTTTGCAGAATCTCCTTCGGGGCCTGCCATTCTGTGCGGTAACGCAGGTGGTATGGATGCCGCGGCTCGTAGGGCATGATGCGGACGTGGCGCTGATCGATCGAGTAACAGCGGAAATACATGTCGAATTTCACTTCCTCTTGCAACATCATCACCAGCTGGCCGGTGTCGTTGTAGGCGCGGTAGAACTCGTCCGGATTGTGTAATCGGTAGACGTTCTTCCAGCCGCCACCTGCGAACGGTTTGAAGAACGCGGGCC
>Ga0164303_10000136_pt1 | contig 13824 bp, 11 predicted proteins | sample Whisoiple_207_MG_FD_109715 | JGI IMG/M metagenome (GOLD analysis project Ga0164303, IMG submission 109715) | Soil microbial communities amended with pyrogenic organic matter from upstate New York, USA - Whitman soil sample_207_MG | ecosystem: Environmental > Terrestrial > Soil > Agricultural...
AATTGCGGACGCAATTTTGGTAACACAAAAGACAGTGTTTCAGATATCAGAAAAGGGTGAAGTAGCAAGAGGAATTACTAATGTGGCATATGAAGATATTGGCGGATTAAAGGAGGAAATCCCAAGGGTGTTCTGCTTCATTGTACTCCTAGTACAGGTAAAACTTTACTTAAATCTGTTGCAAGAGTCTAAAACTAATTCCACTAGCGTACGGGGGGCCTGAATTACTTAGCAAGTGGACAGTTGAATTCAAAAAAGGATTTAGAGATATTCTGAAGGGCAAGTCAACCGGCCCCTTGTATAGCTTTCTTTGATGAAATTGATTCTATTACACTGCCTAGAGAGGGGGAATTGAATATGCCCTTGCAAGTACTGAAGGAATTGTATCACAGCTACTCAAGGGGAGATGAAATTCAACAGTTAAGTGGAGCGGTCACAGTTACAGATACGCGTATAAATTATATGATTGATTCGGTGTTAATTAAACCAGGCATTTTGATAAGATAGTTTTTGTTCCTAATCCAGAGAGAAAATCCTAAAAGTTTATTCAAGGACAAAGCCATTAATCAAAATTTAGATATCGCAAAAAATGACAAGTCAAAAAAAGGATTCTCGCGGAACGATGGCTCTCTAAGTATAGGTGATGATAATGACAAAGCTATCCTCTTGATTCATCGAGAGTTATTCCGGACAGATTCAGATATTGTACAATTCACGGCAGACATTATTGTTGATGGTAACAATTAATTTGGAATTATGAATTCTCAGGACATGTTTTTCCTGTTCAATAGTCATATTATTATCTTCATTAGGAGCGAGCGATCTCCAGTGAACACTTCACGGAAGAGTCATCCCAATTCACTAATGCTCTGTCAAAGATATAGATTAAAATTGCATGGAGAATAACTCTTTGCCTACGAATATAGTCTTAAGAGGAGCATTTATTGGTAGGTTTCAGCCGTTCCACCTCGGCCATCTTGCGACTGTAAAGTATGCTCTTAATAGTGTACACGAGCTAATAATTGTAGTAGGTAGTGCTCAGAAAAGTCATGAGCCGAGAAATCCGTTCACTGCTGGTGAACGTATTGAGATGATAAGAGATTCGCTACAGGCAGACAAAGAGATAAGCATAGATAAAATATTCTTGATCCCTGTCCCAGATATTGAAATACACGGCTTGTGGACTCGTCAAGTGGATCTTTTAGTTCCTAGATACGGTGTGATTTTTACCAACGATAGATTCACAAGGCAGCTATACATAGAGAGAGGATTCAAGGTAAAGGAGCCTACAATGTTTAGGCGAGAAGAACTATCTGCCACTGAAGTGAGGACGCGAATAGCGAACGGGAAAGAATGGAAGGAATTGGTCACTTTCCAAACTGCTACCATTATCGAACAAATAGGAGGAGTTGAGCGAATACGACATCTCAATAATCTCGGCCTATAGGAGATTATGATAAGCCAAATATCAAATAACATTATTGTCACGGTTTATTATGTATATATAAAACTCTTGTAAAATAAGAATTAATTCTATAATATTTAATCTTTATAGAAAATACTCTATCTATACAACGCATTTTACCTTCATTAAATTCCTTTCTTAATGAAGGAAAATGTATTTCTATTCGATAAGTTGATATGATATGTATACTATTGAAATCGAAATCTGGTCATTCAGGGGAAAAAAACACAGTTTATGAAAAGGCGGCTCAAATAAGCAATTCTAATGGCAATTCATGGTTTGCCGACTTACAAAAATTGTCTGGAGATGAACTGATGCGTATATACAATATTATCAAAGGTGGCGACTATGAATTCGCAAAAGATGCATGGTATAATCCTCTGGAAATTGATAAGAGGTGTCCTATAATGGTTGCTAAGGGTTATAGAACACCTGACACTCCTGAAAAGATGATTAAATTTCAAGATACTGCAAAGATACTACAAGATGAATTTCGTGCCTTTATAGATGCGTGGGATTTTGGTATTATATCAGTACACCAGATTGAGACCGCCATATTACACCTTCTCGAAGATGCTAGTGTAAAAATCACAGAATATGCTGCATAGACGGTGATGCCAGGTTTCTCTGGATTAATTGTACCGAATCATTCAAGTGAACTAAAAATTCTGAACAAACAGCATTCTGGTTAGGAATCCATATATGGGACATTGCTGTATGACCGGAGACAGTGGGATCGGCAGATTACAAAGGGAAGGCATCTGAACTACTGATTGAGAACGATATCAAGATAGGACAAAGTATCAATATACATACTAACAATGGAAAGTATTCTGGAATCTTGCTTCCTCGCTACGAGTTGTTTGATGACAATCATGTTGTTATAAAACTAAGGAATGGCTACAATATTGGTATAAATTTGACAAAGATAAGGTCTATTGAGAAAGTTAATTCCGATTCTCAGTATGATGTATACAAATTTAAAAAAGAATTACACAATTTAATTCAAACAATAGGCCGAGCCGACTCTAGCGATCAAAATAAAGATGAAGGTAAACTTCCCAAAGTTGCACTTATTAGTACCGGTGGTACCATAGGCAGCAAGATTGACTACAGGACTGGAGGTGTTACCTCTGTTCTATCCGCATCTGATCTATATTTGTCAGTACCAGAAATTTCTAAATATGCCTCGGTAGATACTGACGCGTTACTAAATGAATACAGCGAAAATTTGAGGCCAGAACATTGGACTCTGATGGCAAATAAGATAATTGAAAAGGTTAACATGGGAATCTACAGAGGGATCATATTGTCACACGGAACTGACACTATGCATTATTCATCGGCAGCTCTAAGTTTTGCTCTCCGTGATATACCCATACCAGTCATACTAACCGGAGCTCAAAGGTCTTCTGACAGACCGTCATCTGATGCCGCCCTTAACTTGATAGGGGCAACCAAATTTGCTGTAGAATCAGAGTATTCTGGAGTCTTCGTTATAATGCATGCTGAGGCTTCCGATAATCTATTAGCATGTCACCTAGGCACACGAGTTCGAAAAAACCATACCAGTAGTCGCGATGCATTCGAATCGATTGATATCAAACCTGTCGCGCTAATCAACGGAGAAAATATCAAAATGCAGCATAATCCTACACTAGAGTTACAAAGTCGTAAAGATGCAAATTATTCTTCGTACAAAACATCTTTCGACAGACACGTAATTTTGCTTAAATTTTATCCTGGATTCGAACCCGCGCTAATTTCTCAGGTGGTACAAAGTGGCTATAAGGCTATAATCTTTGAAGGAACAGGTCTCGGTCATGTGGGTGATGAGTGCATTGCACCATTAAAACAGGCAATCGATTCGGGGACGATGATATTCATGACTTCGCAATGTATCTGGGGAAGAGTTAATATGAATGTGTATGAGACTGGAAGAGATCTACTCCAAATTGGGGTCGTACCATTGTCAGATATGACACCTGAAACTGCGTTGGTAAAGGCAATGTGGTTATTGGCAGATAATCAACGTTACGAGGACATGAAAAAATTGATGCAAGAAAATATCTGTAATGAAATATCTTCTGTTAGCCCTATACAAACAGATAAGAAATAAAAGACATCAATTACTTTCGTACTTCAAGTGTTAACAAATCCACTAGCGATAAATCTAAAGGTTGGCTTGGAAATTCACCAACAACTTGCTACGGGAACTAAGCTCTTCTGTCAGTGCGATTGCAATGAGAACGAAGAGTATACTCTAGTGGTTTCACGAAGTTTAAGGCCTGCCCAAAGCGAACTGGGGATAATCGATCCAGCTGCATTATTTGAATTTAAAAAGATTCAATCTGTAAAGTATCATGCAGCGAACAGAACGAGCTGTTTAGTAGAAGCTGATGAAGAACCTCCCCATCAGGTAAATAGGGATGCTCTTGAATCCGCTCTAATTTTTTCTATGGCACTCAATTCGGACATCTTTGATGAAATTCACGTAATGCGCAAAATAGTCATAGATGGATCAAATACAGGTGGGTTTCAGCGAACCATGTTAATTTCTATGGGTGGATTTATCGAAGTTAATGGAAAGAAAACTGGTGTTCAAAGCATATGCCTCGAAGAGGACGCTGCGAAGTTGATATCAGATAATAATAACCTAAGGGAATACGGACTCGATAGACTAGGGATACCATTGGTCGAGATCGCACTTGAACCAATCTCAGGTACCCCGCAAGAAGTTATGCAACTAGCACTGGGTTTGGGAAGAATATTAAGGTCAAGTAAAAGAGTGGCCCGAGGCATAGGAAGCATAAGACAAGACGTCAATATCTCAATAGAAAATGGTCGAGTTGTGGAAATAAAAGGTGTACAAAAATTAGAACAGTTAATCAAAGTCATTGAATATGAAGTAATTAGGCAACATGGTTTAATGATTATTGCGAATATACTGAAAAACGAGAGAGGAATTGCAGAAATAAGAATTGATAAAAGGATAGTCGATGTCACTAATATCCTAAGAACGTCATCCTCTAAAAAAATCCGTGATTCACTTGAGAATCAAAATACAGTATATAAGGCCATTAAAATAGAAGGTTTTGCTGGAATACTCGGGTATGAACCGTACGACAAAATTAGATTGGGTAAGGAATTGAGTCAAATCGTTCGCTTCTACGGTATTGGTGGAATATTTCATTCCGATGAGCTTCCTGGTTATGGAATTTCGAAGGAAGACGTCGACAACATAAGAAAAAAACTTGAAATAAAATCTAGAGATGATGCATTCATAATAATTGGCGGGATCCTAGCAAATGTGTCGTCCGCAATAACATCCTTGATTCAGAGACTAGAAGTTGTACTAGAAGGAGTTCCTTCGGAAACACGAGCGGTAACACAAAGTGGTGAAACCGTGTACATTAGACCTAGACCTGGATCCGCTAGAATGTACCCCGAAACCGATGTAGCTCCAATCGAAGTCGATAATCTGCTTCTTGACTCACTACGTCAGAAGATTCCGCGGCCAATAGAAGAATACACAAATGAGCTAGTTAGTAACTATGGATTAAACAAGAAACTTGCCGAAGAGATCTTTGATTCACAATATCTAAATCTCTTTGAAAAGATTGTATCCTCAACGAAGATATCTCCTACTTTTGTAGCATCAAAGTTGACAGAGGACATAACCAATCTAGAAAGACAGGGATATGATAGTTCAATTCTAACTCAAGAAAAGTTATTTGAGATCTTCAACGAGCTTCACGCCGGCAGAATCGCCAAGGAGTCAGTAACATTACTTTATCAGAAGCTCATGAGTCAAGAGATAAAAGATCTGAATGAATTCGAATCTGGAGTTGAAACTATGACAGAACAGCAGTTAGAGGAGGAAATCGACAGTATCTTATGCAAACATCTGGATACAATAAAGGATAAGGGCATGAACTCTATGGGCATGCTAATGGGGCGAACGATGGCTGTGCTTAGAGGCAAATCAGATGGTCATAAGATAAATGCACTCCTGAAACGGAAATTAGAGCAAATCTTGGCCTCCGAGAACTAATTCGCTCCACTACCGATTGAATATTATTCACGATAAATAAATAACTGGTTGAATAGTATATCATATGATCTTTCTATAAAGATAATTCATGAAACTAATTGTCGAGTTTAGCTTCATTTTTATTAATTAACTGGGTCGCTTACTATACAACATAAGCGTAGTGAAGAGCAGTCACAATATTATCCATGCAGTTCTCCAACTAACATTGCTATTTTAAGCTGCGAAAATTCAATCTTTGCGGCTTGAGGAACTATCCACTAAAGACTTGCAGGCTGAACCTATGCGCCTAGCAGCTGACTTATAGTAACGAATTTTGATACGATCTTAATGATAATAATAAATAAGAACCGACTTTGATTGTTAAATTATTTTCTATACCTTTGATTCTTCAATTTCCGTAAATGAGTGCGATCTGTGTCCGGATCCAGTTGGGATGTTATCCAGCTTTGTATATACTATCCTGCCAGAAATCCAATCGTTGCACACTGGTCCTTTACCCAATTTGTTATATGAATTACTGTCATCTTTTTTCTTAACAATCTACATTATAAAAGGTCAATCAAGTCAGGTACGGCATCCTAAATTATTAATTCGATACATTGAGAGGATTTAAATACTCATCAAAATTATTGGAGAGTTTCAATGTCATTAGAAAATAAAGTCAATTTTGGCTCTATCATACAAAGTTGTAATAGTGGCATGTATTAGCGCCTTATCAATAGTTATTTACACTATTATAAGGTAAGTCAAATTTTTTGTTTATGCTACCATAGAGATCATATATCCTTCCCCCTGCATAGTCACTAACATAGTTCCACATGTCCGGGTTTACAGTCAGGGGTTCAAAGGCCAGTTTTTGTTTAACATCCAATAAATCATATACCATTTGACCTATCACTATTTGATCTGGCTTTGCTAGTCCAGTCATCTTTGTAGTAATATTGATAGTATAGCCAAGAGCATCGAGATGAGCCTTTTTCATTATAACCTTTCCATTTCTATTATATGTATCCCATCCATACTGGACAACTACATTTTCACCAATGTCTACGCCAATTCTAACCTTCAGCTCGGGGTAGTCGTATTGGTTCAATATGGGGTTTATACCTTCACGATTCACCTTTATCATCGAGCATGCACAATTGACAGCATTAAGACAGGGCAAGTATGCGTTTGTCTTGTAGCTTTCGTCTTTATCGTAATCAGGGACCACAAAGAAGGCTAAAATGGCATCACCTACATATTTTAAAATATATCCCCCATAAGCCTCAATCAACATAGACATTTCTTGGGTAAATGCCTGGATTATCGTTGCTAACCTATCTATAGGTAGCATCATTGATAGCCTCGTTGATTCTACAAGGTCGATATAGAGGATTACAAATGTGACTTTGGATCCTTCGTAGCTTTCTAAAATATTCTGAGTTTCCTCCATGGAAATATTAAACTGTGGTTTTACTTTTAGGGCCTGCCAGATTCTAGATTGTGCCTGTTTGATTGCCAAATCTACATTAACTATCGTATCAAGATAAAGACCACTCAGCAACGGAGCGTCTCTTTGCCTCTTCTTAGAATTCCTTTTGTTTGTCTTGTAGATATTAGTTTCATTGATTATAGCAATAACATCCTCCCGGTTCAAATCCATTTGCAATGCAATAACGTCTGGCGAAATTCCGGACTTGTACAAATTAAGTATAGTTTCTCTTTGTTCTAATGATATATATGATATCACCTTATCGCTATAGTTGGATTTATGTCGTTCAACATGTGTTACATTAACTAGACGCCTTCATATTATTATTGTGATGAGCCAATAGGCAAAATCATTCATTAACCGTGCCATATCAGCATATTAATCATTAGTGTTACATCCCAATCCATTTTTCGGGATTAGATTTGTTTATAAACAACCAAGGACACTTTCGGGTAGGAAGATATTTTCCTGAATTCAATTGTTAGATCCTTCGATTCTTTAAATGACGATCACTCTCATGTTAGTATGCATAGAGGATATGTCCTATCAAGGATTACTATTACCTTATACAAAACATTTCATTAACACCTCAGCTATGTCAAGGCTAACGAATTCCTCAAATCCCTAGGGATATTTTTACCACAATTCTGTTCGGAAGCCCAAGTGAGAACATAATTTAAAACTATGCTTGATAAGCTGATCTTTTAAGCAAAGGTTCTTAACATTTTTTGTTAAAATATACAAAGGCTCATATCCCAGGAATTTGGAAGGTCATGTACCTGATGCTAACGACCGCGCCAGATGACATAACTAAAGCTAGGATCGTGCACATGATTTTAAATGGTAGAACTGAAGAAGCGTTAAATAAGCTTAGTAAATTCTACAATATTAGTACTCCAGAAATAGTTGTTGGGACTATAAAAGGAAAAAGGAAGAGCGTATATGCATTATACGTTCAAAATAGCATGAAAATTTATGCCATTAACTCTGATATATTCTACAACCCTTTTGTTATATTGCATGAATTCTATCACCATTTAAGGACCAGGGGAGGAGTACACCGAGGAACTGAGAGGCATGCGAACAGCTATGCCATGAGTTTCATATCTTCATACAACAATGTAGCCAGGAATATGAACCCAACATAACGTGTCGGACCTAGACTATGGATTCATTGCTGAGAATCTAATCTGAAGTTCGTGACTTTAAGATTCTCTTGAAGCATCTACGATCCTTGTGTACTATTCCGCTTGAGAATTTCAATAATCATAATCATATTATTAAGATGCATATTACCTAATTCGATTGAGAAATACATAAATGTGAAAATAAATACGCGAGATTGAGTAATCAGCTTTTTGAAATGTTCTCGACTTCAGAATCTTTGCCTCCTTCATAAGTAAGTCCGAGAGCAGCGAGTACCCTACGTCCAGCACTAGAGGGAGACAAACGAGAAATTATATCGCTAACTCTGATCATATATTCTTCTCTTTGTTTGTCTGGTGAATCGTAGCGCAAAATTAATTCTCCCTTTATGGGGCTTTTTACCATTAACATTTGTATAACTGGCTCAAAACCTGACGCTATTGATCCTAGAAACGAGACTACTAAATCTTCGTGATACGATAAGTGGCCATCTGGAGATTGATTGTTCGTCATAACAACTGCTTCTTTGTCGTCAACTATAATTGAATAAAGCCTAATGTACGATGATACTGAACGAATGTCTAATAACTGTTGCAATTTCTCCTCAAGTTTACCTCCCATAATCATGATTCGTGTAATATCAGTAGCTCTTTGGAACTCCTTTTGAAGTAAGTCTATCCGGCGATTTTCCTTTTCATTAATATACTCTACTCTTGGGGCTCTACCCTCAGCTATAAGTTGTTCATAATTAGATAAGCTCTCGTTTGCAGAAGGATCTGGTCCACCAGCATGGAGGTCATTTAAGTCGTATTCAATTTTTATTACTTTGTTTGTGGGCTTCGATTCAGCAGAAAGTATTACTGATAAGGACCTTCCACATTCTAATTTTGCATGCGTCATATAATAATTCTCGACTGAGACCATTTCTGGCTCTCTTTCAGAATCATGTTGATAGTCATTTGAATGGCCTAATCGAAAGGATCTCCTCAATTTCTCTGAAATAGAGGTTTTAAAACCTATTGGAATCGATATCTGATCTATTTCTAAATCAATTACCTTTCTATGGTTTTTCCAAAAACTTGTAGTCGATGCATCAACATAAAATGAGTATGAAACTGATGAGGTTTTGGTATTACCGTACTCCTCGGCTGTCTCCAACGTGATTTCAGTTGACCTAGAGATCCTATAGCCTTCACCAACATCTTCAACCTTTGCGATCAATACATTCGTAGCACGAGAGATAAGCATATTTGGCAGATTGTTTTTATCCTTAGATAACCATGCTTGTAAAAGTATCACAGAGCTCATATAGAAATCATTCCTCTTCGATCCGAGATATGTTTTGTATTCGTTAAAACTGGTGATACACTCCCTATCTACGTCCGTGATAGACCGTTCCATAGAATTTTTAATTTTAAGAAAGGGCTCAGCACCTACTTGATCCGGAAAGTATACTTTCGCCAATTTTTCATAGAACTCACTAAAAAATATATCCATTTCTGCTTCGCAGGAGGTTCTGAATTGATTTATCTTTACATTCAATGATTCTCGCAAAATTTCTGTATTCTTCAGTAGAAAATTCAATTTGACCACATTTCCATGAATTTGTAATACATGTTCTGAGATAGAAACGAAATCCTTCAACATATCTATTATATTCTTGTTCTCCGCATACGGCGAATAATCTCCAAAAAGATAAGTTCCCTCAGTCTGACTGCTACCCCCAGAAGAGGTAGTAGATTCAGCACTGTTCTGCTCTTTGTTTTCGTATCCCATTACAGCGTGGTATACATTTTCAATATATGAATTAAAGTATCGTGTCCAATTCCATTTTATCACATGGTCTTATTGGTTGAATTTCTTGGATGTTTTCTTTTATTACTTTATCTTTTTTAAGTCGATTTGTTATTACATTGTATTTCAGGCGTCCCAGCTTGTATTGTGTGACCGAAAATTTTATGAGGTAGATCAACGCGTGCTCGCGTGTTCCAGTGCTAGTCTCACATTCTAGCCTATCACGTCTACTAACTTATATTAGTTAAAAGATTTACACTCAACATTAGGCTGTCCATTATTTCTTGTAGTCATCAAGTAAAAACCTTATGTAAAGCAGAAATATAGCTAGTGATACACACTAGGCAGTATTTCCAGTTTAGGAAATATCCATTTTTAGATAGTACTTTACCATAACCTTTTGCTTTCTGATGCTCATCAGCTAATGTACTAGTCCAAACAACAGTCGGCTTCTACAAGCGGCAAATGCGGCTGATGAAATAGTCGTATGCCACTAACAGATGCTTGCGTCTACCCACTCTAAAAATTGTCACAGATTTGAATGGAGTTTTACTCGAAGCTAATTTCTTTACATAAAATACTTTCATAGTCAGATTTCTTAAGATTGTAGAACTCTTTAATCCGTGTAGAATCTACACGGAGTCTGAGCGTGACAAAAATTACAGCGATTGCAAGAGTAAAAGGCTTTAATGAAACAACATACAGGATACTATTAGTTGAAATTAAAACATAAAATTTATTTTGTTTCGGGTGTCTTTTTATTGATAATAACAACAATCTTTCTAGCTAATGTCGAGAGCAATGCGAGATCAAACAGTGGGAACATTAAGAGAGTACAAAATGAAATTTCAACCAATGAAGCACAAACATCCGATTCGCAGAAACAGATCGGAATTTCGATTGCAAATCTAACCGTCGACAAGATTAATAACAATGATTCAAATGTTCATCTTATATTTAATGTTACCAATCCCACCAAAGGAACCATAATTTTGGAAGAAATTCAGTATAATCTAATAGTAAAAAGTACTAAATTGCTCTCAGGAACCATAGGACAAAAGCTGGAGGGTTTCTTGACCCCATCTGCAGATATATATCCTATTATTGGTAATGGCTTCATAATGCTAAAGGATAAGAAAATAGTCGATCGTCGCAACTTTAATTCGACTATCTGGAATAATTTTGATCAGGGGAAGACTAATACTATAATAAATGGTACAATTTCCTACAAAACTACTGTAGGATTAGAATCTAATAGATCCGAAAAGGACTTCCGGTTTACGGTTCCTGCCCATCATAATCTCTAATAGTATGACCTTTTCTGCAGGTATATTCGTACCTTTAATGAATTTGCATGTCGTTAATCTAGAAGATAATATGTGAATATTCATAATCTTGCTCTGTCTTCCACCAGCATTCAGACCCAATTTGTTATGTGGATAAATTCCACTAAACAGTGATCAGATCTGATCCAAAAAATGACGTAGGGCTAAGATAATCTGCAAATGTTAGGAAAATTTCATAGGGATTTCTCTTGATAGTTTGCTACCACGTTGGAATTATAGTCTAACATATCTTTCGGAATAAGAATTGGGTTTACACCAATTTGCCTAATTTGACGCGAGACTAATGGGAAGACAGTGGCCTATTATTATGATTATTATTACTGTTACTATTGTTATTATTATCTTTGCAGTACACGGCTGAACTGCAAAAAAAAGTGTTGATCTTTATAATAAGTAGACTGTTAACAATCCAAAAAATCAATGGATTCCAATCAAGTATCAGGCAGTAGCCAGGTCTTACTCTACAAGTATTTTGCTTGCCAAGTCTTTAACTGCGACTGACTTTATATTAACAAATTCTTTGATACCGAATTCAGATAGCTCTCTACCAATACCAGAATATTTGACCCCTCCAAATGGTAGCCGAGGGTCTGATCGAACCATCTCGTTAACCCTCACTATTCCACTTTGGATCTGTCTTGCCAATCTGACTCCCTTTTCCAAATCGTTCGTCCATATACTTGCCCCTAAACCAAATTCAGAATTATTTGCCTCTTGAATTGCCTCAGATTCATTATTTACGATTATAACTGGAGCTGCAGGTCCAAACACTTCTTCTCTTACAACGGCCATATCTGAGCTTACATTGGATATTACAGTTGGTTCATAGAAATAACCATTACCTGAAATTTTCTTTCCTCCTGTTAAAATCTCTGCCCCCTTAGCTTTTGCGTCTTCTACCTGTTTTTCTAAAGCTTGTCTTTGAGTATCTCTGACTAATGGACCAACAGTAGTTTTGGGGTTCATTGGGTCTCCCACTACTTCGCTTCTCGTATTTTCCACAAACAGTCTTAGAAACTTTTCTGCAACGTCCTTTACTACAATGAACCTCTTTGCTGCAATACAGCTCTGCCCCGTATTTAAGAGTCTAGACTGCGCAGCTAGTTGTGCAGTTTGAATTAGGTCGGCATCCTCCAACACAATAAAAGGATCGCTACCTCCCAATTCCAAGACAAACTTTTTTAATCCCTTAGACGCAAGTTCTCCTATACGTCTCCCCGTTTCAACGCTACCTGTCACTGATACTGCATCAACTCCAGGAGCTTGGATTAATGCCTCTCCAGCTCTATAATCTCCGATAATCGCTTGAAATACATCTTCTGGAAATCCTGCGTGTTGAAAAGCTTTCTCTATCTCCAGCGCGCTCCCAAGACATACGCTAGAATGCTTTAGTATTCCTACATTGCCTGCAATCAGTGCTGGAATTGCATATCGCATAACCTGCCAGAAAGGAAAGTTCCATGGCATGATGCCAGCGATAACGCCTAAAGGTTCAAAAGACACAAAGCTCTTGCGAAATTCTGTTGGGATTATTTCATCTCTAAGAAATGATTCTGCATGTTCAGCATAATAATCACATAGCCATTCGCATTTGTCAATTTCGGCTGCTGACTGCTTAATGGGTTTACCCATCTCCTGAGTCACAAGGGTGGAATATGATTCCTTATTTTTCCTAAGCACTTTCACCAAATTTCGAATATAATCGCAACGTTCCGTTATCTCCTTTCTTCTCCAAGACTCAAATGCGATCCTGGATTTTTTAACAACTTGAGATATCTGTGCCGAATCCATAACATCAAAAGTGCCAACTATATCTTCGGTAGCAGGATTGATTGTCTGAATTTTGCTATTGTTGGACATATTTGTATATCTACGAGTCTCTCTATATTATCTAATCTGCTCGACATTCATTATCAGATGAAATCTCGTGGATGGGTATTTCATATGGAATGTAGGCCGTCTAGAATTATGCCCTATGAATCGATGTACTCGATTATTGCATGTCCGGAAGAATCTTTTGACTCAACAAATTATAAGATTAATTAGTAGGTGCTGATTATCTGTTCTATTATTCGGCTAGATGACACAACCTGAGCCTTTACCCCTAACTTCAGCATGCATATTATTCCTCTCAAAAAAAGTCATGGGTACTTGTTATAAATAATAGTCCAGATAAAATATCGACAGAAATTAAATACGATCACATTTATTATACTATCTTACAAACTCTCTATTAAAAATGCAGTCATCTCTGTTTAGATGCGTGAAGGAAATAGATCAAGTAAATTCCTGTTTATCGTAGGAGTAACCGTGGTGCTAGTTCTAGGAACCAATTTTATCCATATTGCAAATGCTCAAGAGAAAAATAGCAAAAACACAGATGTTGCAAAATCGAACGAAAAGGCTTCAAAAAAGAACCTGACCGAATTATCAAAGTGTGAATCCGATCTGTCTAAGGATGACGGTCAACTAACTTCAGCGGATGTTCGAGACTGTTATGGCCAAATATTTCAAAACTCAAATCATACTGGAGTACCAACATCTA